>Ga0247839_1001435_pt1 | contig 39344 bp, 39 predicted proteins | sample LaCruzMarch2015__6_FD_192405 | JGI IMG/M metagenome (GOLD analysis project Ga0247839, IMG submission 192405) | Freshwater microbial communities from meromictic Lake La Cruz, Castile-La Mancha, Spain - LaCruzMarch2015_16m | ecosystem: Environmental > Aquatic > Freshwater > Lake | place: Spain... | reverse complement strand
GATTTATATACGGCCTTTACTCCAGGAAATCCGGGAGAGCCTCAGCGCTCCCCACCCTCAGCACGGCGACATCTTACATGGCAAACGCGTCTACCAGCCTCATGGTCCGTCTCGACCCCGACAGCAAGACCTTCGTCGCGCGGGCGGCGCAACTGCGCCACGTCAGCGTAAGCGATTATGTACGCTCGGTCGTGGTCGCCCAGGCGCGCCGCGAGATCCAGGCCGCGGAGCAGCAGATCATTGCGTTGACCCCGGCCGAACAGCAGGCGTTCCGGCAAGCGCTGCAAGAACCGATCGTCCTCACCGTGGCGCAGCGAGCACTCGGCGCACTGATGCGCCGCGAATGAGCGCCATCCGCTTCGCTCCCGGCTACCGCATCGAGCCACTGCGGCAGGATCACCCGCGGTTGGCGTTCCCCAGCGGCCAGGTGCGGGTCGATGATTGGCTGGCGAACAAGTCGTTGCAGAACCTGGACAAGCACCTTTCGGCAGCCGCATCGACGACAAGGCCCTGGCGTTTTACCGGCGTTGGGATTTCCGCCCGCTACCCGGCCACAACTACCGAATCCTTCTGAATTAGATCCAAGCCATGGCGACGGGTCTGGAGTGTTTGAATTTCCTATCCTCTATCCGTTACCCCTCCCGCCAGCGGCGGCGCGCCGATATCAGGCTGCGGATCAGCCCGAGAATCCATACGGTGCAGGCCACGATAGTAGCGAGGGTGGAAGCGACTGGGGGAGCGAGCGGATGTCCGCGCGTGGCCTCGTAAACCACGTTCGCGGCGAAAAAGCCAAGTGCGAACGTTACGGCCAGGCTAACGACCAAGATTACGACTGCACGGACGCGATGCGGTGCGGGCACACTTCTCGTGCCGGTTGAATGGATCGGCAGATAGCGGTAGGGATCGTCCTGGCTCCAAGATCCATCGTCGCTTCGGAACCACTGGCCCGTGCGCGAATGCACCATCCACCACACGCCCGATCCGTCCTGCACCATCAAGTTACGCAGCCGAACCTTGAGATCCACTTCGCTCAGGCGCCGCTTCTCAAACTCGGACCGCAGCCATGCAGCGTCGCCCTCGACGCGTCGGAACCTGTTTCTTAGCTCGGCTTCTTCGACCTGTTGTTGCTGACGCAGCCTCAGATTTTCCTGGTCCTTGGCCCACTTGAACTGCTGCATGCGGTGCCAATTGTCGTGCTGCTGTTGTTGGACTTGCTGCTGGAATCGTTGTTGAGGATTCTGGGGGTACATGGTGCATACCTTCTACCATTGACCTATTTTTTTCCGGCTAACTTGGCAAGTCCTCTCACCGGCGCCGCTTGCTGTCCCGAAGCTCCTGCGCGCGCCGCGCCATGTCTCGCTCAATCCGCTCATGCATAGTGGAGGCAAAATGTCCGAGTGCCACCTGTCGCTCCTCCGGCGTGCTGCAGCATCGCAGTACCCGGTTCGCTGCGTCGGCGACGTCTGCAAGTCCTCGGTTCATATGTTCACGCGCCTTTTCTCCCGCACCAGCTTGCTCGAATGCCCACCCATCCCAAGCTCCAGGCAACCGTTTGTTGATCTCCATGTCAAGCTCTTTCGCCGTGTAGGGTACGCCCCTCTGCACATGCGGGTTATTGGCCAGGTTGGCATCTCCGCCCATGACCTTCACCGAGAGATATGAGCCCGCCATCTCAAGGCCTTTTCCACCCAGTTCCGCCCATTCCTTACGTGCCTCCAGGAACTCGTGAGCCATTGTGCCCGCCATCAGGATTGCACCACCTGCCTCCAAGACAGCTCCGGTGACGGCTGCGTCGGCGACCTTGGCAACGAGCCCCCCCAGTTTTAGAGTCCCCTCCACGATACCGACCCCTTTCACCAGGGCGGAAGTATCCTTGGGCAGCGGCGGCAATTCACCGAGCCTCTTTTCGGTTTCTCGGCTAGCCTGGTAAAGGCAGGCGTCCGTGCCGGCTCGCCTACTGCCCAACTCGCCGCGTCCGACACGCGAACCGGGATCGTATGGGTGGGCGCCGGTGGGCCGGTCGGAGACGCCCACACTGTCGCCCGGAGCCTCGCTTGGACGGCTTTGCGGCAGGCGGTCGCTGATTCCTGGGCGGTAGGTGCCGTCGCCGAAAGACTTATTGCCTCTGAGAGACTCCCGCTCGGCACGATTGGCATGGTCGCACTCGCGCTGTTTCTTGTCCCTCTCGGACTGCTCGGCGGCTAGATCTAAAGGATCATCATCGGTCATCTTGTGACCTCCATAAGGTCGTTCATGATGTTCGCTGTCGTCTTGGGCAGCTTACGCGCGTCACTTGCCAGCATCTGCTGTGCAAAGCAGCGCGCCACCCGGATCGCGGCTTCTTTGACCGCGGCGTGAAGCTGGGGCCTCGGGCCTTCCCAATCTTTATCTGGCCACTCAATAATTAGTTGCGCCGCATCCTCGCACACCTGCAACAGCTCCTCGCGCATCTCCTTGTTCTCTCTCTGCGAGTCGATTTCCTCAGCCTCTCGCCAACTTTGGCTCAAGCTCCCCTGCGCGACTAGGTCAGCGACAAAATGGCGATAGAGACAGGTCGCGTCAGCAGCGCAGATTTTGTTGCAGAAGGGATACGGATCGTAAGCACGATGGTGAAGATCGCTTACCGCTTGCTGGAAGTTCACTTTGCAGATTTCCAGCCCATCACGGTTCAATTCCGCCAACAGGAGCTTCCGCATGTCTTGATCGAACCGTTCCGTGTCTCTGTAGATCCACCCTGCCTGGGCACCCCGACGACTCGCCAGCTCGCGGGAGGCTCGAACCATGATGCAACGCAGCAAGGGCTCCCCCTTGACCAGCGGTGGTCGCGCCGCGTTCACGACCGCTTGGATCTCCGGCCAAAGCCGGTCAATCGCATCCGGATCTTCCATCGTTGACAGGATCAGGCGCGCGAAAACGGTGCGGAATGCAGAGGACTCGCTGATGCGTTGCGCACTCGGACAGGCGCTATCCGCGTCCTTGGCGCAGGAATGCGCGCAAGCGGCGAAGGGCCAGAATAGGTCGCGGTAATTTGGGTCTTTCCGTAGATCCCCCATGTGCTCGACAACCCGATCGTCCGAGACGGTGCCCCTCCCCTTGGCTGGGTCGACCAGGACAAGCAGGGGCGCGTCTTCGGACTCGGCGAACACCACTGCTTGGCCTTTCGTAAGGGTCGCTAAAGCCTGGCACTGCGCCGGGTTCATTACCATGGCGCCGGCGAGGGTTGTGCGGTCGTCCTCCGCCACCACACGGTGGGCCAGCTTGAGATTGGTGTTCTTGATGATGTCGGGTGCTAATTTGACCGGGACTTGGTCGGCGACAATAACACCCTGCCCATAGGAGCGGATCTCGGAGAGGAGGTTGGCAAAGGTCTCGACTGCTTTACCCCGCGGGTCGCCTTCTTCCGGCGAGCGTTTGGCTCCCACATTCGCGAGCAACCGGTGTGCTTCTTCGATGACCAGCAGGTGCTTCAGGGTGCTATCGTCCTGCGGCTTCTTTACCGATCTCTCCGGCGGATGGGGGCGCTGGCTATGTTCGGCGATGCGTTGCTCGGCTAGGCGAATCAGCAGCAGGCCCATTATGAATGCCTTGTCGTCGTCGTCCCCCATACCCTCCAGTTCAAGCACAGTAGGTTGGCCGAGCAGGTCCTCCATCGGAAAGGAGCGTTGGACGTCGAGCATGCGGCCCTTTCCGCCAGTACGCAGGCTGTTAAGGCGCGTTCTCAGGGCGGCGCGAAAGTCGTCGGTTATCTTCTTGTCGTATCCAAGTCGGCCAATGACTTCTTCCACCTTAGTCGACAATGCTGACAGGGTGGGGTACGCCAGCGGCGAAGTTCCGCCTGGGTCACGCGCGTTGCTGCCAGCGGTGATGTCCCACCCGTAGTCGGCGTAAATCTCATGCAGCGATTGTTCCAGAATCTGCGGGAGTGGATTCCACATTCCAAAGCTGGATGCGAATACAGATCGGAGTAAGTCCAGATGCACGCTGACTGAAATCCCGGGGACGATCTCGAAGGGATTCAGGCGGAAAGGCGAAACACGCTCATTGCCCAGCGTGAACACCAACACGCGGTGATGAATGCCCGGATCGTCCAGAAGAAGACGGTACTCGGATTTGGCCGGCTCGATCACCAGGAACGGCACGTTGCGCGCGTCCGCTTCCTTCAGGAGATGGAAGATGGTGTTGGTCTTGCCGGAGCCGGTCACGCCCGCGATGAAGACATGCTTTGTGAGCTCATTGAGGTCGATGACGTACTGACCTCGCGGCGAGTCACCGACCTCAGGCATCGCGTTCGCGCGGCCGACCTTTTCCATTTTCTCGTTCTGGTCCTCGGCCCGTGCGTTCGCGGTGGCGAGGGTGAGGATCCGCCCAATCTTCAGCGTGTCGCCGCCGGCAGTCCGGGCTGGCACCACGTCAAAGGCCGTTGAGGCCGATACGCGGAAACCGCCAGTCTCCACTTCGGGTAGATGAACGTACGCGGAAAGCTGGGACGAGGTAAGCAGTGTCTGGTACTCGAAAGGATGCCGGTAGAGGGCCGGTCCTTGGGGTGCCGGACCGTCCAGCAAGGCCCAGCGCTGCGCCAGATCGGCGAAGGACGGGTTGTCCCAGACCCGGATCGGCTCGGGCAGCGAGTCTTCTCCCGAGAAAATACCACGCCATACGCTGGCGAGGCGGTAGTAGCTGTTGTGATGGCCCAATAGGTAGACCGCCGAGCGCCACATTCCTACTGCCAGGCCGTGGGAGCAGGCGTTCAGGCCGATCTCCAAGAGTTGCGTATAGTGCCGCGCCAATGGACTAGGGGCGCGCATACTCTCGGCCGCCGCCTGGCTGCCCCGCGACTCGTTGAGAAGTGTATGTCGCAAGGCGGTGACGACGCTCTCGTCCACGGGCTGCGCCAGAACTAGGGCCGCCCATTCGCTGCCGTCCAAGGCCCGGATCAGGCGATCCACCGGCTGCGCTCTGTTTGAAGGATCACGCGGCTTGACGGTCGGGATACCGAGCACCAGACCGCCCCGCTGGAACGTGTCCAACCGGTCGTCTCCCCTCGGCCTGAGATCGACCGAAGGGTAAAGGCTGCGCAGGGTAGCGCCGAGAATTTCCAGGCGCTCATCCAGCACGGCACGGGGGTCGTTCGCCGTCTCCGGTGACCAGACACCCAGATGAACAGTTAGATTCCCCGGTCGGGCGTGAAGCACGAACGCAAGTGCTATCTTGAGTCCGTACAAACCAATGAGGAGGTCTTCGCTGGGCAGACGTGGGACGGGCGTCGCACCGGGCGTTGAACCTTCAAAGCCGTTGCCAAGGCCCAAAACCTTCTCGTAGCGTCCGATGCCCCAGACCTGCGTAAGTGCGCGCAGGCGCGGTGGTGCCTGGGTCGCAGGGGCGTCCTGTTGCACGCGATCCGCCCGCAAGACTGCGCGCTGAAGATAGTCCAATTGGTCGGTAGTGAGATCGGGGGCAGCCATAGAAGTTCCAATCGTTCACTTCCCGAACAAAATCGCGTATATAATGTAGTAGAAACCGACCAGGAACCCCAAGGACATCAGTATCGCAACGCCATAGAACGGCAAGCCCCATAAGATAGAGATTACATGAAGCAACCGATTACCGGATTGCGAGCAAATCAGCGTCCGTGTCGTGTGGTTATAGACCGTCGCGGGAAACATCGCGCTGCCGTCGCCTGGTGTACCGGGCACTTCTACCCAGTCACCCTCGGAGATCATCCCGGTGAAGTTGAGCCCGCTCATCTCAACCTGGACCGGCGATAGGCGGTTGCCGACGCCGTCGTAGGCCACCACGCGGAAATTCCGCACGAGTGTGGGCGGCGCGTTCCTCGCGCCAAAGCTGGATCGCTGCTCGACGTTGTGGGCCTCGCCGACGAAATGCCCGGGCCGCGCCACGATGTGTCCCCTACGCTGCTGTATGGTCGCAGGGGGGCTGGGCTCAATGGGCGCTGGACGCCAGCCTTTTCCACTAGGATTCAAGTCCTTATCGCTCATGGCGATCAGATCTTCGGGTCGAAAAGCTGGGGGCGGCGTCGGTGTGGGTTCGTCAAGCCTGGACGGACTAGTCCCCGGGGACGCGGCGACAGAGAAATAATCCAGGGATGTCGCCTCGGACGCTGTCCCGCCGCACGTGACATCTTCAGGCAGGATGACCGGCCTGATCAAAGTCGAATCACTCTGTTGCTGCCGCAACGCACTGTTGGATCGTGAGGCCACTTTGCACTCAACCGCTCGCGGAAAATCGTCGCCGCTCTGTTGCTGCGCATACGCGCATCTTCAGTCTAGCCTCGACGCGTGCAATGTCAACTCAGTCCGAGACATTTGCGCTGTGACGAAAAAACCGCATCATCTAGTGCCTGCAAGGCCCCAGTGACCACAACATCTGGGCACAGCGCAAATGCCTCAGTCCATGTTCTAGGCGCTGACGTCGGCCGTTGCGGGGTACGTTGGCCCGGACCAGCGGTGACAGCGGGCAGCCCTGGCGGGTGCCGGGAGGGTTGTCGGACTGGTCTTCGGTGTCCTTTCGGCAAGCCTGCCTGCATGAATTTCGAGCGTTGGTCCGGTAGTGTGGGAGCGCCGCGTCCTTGGCGAACGGGAGGCCCGACGTTGCGGTTGGCCTGGTTGGTAGGCGGCACCGAGTGGGCGGAGTCTGGCGCCGGGTCCCCACCGCCATGCAGGTTCGCCCGCGCCTCCGCCTGGCTTTCATAGGTGTGCGGGGTGACATTTGCGCTGAGACAGGGCGGTACCGATCCCGCTGACGCTGAGCAGGTGTTGATAGGCGGGGCGCAGTTTGACCTGCGCCAACGCCTCCCGCTCCAAGATCTCGACCGCCGCGTCTTGGGCACGCATGACCAACAACGTGCTTTGCACCGCCAGGGCTTGGTTCGCGTCCGGCAACAGTTGCCCCACCGCCTCGGGGGTCAGTCGCTTGACCTCGTTGGCGCTCAGGGATTGACCGCGGCTGCGCACAAGCTGATTCTGGATCGAAACCAGGTTGGCCGTGCGCTGCTGGATCAGGCGCAGACGCCGCCGCAGCAAATCGCGCACGGCGCGTTCCTCTTTGGGATAGATGTAGCCCTCGGCCAGCAACCCCAGACGCAGCAACTTCGCCAGCCAGCAGGCGTCCGAGTCGTCGTCGCTGTATTTCAGCCCACTGTACTGTACGATCGCAGTCGTGTTGGCTAGGTGCACCGGGTAGCCAGCCTCCATCAGGGCGTCGACCAACCAGTACCAGTTGTAGGTCGACTCCACCACCAGGCCCGTGATCGCCTCGCGGTAGGGCGCCAGTGCCGCCAGCACCACCCCAGCCTCGTTGGCCAGGCGCTTGCGGTAGATCACCCGGTCCTCTTCGTCGAGCAGGGCGACTACACTGTTGTTTGAATGCAGGTCGATTCCGCCGTAAAGTTTCATCGTCGACTCCTCCCGCCGGGTCTCCGGCGCGGGTTTTTGCCTACCTTAACGTGCACGCGGTGAACCGACCCTCGCGGGCTGCCTCGACGATACCGCGTGCCTCGGCGTGCCGCGGGTCGTCGGCCAGCAGGGCTCCGATGAACAACCCGGCATCCAGGAAAACGCAGTCAGTGGGGCTCATAGATGGCATCCTTCCAGCCGGTCGGAACGCGACCGGACAACACGGGAAGCGGGTCCAGTGGGACGGCGTCTGCGTGACCCCGATGCGGTGCGCGATACCGCAGGAAGGCCGCGAAATCCACTACCTCAGCCTGCAGCTCCGGCGGGAGCTGGTGCAGGGTTTCCAATAGTTGCTCTTCAATGGTCATATTCAACCTACGCGCAATGCCCCGATGAGATCGCTGCGAAACGACCAGGAAGTCCGCTGTCGATTCCTCGACGAAGCGGCAATCGGAATGTGCCGCTCACGCAGCGCAAGCCGAGCCGGTTGGTGTCGGACGAGATAGTGCCACGACGGTTGACCCTCAGTCCATCCCACTCTCGCCTCGCTCCCGAAGCAGTCGTAGGCGCGCCGCTTGGTCTCGCTGCGGTTCTCGGCCTGGATCATAACTCCGGTCACACGCCCTTGCGGCAACCCGTCGCGGCCCCCAGCTTTCGGCGTGCGAGGATTACCGGGAGTCGAAGACCACCTACGCCATCTGGCTGCTCGGCGAGGACTTGCGGCCCGCACGCTCGGGCTATGCCCACCGCTTCCGGATGCGCGACGAGCAGGGCCGGGGTCTCCTCGACCACGGCGGCATCTCGGTGCTGGAACTCGGCAAGTTCGCCGCCGAGCACCTTGGGGATGACGCGGTCGTCACCAAGCAGGAGCGTTGGCTGAGGTTTTTTACCGAGGGGGCGCGCCGGAATTACCTGCGCCAAGAGCGCAGCAACCCTTCCTCTTGCCCGGGATGCGCACAGTGCGCCCTCCCGCCGCCTCAGCCCCCACCGCCCTGCAGGTGCGCCCGCGCCTCCGCCTGGCTTTCATAGATATGCGGGGCGACATCGCGCTGGGACAGGGCGCGGCCGAGCTTCAGCAGCATGAAGGTACTGGTGGTATAGCGGGTGACCCTGGCGTAATAGCGCTCGCACAGGTCCGCGACCATGGCGATGTACTCGCCCTCGAGGTCGGGGCGGATGCTGAAGTGGTCATAGTTGACGATGACGTCTACCTTATGGCCCAGGGGGGCGAGGCGGGCGGTGATGGCGGCGCGGGCGGACTCGATGTCGGCGCTGCTGTGGATGGCCAGGCGTTCGCAGTTGAAGAAGAACAGGTTCTCGCGCGGGTTGTAGCTCAGGCGCTCCTCGATACGGGACTTGCCGGCGGTGAAGGTGCCGACGAAGATCAGCGTCTTGGCGCACTGGCTGATGTTGATGAAGCCCCCGGCCCCGGCCAACTTGGGGCCGAACCGGCTGACGTTGACGTTGCCCTCGCGGTCGGTCTGGGCCATACCGAGACAGGCGAGATCGAGCCCGCCGCCGTCATAGAAGTCGAACTGGGACGGCTGGTCGATGATCGCCTGGGGATTGGTGGCAGCGCCGAAGTTGGCCCCCCCGGCGGGCAGGCCGCCGATGGTCCCGGGCTCGGTGGTGAGGGTCAGCAGTTCCAGGACCTGCTCCTCATTGGCCACGTTGGCCACCCCCTCCGGCATGCCGATGCCTAAGTTGACGACACTGTTGGGCCGCAGCTCAAAGGCGGCCCGTCGGGCGATGACCTTGCGTACGCCGAGCGGCATGGGGGCGATGGACTGCATCGGGACCCGCACCTCCCCGGCGAAGGCGGCGTCATAGGGGGTGGAGAGGGTCTGCCAGTTGTGCTCCGGGTTCTCGGCGACCACCACGCAGTTCACGAGCACGCCGGGGATCTTCACCGCCTTGGCCGGCAGGGTGCCGCGCTGGGCGAGCCGCTCCACCTGGACGATCACCAGCCCCCCGGAGTTGTGGACGGCACCGGCGATGGCGAGCGACTCCAGGAACAGGGCCTCCTTCTCCATGGTGATGTTGCCGTCCGCGTCCGCCGTGGTGCCGCGCAGCAGGGCCACGTCGACCGGTCGGGCCGGGTAGAAGAGGCACTCCTCCCCGTGGATGGTCATCAGCTCCACCAGATCCTCCGTGGTGCGGGCATTGAGCTTGCCGCCGCCGTTGCGGGGGTCGACGAAGGTGCCGAGCCCGATCCGCGAAGGGTCAGGTCGCGCGGCTCGCCGGTCTCCTTGAAGCGCTCCTCCAGGGCGATGGCCAGGCCCTCCGGGAAGCCGATGCCGGCGAAGCCGCCGCTGGCCAGGGTCGCCCCGCTGTGGATCAGGCGCACGGCCTCGGGTGCGCTGACCACCTTGCCCAGATTGCCCAGGGCTTGCGACTTCAATGTCGGAAGGGTCGTGCTCATCATTCGTCTCCATGATCGGCGGGGGATCGGCGGGGCGTTCCCGCGGGGGGACTGGGCGCAGGATGCGGCGCGCCGGCGCGGCGATTGGATCCTGCCCGATAGCAGCGGGAGGCTGCCGGGCAGGGCGAGTTCCAAAGCGCCTGCAAGTCTAGCCTTCGATGTCGCCGGTGCTCTGTCCGCTGGCGCACGGAGCTACCCCAATGCCGTTGGAGTTAGGCGCTGCCGACTTCCACGCGCAGGCAGGGGGGTCTGCCTGGGACCCCTTTGCGCTGTTGATTGCGGTGTGCCTCGGTGCAAAATCTGTTGGTTAAGATCTCAGGGCCGCCGCAATTCTCGCCGCCAGTGCCTTGAGCTGTTCCGGCTTCGCGTGCTCGTGACCATGGGTACCGACCCGCTGCCCGTCCTGCATCGGGATGATATGGACATGATAATGAAACACGGTCTGGCCGGCCGCGGCGCCGTTGGTCTGCATGATGCGGATGCCATCGGGGGCCAGTGCCTGGTGCACTGCCCGGGCAATGCGCTGCGCGACGATCGTTACGGCGCACAGGTCTGCCTCGGCGATGGCCAATAGATCCGGCGCATGGATCTTTGGAATCACCAGGGTATGACCGGGACTGGCCGGCTGGATATCCATGAAGGCTAAGGTCTGTGCGTCCTCATGCACCCTGATCGCCGGGATGTCGCCCCGAACGATGCCGCAGAAGACGCAGTTGGTGTGGTCGGACATGGCGCAAACTCGCTGTGATGGGTGGCCCCAGGGGCCTTGATCGTTTTCCGGCCGCCTCTGCGGGTGACATCCGTCGCGGCCTGGGGGCCGCTCCTACGGCGTAGGAGCGGCCCCCAGGCCGCGACGGGTTGCCGCAAGGGCAGGTGGCCGCAGTTATGATCAAGGCCACCTCAGGCTAACGTCAGACGGTGAGGATTTCCAGTGGAGTTGCGCCTGGAATTTGGCTAACCTCAGCGGGCGGGCGTCCCATGGCGCCGATCCAGGGCCCATCGCCCGCCACCTTGCAGCCTTGGCCGACCGCGCTCCAGGTGCAAAAAGCGTCGAAAAAACAAACGGCCGGTCGCCGCATGGGGCAGACTCCGCACGGGACCATCCGAGCGGAGGCGGGCCGTCTGAGCGTGGCGGCCCGCACAGATCTGCGGCCCGACCCGCCAACCTCGCGAGGCAAAGCCTCGCTCGCTTATGGAATCTGTCCTTGTCAATGAGCCTCTCACTGAATGGCCAAGCAGCGCCGCGTGGGCGCTTGCCCGCCTTGTCTCTGGCTGCCCTGGGCGTCGTCTACGGCGACATCGGGACCAGCCCCCTGTATGCGATGCATGCCGTATTCGCCAACGACCGCCATCCCGTCCCGGTGGATACCGAAAACGTCCTGGGCGTGCTGTCGCTGGTGTTTTGGTCCTTGGTGATCGTGGTCTCGCTGAAATACGTGACGCTGATCCTGCGCGCCGACAACCGCGGTGAGGGCGGCATCATGGCCCTGATTGCGCTGGTGCAGCGGCGCCTGGCGAATCAGCCCGTGGGTCAACGCCTGATCGTGCTGGGCCTGCTCGGCGCCGCGCTGTTCTGTGGCGAGGGGATCATCACCCCGGCCATCTCGGTCCTGTCGGCGGTCGAGGGACTGGAGATGGTCACCCCGGGTTTGGACGATTGGGTGATACCCTTGACGCTGGTGATCCTCCTCGGACTCTTCGCCGTCCAGCGACACGGCACGGGGCGCATGGGGGACTGGTTCGGACCCATTATGGCGGTCTGGTTTCTGAGTATCGGCACCTTGGGCATTCGCGCCATTGCCGGGGAACCCGGCGTGCTCGCGGCCATGTCACCCCTCTATGCCGTCAAGTTTTTCGCGGGCCACCCCCTGCTCGCGTTTTTCTCACTCGGGTCCGCGGTGCTGGCGATCACCGGGATCGAGGCGCTGTATGCGGACATGGGTCATTTCGGCCGGGCCCCGGTACGGCTGGCCTGGACGGTCGTGGTGTTCCCGGCCTTGGTGCTGAACTATTTCGGCCAAGGGGCACTGCTGCTAGCCCATCCGGAGGCGGTCGACAACCCCTTTTTCCGGCTGGCGCCGGGCTGGGCGCTGTTGCCGCTGGTGGTGCTGGCCACGGTGGCCACTGTCATCGCCTCGCAGGCGGTGATCTCGGGGACCTTTTCGCTCACCCGCCAGGCGATCCAACTCGGCTATCTGCCGCGCATGTCCGTGCTGCACACCTCCCAGGAGACGCGCGGCCAGATCTATGTCCCCGGGATCAATTGGGGGCTCTTTGTCGCCGTGGTGGTGCTGGTGCTGACCTTCGGCAGTTCAGAGGCATTGGCCGCCGCCTACGGTATCGCCGTGACCGGCACCATGAGCATCACCACCGTCCTGGCCTTTGTGGTGGCGCGGCGGCGGTGGCGCTGGGGCCCGGCCCGGACCTTCCTGGTGCTCGGCATCTTCCTGGTGATCGACTTGGCCTTCTTTGGGGCGAACCTGCCCAAGTTCAGCGATGGGGGCTGGCTCCCGCTGGTGATCGGCGCCCTGGTCTTCATCCCGATGAGCACCTGGCGCCGCGGCCGGGCACTCCTGGTCGAGCACCAGGCCCGCGATAACATGTCGCTGGCGCTCTTCGTGCCGCTGATCGAGGCGGAAGGCATCCCGACCGTATCGGGTACGGCGGTCTTCCTGACCGGCCGCCTGGGCCAGGTGCCGCACTCCCTGCTGCACAGCCTGAAGCACTATCGCTGTCTGCATGAACGCGTGATCATTCTGAACGTGGCCGTGTCGAGCCAGCCCTATGTCGCACCGGAGCGGCGGGTGCGGATCGAGCAGGTCAACGCCCGCTTCTATCAGTCGCGCATGGAGATCGGATTCATGGATACACCCAAGGTGCCGGATGTCATCGCGGCCTGGCAGCGCTGGGGCATCCCCTGCGATCCGGAAACCACGACCTTCTTCCTCGGCCGCGAGACCCTGGTGCCGTCGCGGGGCATCCCAATGGCCATCTGGCGCCAAAAGATGTTTATCGGCATGTTTCGTAACGCCAGTAATCCGGCGGCCTATTTTGGCCTGCCGCCCAACCGGGTGGTCGAACTCGGGGCCTTGGTCAATCTGTGAACCTGGAATGGGCCATCAGCGATGAGCACTCAGCGGGCTGATCGCTGACGGCAGACTGCTCTTTCCAGGTTGAGCGGCCAGGGGAGGGGAACGGCAGCGACGCGGACGCCCGGCGCTGCGGCAGCGCTCAATCCGGAACCTTGCCGCGTTGTCCCTCCCACCACTGCCGATAGCCCTCGTCCGGCGCCAGGACCCGGGCCTGGCCATTGGTCAGACGCGCGCCCTGGGCGTCCGTAACGGCCAGGTCGATGTCGATGATCGCACCCTTGATGCGGGTGATTTCAAAGGTGACGACCACCTCCTCGTCCGGGAGGACCGGCTTGCGAAAGCGCTCGGGCACAAAGGACAGCCCGAGCGCGCCGTCGCCGGGGAAGCGGGTGCCGAAGAGGCCCGAGACGGTGCTTTGGATCAGCCCCCCGGGCACCACGATGTCCGTCACCCCCGGGAAGCGGCGGCGTGCCGCCTCCAGGTCCCGGTGGATCGCGTTGGCATCGCCGGTCAGGGCGCAGTAGGTATCGACCTGCTCCCGGGTGAACCGCAACCGCGCGCTATGGCGTTGACCCACCGTCAGCATGGCGGCGGTGAGGCAGTCGGTCTTGGTCATCGGGCGTCTCCCGGGGCGGCGTCGCGGCGGTCCCCGGGATGGGGCAGGGGGCTCATACCACCACCACCCGCGGCTGCTCGGCGATCACCACCAGGACCTCGGCCGGGGTCGCCCCGGCCGCCTTGATGGCCAGCCGCCGGATCGCCAGGGCCTCGGCCGCCCCCAGGGCGAGGTTGAGCCAGGTCACGGGGTCGTCGTCCGTCGTCAGCCAGTCCAGGACCACCCACTCGGCCGGGGTCTGTCCCGGGCCCCAGGCACCCGCGTAGCTCGGTGCACAGTACCCGAGCCGCCACCCCCCGGTCTCGCGGGCCAACAACAACCGGCGCCCTTGGTCGGCGTCCTCCGCGGTGGTCAGGTCCTTTGCGATCCGCTCCACCAGTTCAGTCTTCGTCATCTTCATCACCTTCAAATCACGGTTTCACAGGCGGCCCCCAAGCCCACACGGCCTGGGGGTCCGAAGCTGCGAGCATTTCAGCACCTTTTTCCCTTACGTCAAGCGGTCTAAGAGCCGGCCGGTCCCGACCAGGCCGGCAGCCGTTCCTTCGACTCAGACCCCGACACCTTAACCCGGATTATCCTCCGGGTCGTTATCCGGACGCCAAGCCGCCGCGATGGTCGGCCCAACGGGTCGATATCCTTTGTCAAACAAGGCGGCGTCCGTTGGGCCGCAGCAGGATCGACCGGACCCGGGGCGCCGGCGTACTTGCTTTCCAATCGACCCGCGCTAGAGTCACGAGATAAAGCCGAGTGTTTCAGTAGGGCCTCGCCGAAAAATTCGTCGGCGGCCCGCGCGGGCTTTTCACCGTTTGCATGACTTGGCGCCGTTGGGCCATGCCTGTTCATCGAGCGATCGTCATCCAGCGATCGAAGCGACCAACAAGAGACGAGGAGACACCAGTGTGAAACAAATGCCCTACCCCAGGACTGCGGCAGCACGCGTCCCCTGCGACCCGGGCAGGCTGGACCTAGCCGCGGCGGATCCCAAGGCGCGTCGCCGCTTCCCTCCTGATCGCCGCCGGCCTGTCGCTCGGACTGTCGAGCCCGGTCCGAGCCGATTCGGATCCCCCGACCCTGCTGGACCCGAATCTCGTGGTCACCACCGTCGTCAATACCGGTATCTCCCAGCCCATCGGGATCGTCTTTCTCGACGCCGACGACTGAGGTGCCGCTGCTGGGCAATCGGGTCGACCGGTTCCTGTGGGACGGCACCAGCCTGGTGTTCGCGAACAATCTGATCCGACTGCGCGCCCTGCAGACCGACAACATCGTCGTGACCGCTAGCGGGGGGTTCCGACCGGGATTATTCGTACCTATACCGGCTAAGCGGGATGGTTGGTTGGCTGGCTGGAAACTGCGTGTCGATGCGTTACGGCCGATAATGTATCTTATGTAAAGTCACGGAGGCGGGCACGGCTGGCGGCTTGCGCGACGCGCCAAGCCGACCGAATCGTCACCCACCTGCTCAGCACCGGATGCGCTGCTTTGGCCTGTCACTGTCGCTTGCGGGCATACTGCCCGATACCGTGTCACGAGGCCATGAATCATGATCGAACTGCTGCGCAAGGCGCCGCTGCTGTCGGGGTTGAGCACCGAGCAACTGGAACGGGTGGCCGGCCATGCCGTTGCCATCCACCTGGACGAGGGTCAGTGGCTGTTCCGCCAGGGGGATCCGTCACGCCGCTTCTATTTCGTCGAGCGCGGGCAACTGCGGCTGTTCCGGCTGTCGCCGGATGGGGTCGAGAAGGTCATCGAGATCGTCTCGCCGGGGCAGACCTTCGCCGAGGCCCTGATGTTCCTGAAGGCGCCGCGCTATCCGGTGTGTGCCGCGGCCCTGGAGCCGACGGAACTGATCGCCATCAAGGCCGCGGCCTTCGCCGCCATGCTGCGCGAATCCGTGGACACCTGTTTCGTGGTCATGGGGGCATTGAGCCGGCGCCTGCGCGGTCTGATCGCGGAGATCGACAACCTGACCCTGCACAGTGCCACCAGCCGGGTCGCGCGCTATCTGTTGGCACAGGTGCCGGCAGACCGGCCGGAATTTGTGCTGGAGGTCCCCAAGGGGGTGCTGGCGTCGCGCCTGTCGATCCAGCCGGAGACCTTCTCCCGCGTCATCCGGCAACTGACCCAGGATGGGGTCGTGGCGGTCCAGGGCGCGCAGGTCACGGTCAGGGACCGCGCCGCGTTGAGCGATCTGGCGGGGCTCACGGATGCGGCGGAGTTGGGGGGCAAGCCGGGCGACGGGCGCTGAGGCTGGTTGGGCCTGGGCTGCTTATCCTGGGCCTTTCTGCTGGTTGAGGGGGCGGCGGTCCACACAGCGGACCCGACGGGGCTCAGTGGGTGACAGGGGCGACGTCGCCCTCCCCGGCCGCGGCGGCCCCGATGCGCTCGAGCATCCGGTTGAAGTGTTGCAGTGAATGCAGGTGCAGATAGATCAGTTCCAGTTCGTCGCTCGTCGCCAGGTCCGCCAGGGCCTCGCGCCCCAGGGCCTTCAACCGGACGCGATTCACCGCCATGAATCCGGTGAGATTGTGCTGCGCACCGCCCGGCAGCTTGAACTGCGCCTGCATGGGCTCCAGGAGACCCAGGTCCTGCAGATGCCTGCAGAAGGCGCGGGTGTTCTGGTGCTGGACCTGATACTCCTTGACGAAATTCAGGACACCTTCCAGGTATTGGGTGCGCTCACCCGCAGTATCGAAGAGTTGCTCGCCGCGGCCCTCGCGATTACAGCCGCTGAAGGACTCGTCGATGCACAGGGTAAAGGTCTTGCCATCCTCACTGGCGGCAAAGACGAAGGGGTAGCGGCGCACGAAGGCGGGGACATAGGCGCCATCCCAGGCACCGCCCGCCTTGACGAACAGGTTGTGCCCGGCCTCCACCCCCAGGATCACCACCGGCATGACCGCCTCGCCCTCGCCGGCGAACACCACCGCGTATTCGGCCGCCGCCCGGGCGATCTCGACCGCCGTCAGCGGCACCGAGTGTGCCTTGCGGGCAAACCCGTAGTCGCCCCCGGCCTTCACCGACAGCCCCAGGTGGCGCTGACTGGACACCGGCACGGCGGTATCGTAAAAAAGGAGTTGCGTGGCCATAGGATGGTCTTTCGCTGGTTGCAGACAATGACGAGATGCCCTGGGCCAAGTCTTTAGCCGTATCTCGGAAAAAGAAATTCTCTCACAGAGACACGGAGGCACAAAGAGGAAATACTGAAAGAAAATAATCGACGCTTCGACGCGCCCTGCCGTAACCAAGTCTGCTCGGCGCCTGCCTGATCATCTCACGGCGTTGGTCCCAGCCCCATGGTCATGATCTATCGTATTATTCTTAAGTCTCTCTTCTCTGTGCCTCCGTGTCTCCGTGAGAGGATTGACTCAGGCCCAGACCAGGACCTCGCCCTGACCGCCGTAGCCCAGGTCGCCGAGCCAGCGATGGACGCGGATACCGCGGGCCTGGAGTTGGGCGAAGGGGCCGGACCGCCCGGCGAGCTCGCGGTTCAGGAGGGCGAGAAAACCCGGTTCTTGAGTCCCATTGGGGTTGAAGGTCGGGGGCAGGCGGGGTTGCGCGGTCAGCAGCAGGGTGCCGCGGCGCATGGCGAACCCCAGGTTCGCCCCGGTGCGGCCCAGGACGACGATGGTGCCGGCGACCAGACGGGAGCCGCAGTAGTCCCCGGCGTCGCCGCCGATCAGGATCAGGCCGCGCCGCTGGTGGTCACCGACCCGGTCCCCGGCGTTGCCCCGGACCTCGATACGGCCGCCGCGCATCCCGCGCCGCTCGCCCGCGATGGCGGCACCCAGGAAGTCGCCGGCGTTGCCGCCGATCTCGATGCCCCCGCCGGTCATGCCGCTGCCGGCGAAGGGGCCGGTGTCGCCGCTGACGCTGATGGTGCCGCCGCGCTGCTGCCGGCCCAGATAGGCCCCGGCGCGGCCCTCGACGCGGATGGCGCCGCGGCTCATACCGGTACCGATGCCGTCCAGGCGGTCACTGTCGCAGCGGATCAGGATGTCATCGGTGTCCCCGGCGGTTACGGTAAAGAGGTCGCCGAGCCTGGCCTCCTCATTACCGACCCACAGCGGCAGGTACCGGATCGCATCCGCCGACCGGCCCGCGAGCCGGTCCGGGGTCAGGGCCGACAGGTCGATACGGGGCGTCGGGGGTGCGGTCAATTCCAGGGTCAGTGAGGTCATGCTTGATCAACTCGGTTACAAGAAGATTATTGTCCGCAAATGAACGCAAATAAACGCAAATGAAGAGAGAAAGCGATCGGGGCCGTCGTCAGCGGCCGTGACGGCGGCCCTTGATCCGACCCGACGACCGGGCGCTTCCCCTCTTTGCGTTCATTTGCGGACAATCCCCTCCGGGTCCTTTCATGCCAGTAGCTCACGCAAATGAAAATGATACTGCCCGAGCTTGCCGCCATAATTGCCGGCGGAGATGCGCAGCACGCCCGACGCGGCGCCCAGGGCGCAGATGGATTCGATGCCGACCCGGGTCGCCTCCCGCACGTCGGCCTCGGTCAGACCGTTGATGACGATCTCCAGCACCGCGCCGACGTCCTCCGAGAGACTGGAGTGCACCAGGCCGCGCAGTGTCGGGCAATAGGCATCGTTGGTGGAGGCCATCAGTGCCTTGTATTTGGAGCCGACCTTGGAGCCGGAGCGGGCGATCCCGCCCGGAAAGGGCAGCAGCACCCGCGGCAGGCGTCGGATCGCCAGGACCGCCCGCTCGCAGGCCGCGAGGGCCTGCGGCAAGCCGCGGGCCAGGACCAGAAAGTTGCCGCCGCCCACTGCGCTGGTACGGGCCGTGACCTCCTCGCACAGGAATTCACCGTCCATCACCGGGACCCGCCAATAGCGCCGGCCGCCGATGCGCTTGGCGATCTGAAAGCCGTCACCGAAATAGCGCAGGTTCTTGCCCAGGGGAACCGGCTTTTCGCCCTCCATGCCGGAGAAGCAGGCGGTGCTGGGACAGGTCAGGACGCACTGACCGACCCGCCGTTCCACCTGCTTCTCCAATTCCTTGCCGGACATGGCAAACAGCAGGACACTGACCCCGGGTCGACCGTCCGGGGTCTCCTCCGGGGCCAGTTCACACTCGATCCCCGCCTCCGCCCCGCAGCCGATGACCGAGGTGGCGAAGCCGGTCATGGTCTCCCCGGCAATCCGCGCCCAGCGGGGATTGATGGCGGTGACGATGAGGCGCGCGGCGGTCATGCCGAAGGCCTCGGCGTAGGTGTCATCGATGGCGATGCCGTTCTTATGCATCGGTGCCTACCCGGGAAGATGATTGTCCGCCAATGAACGCAAATGAACGCAAATGAAGAAGGGGCTTGGGTGGGACCTGCGCCGCGTTCGGCATTCTGTTGTGCACCGCAGGGGCGCAGAGTCCGCCGCGGCCCAGGTCGCGACGACCACGCCGCCCCCAGAGGGGTTGGTTGGAGACGTCAACAGCATTCACTACAAGGTATTCGGAATCGGTGGATACGGCGCAGTCATCACCGTGATGGGTCCGCAGAATGGTGGTGCCTGCTTTTTCCACCCCACAAGGATTGTCGTTCATTTGCGTTCATTTCCGCCACCCTCTTCAATCTTAGCACTCAGGCAACCCCGCGCGGCCGGCAGGGATGGATGGTGACCGGGCTGCCGATGCCCGCCGCCATCTCGGTGTCGGTGATCGCGAAATTGGCCAGCCGGATACTGTGATACCGGTCGAACCAGCGGCCGATACGCTGCTCGATCGCGGGGTCGAATGCGGGCCTGACCACCTGGGTGCGGCCCCGCACCACGCGGGTGACGGCGCCCTCCTCCACCACCACCTCGCCGCCCTTGAAGACCAGCATGGGACGGGCAAAGGTCTGTTCGGGGTCGGCCAGGTCGTGGTAGACGGCGATGTCCGCGCGCGCACCGGGGGCCAGGTGGCCGCGGTCGGCGAGGCCCAGGATGCGGGCCGGGGCGGCGCGCGTCATGATGGCGATCTCATTGCGACTGTATTCCCGGGTGAGTGAGCCCAGGTTGGAAAGCGCAGCGGCCTCGGGGTTGATCCGGGCCAGGCAATCATTGCGGAAGCCCCGGTCCATCAGCAGCCGGATGAGCCGCGGGTAGCTGGAGAAGGGGGCGCCGTTGGGGTGGTCAGTGGTCAGGAAGACCCGCCAGGGGTCGTCCACCATCAGGAACAGTTCCAGGCCGATGGCCCATTGCAGCGCGTTGACGAAATTCCGGTCGCGATAGCGGAACGGCACCACCCCGCAGCCCGCGTCGCACTCGATGTCCATGCAGGTCCACTTGCGCGGGTGTGCGTGCTGGTGGTTGGCATACTGGCGCATGGTGTCGCCTGACACGGTCAGGGTCTGGCCGAACATTACCTGACCCACGTCGATGGTGACGTTCGGCCGGCGGTTAACCGCCTCGGCAATCTCCGCCGCGGCGGATGAAAAGCGCCGGTCGCCCTCGGTCCCATAACTGTGGAACTGGATATGGGTGAGATGGATCGGCAGGCCCTCGGCGGCGTCGATGGTGGCGAGCGTGGAGACCTGGTTACCCGGGATACCCAGATTGCTCGCGTGCACATGCAGCGGGTGCGGGACGCCCAGTTCCGCCACCGCGCGGCTCAGGGTCCGCAGGATGTCACGGGGGCTGAGCGGGTAATGAGGATGGCGCTCGTCGACGTCGAGCTTGCGGGCATTGAACTTGAAGGCGTTGATCCCGCCCGGGTTGACGACCTTGATGCCGATGCACTGGGTGGCCTTCAGGGTCCAGGCCACATAGTCATTGATGACCTCCTGGCCCACCCCCTCGCTCATGAGTTGGAGCAGCAGGTCGTCATTGCCGAGCATGACATAGCCGCCGGTGTCGAGCATCGGGGTGTCCGCCATTTCCATGTGGGCCTGGCGGGCATTCATCGGCAGCACGGCCGGCTCGAAGGCGGTCGTATAGCCCATCTCCGCGTAGCGATAGCCGGCGGTGAAGGTCGAGGGCACCACCTGCCCGCCCCCGGTACGCGTCACTGCGGTGCGGGCACGGCGATGGGCCCGTTGATCCTCCGGCAGCATGGTGCGGGCGATATTGACCTTGCCCCCGCCGATATGAGTATGGAGGTCGATGGCGCCGGCCATCACCAGCTTGCCGCGCAGGTCATGGGTGTGGCCCGGGTCCTCCCCGGGCGCGGGCGCGACGAGCTGCCCGTCACGAATGAAGAGGTCGCGGACCTCGCCGTCGATCCCCTGGGCGGGATCGTAGATCAGGCCGCCGGCGAGCTTGGTCAGCATCTGCTTCCTCCGGCACAGGTCATCGCGGCTGCCATGTTCAAGAAAGAGGAGTCGTCCGCAAATGGACGCAAATGAACGCAAATCGGCAAGGCCCGGTCCGCGCAGCGGACCCTACGGGCACGACGCCGCGTAGGGTCCGCTGTGCGGACCAGCCCCCCAACACAAGCGCAGTGGCCCGAGCAATGATCAAGGCCGCCGGATAACGAATCATTTTCATTTGCTCTAATTTGCGGACAAATATCTTAGTAATCCTAAAATCCACAGATGAACACAGATGAACACAGATTTTCTTTAAATTGTCATGCGCCTATCGCTGATGTCACAATCACCGGCAAGGTGAGCCCCCCGCGCAAGCGTAAGTCAATGAATTATCTGTGTTCATCTGTGTTCATCTGTGGACAGCTCCTCTCTCCAGGTCACTTGGCAGTGGCGCCAAGCCGCTCGCTCAGCATCCCGATCACCCCCGCCACCGACGCCAGCCCCAGGTCGCGCACCTGCCCGAGCGGCAGGGGGCAGACGGTATCGGTGCGGTACCAGTGCCCGGGGTGGTCGATCCCCGGCAGGCCCACCGGGATGAAGACCTCCGGCACCCGCCCGCAGGCGAGCCCCGGGTAACCCAAGACGATGGTCGGACACTTGGCAGCGGGCGTTGCGGCCGGGTTGGCGGCTGGCAGCGCCTGGACCCACAGCAGCAGGTCAGACTGCCCCTGCGCCAGCAGGTCTTGATGGCGGTAGAGCAGTGGCTCGTAGCAGGAGCGGCCCTGTTGGCGCCCGCTGCGTAGCGGATAGCCCGTCTGCCAGGTGCAGACCTGATTGGCCGTCAGGTCCCCCAGGGTCCCGGCCAGGGGCAGCGCGGCGGCCCGCGTCGTGCGGTTGAGGTCGCGGACCAGTTCGACGAACGCCTGGACCGTCAACTCCGCGTGGGGGAAGGCGAGTTCGCCCGCGGCCCAGGTCACTACGGCGTAGCGGGCGCCGCACAGCCAGCCCGCTAATTGCTTTAGTTGCGCGCCCGCCACCCCAGGGATGGCATCGGCCCGCACCGGCCGACCGGCGATCAGGCCGCGCAGCAGGGCGGCGACCCCGGCCAGGTCCGCCAACGCCACCGGGATCAGGGTCGGGTTGGCGGCAGCAAGCTCGGCCGGGAGCGGACCGGCTTGCGCGGGGCCGAGCAGGACGAGGCGGCGCTCTGCGGGCGGCGAGAAGAGGGCCTCGGGGGGCAGCAACACCCGCTCGCACAGTCGCGGGAAGCGGTGCGGGACCTCGCTGCCCAGTATGACGATCAGGTCCGCCCGGTTGCGTACCTCGGTGAGGGTCGCGGTCATCCAGCCGCCGTCCTGGAGGACCAGCAGATTGCGGAACAGGGCGTCGGCCGCGACGTGATCGAGCAGGGCCCCGCAGCAATCGGCCAGATCCAGCACGGCGCGCATCCCGTTGACATCGGTCACCAGGCCGCCGAACAGCGGCGCCCGGGCTGCCGCGAGCAGCCCGGCGGCCTGGGCCAGGGCCGCCTCGAGGGTCACCGGCTGGCCGTCGATCAGTGCGGCCCCGGGACCCGCGGCCATGGCCGCGGCAAAGGCGTTGCGGGCGGTCCGGCAGCCGTTCAGCAGGACCAGGCCGGCATCCCGGCCAGCGGCGACGCTCAGGTCATCGCACGCGAGGCCGCAGAAGGGGCAGGTCAGGTCACCCGGTGTCTGGGCGGGGTCACTCGTCCACATCGTGGTAGCAGTCGCTCCGGGGTGTCCGCGGGTCTTGGGCCGGCACGCGGCCATTCAGCCCAGAAAGAGCAGTTCTCTCACAGAGACACAAAGATCACAAAGATTTTCAAAGCGATATGTCGGGCGTGGAGGTCACCCGGGCGGTGGTCGGCCCAACACCTTCAATGATCTGTTTTTCTTTGTGTTCTTTGTGTCTTTGTGAGAGCAATTGCCGCATTTGGGTTCAGGGTGCCCGGCGATCGGGCTGGGCACCGGGTCGCGAGCGATCAATGCCTGTCAAGCAAGAGCCGTTCCCACCGCCGAGGCGCCCGGCGCAAGGCGCGATAGAACTATTTTTCCTCAGTTCATCGGCGGTTTGGCGAGGCTCGGCAGCGACGGCGGGCGCGTCGGTCGGTACCCTGTGTCAGAGCTGAGACAGACTGCCCGCGCGTTGCGACGGCAGCGAGCGGTTCGATCATGAACACAGGCGCCCGTCAATTGCTCCAATCGTTTGCCGCGTTGCCCGAGGCAGAGCGGCGCGAGGTTCTGAGCGCTGATGCGATTCAGCAGGTCCGGGAAAAACGTTTCGGACGGGGCGAATGCCCCGTCCGGCAGCTGAAACCCATCCTTACCCAGGGGTCCGAGCGTGCATCCTGATGGGTTTCGCTGCGCTCTACCCATCCTCCCATAGGCTACGCGCTACGCGCTGCGCTTCCGAAAATCCTGTTAATCCTGCGAAATCCTGTTAGTCCTGTCCATTTGTCGCCAGCCGGCACCATTGTCGATGCCTGGTGTGTCGCCTATGACTGGTCGATCTGAGGCGAACCCTCGCTACGGCAACACCGCCGGATCGGCCAACAGCTTGGGGTCATCCTCCAACCCATAGCGGCCCAACTTGACATAGAGGCTCTGGCGGCTGAGTCCCAACAACTCCGCCGCGGCGGTGCGGTTGCCGGCGGTCAGATCCAGCGCGGCCTCGATATAGCGCTGTTCGACGACGGCGACCGTGTCGTCCACCAGTTTGCGCAGGGTCGTCTTGCCGATCTGCCTGGTCAGGGACTCCATCACCCCGTCCATGCCCCGACCCTGGTCGGCGGCCGACAGGCGGCGGCTCACGTCGCGGATGAAGACGCCGATGGTCCCGCCCTGTTTGCCGCCCGGGCCGGCGGCCGAGATCTCGGCCTGGACCTCGGTGCCGAGGTCGCCGTGCAGGACCGTGGAGAAGAGCTTGACCGCCCCCAGCCGCATCACGTTGGCCAGCAGTACCGTGAGGTCGGCCCCCGGCCGGCCGAGCCAGCGCCCCAGGGGCTCGCCCAACACGGCCGCCTCCGAACCCATCTGGACCAGCTCCAGAAAGGCGCGGTTGGCACGCAGGATCGTGCCCTCGTGGCTGATGACCACGAAGCCGTCCGGCCCGCCCTCGATCAGGTCCTCGAACCGCACCGGGTCGGCCGGGTCCGGCGGGGTCTGCTCCAGCGCCGCCGGGACCAGTTGGACCAGGAGGACCTCCTCCTGGGCGCAACTGACCAGGGAGGCCCGCACCAGCCAGGGGGTCTGGGTCCGCCCCAGGCGCAACAGGACCCCGGGGGCCTTGCCGCGCTCGCGGATGCGCTGGATCATCCCATCGAAGACCTCGCGCTCGTCGGCCCGCAGGGCCTCCGGGAAGCGCAGGTCGGCGGCGCCCTTGGTCGGGGCCGCCCCGATCCCGAGGGCCGCCGCGGCGGCGGGGTTCAGATCGACGATGCGCAGGGTGGCGGCACGCAACAGCAGGACCGCATCCCGGGAGGAGTTGAACAGGAGGCGGTAGCGGGTCTCGACCTCGCGCAGCTTCCAATAGTCGCGCTCCATCGCCTGCTGGGCCTCGACCAGCCGCGACTGGAGTTCGGCCACCGCCCGCAGATTCTTGCCGACGGCCAGGAGCCCGGTGTGCCCGCCGAGCAGGACGGTGGTGTACTCGACCGGGATCTGGAGTCCGCTGGGGAAGCGCTGTGTCACATTGCGGAAGGCGCAGACGCCGGTCTCACGGGCGTATTCCATCATGCGCCGCAGGCCCTCGCTGTCGGACTCGCTCACCGTGTCCGCCCAGGGGTTGCCGATCCAGTCGGCCACGCCCTCGTCCGCGAACAGGTTGGACAGTGTCGCATCGCGGATGATGCCCTGGGTGTCGAGCACCAGCATCACATCGGGCAGGGCCACAGGTTCCGTGCGCATTGTCGTCGTGTCTAACTCATTTGTCGGCCGCTGTCAGGTCATCAGTGGGGCTCAGGAAAAGCAGTTTCCAGTCCTGTTGATCCCGTCCCTATGGTCTGCGCCGACGCGAACGCTGCTGCTTCATTTCGCGGAGACCAACCCCAGGAGATGCCCCATGTCCTTGAAGAAGACGCGGATATGGGCCGCCGGCCGGGACTTGACCAGGCGCTTGTTCATATAGGCCTCCCAGGTGAGCTGCTGTACGTCCGGGTCCGCGCACATCTTCACGAAGCGCTCGCGCCGCTTGTCGCTGGAGTACCAGAAGCGCTGCATGATCCCCAGGACCCAGAAGACGCGCCCATGGGCCTTCATGAAGCCCTTGCGGGCAGATTTCAGGCTGCGCACATCGCCGGTGGCGCAGAAGGCCTTCGCCGCCTCGGCGGCGAAGCGCCCGCCCGCCAGCGCGTAGTAGATGCCCTCACCGGAGGCCGGGGCGACGACCCCGGCGGCATCCCCCGCCAGCACCACGTTGCGCCCGTCGTCCCAGCGGCCCAGGGGGCGCAGCGGGATGGGGGCGCCCTCGCGGCGCAGCGTTTCAGCGTCCGCGAGCCCCGCGGCCTGGCGCAGTTCGCGCGTCGCCTCGCGCAGTGAAAAGCCGCTCTGCGCCGTGCCCACGCCGACACTGGTGGTGTCCCCGTGCGGGAAGACCCAGCCATAGAAGTCCGGCGAGATCTTGCCCTGGTAGTAGACATCGCAGCGGTTGGCCTGAAAGCCGTTCTCGCCGTCCTTGGGGGAGCGCACGATCTCGTGATAGGCGCTGACACAGGGCATCTTGTCCGCACCTGGGACGCACTGGCGCGCCACCCGGGAACGGGCGCCGTCGGCCCCGATCACGCAGCGGGCGCGCACCTCGTGGATCTCGGCCTTGCCGCCGGCCACCTCGACCTCGTAGCGCACGGTGACATCGCCGTCGGCGGTGCGGACCAGTTCGGTGAAGGTCCCGGTGCGACGCACCGCGCCGTGCTCGGCCGCCCGCGCCCGCAGCCACTCGTCGAAGACGTCGCGCTTGACCATGCCGACGAAACCGTTCTCGATCGGCATGTCCACCTGGCGCTCGGAGGGCGCGATCATCCGGGCGGAGTTGATATGGGCGCACAGCAGGTGCTGCGGCAGGTCAAACTCGCGCATGGCCTGGGGCGGAATGGCCCCGCCGCAGGGCTTGATGCGTCCGGCCCGGTCGAGCAGCAGCACCGAGCGGCCGGCGCGGGCCAGGTCGGTCGCGGCCGTCGCACCGGCGGGGCCGCCGCCCACCACCACCACCTCGAAGCGCTCAGTCTCGTTCATCACCCGCCTCCATCCTGAAATCGCTTTAGGCGATTTCAGGATATAGTCAAGAAAATTAAATAACCGGCGGGATGCTGCCGATTATGGAAATGGGACATCAGCAATCGGCCGCGGCGGGCTGCTCGGTCAGGGCCGATGTCGCGGGCGCGGCGTCGGAGCGGACGAGTTGCTTGGCCAGGGCGGCGGCGACCAGGAACAGGATGGCCTCGGCGCCGAAGACGGCGGCGTAGGCTGGCGCGGGCGAGTCCATGAGTTGGCGCGTGAGGTCGATGGCGGCGGTACCCAGGAAGCCGCCCACGGCATAGGCGACGGCCTGCGCGGCGCCCCAGAGACCCATCCGCACCCCCTCGCGCTCCTCCCTGCCCTCCCCCACCAAACCCATCATGGAGCCGATGGCGGCCACCGCAAAGAGTCCGTTCGCGGCCCCCAGCAGGAAGACCGCCTGACGCAGCGGGAACCCGGCCCCGACCAGCCCGCCGGCCGCGAGGTTGACCAGGGCCAGGGCCGAGGCGATGCAGCCGATGAAGGTCCAGGTCTGCATCGAACACAGGCGCCGCCCCCAGGCGGTACTGCCCAGGACGGCCAGCAACAGCATCCCGACGAGGACCCCGCCGTGCTGCACCGACGCGAGCCCGGTCGAGGCCCCCGGGGTCATCCCGAAGACGGTCCCGGCGTAGGGCTCCAGGATCAGGTCCTGGGCGCTGTAGGCGAGCATGGAGACGAAGATGAAGATGGTGAAGCGCCGCGCCCGGGGCTCCAACCAGACCTGCGCCATAGCCGTGCGGAAGGGCGTTTGGCGCGTCCCTGCCGCCGTGGGAGCCGCGGTGCGCCCCTCGATCCCAAGGGTCGCGAGCAGGGTGACGACGAAGGCGACGGCGGAGACGACCGCGCTCACCAGCAGCAGCCGCGCCGGTGAGAAGGGGTCCAGAAAGTGCCCGGCGAGGCCGGCGGTGACCACGAAGCCGACGATCATCATCAGCCACACCGCGGTCGCGGCGCCCGCCCGGCGGCGCTCGTCGACCCGCTTGGCCAACAGCACCAGGAGCGAGGTCCCGCAGGCGCCGACGCCGCCCCCGACCAGCATGAAGGCCAGGACCGCGAGCACTATACCCGCCGTCCGCTCGGTGAACATCAAGACCGTGGCCAGGGCCGCCAGCACCCCGCCCGCGGCCAATACCGCCATGCCGCCGATGATCCAGGGGGTGCGACGCCCGCCCAGGTCCGAGCCGTAGCCCAGGCGCGGACGCAGCACCTGCACCGCATAGTGCAGCGCCACCAGGGCGCCGGGGAGCATGGCCGGGAGCGCCAGTTCGACCACCATGACCCGGTTCAGCGTCGAGGTGGTGAGGACCACGATGGCCCCCAGGGCGGCCTGGACCAGCCCGAGCCGGAAGATCCCGAGCCAACTGAAGGGCGCACCGTCCGGCCTGCTCAAGGGGCGAGACTCCGCACCGCGAAGGCGCTGATCATCATCCCGGTCACGTAGACGCTGACGCCGAGCGCGCTGAGCCACAGGGCGCGCCCGACCGGGTCGCCGAGGAAGCGTACCATCATCCCGACCTGGATCAGCAGCACGACCGCGACCGCGGCGGCGTTGAGCGGTCGGTCCCAGGCGAACAGGAGAGCCACCACGACGACCTGCGGCAGGGCCATGAAGAGACAGGCGGCCCAGGCCGCGCCCTTGACGCCGAGTTGGACCGGCAGGGAGCGCACGCCCATGCGTGTGTCCCCCTCGATCGCCTTGAAATCGTTCAGGGTCAGGATCCCGTGGGCGCCCAGGCCATAGAGGCCGGCCAGGGCCAGGACGCGCCAGTTGGGCAGGGCGCCGGACAGCATGACGGCCGCCCCGGTAATCCAGGCCAGACTCTCATAAGACAGGCCGACCGCCAGGTTCCCCCACCAGCCGTTGCCCTTGAGGCGCGCTGGCGGGGCACTGTAGGCCCAGGCCAGCACCAACCCGAGCGCCGCCGACCAGAAGACCCAGGTGCCGAGCGTCGCGGCCAGTAGCGCCGACAGGATGGTCCAGGCGATGGCGATATAGAGCCCCCAGCGCCCGGGGATCCGCCCGGAGGGGATGGGACGATTGGGCTCGTTGATCGCATCCACATGGCGGTCGAACCAATCGTTCACCGCCTGGCTGGTCGCACACACCATGGGACCGGCAAGGATCACCCCGAGCACGAAATATTGCCAGCGCTCGGCGATCGGTATCCCGGAGGACACCACGCCGCAGGCAAAGGCCCACATGGGGGGAAACCAGGTGATCGGCTTCAGGAGTTCGAGCACCGCCGCGGGGGATGGGCGGCCGGCGGCGGCCAGGGGGGGCGCGGGAGGATTCATGGGCGTAAGTTATAACTGACAGCACCCATTGTCAACTACGCTTGACACTTGCGGCCGACGCACCGCCGTCGTTGCAACACCCCGGTTACCGTTACCATGTGCGGACAAGTCCGCTCTTTCGGATCACGAAACCCACAGGCCCCCCATGCACAAGAACTCCATGCCCTTGAGCCCCCTCCTTGGCCTGGCGCTCGCCGCCCTCGCAGCCGGCGTCGGCGCCGCCGATTGCCCGGAACCAGCCGCCCCCAAGCCCGCGCCCTACCCCACCACCGCGCTCGCCGACTATGTCCTGGGCTGCATGATCGCCAACGGCAAGAATCCGGACACCCTGCGCAAATGCTCCTGCAGCATCGACTTCATCGCCGCCGCCGTCCCCTACGCGGACTACGAGCGGATCGAAACCCTGATGCGCCTCCAGCAGATGGAAGGCGCCGGCCGCAACGCGGTCTACAAGGGCAGCACCTGGGCCAAGGACGCAGTGACCCACTTCAAGGAGATCCAGGCGGAGTCGACCCTGCGCTGCTTCTAAAGGCCCCATCCCACCGGCGCTCCGGCCTCGGCGCCGCCGCAGCTTGCCGATGGCGGCCATACGCTCTAGGCTAAGGGCCCTGGCAGCCAGACCGGCCGCCGCGGAAGCTGAAGTCCCCGGTCAGTGACTTAAACGAGAGAAACCCGTCATGCCCGCCACCGCCGAGAGGCTGGTCCACCGCTGGTCGTTCACCGTCGCGGACTATCACCGCATGGGCGAGGCCGGCATTCTGGGCGAGGACGACCGGGTCGAATTGATCGAAGGGGAGATCGTCGCGATGCCGCCCATCGCAAGCCCCCATGGAGGCCGAGTGAATCGACTCACGCGCCTCCTGAGCCTGGCGGCCGGCGATCGGGCCGTCGTCTCCCCGCAAAATCCCGTCATCCTGGGTCGGCGTTCTGAACCCGAACCCGACCTCGCCCTGCTGCACCCGCGGCCGGACTTCTACACCGCCTCCCACCCCAAGGCCGCCGACGTACTCCTGCTCATCGAGGTCGCCGACAGCAGCCTCAACTACGACTTGGGGGTCAAAGTCCCGCTCTATGCCCGCAATCGCATCCCCGAGGTTTGGGTGGTAGACATCGGGCACCGGCAGGTGCTGCGCTTTCGCCAACCGGAGGGCGGGACCTATCAGGATCAGGGCACCCTCAACCTCAAGACCCCGATCCCCCTGCCCGGCCTTCCGATCGGCACGACGATCGACCTGTCAGTGTTGTTCCAGTGACACCTTGTGTTATCCGCGCGGAGTGCGCGGACGAGCGGGTGCTGCTGCGCTGGCCGGGCGCCGCTTGCAGGTAGCTTCACGACGCGCCTGCGGCGGCAGGCGCCGGTAAAGGTCAGAGACTTGTTCGAACTCGGTCGTCGGGATGCCTCCGCTTACGTTGGGCAGGCACAGGTTAGCCGCAACCCGGGAACCCGCGCCACCCCGGCGCGACGGTTCCTGTTGAGCTGGCGACGCAACCGCCAAGACCCGGTGCTGCGGGGGACCCTCGACACCTGAGAATGCCCGCCCGCGGCTAGGCGCCAAGGCGCCCGCCCATCGTCCGGGACAGGCCGCCCGCGGCCTGTGCTCGCGCTCGCGCTCGCCCAACATCCGGAAAATGGTCTACACTTCATCGGCAGTAGCGCGCTGACGGTCCGGATTAAGGCATTGGTCATCATCTCGCCTGAGTGGACGAGCGGGAGCGAAGTCCACTGAAGCCCGCCCCGCTGCTGGTGGACCGCGTTGTGCTTGTCCACCCGACGATGCTGGGCCATTGATGTGGCCGGAGTATTGATCGAGGCCCGGATTAGTTCAACACACGCTTAACGTTAGGGGCGCATCGTGAGCACATCAAGAACAGATCGCGTAACGTCAGAAGGATCTTTGGCTGGTTTCACTCTTCGCTCTCTTGCCATTTGTGAACTTGGTTTTCATAGTAGTTTGCGGCATACTTCCGGAGGGTTATCAGGACTCGCGGAAATACGATAAAGCGAGCCGTATCCTAATCTGGGTGTTCATAGCATTGTCGGGCATTCTACTATTAGTCACAATAGGAAGAGCAAAATAAGGCCAGGGTCGAGCGGCGCCGGGAGGATCCCTATATTTTTCAATCGGTAGCAGCGACTCCCCCCGGCCAAAAATCAGCACGCTCAGCGCTGCTTCCAGTTAGAGGGGCGGTAAAAGGGGCCAGCTTCACATTGATCATGTCACCAACAATGCGCCCCTTCCAGATTGGCCCCTCATTCACCAACTTGCCTTAAGGCCGCCTCCACCAGGCTGCTGCTCAGGCGCGAGCCAACCGCCAAGACGCGATCCACCAGTGGACGAGCGGCGGGAATTAGCTCCAATTTGCGGGCACGCAGGATGATCCCGAGGGTTCCAATGAGCGGAACCGCGAGAGACTGCGCGCAGGCTCGCGCCTCCCCGTCGTCCAACACGGCTACGCAGTCATAGGCCAGACAACGTGACAAAACCTGGGATTCGCCCGCGCCCAGGTCCCAATGCGCCACGGCGGGGGCCAGCGGGACATCCGCGACGGCGTGCTCCTTTGCCCAACCCAGGGTTGCGTCCGATCCGCAGTCGTCTTGCGCGCCTGCCGCAATCTCTGCAATGACACTGCGCGGAACGACCAGCGATGGCGCGAGACTGTGCAGCAAGTCCAACCTCCCGACTTTTCCCAGAACGATCAGGGGCGAGGCATTGACGACCCAGGGCTTAGAAGTCGCCATGAATCTCCTGCTGAAGCTCGTCCAGCGTCACCTGTATGGCCGGGAGGTTGCGGCGGTATAACTCATCCAGAAAACGTGACCGCGGTATGCCCAATATTTCACAGGCCTTGGACTGAGAAATGCGCTGCTCGGCATACCACTGAACCACTGCTGCGATCTTCAGCTCTTCAGAGAACGCCTTAGGGCTCAGACGTAGGGCGGAGAACGCACCTGGATCAAAATTCAAGACGATCTGTGTCATTCGCTTACTCACGGTTGAAACTCGACTTGAGTTTGAGGCGCACCCGATCTCAACGCCTGACTCGGATCGCGCAAGATGCAAGCTCGGCCTTGATTATAACCCCGGCCATGCACCCTCGCGGCAACCCGTCGCGGCCGGGGGGCCGCTCCTACGCCGCAGGAGCGGCCCCCCGGCCGCGACGGATTCACCCTCGAGATAGCGGGAATAACGATGAAGGCTGCCCTTGGGTGTACAGGCGGGGAAGGATAGCGAATTCCCGGGGTCGGCGGTGGACGTCCAAGGCTGAAGCCTTGGATTCCAGGATGCGGAGCGCAATGGTGATCCAGGCCGCACCTAGCCGCCCCCCGTCACTGCAATCGGAAAGTTCTGCTCGAAACGGCGCCCGGCGCTGTCCTTCACCTCGACCCGCAGGTCACCGGCGGCGACGGGGGTGAGGCCGAAGCGGATGCTCGGGTCCTCGCTGACCGAGATGTTGGAGTCGACACTGAACAGGGGTTGGCCCTGGTAGGTGAGATCGATGCGCTGGATATAGTCCGCCGGGATGAAATGACGCGCGACCTGATCGAACTGGAGCCCCGAGCTGTTGGGGTGCTTGATCATGAGTTGGGCGGTGAGGCGCTCGCCGGGCTTGAGCTGCTCCGGGAGCACCAGTTTCATCCGCCCCAGTTGCGCCGCCGCGGCGGCCGGGTCCTTCAGGGACGGGGCTGAGCAGCCGCCGGCCGCCTTGACGAAGTTGGCGACCGTGAAGAGTCGGCCGTCGTCGGTCTGCGCCACCGCCCGCACATTGGTGTAGGCGTTGACGCGGACCCGGGTGGCGATCCGGTCCCAGGCCGTGGGGCCCGGAAAGTGGAAGGTGGCCGCCAGGGGCACCGGATTCATGTCGATGATCAGGTACAGGTCCTTGATGAAGTGCCCGGCGGCCGGGTCCAGGAGCGACTTGACGGTGACCGGCACCACCGCGGCATCCTCGGCGCGGTAGGGCGTCTCAAGTCCGATCAGGCCGGCGCCGTCGGCCACCGGCCGGTCACCGAACAGGGCCGCGCGCAGTTCGGCCCAGCGCGCCTGGGCCGCGGGGTCATCGCCCTCGGCCAGGGCCGGCGCGCTACCCCAGGGCAGGGACGCGAGGAGCGCGATGAGGCCGAGGCCGCAGCGCAGTGAGGACCAGGGGCGGTGCGCCGATTGCGAGACAACTGTCATAAGGGTTCACTCAGGGTTGAAACAGGGGATGGGATCAGGCTTACCTGCCGCGGCGCGGCCTCGATCGTCGTTCCGGGCGCGATCGGCGTAGGGTGCGCCGTGCGGGCCTTGATCGTCGTTTCGGCCGCCAAGAGACCGGAGGTCGAGGCTTTAGCCGGTCGAAATCGCAGCTGCACGGCCCTCGTCCGGCTGAAGCCTCGACCTCCGGTGCGGGACGCCCGGCAGCCGCCGGAACCATGATCAAGGCCGCCGTGCGCACCTTGCGCAGGGACGCAAAGGCATCGCGGCGGCTCGGGTGCGCGCGGCGCACCCTTCGGGAACGACGAGCGAGGCCCGCGGCGCCCGAAGGACCGACCGCCCGCGGCCTCACTCCCACTCCAGTTCGACGAAGGCCGCGGTGACGTTGCGGCGGTGATAGTCGTCGAACAGGAGCCAGCGGCCGGACTCCTCCAGACCCACCTCGGCCACCGCCTCCTCGAGGGTCCCGCGACGGCGCAGCACCGCCCGCACCCCGGCGGCGATCGACTGGAGATAACGCCGCTGCGCGCCGATGGCCGCATGCCAGTCGGCCGGAACCGGGCCATGGCCGGGCACCAGGCGCCGGGCGTCGCCGCGCTCCAGTTCATCCAGCACCGCGAGCCAGCCCAGGAGGCTGCCGTCGATCGCGGGCACCCGGTCCACGAACAGCAGGTCCGAGGCCCAGAGGGTCCCGCTCGCGCGGTCCAGGATGCTGAGATCGTTGTTGGTGTGGGCCGTGGGGTGGGCGCGCAGTTCCAGGGTGCGCCCGCCCAGGTCCAGTTCCCGCGTCGCGGTGACGACCGACTGGGGCACCAGGACCCGGGTCCCGGCCGCCGCCTCGCCCAGGTCCGCCGCGGCGCGCTCCCGATAAAATTCGCCCCGCCGCGCCAGTGCGTCGGGCAGGTTGCCGTGACCGATGAACTCAGGTCCGTCCAGCTCGAAGGCCGCGGCGCCGAGCACATGGTCCGGGTGCACATGGGTGAGGATCACATAGGCGATGGGCAGGTCAGTGACCCGGCGCACGGCCGCGCGCAGGGCCAGGCCCTCCGCATAGGTGCCGCCGGTGTCGATGACCGCGACCCGGGCGCCCCCGACGATGAAGCCGATGTTGGCGATATGCCCGGCGTTGCCGGGCGCCGTCTCCTCTTGGGCACCCTGGTGCAGATAGACGCCGGGGGCGACCTCGCTGACGGCGAGGTCCGCGGCCCAGGCCGGGGCGGCGCCGAGCAACAGGACCCAGAGGCAGAGGTGCAGGACGCGCTTGGGACGCGGCCTGGCCGCCGGGTTGCCCCTGGTCGGGGCCGGGGCGTGGTGCACGGATCGGCTCAAGGTTCACAGCTCCCGGTTCAGCGACTGGGCCAGATCCTGTGGCCTGCATCTTGCTCAAATGGCTCGGACAGCGGGCCTGGACCGGTCCCGCCTACCGAAGCGCCGCAACCCTCGGACCAGGACCGAGGCCTTCGTGGGAGCGGCTTTACCGTGAATGTCGCGCAGCGATTTCCGAGAAACCTCGTACCGCGAAGGGGCACTGATCGTCGTTCCGGCCGGCATCGGCAGGAATGAGGTCTCACGGGGGCGGTCCCGAACGGTGCGGTGAGCGAGGCAACTCGACCGCCGGCGGTCCCACGGACAAGAACTGGCTGATCCTGCGCGCGCTCTCGGCCAAGGAGGGGGGTGATCTCGCGGCGGCGGTGGAACCGGTCTTCGGCGCCCCGCCGCTCATCGGCGAGCAATTGAAGCCGAATGGGAGGCCCTGCGACCCCTGATGGCGGCCCCGGACGAGGCGACCTTCATCGCCCTGCGCGACGGCTATCGGGCCGGCATCCCCACCCGCTGGGGGGCGGCGGAGCGCGCCGATGCCCAGCGGCTCTATGTGCTCCTGCGCGCGCTGGGCGGCGCCGACCTGGTGGGCGAGGCCGCGCAGTTGCCGGCCGGGACCTTCTGGGACGGGGCGCCGGACTGAGCCCGCCGCGTGACAAGTGCGGCACCGCGCCTGCTGCGGCTCGGCTCCGCCCTGTCGCTGGTGCTGCTGTGGCAGGTCGCCGCCTGGTGGTGGCCGAGCAGCCTCCTGCCGACACCGCTGGCGGTGCTGGATGTCGCGATGCACGACGCCCTGCACGGCCCCCTGCTGCACGACCTGGGGGCGACGCTGCGCCGGGTCGCCCTCGCCTTCCTGATCGCCATGCTGGCGGGCAGTGCCATCGGTATCCTCATGGGCCGGCGGCGCACCCTCGACCTGCTGCTCGACCCCTGGCTGATGCTGTTCCTGAACCTGCCGGCCCTGGTCGTGATCATCCTCGCCTATGTCTGGTTCGGGCTCGCCGAGTCCACCTCTTCTTTCAACTCTTCAACGTCACCGGGATCCTGGCCTACAGCCTGGCCTTCATCCTGGTCATGCTGGCGATCGAGTATGGGCTACTGCTTCCAGAACCCGCGCCTGCTGCCCTGGCTGACCCTGCGGGGCAACATCGACCTGGTGCTGGACGACCCCGCCGCCCGCGCCGCCGCGGTCGACACCCTGCTGACCACCATGGGGCTCGCGGCCGTCGGGCACTTCCCCGCCAATCGCCTCTCGGTCGGGATGCAGCGCCGCGCCGCCCTGGCCCGCGCCTTCGCCGTGCAGCCGCGCCTGCTCCTGATGGACGAGCCCTTCGTCTCGCTCGACGCCCCCACCGCCGGGCAACTGCGCGGCCTGCTCCTGGATCTGTGCGAGCGACAGCGCCCCACCGTCATCTTCGTCACCCACGACCTGTACGAGGCCACCCTGCTGGCGGACCGGCTGCTGTTCCTGTCGGCCCGCCCGCCCGGGTCATCGGCACGGTCGAGGTCGGCATCGCGCGCGATCGGCGACAGGAGGCCCTGGTGGACGCGCGTTATGGCGAACTCAAGGCACTGTTCCGGGCGCTGTATCAGGATGCGGCGGACGGGACTGAACAACCGGTTACGGACGGTAGCGATGCCCGGCCGGTCTGAAGTCGGAGCGGGGATTCCGGCGCCCGCAACCTCTGACGGCGCGGCGCTGCGGATCGTGGCCCCTGGTCATAATCCCGGCCTATCAGCCAACGGCGCGTCTGTGGTCCGCACAGCGGACCCTACGCCGACCGGACCTCGTTCAACAACTCGGGGTGCCGGTCCAAGACCTTCAGCAGCTTCACCAAGGCCAACGGCGGCTTGGTCCTGCCGTTTTCATACCGCGAGAAGGCATTGACACCACCACCAAACAGTTCGCCCGCCTCACGCTGGTCGAGTGCGAGCCTCTTGCGCACCCTGGTGATGAAGCCAGGGTCAACAATGGCCGCGTTGACCTGCTTTGAAAAGGTTCGCATCTCACGCATCACGCGATCAGACTCGGCCCCATCCAGGACGGACTCAGCGCAGGCCGGGCAGAATTCGCCCGTTACCGCTGCAATGATGGCCGTTTCGCCCTTATAGGTATATGGTAGGTCGCGAACGTCGTGGATCAACTCAGCCGCTCCGCAAACGGGACATTTCATGTTCATAACTCCTTGAAGGACACGATCAGTAAGTCATCAATGACCGTTAACTTCACATATACATCGCCGGATGACGTATTCGGGCGGTATACGTCCTGCCAGATCCTATGATCGGCGTAGGTGGTCATGCTCTTGTAAAAATCAGCCGGCGTCAGCGCCATCACGACAGCCAAGATCCCGGGATAGTCAAACCCCAGGGCGTCAGCGCCGACGCGCGCTGCGTGCGTGGTCCGGACCCTGCCCGCCTCGGCCAAGGCTTTGACAATCGACAGCTTGCAGTGGGGGGTTCGTTTCTCCATGATCAAATGTTAACCTAGTTGGTGTTTTTTTCAAGCGCCGTCGTAGGGTGGGCAAGCGCAGCGCAGTCCACCAACAGCGCCGCGGGCCCCGGTGGACCGCGCCCCCGCTCGTCCCCCGGCCGCAATGACGATCGAGGCCCGCCCGCCCCATCCACCAAGGGCCGCGCAAGGCCCCCAAATTCACCACCACCGCCAACCCCCTGAGGAACACCCCATGTCCAACAAGATCATTTTCAAGGCCGGCGAAGCCACCGTCTTCACCGAAGGCAAGGACGTCACCGCCGCCATGCCGGAAATCCTGATCGGCGCCGTTGACGGCCCGGTCGGCCAGGCCTTCGCCAACATGATGGCGCAGAGCAAGGGCCACACGGCCATGTTCGCCGTGCGCGACATCAACCAACTGGTGCGCCCGGCGACCATCATGGTCCCGAAGGTCACCCTCAAGCAGTCCGCACAGGTCGAACTCTTCGGCGGCCTGGTGCAATCCGCCACGGCCGACGCCGTACTCGACTGCGTGATCGAAGGCCTCATCCCGCGCGACCAGGCCAATGACCTGTGCATCATCGCCCTGGTGTGGATCGACCCGGGCTGCGCCGCCCTGGCAAAGAAAGGCAAGCTCGACAAGGCCGACATGTACAAGAACAACTACGAGGCCACCAAACTCGCCATCCAGCGCGCCCTCAACGACGAGCCATCCATTGATGAACTGATCAAGAACCGGCATACGGTCAAGCACTGCATGTGGGAGGAGAGTTGGGACCAGCAGTAACCCCTATCGCTCGCTGTCAGCGGTCTGACAGGTCGAGGGGGCGGCCTTCCGGGCCTTGATCATAATTCCGCCCGCCTCGTTTCGTCCCGAGGTCGCCGGCCCGTTGCAGAACATGGCCTTGCGCGCGCAAACCCACATCGACGGGCCGGTCTTGGGCGGATCAATGATCAAGGCCCGCGCCGTGGCTCCGGGGTCCAAGGCGAGGGGCGATGCCGATGCCCCCTGAGAAGGCTCTCGCGCCGTTGGTTTACTTCGCCGCCGCCCGGTGCTAGATTATAAGGGATTTTTTATAACCATGAAGGGTGGCGTATGCTCAGGGATGTCATTTGGATGGGGGACTCCAAGAGAAAATTGCAGGAATTTCCAAAGGATGCCCAACGCTCCATCGGCAGTGCGCTCATGCTCGCGCAGTTCGGCGGAACTGCCGAGCATGTGAAACCTTTCAAAGGTGTTGGAAGTGGCGTTTTTGAGATTGTTGAAAGTCACCACACGAACGCCTACCGGATGATTTATGCCGTGCAGCTTGGAGAACGAATTTACGTCCTGCACTCATTCCAAAAGAAGTCGAAAACAGGGATAAAAACCCCGAAACCAGAGGTCGACCTAGTGAGGCGGCGTTACAAAGAAGCACAGGAGCTAGCGAAAAATGACAACCCCTAAAATTGACTTCGAGACTGGCAGCGGAAACGTGTTTGCCGACCTTGGCCTTGCCGATGCCGAAGAACTCTATACGCGGGCGGCGCTTGGCAGTCAGGTTGTCATGGCGCTGAAAGAAAACGACTATACGCAAGCGGAGGCATCCCGAATTCTGGGCCTGAAACAGCCGGAAGTATCCGCACTGATGTGCGCCAAGTTTCACCGTTTCAGCCAAGAGCGGCTTATCAGCTTCTTGAACAAACTGGACTTGAAAGTAACCATCAAGATCAGCCGCCACCGAACCGGAGAGCCGTTCCAGCAAGTGGAGATGCGGACGCTATAGCCAATGCCGGATGGCCTACGCTGGACCCGCGCAGTCGAGCGCCGACGCGGCGGGTTCGGAGGGCGGGTCGCCACGGCCTGAACCAGATCCACGCGGCCGGTGCGGTGCGCGGCCGCGACGCGACTGCGCAAGCTGCCGTGGCCTGGTCGCGGCTGAAGCCGCTCCCACGGGGGGGCTTTCTTGGCGGAACCTCCTGCGGCGTTCCGCCTCACGCGGGCTGCCGACAAAACTGTTCCCCGGAACGCTGGAATTCCCTAGCCCAGGAATTCCCGGGAACTCGATATACTGTCCCTGAAATTTCGAACAAAATTTCTGGCTGACAAAGACTTGGCTGACGCGACATCGAAAGCAACTCAACCCTGGGGCGGAACATGGCAACGATCAGTTTCGAGTTTGAACCCTCTGCTTTCAGCGCCCTACGCCTGGCACCGATGGAGTTTGCACGCGAGATGCGCATCGCGGCGGCGGTGCACCTAAAATAGCTGATGATCCCTTTTATTTGAAGTGGTGGACAGAGGGGCGGGAGCGGCGGTCTTTTGTGGCCCGGGGCTAGATAACTCCAAGAGCACGCCGAGCGGCCCAGCGGACGCGTCACTCCAGGTCGCGGATGCGGTGCTCTGGCGCCGCGTGGCTTGCGTAACTCTCCACCTCTGACGCCAGCACAATCCGCCCCATTTCCTCGAGTTGTCCTTCGGCAACCATGCTATCGACTATAAATGAGGCCGTTCCTACATCCATTTCGGCTGGGGGCAGGTCCGTTACCCACTGCTCCACTCGCGGTACCCAGCTGCGCAAATATAGCCCCGCTGCTTCCCTTGATCGCTTTGATAACCCGCGGATTCGTTGCGTCCTGTTTACGGCTGCCGCGACACGGGCCTCTACGCGAAAGCGCTGGGTCTTGGGTGAGCCATTCCATGTCTTTCCGTCTACCGCCTGATGTATCATCGCGAATAGAGCGTCATCTAAGCAACCCTTCCACCCTTCTATCGGTAACTCGCTGGTCTGCGACAGGCGGTGAAGAACCCAGGCCGTTGCGAGAACATTATCCCACCGAAAATTCTCCAGCACGCTCGTCGTCCACATGCCGTTCTTGCCACGCTGCGCTGTCAGCCATCTATACTTGCTATAGGTATAAGTTGCGGTATTATAGATAGCATTTTCCCTGCCGCCCGAGCAAGCTAGGGAGGTAGCCCCTCCTAATCTTTGAATTCTTATGGAGCCATGACATGTACAATTGCG
>Ga0247839_1001434_pt1 | contig 39402 bp, 40 predicted proteins | sample LaCruzMarch2015__6_FD_192405 | JGI IMG/M metagenome (GOLD analysis project Ga0247839, IMG submission 192405) | Freshwater microbial communities from meromictic Lake La Cruz, Castile-La Mancha, Spain - LaCruzMarch2015_16m | ecosystem: Environmental > Aquatic > Freshwater > Lake | place: Spain... | reverse complement strand
AGTCCCAAGAGCGCCTAGCCCAACTTCAATACAAACTAGAAGTTGGTGATGATATAGTCCGACACTCCGACGAAAGTCGGAGAGTTGAGGATAAAGAGCCTCAACATAACAGATGAATATTCTAATGCACCCTTTTCATATGATGGGTGTCGCAGGAGTTTTCGGAGGATCACTTTTTTCAGCAATGCATGGTTCACTTGTAACCTCATCATTGGTTCGTGAGACCACAGAAACCGAAAGTCAGAACTATGGATATAAGTTCGGTCAAGAAGAAGAGACCTATAACATTGTTGCTGCTCATGGATACTTTGGAAGACTTATCTTCCAGTATGCTTCGTTCAACAACTCTCGCTCACTTCACTTCTTCCTTGCTGCCTGGCCAGTGGTTGGAATTTGGTTCACTGCTCTTGGTGTTTCCACTATGGCCTTCAACCTAAATGGTTTCAACTTCAACCAGTCCATTGTTGATAGTCAGAACCGAGTAATTCCTACTTGGGCTGATATTCTTAATCGTGCTGGTTTAGGAATGGAAGTAATGCACGAAAGAAATGCACATAATTTTCCTTTGGACCTTGCTGCTGCTGAGTTAACTCCTGTTGCTCTTACTGCACCTGCTATTGGTTGACAAAACCTCTCAAATTTGATATAATACAGAGACCTCCTTCGGGGGTCTTTTTTTATAATAAATATTCTTAGATGCTTCTTTGTATGCACCTCTATAATTCTTCTTCTGACTACTTGTTTAATTTACAAGCAACAAGTTCATCAGATGCAAAGAGAATGTGGAGACAATCAATCAAAGATAAATGGAATCATAAATGTGCATACTGTGGAAACACAGAATACCTAACAATTGATCATGTTATTCCACAATGCAAAGGTGGGACAGATTTACTTGAAAATGTAGTATGCTGTTGTAGATTTTGTAATAACTCAAAATCCCATACAGATTGGGAGGAGTGGTATTATAATCAGGACTTCTTTACTGAAGAAAGATATGATGCTATAATTAATTGGATGAAACCTCAATCAAATTCAAATCTATATAAGTATAAACCCAGAAGAAACAATGCAACTTGAATTATATTTTAGATACTAGTGTGAATATTATTTGTATAGAATTGCTTGGAACATTAATTGGATCCTTAATTTTAATTTTACCCATTTTGATAATTTTATGAAAGTATGTCATGTAATTTTTTCTACTAATAGAGTAGAATTTCTTAAAAAAACATTTGATGCAAATAAAAAATTAGATTTTAGTGGGTTAGATGTGCATCATTTGTTTATAGATGATTATCCAACTGGTAGAGATAATGATTCATTGGCTGAGTTTGCTATTTCTAATGGATATAATGAGATAATTCTTCATGAAGAAAATCAAGGAATTACAAAAACTTGGCAGGAACTTTTTGATTTAGTCAAAAAAAGAGATTATGATTATATCTTTCATCATGAAGATGATGTTGAAGTAATGTGTCCATTAAAAATAATAGATCTGATTGAACTTCTTGAACAAGATAATACTTTATCTCAAATACAATTAAAGAGAAATAATTGGTATACTCATGAGACAGAAGAGATTGGACCAAAAGAAGATGATGTGATTTTTAAAAATTATAGATATGAAAAAGCAACTCCATATTTTTGGATGCTAATGTCTTTATATCCAGCATGGATTGCCAAAGAACCTATCTTTGAGGAAACTGGATTCAATCCATCAGAGTCTGTCATTGCTCATTACTTACAGCAGAAGTATAAAATTGGAGCAGGGTTGTTAAAAACTTCAGATGGTGGTATGATGGTTAATCATATTGGTGATTATTTTCATGGAAAAAGAGTTGCAGAAGGAGAACCTGGATGGGATGGATTTAAGTCTATTGATCCTAGTTTAAAATATTGTTCTAGAACTGGGGGATATTGGAATGAAAGTTAATCTTATTATTGCTGATGATTTTTATGATGATCCAGATAGTATGAGAAACTTTGCTTTGTCTCAGGAGTTTGCCGTAAGGGGAAATTATCCAGGATTAAGAACTAAATCATTTTTGAATGATAGTCATAAGGCAGTTATTAATGGATTAGTATCTCATGCTGCAGGTGGAGTTACTGATTGGTTAGTAGATGATGAAGGTAATAGTTATACTGGAGCATTCCAAATTTGCACAGCAATGGATCGTACTTGGATTCATTCTGACTACAACAATATGTGGGCTGGTGTTTGCTATCTGACCCCAGATGCCCCTCTAAGTGCTGGTACTGCTTTGTATAGGCACAAGGCATCAGGGGAAAGGATGTCCATTGATAATGTAGATCATGGAGAAGATGCATATGACTACACAAAATGGGAAGTTGTAGATAGAATTGGTAATGTTTATAATAGAATTATATTATATCCAGGTAAGTTGTACCACTCATCCTTAGATTATTTTGGCAACAATTATAACAATGCTAGATTATTTCAAACATTTTTCTTTAACACAAAATATTAATGATAGAACCTTTTGATCATTGGGTAATTGATAATTTTTTACCAATAGAAACCTCTAGACAATTGTCTAATGAGTTTATGGATTATAATTATCCAAAATGGTATTGTTATAATAATCCATTAGAAAATAAAAAAACTTGTAATGATTGGTGGGAGTTTCCTCCAAAAACTTATGAGTTATTCATGCATTTAAGTTCTTCTGATTTTGTTCAAAAAATTAAAAAACTTACTGGAATAAAATTCTTGTATCCTGATATTGGATTACATGGGGCAGGTTGGCATATACATGGAACTGGTGGTAAACTAAATGCACATTTAGATTATTCCATACATCCTAAATTAAATTTACAAAGAAAACTTAATCTTATTTTATATCTTACTGAAGATTGGAATATTGAATGGGGAGGTGGATTGGAACTTTGGTCTCATGATAAAGAAAAAAACAAACCAAAAGAATGTAAAAAAGTAATTGATAATATTTTTAATAGAGCAATTCTTTTTGATACAACTCAAAACTCCTGGCATGGATTTCCTAAACCCCTAACTTGTCCAGAAGGAACTTATAGGAAAAGTATAGCATTTTATTATTTAACTAATCCTCCTGAAAATGTAGATACAAGGAAAAGGGCTTTGTATGCTCCATATAAAGATCAAGAAACTAATCTAGAAATTTTAGAACTTATTAAAAAAAGATCATCATGAACAAACAAACCAAAATTGTTTTGATTACAATGTTTAAGAATGAAGCAAAAACCATTCTAAGAATGTTGGAATCTTGCTATAAGTATATTGATTGTGCTATTTTTCAGGACAATGGATCTACTGATGGAACTCCTCAACTTGTAACTGAATTTTGTCATGAACATAAAATTAATGGATTCATTTATCAAGTTGATGAGGGGTGGGTAAGTTTTGGGTGGAATAGGGATCATTTACTTCAAACTTGCCTGAAGGCAAATCATGGATGTGATTGGATCATGAAAATGGATTGTGATGAATATATGGAAGTTGATGATGACTTTGATTGGTCAGTATTCAATGATACTACAATTCAAAGTTTTCATGTTCCTTCTATTGCTCCTGGATTGACTTATTACAGAGCATGGATTTGGAATGCAAAACTACCTTGGAAATTTAATCATGATTTGGTTCATGAAACAATCTCTCTTGAAATGGATGGGATTGGGGAAAACTTCCAAAGAGTTAATTTACCACGTTCATTTAGACATGTTGGTACTAATGATGGGGAAAGTTATGCCACTCCTACAAAATATGTAACTGATGCTTTACTTTTAGAGGAGAAGTTAATTAAAGATGGCACAATGCTTGATGACATATATCATTTTTGGTATGTTGGTAAAAGTTATTTTGATGCTTATAAATGTGAAACCTTTCCGCTCAAACAATCTCAGCAAAAAGAATTTGCTAGAAGATCAATTTATTATTTTCTTGAGTATGTTAATCATACTCATAATTATTTTGAAACAAAAATTCCAGATAGAATAGATGAATTTGCATATTTTGCAATGTATTGTGTTGCTCATTCATACAAATATCTTGGGGATGTTGAAAATGCAATTGAGTATTATAATATAGCAGGTAAGTTTTGCCCAAGAAGAAATGAACATTTAGTTAGACTTTGTGAAATTTGTGGAGAACAGGGTGACCATCTCACTATGTTGGGTATGGCAAATTATCTTTGCACAGAAGAAAGAAAAAATCCTTTCCCTGATCTTATGTTTTTGATTGAAAATTCTTGTTACTATGATACTGGAAATTACATAGAACATTTAAAAAATATTGCAATTTCAAAATCAACTAAGTCATGAAATTTTTAACTAATAGTTCAGTTGGTTTTTATAATAATAGAATTTGGGTTGCTGATAATTTTTATTCTGATCCATATAATGTTAGAGCATATGCTTTAGAGCAAGAGTATGAAGTTTCATCTGATTGGTATAAGGGACGAAGAACTATAGATCAACATTTTGTCCCAGGAACAAAAAGAGAAATTGAAAATATAATGGGACACAAAATTAAAGAATGGGAATCACATCCAATGTGTGGTAAATTTCAATTTTGTACACCACAAGATTCTCTTGTATATCATTGGGATGGACAAACCTGGGCAGGAATGGTATACTTAACTCCAAATGCTCCATATCAATGTGGTACTTCTTTTTATGCTCATAAAAGTGGAGTAAGGCATGAGTCTGATCCTAATTCAGATCAAGCATTTAATGGTGGATTTTATGACAAAACTAAATTTAAATTAGTGGATGTTGTTGGGAATATTTTTAATAGATTAGTTATTTTTGATGCAAAATCTATACATGCAGCTTCTGAATATTTTGGTACAACAATAGAAGATTCAAGACTATTCCATATTTTCTTTTTTGATTGATATGATTAATTACAAGTATAGCATTATTACACCTGAACATAAGAAAGAAAATATTTCATTCTTATTGGAATTGTTTGAGACCATTAGAGATCAAACATATTCTAATTGGGAGTGGATTATTTATTTGAATGGAGATTGTAAAATCATAGATATTCCTCAAGTTATTAAAGATCATCCACAAGTAAAGTTACATACTGGGATTACTAATCCTAATGTTGGTTTTATTAAAAACAAAGCTTTCTTTTTAGGTAAAGGTGATGTCCTTGTTGAGGTTGATCATGATGATCTTCTTACTCTAGATTGTCTTGAGGAATTGAATATTGCATTTCAGGATCAGGAAGTAGGTTTTGTTTACAGTGAAGATTTACTTTATGATATGAGAGGGGATGAATATAAAATTCCATGGAATCCTGCTAATGGATGGACTCATAAGTGGGTAGAGTTTAGGGGAGAACAATTCATGAAGATTGATAGTTTTCCTGCTACTAGTCATAGTGTTGGAATTATTTGGTATGCTCCTGATCATGTTAGAGCATGGAGAAGAAGTGTTTATCATGAATTAGGTGGACACAATCCAGACCTAAGTATTTGTGATGATCATGAACTTATGATTAGAACCTATCTTCATACAAAGTTTAAATTTATTGATAAGATTCTTTATTACTATAGATGGCTTCCTGGTAATAATAATACTCAAACTCAAAGAATTGATGATATTCAAATTAAAACATTTGATTTATTTCATCTATATGGACAAGCTCTTGCAGAAAAAGATGCAGACATTAATGGTCTGATGAAAGTTGATCTTGGTGGAGGATTATTTCCAAGACCAGGATATGTCACTCTTGATCAAGAAGATGGCAATATAATTTGTGATCTTAATGATGGAATTCCACTTCCAGATAATAGTGTTGGAGTTATTAATGCCAGTCATGTTCTTGAACATCTTAAGGATCCAATCAAATCAATGAGTGAAATTCATAGAGTTCTTTGTGATGGTGGATGGGCATTTATTGAAGTTCCTTCTACTGATGGTAGGGGAGCATGGCAAGATCCAACTCATGTTAGTTTTTGGAATCAAAATAGTTTTTGGTATTATACCAGAGCAGAAAAAGCACAATTTATCAGGAATACTACAATTAGATTTCAAGAATTTAGATTGGAAACTAATTGGTGGGAGGATAACATTGCAGTTACAACTGCATGGTTATGTGCAATAAAATCAAACAAACGTAGACCACACCCAGTAAGAATTTAAAATTATGAATTTCGTAGTTTATTCCAAAAGGCTTTGTCCTTATTGTAGCAAAATTGAACAAGTACTATCCCATTTATCAGAAACTAAAGGTTGTTCAGTAGTAATTTATGAATTAAATGTAGATTTTACTAGAGAAGAATTTTATTCTGAGTTTGGGGAGGGATCTACTTTCCCACAAGTTATGATGTTAGGTGAGCATCTTGGAGGATGTTCAGACACTGTTAAATATCTAAAGGATAATAATATTTTATAATGTTATCTATAAATAATATGGATACCCCTGAAATCAACAAGGGAGTTGAGATTATTTTAAGAGGAAGAAAACCAAAACCCAAAACATTTTCTTTTAATTTTGAAAAATTAGTTTTCTTTCTCAAAAATGAAGTAACCATTTCCTTTAATTTTTCCTTTAATATTAGGAAACCTCAACACTAAGGAGCAGTAAAATGTTAGCAGTTACTTTAGTTTTTTCTGTAATGTTTTTTATTATGTCCCTGGTGGTTGGGGGATTGGTTGGTTGGATTTATAGGGAATACATATGGTCTAAACAAACTGATAGGTTGCACCCTGAAATGTATGATGAAAATGGGAATATTATTCCTGATGAAATAATAGCCTTTAGATTTGAAGGAGATCTAGAGCAAGAAGAGTCTGAAGATTAATTACACGGAGATGAATTTATGAAATTACCACCAAATCAACTGGTGTCTGAAGTTATTCAAAGAGTTTCTAATGCTAAAACTAGAGACGAAAAAATAGAAATTTTAAGATATTATGATACTCCTGCTTTAAGAGCAGTTCTTATTTGGAATTTTGATGAAAATGTGCAGTCAGATTTACCTGAGGGAGAAGTACCATACACTCCAAATGATGCTCCTATTGGAACCGAGCATACTCAACTTCTTCAAGAGTGGAGAAAGTTTAATCATTTTGTACGTGGTGTTACTAACACTACAAAAATAAGAAAGGAGTTGATGTTTATTCAACTGTTAGAAGCATTGCATTCTTCTGAAGCAGAATTAATTTGTCTTATGAAGGATAAGCAAATACAAAAAAGGTATAAAATTACTAAAGCAGTGGTGCAAGATGCATTTCCTGAGATAGTATTTTCTACATAACTTAGATGAGGGGTTGATACCCCTCTTTTTTTGTGCTATAATCAAGAAGAAACATAATCAAAATCTATGAATAGAGACAAACTCAAACTCATAATTAAAAACCTTGAACTTTTGACTGAGACACTTAAGGCAGAAGTATATTCTGATCCAGGAGCATATGATTATACCAATTCAGCATCACGTATAGGTGATGTTGATGATTATGATGAGGTCTTTGAGGATGATGATTAATGAGATATAAAGAAACTATTCGTCTGGTAAAAGAAGCACTGGATAATCCAAGTCTTTATAGTGAAGAAGAGATTATCTATATGAAAAAAGCACTTGATACTGCAATGCTTTCACTTGCTCGCAAAAAATATAACAAAAAGAAAAAAGGATTTGGTAATTATGAAAACCCCGACAGTTAAACTGATTAGAGTCACACCAGACGCAGAACAACATATTGCTTATTGTGCAAGAGTGAGCAATCCAAAAAATCAAAGTAATCAGGGTTTTGAGGGTCTGATAAAGTATTGTATCAAAAATCAACACTGGAGTATTTTTGAACATGCATTTCTAACTTTGGAAATCAATACTTCACTTGCAATTGCAACACAAATTCTTCGTCATCGTAGTTTTACCTTTCAGCAGTTCTCACAGAGATATGCAGACAGCACAGAACTACAATTAGAACTTCCAATTCCAGAATTGAGAAGGCAAGATACTAAAAATCGTCAGAATTCAATTGATGATTTACCTGCGGATGTAAGTATTTCTTTTCATACTCAAATAGAAGATCACTTCAAAGAAGCAATTGAAATTTATCAGGGAATGTTGGATGCTGGTGTTGCAAAGGAATGTGCCAGATTTGTACTTCCACAGGCAACTCAGACACGTCTTTATATGAGTGGGAGTGTGAGGTCCTGGATACATTACATAGACCTTCGTAGTGCTCATGGAACTCAATTAGAGCACAAGGAAATAGCAGAGAAATGTAAGTGTATTTTTGTGGATGAATTTCCTACAATTGCATCAGCACTTGATTGGGTTTGTAAAGAACCACCTTCATTATTATTCTAAATATTTCTGTATATTATTATAACAAATGCCTACCTATCCCGTTAAGAATAAAGAAACTGGTGACACAAAAGAACTTTCAATGACAATGCCTGAATATGTAAAGTGGAAAGAAGAAAACCCAAATTGGGATAAAGATTGGAGTCAAGGTTGTGCTGGGGTTGGTGAAGTTGGTGAATGGAAAGATAAACTTGTTCGTAAAAACCCTGGATGGAATGATGTTTTAGAAAGAGCATCAAAATCTCCTGGATCTAGAGTAAAAAAAATCTAATGGCAAGAAAAAGACGCAATCAAGACCAACCAATTGGTATTGGCATGACATCTAAACAAATGAAAAGAAAAAAACCACTTAATTCAGATAGACTGGTAGACATAAAACCAGTTACTGAAAATCAAACTAAACTTTTTGATTCATACAACAGACAAAAACATTTATTTGTTTATGGTTGTGCTGGGACAGGTAAAACATTTTGTTCTTTATATCTTGCATTGAAGGATGTATTGAATGAAATCACTCCTTATGATAGAGTTGTAATTGTAAGATCTCTTGTTGCAACCAGGGAGATTGGATTCCTTCCTGGTGATCATGAAGACAAATCAAGTCTTTATCAAATACCATATAAAAATATGGTAAAGTATATGTTTGAGATGACTAGTGATGCAGAGTTTGAAATGCTTTATGGTAATTTAAAACAACAAGAAAGTATTAAATTTTGGAGCACATCTTTTATTAGAGGAACTACATTAGATAATTGCATTATTCTTGTAGATGAATGTCAAAACTTGAATTTTCATGAACTTGATAGTATAATTACTAGAGTTGGTGAAGATAGTAAAATCATCTTTTGTGGTGATGCAACTCAGTCTGATTTGACTCGTAACAATGAAAGAAGTGGAGTTATTGATTTTATGAAAATTATTCAAAGAATGCCAGAATTTGAATCAGTTGAATTTGATGTAAATGACATTGTTCGTTCTGGACTTGTTAAATCTTATATTGTAAATAAACTTGCTGCAGGATTTTAATGTTTAGTCATATTGATGTTAGTCTCCCTCAACTTCAGAGGGAGACTGTTGATGGAGTAAGATACTATAAAGTCCCAGAAGGAAATGATCTCATAAAATTAGTTTCCATAACATCAGTTACTAGTCATCACAATAAACATATTTTTGAAAATTGGAGAAAAAAAGTAGGAGAGGAAGAAGCAAATAGAATTAATAAGCAAGCAACCAGTAGAGGCACAGAAATGCACAGTTTGGTTGAAAATTATTTAGACAATATTACAGAACTTCCTGAGTCTTCATTAATTGCAAAACATTTATTTAAAATTATTACTCCAGAGTTGAATAAAATAAATAATATTCATGCTCTTGAGTCCTCACTCTACAGTAAACAATTAGGAGTTGCTGGAACTGTAGATTGTATTGCAGAATATAATGGTGAGTTGTCCGTTATAGATTTCAAAACATCAAAGAAAGAAAAACCTAGAGAGTGGATTGAGCATTACTTTGTCCAAGCAGCAGCTTATGCTTGTATGTTCTATGAGCTGACTGACATTCCTGTTAAAAAACTTGTCATTCTTATGGCATGTGAAGATGGTGATTGTGTTGTTTATGAAGAATATGATAAAATGAAATACATTAAATTATTATCACACTACATTAAGAATTTTATAGAGTTTAAACTTAAAGAATATGGAAAGTAAATTAAAATCAGCATTAGAATCAAAGTTTCTGTGTCAGGTAAAGTTCTCTCAGATCATAGAAGAACTTGTAAAGATTAATAAGGATATGAATTATATTGATGCTATAGTTTATTATTGCGATCAAAATAAAATTGAAGTTGATTCTGTTGGTAAGTTAATTAGTAAACCTTTAAAAGAAAAAATTAAATGTGATGCTATCAATCTAAACTTTATGAAGAAAACTTCAAGAGCAAAACTTCCACTATGAGTCCTTTTGATGCTTATATTCAATACCTTTCCTTAAAAAATCATTTTAGTAAAGACAAATATGATTATCATAAGTATGGGGGCAAGTCTAAGGCATCAATAGAATCATTTAATAAAAGAAAAGATAAGTATTGGTTTGAAAAATTAAGTAGACAGAAAAGCGATGAGGAAATTAAAAATTTTTATATAGCTAATTTAGTGGAAGCAGATGATCCAAATACCTTGTGGATTGGAAATGTAATTAGGTTTGGTGAAACTTCTTACAAGGAGTGGGTTAAAAGACAGCAAAGTTTGCAGTATATTTTTACTCAACAATCACAAGAGATGTTGTCTTCAAGCAACTTAGAAGAGTTATTTGATTGTTCAAGGCAACATCCTCCTATTCTTAAAATGTTTCTGAGCGGGAAAATTGATATAGAAACACTAGTGATTTGGGATAAGATATTCCTGTTTAGGAACAATTTTGACAAGAAATTATTAGACCCAATTTGGGAATCAGTCTCCATGAAGATCAAGAAGTATACTCCATTTCTAAATATTGATGTGCTTAAGTACAGAAAAATTTTAAAGAATATAATTATAGGAAATTAAAATGTCATTTTTTAATTCAGAAATGGTTCAACAAGATATGGATGTAATTGCAGAAATTCAAAAAAAAATAGTTAAGGAAATTCCATCTTTCTTTGGTATGAATGCAGAGGAAAAACTTACTCATATCAATCTTTTAGATGATCTTTTAGAACGACAAGAAGTTCTTTATACTAGAGTAACTCTATCAGATGATCCTGATGCTTTAGAAATGAAGAAACAAATGCTTAAGTCATCTGAGCTTTTAGGATTTGGTTCTAATCCAGACATTAGTATGGTTTTTAAATCTATGAGACATACTATTGATGGTCTTAAAAAAACAGTCAATCAAAGTAACTAGAGTTGACAAAAAATTATTCTTGTGGTAGAATAACTTTGTGATCTCAATTGGATCACTCTAATTAATCTTCAATAATCTATGTCTTTTTCAAATCTTAAAAAACAATCCAAACTTGGTTCTCTGACTTCTAAACTAGTACAGGAAGTAGAGAAAATGAGTACTTCAACTGGTTCCGATGATCGTGTCTGGAAACCAGAAGTAGACAAAGCAGGTAATGGTTTTGCTGTCCTTAGGTTTCTTCCTGCACCTGAAGGAGAAGAACTTCCTTGGGCAAAAGTTTACAATCATGCATTTCAGGGAACTGGTGGTTGGTTTATTGATAATTGTCTTACATCTATTGGACAAGCATGTCCAGTCTGTGATGCCAATCGTGAACTTTGGAACACTGGTAGTAAATCAAATCAAGAAATAGTTCGTCAAAGAAAGCGTAAACTTTCTTATTACTCTAACATTTATGTGGTGAGTGATAAAGCACGACCCGAGAATGAGGGTAAAGTATTTTTGTTTAAGTATGGTAAAAAAATCTTCGATAAGATTTCTGCTGCTATGCAACCAGAGTTTGATGATGAAACTCCAATTGATCCATTTGATTTCTGGAATGGTGCTAATTTCAAAGTGAAGATCACTAAGAAAGATGGTTACTGGAATTATGATAAGTCTGAATTTGAATCAACTTCTACTCTTGGTGATTTTGATGATGATGTTCTTGAAGGAATTTGGAAGAAATCACATTCACTTCAGGAGTTCGTGAAACCAGAAACCTTCAAGTCCTATGAGCAACTTGATACTAGACTGAAGGCAGTTCTTGGTAAAAAATCAGCACCTAAGCAAGATGAATCATTTGAGGATGAGGACGATAATCGTGGTTCTGTTTCTTCATCAGAAGAATTTGTTTCTCCTCAAAAACAAAGTTTACCATCAACAGATGAAGATGATGATGCTCTAAGTTACTTTCAGAGATTAGCAGAAGAATAATTATATTGGGGAGATGACTCTTAGTTCATCTCCCTTTTTTGTGGACCTATTTATGTACTGTGATGATAAATCATAATTCATAATTTCTTCTAAGTCATCAATGATTGTTTGTAGGAATCTTGGTTTTAGTACATAAATGTTTCTTTTTTCTTCATTTTTTTGAATCTCATATTCATAAACGCTCACTGATTTGATTGGACTTACTGTAAATGATTTTCCTTGTTTTAGTGAAATTTGTTGATCCATATCAAATCTTACTATTGTAGAATCAAAGGTTGTAGAAGTTTGATCAAATCTATATGGTTGTGTTATAATTTCTTGTTCTTGAGCATCATAATCAAAGTAAGTTATACTAAAATTTGAGTCTACAATTTTCCCAGCAGGTATAATCATTTTTCCTCTGGAATCAAAATATGCAATTGTTTCATAATATTTAACTTGAGAAAGTTCTGCAGCACTATATTTTGATGTTATATAACTGTTAAATTCTGAATCAGATAGTGGCCATTCTTCTCTAATATTAATGATGTTGTTTGCCAGTAAGATTACCCAATCATATTGAGGACTTCCATAAACTTTATTTGCAATTTGATCTGGTCTTTCTTCGCCAATAATTTTATACCTATCAAATGCTACCGCTGCTTGAAATATATCTTCTCTAATTTTTGCTCTACGAAAGATATTCTTTGCTCTTATGTAATCATAAGAAGAAGTCCTTGATGCTAATGGTGATTGGTATAATATGTCTGAAAAATTTCTGAAGTATGCCATTAATTTGCTCCCTCTAATAGACCACCACCTGGGGATGGTGGTTTGTATCCAGGATCTCCTGGTACTGATGTTGGGTTTCTTCCACCAGTAATTGGTACTACTGGAGCAACTGCTCCTGAAGTACCTCCTCTTGAAGGTTGTGGTGTATTTCTTTGATTGTTATTTGAATCATTTCCTAATTCTGATATGTCTTGAAAATCCACTTCTGGATTTTCAAGATCACCCAAGTCCTTAAACCCAACACCATCACTTTGATCATAATGATCATTATATATTGGAGTCAGTTCTGCAAAAGACATATCAATTGTAATTGCTATTGGTTGGGAACCAACTAAATTATCTTTATATGCAGAATAAAATCCATCAGCAGTATAGTTGACGTTGAAGTTTACTAGGGCACATGTTTTTAATGTTGGTAAAGACTTAGATACTTGTCCTCCATTCATAAATTTTATTTGGAACACATTTGGGGCACCCAAAAAGAAAGCATCTAAGTTGGATTTATTAGATCTTTTTGGTGCCATAGCTTTCTTGAAGAACTTAATTATTCCTCTAATTTGCCTAGCTTCAGTTTCACTTCTTGGTGCTAGTTTATATTGAAATTGAAATTGTCTTAGAGCTGGTCCATTAAAAAGTAATTCTAAATTTGGATTAATTACTGTTCCAGTAACTCTTGCTCTATATGTCTCTGCATCTATAGCCATTCCAAGTTTTTTGACAACACTAGCAGCAGCATTCAAAGTTAGTTGTTGTTTTATTTGTGCATTAGCTGCAGTTTTTCCAAATGCCTCTTTTGCACTACTCGCCACAGCCTCTATAACTCCGGGAAGATCTCCTCCTGCACCTGCCCTAACTCCACCAACAACTGCCCCCATAATTCCAGCAGTTAATCCACTTAACTCATTACTTCCCCATTTAGTTTGGTTTGCTTCTGATATATTAGCTGGCATTGGGAGAGTTACTGATCCAAGAATTTCAGTAAAACTTCTTTGAGATATATCTACTGTTCCCTTTAAAATTCCTTCATCTTTAGTTCCTCCTTCTTTTGCAAAAACATCTGCTACTTTATAATTATATGCTCTAATTATCATGTAGTCTTGTGATCTGTTCAATTTTTCTGGATATGTAAAATTTCCATAATCTGCAGGATCATCATAATTTTCTACACCTCTAAGAACTCCTAGTGAAGGAGGTCCTGCTGCAGCAGCAGTAGGAGAAGTTGCTCCACCACCTCCACTACCTCCACTGCCACCAGTATTTCCTCCAGATTGATCTGGATTTCTAGATCCTGGACCTGCAGGTGCTGGTTGATCAATTTTAAATCCAGCATATTCTTTTGTTTTAGAAAGTTCACTTATTTCTGGAGGATATCCAACTTTTTTAATTAGGTCATAGCTTTCCCTTCTACTAATGTTTATGATTCCGTTGAGGGTCCTTGTACCGTTTTCACCTGCAGATATGTTGTTCCACTCTGATTGTTTGGTTACTTTACCTTCTGAGTTGATAAGTGCTATAGGCGATCTTGTGAACAATGCAGGATCTTCTTTATAAAGTTGTCGAACTCCTGTTGCTACATTTGTTTCCAATACAATTTTATATGGACGACTTGGAATGGATATTTTAGATTCATATATTGGAAACAATTCATCAAAGTTTTTATTTTTCTGCCACCCACTTGGTGGTGTTGGTCTTGCCATTTATCTACTCCACACCTTGTTTGATGGAATTGGTATTTCTGATCCACCCACAGACATAACAAATTCTTCTAGTGGTAACATGCATATTGTTTCCCATTCTTGTTCTGCAAGATGTAAGTATGGAGTTTTTACCTCTGATAGTAAATATTTATGTGTTCCTTTTTCAAATCTTGGAATCTTATTTTCTGCTAAACTTTGAACTATTCCTATTCTTTGTGATGGAGTATAGTAATGTAGGTTCATAGCAAAAAATGATTTTGGATTTACATCTAAAACAAATGCCAATGGATATTTATCATAATAAGGAAGTTCTTCTCTATACTTTGCTTTGTATCCATAAAGCATTAAACTGAAGATTCTAGGATAAACTCTCATTAGATTTTTATCTCTTTGAAGAGCATCTCCTTGCTCATCAACTTGCTCTTCTCTTATTAATTTACCTGCATCATCTTCATATTGAATTGTTTTAGCACCAAATACTTCTGTCCTATACCATTCTCTGCTTGGACTACTGATTTTTTTATTTTCTTGTACTTGTTCAAAGATGGTTTTATATGCCAAGATTATCCTCCGTTAATATTTGAAACTCCCATTTTCTATCTACACAAAACTCTTTTGCTGCTTTCCATTTTGCTTGATTTTTTGCAAACTCCTTCATCTCTACAAGTTGTTTTTGGTTCATTTTTTTTGCAGTATTAGGACCATTTACTTGTCTTTTTGGTTTTATTTCAATCAAACTTTCTTTAATAATTTCTCCATTGTCTTTATATTTAATATAAAAATCTGGAAAGTATTTGTGACAACGATTATCTAATGGAGAGATATAAGGAATCCAAATTTCTTCAGATGACCATTTAATAATATTTTTATTCTTATCACAATAGGACATAAATTTTAATTCCCATAGGGATCTGTATATAATATTTTTATGATCCCCAATATATTTTTCACAATAATTTGGTTTAAATATTCCTTTGTAACTCATACATATATTATAGGAACATTCTTAAGTATTTAGATGGCACCAGTATCAGATACAGAATTATATTTTAGTACAGATGAGTTAGTAAGTAGGTTTAAACCTGCATTGACAAATTATTTTTCTGTTTTTATTAATGGTAGATTTGGTGGAACTAGTAATTCTGATATTAATTTTATGGCATATGAAGCAGTTCTACCTGGAACTTCATATGAACTTGGACAAGTGTATGGGGACAGGATGGGAAGAACTGAGCAGTATCCAACAAAAAGAGTTTATCCTCCAGTGGATGTAAGTTTTTACGTAGACAAAGATTATAAAGTTATTAAATTTTTTGAAGGGTGGATTAATAATATGTCTCAAAACTTGGGAGGTGTAGATAATTCATATGTAAGACACAATTATGCTCGTTATTATGAAAGGGAAGTTGTAATAACTAAATTTGAGAGAGACTTGAGATCAAAAAAACAAAGATTGGTTAAAGGTGGAATTACTAGACCTCCATCAAAAAATATTACTTATACTTTAAGAAATGCATTTCCTTCTAATTTAATTTCTATTCCAGTTTCTTATGATGGTGCAAATATATTAAAAACTACAGTAACATTTAATTATGATGTTTATAATTTTGAATCAGATAGATTTCAGACGGATGGTGGAATAAAGGAAGAAGATAATTCTCCCACTGGAACTGTTGTTGGTCCTGGTAGAAATGCACAAGATCCAATAAGACCAAATGAAACAGAAGAACAGTATTATAATCGAGTGTATGGTGAGGCATAAATAGTCATAACTGAATTTATATAATCAATCATGCCTTTACCAAAAATTGCAACTCCAACTTATGAGTTGACTTTACCTTCAAATAATAAGAAAATTACATATAGACCTTTTTTAGTTAAAGAAGAAAAAATTCTCATCCTTGCTTTAGATAGTAATAGTTCAGAAGAGATTACTAGAGCAGTTAAAAATGTTTTATCTGAGTGCGTTTTGACTAGAGGAATTAAGATAGACACACTTCCAAGTTTTGATATTGAATATTTGTTTTTGAATATTAGATCAAAGTCTGTTGGGGAATCAGTTGAACTTGTGGTTACTTGTCCAGATGATGGAGAAACACAAGTAGAATGTTCCATTGACATTAGAGAAATTCAAGTTAAGTTTCCTGAGGATCATGATTTAGAAATTAAATTAGATGGTAACATTATAGTTAAGATGAAGTATCCTTCTCTTCAGGAATTCATTGATAATAATTTTAATTTTAATAACAATAATAATAAGGAAACAATCAATAAGTCATTTGAAATTGTGGCATCATGTATTGATATGGTATATACAAAAGATGAATCTTGGTCTGCTGGTGATGTGACTAAGAAGGAATTAGTTGATTGGTTAGAAACTTTTGATTCAAATCAATTTAAAGGAATAGAAAAGTTCTTTGATACTATGCCAAAATTAACTCATGTTATGAAGGTGAAGAATCCAAAAACTGGAAATGATAATGAAATTATTTTGGAAGGGTTATCTAGTTTTTTCGGTTAGTCCTTGGTCATGAAGATTTGGAGGCATATTATAGAATTAATTTTGCATTGATGCAGCATCATAAATACTCTTTGACTGAGATCGAAAATATGATTCCTTGGGAAAGAGAGATTTATCTTTCCCTGTTAGAAAATTATATTAAAGAGGAAGAAGAAAAATCAGCCAAGGCAAATAGATGAATTTATCTGCTCCACCAACTGGAATATTAGATCCACAACAACCTTGGTATTCTGTTGATCGGGTTGGTGAAAAAACTTGGATAATATTAAAAGCTAAACTTACTGGTGGAGAAGCATTTGGCACAGGGTATTCATCATATGCAAATTTAACAAATGCTGATGCTGATAAATTAATTGCAAATATAAAGAAGTATGGTAAGTATCCTCAGGTAAATCAAACTGGTGGTGCTGGTGGATATGAAAATTTAGAAAAATATTATGAGTGGTTAGTAGAAGAGTTTCTTGAGAAACCTTTTCGCAAAGAAACAGATGCCAAGATAGAAGAAAGGGCATTAGAATCTAGGATGAAAGAAATAGATGAACAACGAAAAGAAAAAGAAAAAGAACAAAAAGAAAAAGCACAATCATTTATTTCTGGTGCAACTTCCTTTAGACCTGGAAAAACAATTTCAGCAAAGACAACTAAGATGTCTGGAATAGTTCCAAAAAGAACTATTCCTAAAGAAATTTCAGAAAATATTACACCAGAGGTATCTCAAGAAGAAAATGAATCAGTAGCACCTAAAAAAGTAGTATCATCTCTTGGGAGATTAACTTTAGATCTTGTTCAAATTAATGATAACTTGGATAAAATTAAAGAAGTAATAGCAGATGATTATAAGCAAACTCAAGAAAAAAATAAAAAAGAAATTGAAGATTATAGGAAAAGAATTTCCAATAGAGGACGAAAACTTTCAAAGAAAGATCTTGGTAGTGATGAAAATAGTTTGAAGGATATTATTAAACCATTTATTGGAGGATTCTTTTCTGGTGTTGGAGGAGCCATAAGAGGATTAGCAGCATTTAATTTAATAGAAGGTTTAATGAATGGCGATTATATGCAAGTTTTCAAATCTCTTATGGGAATTGGAATAACTTTCATTCCTCAAATTGGTGCAATGATTGCTGGATTAGTATTAAAGAATCTTTTTAAGGGATTTGGTAAAGGAATGATTGGAGGTAGACCAGGACCTTCAATGAGAAGACCAGCACCTACAGTAAGTAGAGTTCCTAGAATTGGTAAGTTCTCATCTGCTTTAGCTCTTGGGGCTGGAGCTCTTGCTTTGGGTGGGGCATTTGCAGCATCTCAACAAGGACAAGATGGTGAATCTGATGAAAGTCAAACAAGACTTGAAGAAGTTACTGCAGAACAGAAAGCACTAACAGAAAAAGGATTAGTTTCTATTACTCAAAATGACCTTAAGAAATTTCAAGAATTAAATCAAAAATTTGAGAAGGCAGTAGATTTATTATTAATTAAGAAGGGTGGGGAACCAGGTAGGAGATCAGGTGGAGGAGGTGGAGGAGCTGATGGGGGAACAAATGATGCTTCTGCAATAAGTAATGATCAAGTTAATACTGATCCAAGTGTTAGGGGTAGTGTTACTGGATCTCAATTTGATAATGCAGGCATGGTTTCTTTATTAAAAAAAGTTGGTGCTACTGATGATGAAGCAGTAAGATTGGCTGCAATTGGAAGACATGAGTCTGGTGGAGATCCTAGTATTGATACTGTAAAGTCTGGTCTTGATCCTCAGATGCAAAGAGAATATTCAATTGGTCTTTTTCAAATTAATTGGAAAGCACATAAAAGTTGGTTAGAAAAAATGGGAATTACTAACCCAGATCAATTAAGAGATCCAGCTACTAATGCACAAGCAGCATTAAAACTCTTAAGAGAATCTAAATCTTATGATACCTGGTCAGCCAATAAGAAAGTTACTTCATCAGATTTAGAGGAGGGTAGAAAAAATTTAAAAGGATCAGTTACTCCACCTCCCACTGCTACTCCTACTCCTCCAAGAGAAGTTAGTGCTACATCATCAAATGGTGGTAGATCAATTGCTATAGTTCCAATTCCCCAATTGACAGGATCTACTGGAGGTGGGGCATTTACTAACAATGGAAGTTCAGAAATGGCAAGTGTTAATGCTTCTAATGATTCAGATGTATATGGAAAAATATTCAGAACTGGTTGGAATATAGTGGATCTAGGATAACAAATGGACACTCAAACTTTACTAGCAAAACCAAAACCTAGAGTTATTGCAAAAATAACTAAGATTCATAACTTAATTGAAGTTTCCACGGAAGCAAAGAAGACTACTATTGCTTTGAGAAAAACTTTTGAGAAAGGTGTTTATCAACGCAAGACACAATTATCAGTTTTATCTAGATATAAAAAAAGAATTGATACAATTCAAAATGATGAAGATAAAAAATATCAAAAACAAACTAAAAAGAAACCTAAAAAAACAAAACTTCCAAAATTTGCAGGATCTTTTTTCGCTAAAGGGTCTGCAGATGATCCACTCAAGGCAATAGGTACATTAGCAGCATTTAATTCAATTGAAAAATTATTAAAAGGAGATTTACTTGGAGCATTATCTCCAGGATTGGTTGCTGCTGCAGCATTACTAGGTCCTGGATTATTAGGAATGGCAGGAAATGCTTTATTCAATAGAGGACCAAATGTTAGAAGAGGGTTTGATGTAAATGGAAGAAGAGTAAATCAAAAAACACAAGACAGATATAGAAGTAGATATGGGGATAAAAATTTTAAGAATAGATTTGGTGGTGATGCTCTTAAAAAATCTAGACAAGGAGGAGATGTAGTTCAATCTGCAACTCAAGGTGGGAGGATAGCAAAATCATTTGGAAAATTTGGTGCTGCAATAATACCTGGAGTTGGTGCAATTGTTGGTGCTGCTGATGCTACACTTAGGGCACAAGCAGGGGATGAACCTGGTGCTGCCATAGCAGGTACTGGTGCTGCACTTGATGCTACTGCAGCTGGACTTGCTGCAAGTGGGATTGGTCTTCCAATTGCAGGATTACTTTCTATTGCTTCCTTTGCTTTAGATTTAACTAACCTTACTAGAGATTTGCTTGGACATAGTGCTAAAGAAGAAGATAAAAATAAGAATAAAGATAAGTTAAAGAAACAAACAGAAACACAAAAAGCATTAGTAAATAAAGAAAAAAGTAATTTGACCTTTGCAAAAACTCTTGTTAGTTATGAAAAAGCATTAGTTAAATTTGAAAAGTTTTCTTTGTCATTTACTGGTAGTCTAAGTACTGATGATCCATATAATGAAGGTGTGAACATGCCATCACCGTCAATTCCTCCTGGTGGGGCATATGACGGTCCAATATCTGGTGATACTTTTATGCCTTTACCTGGAGGTGATGTAGGGACACAAGGAAGAGTAAGTGCAAGTCAAGGATTTGGAGCATCAAGAGATGGGGGTAGCAGGCCTCATCAAGGATTAGATATGACTCATTGGAGTGGTGCATTAGAAGCTGCTGTTTCTGCATATAAAACTGGAAAAGTTATTGCTGCCAACAGTAACGGATATAGAGGATTCATAGAAATAGATCATGGTGGGGGGTTACTTACAAGGTATGTTCATGTGGTTCCTAGTGTTTCTGTTGGGCAAGTAGTTTATGGAGGACAACAAATAGGAAATCTTGCAGCATCTGGAGGTAACACTCACTTGCACTTTGAAGTATATCCTGATGGAAAAACACCAACAGATCCACTTCCAGTAGTAAGAGGGGTTAAAAATAGAATTTCATCCCCACTCTCAGTTGAAAGGGCAAAGGAAGGAAAGAATAAAGGTGGAATATCGGTGGGTCCAAAAACTGGATACTTTGAATTTTTACATGGAACTGAACTGATTATTCCAATGGATAATTATCATACCAAATCTGGTGGAGATCCTCTTCAAAATATACCTACAGATATAATTAATTACATTACTAGTAAATCTAAGAAATATCAAATGACTATGGATTCTATGCCCCCAGAAGTAATTGAAGTTCCCATTCCAATGATGCCTCCACAAATTCAATATGTAACATCTTCATCAGCATCTCTAAATATTCAGAGTGATGCAGACAGAAATTTATTAAAGATGTTGTACTATAGTGCATTAGGTTAATGGCATCATATTTTAATTATAAAATAATAGAATTTTCAGTAGAAACTAAAGAAGGTTTTATAGACCTTTCTCAATCTATTGCTGGATTAACTTATAGTGAGGATATAACTTCTCCAGTAACTTATGTCTCCATACTAATTGTTAATACAGGTGGAGCTTTGTCTAAACTAAAACTCAGGGGTGGAGAAAAGGTAAGATTGATTATAGAACAAGGTGCAACTAAATCAAAGTTTACTTTAGATGAAACTAATAATACTTATTACATTTATAATATTGGAAACTCTACCACTGAGTCTACTAAAGAATTATTTACTTTGGATTTAGTTCCAGGTGAAGTATTTGTGAATGAAACATCTAGAGTTTTTAGAAGATATGATTTGACCTTAGATGAAACTGTTTCTAAAATTTTAAAGGATGAATTAAAAACAAAAAGATATAATAGTAGTAATATAGAAAAGAGCGTAAACAAATATTCATTTATGGGCAATGCTAGAAAACCATTTACTGTACTTGGGTGGTTGTGTCCCAAAGGAATACCACAAACAGAAAGAGGTAAGTCTGGAAATACACAAGGAACTGCAGGATTTTTATTTTTTGAAAACAAAGATGGATATAATTTTAAAAGTGTAGATTCTTTATTTGATAGAAATAGACAGGCAAAGGAAACTTATAGTTATAGAGAAATTGTTCCTGGTCCAGCTGATTCACAATCAAATTTTAGAATAACCTCTCCTCCAGTTTTTAGTAAAAATGTTAATGTCTTAGATAATTTGAGAATTGGAATGTATTCAAGTATTAATTATTTTTTTGATACTAATACTAGAAAATTTTATGCTAATGTCTATAAGTTATCTGGGAGTTATGATATAATGAATCACTCTGGAAATGATGATTCTCCTGAAATACCAAATGGACTACAAGATAGTCCATCAAGATTGATGGTTAAGATGTTAGATAGTGGGCAAATGGATAAGAGTGGCAAACTGGAAAACCCAGATAAAAGAATGGAGTATCAGGCACAAAGTGTAACTAGATATAATTTATTATTCAGTCAGACCTTAAATATAACTGTACCTTTAAATTTAAATTTAACTGTATCAGATGTAATCAATATTGAATTTGGACAAATAACAAAAGAAGATGATAGAAAAGGACTAAAAGATAAAAGTAAATCTGGTAAATACATTGTAAGCAAACTTAAGCATGTGTTTGCTGATAATAAAGGTCTTACTGGATTGGAGTTGGTAAGAGATTCTTATGGAGTAGCAAAATGAATTTTAAAACTTGTAAAATTTATTAAAAATAATGTTAATAGAACAATCTTTAATTAATCCTAATTTTATTGGAAGAGATTCTTTTAGATGGTTTGTTGGTATTGTAACCAAGTATAAGAATACCGAGAATGGATATAGAGCTAAAGTTAGAATTGTTGGACATCATCCTGATGAATCTTCAATAGTTAAAGATGAAGATCTTCCTTGGGCACATGTTCTAGTTCCATTAAGTATGGGTTCTGGAGAAGGTGGTTCTGGAGTAAGTTTTAATCCAAGAGGATCAGAGGCAGTCATTGGATTCTTCATGGATGGTGATGATGGACAACAACCAGTTATTATTGGTGCATTGTTTTCTGGAGCATCTATTGAACATCTGAATGGATTTGATCTAGGGACCAATGGGTTTAAACCATTTAAACCTGGAACTCAAATAGTAAATCCATCTAACATACCTACTGATGGAACTAAACCAAAGGACTCTGGTATCCCATTGCCAACTGGACAAACTCCAGATAAAAAGGAGAGTCAAAAACAAGCAGCAAGTAAGGAAGGAACTGCACCAATAGTAACTACTGTTTCTACCTGTAAAACTGGAACTGATATAATATCCAAAATAGCACAAGCACTTAGGGCACTTATTAAGGCATTGAATACCATTCAAAATGTTATTGATACTTATATAAATCCTGTTTTAAATTCTATTCAAAATATTCCAAATCTTATACAGGAGGTTGCAACCGTAATTGCAGATGGTCTATCTGATTTTGTAAAAATTATTAGAGATTTTATTATAGAAAAAATCTATAAGGGTCTTAGAGATATAATTGAAAGACTTCTTCCTAAAGATTTAATTATTGCAAAAAAATTAGCAACAGATAAGATAGTTGATGGAATATGGTGTTCTTTTCAAAGTATCCTTAAGAAAATTACTAAATTTGTATTTGATTTTCTTGGGCAAATGGTTGGTAAAGTTGTTGCAATCCCTCTTTGTGCAGTTGAATCTTTTATTGGTAGTATGATGCAAACTATTTCTAATGAAATTAGTAATGCAATAGGACCAGCAATTCAAGAACTTACTTCTGTTTTGGGTCAAGGAATTGGGCAGGTTGCTGGTATTGTTTCTCAGGCAATTGGTTATGCAAGAACTGTTCTTTCATTTTTTCAATGTGAAGATGCAAAATGCAAGGAAGAGTTTGATTATGAAATGAATAAAGGATTTATTCCAAAGGGAAATGTAAATTTCCAAAAAATTATAAGTTATTCTCCAGCACAAGGAGTAAGGAATTTATTTTCTGATGGATCTAAACAATTTGAAAATTGGTTGGGTCAAAATAGTGGAGGTGATCCAAGTGATGATCTTCTTTCTTCATTGGGCGTAACTAAGGAACAGTTTGCTGCATACTCATCATGTGATGGAACTACTTTAAATTGTGGACTTCCTAAGGTCACCTTCTTTGGTGGATTTGGAGGAAGTGGTGGATCTGGTTCAGTTGTTGTTGATGTTCTTGGTCAAGTGATGGGAGTAAATCTTACTGATTTTGGATCAGGTTATAGTACAGCACCTTATGTGTCATTTGATGATGCATGTAATACTGGTGGTGGAGCAAGGGGAACTGTAATTTTAAACAATGGGCAAATTGATAGTGTTTACATGTCTAGTAATGGTATGAAATATATTGGTCCAACTGGAGATCCATGTATCACTAATCCAATTGGTGATGATGGTGCAGAATACACTGCATATATTTCTGATGTTATTATCATCAATACTGGCGTTGGATATACTGAGGAAGATTTGATTTATAACATCTATTGTGATACTGGAGTTGAAATTTATCCAACCATTGATTCTAGTGGTAGAATTATTGATGTTAAGATCGTTAATGGTGGAATAATCAAGACAGTTCCTGAATTAGCAATAAATACTTTAGATGGATCTGGTGCTATTCTAGTTCCAATTCTTAAGTTTATAAAGGTTGGTGAACCACCAGCAGATTTAGAAAATTTGAAATTGATACAAAAAGTAATTCTTTGTGCTGATAAACAATGACAACTCCAATAAGACCAGAATCTAAAGAAAAGACTGGGTTTGTTATAAGTGATCCTCAGGATGGAACTCTTTTTATAGGAGAAGATATAATTCCAGGAAGAGTGAGACAAGTTGAACTACATTCATCTTCTGGTGCTCATGTAAAACTTTTTAAAGATGGTGGGTTTGAGTTGCATGGAAATCCATGTGACATATCTGATAATATTGATAGTAATGCTAGAGATGGTCTTAATATTAAATCTAGTGGTAAAAATCTTAGAATAGATGCTGGTAATGGGATATTGACGCTTGCAGCAAGAGAAATTAGATTTGAATCTTCTGCTGCAGATGAAGCATTTATTTTTAGATCAGCTCAAAATATCATTATTGAAGCTGGAGATAGTATTAGATTAAGTGCTGCCAATATTGCAATTGGAGCTAGAAATAAATTAATTCTAGCATCAAAGGGTCCAATTTATATGAAAGGAAATGCTGGAGTCACTATCATAGAACCAAAAGCATCTTTAATTCCTACAAATTTGGGTGAATTTGTAGACAAATTAGTAGAAACATTAGTCTTCGGAGGTCTATAATGGCATATGTAAACACAGTAGATACTGAATCAATTCAAGCTGGACTTGCTGCTATTCCATCTATAGCAACTGTAGATTTATGGCCAAGTTTAGATCCAACAAAACCTTTTACTTTACAAACAACTGGTATTAATAATTTCACAGGAATCACAAACCAACTTGGGTTGTATTATAGGACAGGATCAGAACTTGGATTTGGAGCAAATTTTCAATTTGGAGTAGATACAACTCTTGGGTTTATAACTGACATTGGATATACAACAGAAGTGGGAGGGCACACTGAAGCAATTCCAAGTGCTTTTATGGCAGTTCCATTTAATCCAAACTCAGCAGTTCTTCATGATTTTTATGGGTTATTTAGAGTCAATGGTGCACCAGTTCTTACATCAGATGTAAGACTAAAGAAAAATATTGAACCATTAAAAAATTGTTTAGATAAAGTTCTTCAACTTCAAGGGGTGGAGTATGATAGAATTGATTATGAGGGGCATGAATTGGGACTAGTAGCACAAGAAGTTGAAAAAATTATACCTCAAGTAATTCATAATGGAGAATATAAATCAATTGCATATACCAGTCTAATCCCAGTATTAATTGAAGCAATTAAGGAACAGCAGCAACAGATAGAGAATATAAATGAGACAGTTAAACAACTGTCCACTCCTTGCCCAAAATGCTCTGGACTGTGTTATGATGTATAGGTAAGTAAGACTAGACCAACCAATGATGATCTCCAGAACTCAACTACAAGACTTAAATGAATTGCAAGATGATGTTGCTTCTCATTATGCAGATGAAAATCTTGTTAGTGGAGAAACCTATTGGACCTGTGTTTCTGCATATGCAGAGGCAAAACTTGCAGAAATTCGTGGAGAATTAAGTTACCAAAATTAAAATTGACTTTTAATTCCAAAAAAGGTCCCCAAAAAATTCTGGGTAAAAAATGCCAAAAACCAATTTTAGAAGAATTGTTGTAATGATGAATCTTTTAATATGTTCAAAACTGCATTACTGTTTGCAATTTGAGCATTAATTTGTACTAATGATTGATTATATCCAAGTTGTTCTAATTGATATTTAACTCTTGCTGATTTTAGTGAGTTTACATTTGTGACATAAGAATTTCTTTGAGATGCTAATGTATTGATTTGTGATAATTTTGTATTGATTGCTGCAGATGCAATTCCACAAATTCCTATCCCACTATCAAACTCAAAGTAAGTTCCAATTGCAACTTGTGAAATAAATGTCTGAGTTCCAATTCCTGAATTTGCAGTTGTAATAGTTCCAGTAGAAGTTCCAAAAACATTTGGAAATGTAAAATTATAAGTTCTGTAACTAACTACATCTGCATATACTGTTGTGATTCCTGTGTTTATATCAACAACTGCAGGGCATCCATCAAAATTTGCTTGAGTTCCAATACCAACAATGTCTTGATATAAAACATATATACTTGAATTTATTCCTACAATTTCACTGTCTAATCCACTTATTGGAACATTAAAATTTGTGAGAGTTTCAGTTACTCCATTAATTTTAACAATTTCAGTTCCAGTATCAACTTCAAAACCTGCTATTACTTGATTAATTTGAATTAATTGTTTTTGGTCATCTTCTACTTTTTTTTCATATAGATCAATAAGCGCTTCAGTATTTGTACTAATTGCCATAAATCACAAAAGGTTAGTAATCCTATTTATTGATAAATAAGAAAGAAGAAAATATAGTAAGGATACTCTACAATGCCTTTAGCGAGACTAGAGAACTTTTTGAAAAATTTGAATGGAAATACCCTTTATGTAGATCCTAATGAATTAGATTCTACTGATTCTATTGAAAATAGGGGAAATTCAAGACTTAGACCTTTTAAAACAATTCAAAGGGCATTAATAGAGGCAGCAAGATTTGCTTATGTGCCTGGAGTAAATAACGACTTATTTGATCAGACCACAATTTTTATATCTTCTGGAACGCACTATATTGATAATAGACCTGGATATTGGGTAGATGGTTCCAATGTAGTAAAAGATGTAAATGGTGCAACTAAAAATATTTCTGAATTTAATATTTCAAGTAATTTTGATCTTACTGATCCATCCAATCAACTTTATGTTTATAATAGTTTAGATGGTGGAGTTATTGTACCAAAAGGAACTTCTATAGTAGCACAAGATCTTAGAAAGACAAAGATAAGACCAAAATTTGTACCAAATCCAGTTGATGATAATATTGATCCAGCAGCTATTTTTAAATTAACTGGTGCTTGTTATATTTTTGGATTTACTATTTTTGATGCAGATCCCATAGGAAAGGCATATAATGGATATTCTAGCAATACAGTAACTCCTAATTTTTCTCATCATAAATTAACTGCATTTGAATATGCAGATGATGCAAATAATATTGTAAAAAATAACATTGATACTGGACATACTGACTTAGAAAATTATTATTATAAGTTAAGTCTTGGATTTGGTGCACAATCAGGAAGAAGCGTTATTGATGGATTTGGTAATCTTCAAGCAAATGTAGATGAGAATAGAATTGTTGGTGAGTTGGGAACTGGTTCTATTGTCATAACTAGTGCTGTTTCTGGAAATGGAGTTTCTGGAACTGCAGTTATTACGATTCAGACTCAATCTCCTCATAATTTATCTCCATTTACTCCCATCATTATTTCTGGTTTGGGTCAGAATGAGGGTCCTACAACTGAATTAGAATATAATGGAAATTTCATAGTTGCTCAAGTAGTTAGTGCTACTCAATTTACATATTTACTTTCTAATGTACCAACACAAACTCTTAATCCAAGTGTAATTGGAGCAACAGTAAAAGTTATTTCAGATACTGTATCTTCTGCATCTCCATATGTCTTCAATTGTAGTTTGAAGTCTGTTTATGGAATGAATGGTCTTCATGCAGATGGATCAAAAGCAAAGGGATTTAAGTCTATGGTTACTGCCCAGTTTACTGGGATTTCTTTGCAAAAAGATGATAGAGCATTTACTGAATATGATGAAGTTTCTGGTTCATATAAATTCCAAGATAATTTTGGCGTAGATAAGTTTTTACATCAATCATCAAGTGCAAGATACAGACCTTCATGGGAAACTTTTCACATTAAGGCATCTAATGATTCATTTATTCAATGCGTGTCTATTTTTGCTATTGGTTATGCAAAACAATTTGTAACAGATACTGGTGGAGACCAATCAATCACAAACTCAAATAGTAATTTTGGACAAATTGCTTTATTCTCCTCTGATTATAAGAAGGATACTTTAGCAAAGGATAATCATGCTTACATTACTCATATTATTCAACCAAAAGATTTATCTCAAATTGAAAATAATATTACCTATGTTAAAATTAATTCATCTTTAACAACTACATTATCTGCTGCCAATCAAAAAACAAGAGTATATTTTGATGGATATACAGATGTATTAACACCTCCACCTAATAAAATAAGAGGATATACTATTGGAGCAAAAGAAAATGATAAACTTCTCTATAAGACTGCAAATGTAGAGTATTCCATTCCAATTAATCCATCTTATAGGTTGGAATATAATGTAAGTTCAATTGATACATCAACAAATATAATAATTTTATCTGGTATTTCTGGAATTTCAACTGGTTGTAATGGAAAAATTATTGCTAAGAATGCGATTCTTCCAGATGGTTTAGATTATAATAAACTTTATAATGTTAGATTGACTGGTGGAAATGGGATTAGATTATACAACAATGCAACTAATGCAGAAAATGATGTTTTTCCAGTAGATATTAAGAATCAAATAGGAATTTCTACTGGAAATTTAGTTTTTGTAAGTAGTATAAATGAAAAAAAAGTTGGAGATGTTGGTCATCCAATTCAATTTGACACTACTAATCAAAATTGGTATGTTGGAGTTAATTCTGTAGGATTGGGAGCAACATCTTTCTTTTCTACTCTTGCTAGTATAGGTCCTACATCATCTTTGATTAAGAGAAAAATAGATAGTAGATCAAATATTGATAAAGCATATAGATTTAGATTCTTTATTCCAAAGGAAGCATCATCTGCATCTGATATTAGTTCTGGATTTGCAATTCAAAGATCATCAAATTCATTAAGTTCATTGCTATATCAAGCAGAATCTGAAGAATTAATATCAAACTCAAATAATGAAATTTCTTTAATTAGGAATAAAGGTGCTATTATTGATGCTTGGTATGATACTGGAACTGTAACCATAGTTACAAGTAGACCTCACAATCTTAAAGTTGGAGATCATATACAAATTTATCAACTAAAGAGTTCATCTGAACCAAATCCAGTTGGGTTGGGGACTGGGTTTGGTTATAATGGCGGATTTACTGTAAATTCAGTGGTTAATGAACTTAGATTTACTTATACTATTACTAGAGATCCTGGAACAATTACAGTTGGAGTATCTACTACACAATCTTGGTTGACGGTAAGAGATTGTGCTCAAACATCTAATTATAGAATTCCACCTTATACCATATATGATGCAAACAGAAATGATCTTCCATATTTTGTACAGAAAACAATTCCTAATGATTATGTAATTTATGATGTAGATACTATTTCCAGGTATGAGGAAGGAGTTAATGATGGAATTTATCATGCAACTGTGAATTTATTTAAAAATACTCCCACTATCACTCCATTCAATACAAGTTCATATAAATTATCTCAAAGTGTACAAAACCTTTATCCACAACTAGATTTAGATAATTCAAATCCAGATCCAGAAGGAACTATTAGTAAAGCATCAAGATCTCAAATAGGAATAGTAAATGTTAATGATGTAAAAAATAATACTACAAAAGAAATTGCATCATCATTTTTAAGAGATTTTAACTTAGGTCAAAATATTACTGGAATTACAACTTATCAAGACACAATAGTTGCAGGTGGAGTTGGAGTTTGTACTGCTACTACTTCAATAAACCATGGTTTTGGTGGAGTTAAAAGATTAACAATTAGTTCTGGTGGATCTGCATTTTTAAATGGAACTTATTATGATATTCCTTTGTGTGGAGGAACTGGAGCAAATGCAACAGCAAACATAACTGTTTCTGGCAATATAGTAACTGGAATAACCATTCAAAACTTTGGATCTGGGTATACTGTTGGAGATGCTTTGACTCTTAGAGGTATACCAGGATCTCCAAATACTTCTACCGTGATAGTGGCAGAAGTAAAGCAATCTCCTTCTGATTTGGAAACTATTCAAATTCTTGGATGCACAAATTCAAGAAATAATGGCACATTTCTTATTAAATCTATAACATCAAATACAATTACATATTATAATAATCTTGGATATCCAGAAACACCAGAACAAGGAGTAATTCTTCTTGGTGGTCCTGCATATCAAATAAGAGTATCCCCAGATGGAGCAGTTTATGATTCTGGAACCAATACTACAACTATTGTCACCCAACAATCAAATAATTTTGCAGTTGGGAATAAGGTAATTTTTGATGATCAAATTGGACCAACTCCAAGTATTGGAGTTGCTACTATCACTAATGTCATAGGAATTACTTCATTTACAGTTAGAGGTGATGCTTCTAGTGCAAATAGAGTTTATGGATTTGGACTATCATCAAATATTAAAAATACTGATTCAGAAAATGAAAATGTAGCATCAAGACATTTTGCAATTTATGGTGGATATAAAGCAAGAATAAGTCAGTCAGTTACTGTATCAGATAATAATTTTTTAATTTCTGATATTTATGGAATACAGAAGGGCGACATGATTCAAGTTAACACCGAAATCATGTTAGTTACTAAAATTTCTGGTGGTGAAATTTATGTTAGAAGAGGACAACTTGGAACTAAAGTTGTCCCTCATTTAAATCAAACTGCAATTAAGAGAATATCAATTGTCCCAGTTGAACTTAGAAGAAACTCAATTATTCGTGCATCGGGTCATACTTTTGAGTATGTTGGATTTGGTCCAGGAAATTACTCAACTGGTATGCCATCTAATCAGGACAAAATTCTTACTGATGAAGATATCTTAACATCTCAGTCATTATCTACTAAGGGTGGATTGGTAGTCTATACTGGAATGAATAGTAATGGTGAATTTTTTATTGGAAAAACTAAATTTGATGCAGTTACTGGATCTCAAACTCAAGTAGGAATTCCAACTGAAGATGAAGAGTCTTCAGTTTCAACTTCCTTAAGCATTTTAGATGTTAATAGTTTGGTAGTAAATGATACCTTAGATGCCAGCACTGCATTTTCTGTTTTTAAGACAGTTACTGTAGAGGGTGAATCTGAGTTTGTTGGAGTAACAACATTTACAAGTACTCAAGCAGCAACTAGTACTACTGTAGCAGCAGTTATAGTTTCTGGAGGAGTTGCTATTGGTGATGATTTGATAGTTGGCAATGATGCTAAGATTGATAATATTACTGTAGGATTAACTTCTTCCACAACTATTGATACAGTAGCAAATAATCTTTATCTAAATTCTGCTGGAGGCACAGTTAATGTTACTGACAATTTAGGAGTCAGTGGTACTCTGGGAGTCACTGGCAACTCAACTCTTGGTGGTACTCTGGGAGTTACTGGCAACTCAACTCTTGGTGGTACTCTGGGAGTTACTGGCAACTCAACTCTTGGTGGTACTCTGGGAGTCACTGGTAATACTACTATTACTGGAAATTTAGTAGTTTCTAGTCCATCAACAATTAGTGGTAAGGGAACAATTCCAGTAGGTGGAATTATCATGTGGTCTGGAAGTATTGCCACTATTCCAACTGGATGGGCATTATGTGATGGGACAAATTCAACACCAAATTTAAGAAATAGATTTGTTGTTTGTGCTGGAGATACATATGCAGTGGCAGCAACTGGTGGAACTGCAGATGCTGTTGTTGTTTCTCACTCACACACAACTTCAGTTAGTGGAAATACTGCAGTTACAAATGTAACTGGTAATAATCAATATTCAGGTGGAAGTGGATTTGCACTTCAAAATGTTTTTTCTAATACTATTACACCTAGTGTTTCTGTTAATAGTGAAGGAGAATCTGGAACAAATAAAAACCTACCACCATACTATGCACTTGCTTATATTATGAGAACTTCTTGATTTGTTATAAATAAATCAAAAGGGGGATAGTGGAACCCAATGCCATCTCAAGAGAATTATTTTGTAGTTAGAACTGGTCTTGGTGTAGGAACACAAGCACTGTTTGCTGATTCCGTAACCAGAAGAGTTTCTATAGGTAAAACTACAGCAGATTATAATCTTGATGTAGTGGGAGATGCTAATGTAGAGACATATCTTACTGTAGGAGATAGATTAGGTGTAAATGTACCAGGAACTCCTAATTTTGAAATAGATGTAAATGGGAAGGTATATGTAACTGATGGAATAGGTGTTGGTGATGATCCTGGAAGTAATAAATTTAAAGTTAATCTTTTTGCACCAGAATCAGTAGTTATTACTGGTCTTGGATCAGTTGGTATTGGATCTACTGTTCCACAATATAACTTAGATGTTCTTCAGAATGCAAGAGTTCTTGGATTTACATCTTTAACTAATGCTTCTGCTGGATTTGCTACTATTGCAGTAGCAAAAATTTCAGTAGAAACTGTTGGTTTTTCTACTATTGGATTTGCAACTATAACTCATGAGATAGTTGGAGTTTCTACAGTAGAATATGCAAATACTTTGCAATCTAGAGTAGGTTTAACTACTATTGGTATTGCTACAATTACTAATGAATTTGTAGGAATTTCTACTATTCAGTATGCTAATATAACAGAGGCAACTGTTGGAATAGCAACCATTGGTATTGCTACAATTACACAACTGTTGGCTGGAATCGCAACAGTTGGATTTGCTACCATTACTGATGCATATGTTGGAATTATTACTGCTGGCATTGCTACAATTACATCTGCTAGAATTGATATAGAAACAGTTGGAATTTCTACTATTGGAATAGCAACAATTTCACAACTGCTCTCTGGAATTGCAACAGTTGGATTTGCTTCAATTTCACAATCTTTACTTGGAATTACAACAGTTGGAACTGCAACTATTGAAAGTGAAACTGTAGTTACATCTGTAATTAACAACCTTCAAGTTCTTGGAATTACAACAACTGCAAATCTTGATGTTGGAATTGCTGGAACAATTATTAATGCATCAAGATTTACCACTGAAGATGTATATGGAACATTAGGAACTGATTTTGTAAAAACTATTAATCCTTTAGTTTCTATTGGATCTTCCTTAAGTCCTAGTAGAACTTTAGATGTTTATGGTGATGTTAAAATTAGAGGAGAAGTTGTTGATGTAGATAATAATGTAGGATTTGCTTATTCTGTTCTTTCATCTAAGTATAATATTCCTGGAAGATTTTTTGATGCTGCAAATACTTTAGTTAGAAATAAAGAATTCATTGCTAATGAAATTGTAGGGTTTATTACTAGTACAGATGGTCCATTTGGATATTATGGTCCTGATTTTAATTATGGACCAGTTGGTGTTGCCACTGGTAGAGCAAAGTGTAAAAGAGACATTGGTATAATTATTGATTCAATTGCATTTGATATTTCAAGAGGTGGAAATTCTAAATCAGTTGGAGCAGCACTATCATATTATAGTGGAGTAACATTACAATACTTAGATGATTCTCCTATCATACCAACTGGATTTAGTACTGGATATGTTAAACAAGCAACTCTTGTTGGATTTAGTAGTATTTCAACTCTTGCTAGGTATGTAATTAATAATTCAAGACTTCCAAAGTCATATCAGACTCCACCTCTTGATGGTTTATATGGAGATGCAGCAAGATTAATTCGTGAAAATAAAGTTCTGATTGCTGAGGTTGCAATTGGAAGAATGCTTGCCAACTTCCCTGGATTTGCAGTTCCTGGAGGAAATCAAAATTGTATTGATGATATTGTTGATGTTTTAGAAGCAATATCTTTTAATTTGGAATTAGGAGGAAATGATCAAGTTTATGATGCAGCAGAACTTTATGTTGAGAATGCATATCTTGCAGGAGAAGAATCTGAATCAATTTATGCATTTAATCAGGCAAGAGACATGGCAATTCAAGCCATGCGTAATCAAGCAATTACTCTTGGTGGACATACTCTTGAAGTTCAGTATGTAGATAATACTATAATTGGAGATATATCTGGAACTGCTGGGTCTTATAATGCTGGTGATTGTGCTGACCAAGCATCTGCAATTACTACATTCTTCCAAATCATTACTGATGCTATTAGTTCTGATACTTTGCCAAATATTAGAACAATTGCTGGTATTGCAAGTATTTCACAACTATTTGATTTTGAACTTCTTCCTGATGGAGATACAAATACAAATCCAAATGCATGTGCAAATGTATATTCTGCCATACATTCTTGTGTTGGTATTATTACTACAATTATTGGAACTGGTTCAACAAATGCACCAAAAATTAATAATCCAGTTGGAGAATTAACTTGGCAACCACCAGGAGCAAAGGTAGGGAATGAGTGGTTTGTTGCTAAGTATGGGAATGATAGTAATATTGGAGATACTCCAGGTGGGGCATTCCTGACTATTAAAAAAGCATGTTCAATTGCTCAACCAGGAGACACAGTTAAAGTATTTGCTGGATTGTATGTAGAAGATGGTCCAATTCAAGTTCCAGAAAGAGTTGCAGTTGTTGGAGAAGATTTGAGAAGAACTCTAGTATCAACCAGGTCAATAACTGATTTGTATCATGTAAGAAGGGGTTGTTACATTGCTCAGCAATCTTTTGTTGGACAAACAAATCCAAATGCAATGGTTTCATTTCCAACTCAAGGTTTAGGTTATGCTGATGGAACTGAAAAAAATTGGCAGTCCCCATATGTACAAAACTGCACAAACTTTGTTCCAAATAGTGTTGGGATGAGGATTGATGGAAATAGAGCTGGTGGATTCAAGTCTATGGTTCTTGATGCTTATACTCAATATAATCAAGGTGGGATTGGTGTTTCTATTACTAATTTTGGATATGCTCAGTTAGTTTCATTATTTACAATTTGTTGTGATATTGCAGTTTATAATGACACAGGTGGCGTTTGTGACATGAATAATAGTAATGCCTCCTTTGGTAATTATGGATTGTGGGCAAATGGAACTACTCCTCTTCAATATGTTGGCATAGTAACAATTACACCAACTGGTGATAACATTGATAGTCTTGTTCTTAATGTTGGAGCAGGAAGAACTCAAGCATATGATGATGCAGTTGATCTTCTGAGGGCAAATGTAGACTTCTTGGCAAATGAAGTTGTTGGATTCGTAACTAGTACTGATGGTCCTTATGGAGCTCTTGGAACTGCATTTGACTATGGTGGTGCAGTTAATGGAAGAGAAAAGTGTAAAAGAGATGCTAGAATTCTTGTTGAAACCTTTGCATTAGATATATTTCAACAAAGTAATATTAATTCCATAGATGCTGCTCTTGCCTATAGAGATTCTGTAAATTATAGCATTACTTATCTTGGAGATTCATCTCCATTGCCAGTTGGATTTAACACTGGATATGTTGCATTAGGAAAAATAAAAGCAACTGAACATCTTGCTGGAATTTCTAGTTATGTTATTCAAAACTTAAATCTACCAATATCATATCAAAGTGGAATTAATACTATTGCTCAATATAAAGACACAAATAAAAATGGATATAGTCCTACTATTGTAGGTATTATAACAGCAAGTGCTGGAATTATTACAAGTGTGATTGGTGTTGGAACTGGATCTATTCCAACAAGACAACTTCCAAGAGGACAAAGACCTTATGATGGTCAGGTTTCCTTTATTGATACTCAATATTTTACAGTAGAGTCAATCAGGATTGATAATCCTGGATTTGGATATGAAGTTGGTGCACCTGTAGAAGTGTCAATTGGACTACCTGAACTTGGTGATGATGCTATTCCAGCAGAAGTCACTATTTTTGAAGATGGTATAAATCCAAATGGCACTGTTGGAGAAGTTACTATATTAGTTTCTGGTACTGGTTATGGTGTAACTGCACCAACAGTAATAATTTCACCCCCACCATCAGTTGGTCCTGGCATAGGAACAACAGCCACTGCTACTGCTATTATGGAGAAATTATTCTTCAATGTTGTTGCAGCAACTCCAGTAGATCCTACTGGAATTACAACAGTTACCTTTGATCAATTTATTACATATCCAGTATCTGCTGGTGCAACAGTAAATCTATTCCAGGCAAGTAAAATTATTGCTTCTGGCATCACATTTGAATATATAGGAACAGGAATAGACATTGTAAATGCAATTCCTTCCAAGGCTGCAGTTCCAATTGATGAAAATCAAATTGTTGCTACAAATGGTGGAAGAGTTCCTTTCACTAGTACTGACCAAGGAGGAAACTTTAGAATTAGTGAAGGTATTACAATCAATCAAAACACTGGTACTATCAGTGGAGCAGCATTCAGTAAGAGTCTTCAATCAGAAGTAACTCCACTCATCATTGCCCTAGGAGGAGGTTAACAATTAAATGGCACAACAACCATTAAATACATATAAAACAGTAACTGGCATTGTCAGCACTACTGAAAATACTGTAATTTATTCTACCAGGACTGGTTACACAAGCATTGTTCTATATGCTCAAGTTGCTAATACTGGATCTGGAATTGGTACAGTAACATTTTCACATAAAAGAACAAATAAAAGTCAAGCTGGAATTAGCACAGATCATAATGAATTAATTAAAGGTGCTTTAGTTCCACCAAATGATGCTCTTGTTCTTCTGGAAGGACGACTTGTTTTAGAGAGAACTGCATTAAAAACTGATGGAATAGTAATGAGTGGAATTTCCACTTCAAATCCAAATCATCTTAAGTATACAGTAAGCATTCTGGAAACTCTTAATCAATAATGGCAAAATATCTTAGTAGAAGGGTAATAAAAACCCCACAATCTAGATTAACTTCAGATAGGTATGAATATCTTGGTCTTAATCAAGCTGAACCAAATTTGGGAAATCCTGGAGATTTTAATCCTCCTATTGGAGTTCAATATATTCTTGTTTCTGTGGACACTGATCCAGGAAAAAGATATTGGATTACTCTTCCTGCTGGGGTAGTAGATAAAGGAATTACAGTTAGAGATGAAGGAACTATTGTAGGTACTGCAAATTCTATTACTCAATTAAACTTTGTTGGACCTGGAGTATCAGTTACTGGGTATTCTACCGAAGGTCTTGGCATTGCAACTGTCTCTATTTTTGCAGCAAATAATGTTAATGAACCTACTGATACAGTAACAAGATATATTGGATTCACGACACAAAGATCTGGTGGAATTGTAACATCATTTGATATTGCACCAAATACTTTAGTTTTTATTCCAAGTAATCAAAGAGTTGGTATTGGTAGTACTATTCCAACTGTTGGTTTTGATGTTGGAGTAAGCACTACCAGAATTGCAGGAGATATTGCAGATAGATTTGGAAATGTAGGACAATATCCAAAAGTATTAACATCATTAGGACCAGGAGCAGGATTTACCTGGGCAGATGCAACTGGACCACTTGGACCTCAGGGACCTCAGGGATTTAGAGGACCTCAAGGAGTTCAGGGATTTCAAGGTGCACAAGGATTTCAAGGTCCACAAGGACCAATTGGACCTCAAGGACCTCAAGGATTCCAAGGACCTCAAGGATCTAGAGGACCTCAAGGTTTTCAAGGATTTCAAGGTGTTCAAGGTTCTGTTGGACCTCAGGGACCTCAAGGATTCCAAGGACCTCAAGGTGTACAAGGACCTCAGGGAATGGGACCCCAAGGATTTAGAGGACCTCAGGGTGTACAGGGACCTCAAGGATTTCAAGGACCTCAGGGTGTACAAGGACCTCAAGGATTCCAAGGACCTCAGGGTACTCAAGGACCTCAGGGTACTCAAGGACCTCAAGGATTCCAAGGATTCCAAGGACCTCAAGGATTCCAAGGACCTCAAGGATTCCAAGGACCTCAAGGATTCCAAGGACCTCAAGGATTTCAAGGATTTCAAGGACCTCAGGGTGTTAGAGGACCTCAGGGTGTACAAGGACCTCAAGGATTCCAAGGACCTCAGGGTACTACTGGAGGAGTTGGAGCACAAGGCACTACTGGTGCATTAGGACCACAAGGAAATCAAGGTAGGCAAGGTCCTCAAGGACCACAAGGTTTTCAAGGACCGCAAGGTGAATTGGGACCTCAAGGACCAGTTGGACCTCAAGGTTCTCAAGGTACTCAAGGACCTCAAGGTAATATTGGACCTCAAGGACCTCAAGGATTTATAGGACCTCAAGGTTCTCAAGGTAGGCAAGGTCCTCAAGGATTCCAAGGACCTCAAGGATTTCAAGGACCTCAAGGTATTGGACCTCAAGGACCTCAAGGTGTTAGAGGACCTCAGGGTACTCAAGGTCCTCAAGGATTCCAAGGACCTCAAGGTGTTCCTGGAACTTCAATTACTATTTTAGGAACATTTGCAACTGTTGGAGCATTACCTATTTGTGATGGAACTACAGTTGGAGATGCCTATATTGTAACTGCAGATGGTCATCTATATGTTTGTAATGGAACTACTTATGTGGATGCTGGATTTATTACTGGACCTCAAGGACCAAGAGGACCTCAAGGATTCCAAGGACCACAAGGAGTTCAAGGACCACAAGGAGTTCAAGGACCTCAGGGTATTGGAGGACCTCAAGGTGCAATAGGACCTCAAGGTACTAGAGGACCACAAGGAGTTCAAGGACCTCAGGGCAATGGAGGACCTCAGGGTGCAATAGGACCCCAAGGTGTTCAAGGTGCTCAAGGCATTCAAGGTGGTTTTGGTCCTCAAGGAACAGGACCTCAAGGGTCTGCGGGAGTTCAAGGACCTCAAGGTGTACAAGGACCTCAAGGACCATTTGGACCTCAAGGTCGTATAGGACCTCAGGGTGTACAAGGACCTCAAGGATTCCAAGGACCTCAAGGATTTATAGGACCTCAGGGTGCAAGAGGACCTCAAGGAGAGCAAGGATTTAGAGGACCTCAGGGACCAGTTGGACCTCAAGGATCTCAAGGATCTCCTGGATCTTCTGGGACACAGGGAACAGATGGAAATATTGGTCCACA
>Ga0247839_1001426_pt1 | contig 39656 bp, 39 predicted proteins | sample LaCruzMarch2015__6_FD_192405 | JGI IMG/M metagenome (GOLD analysis project Ga0247839, IMG submission 192405) | Freshwater microbial communities from meromictic Lake La Cruz, Castile-La Mancha, Spain - LaCruzMarch2015_16m | ecosystem: Environmental > Aquatic > Freshwater > Lake | place: Spain... | reverse complement strand
AAGTCAAGGATTCACCACACTCAATTTTCGGACGGAACACCTAATGCGTCTCGGAGTAGCCGCTACTCCGGATGTTGCGATCCCAACTCTCGATTGGTTGCTCCATAGTGATCATGAAGTTGCACTGGTTATCACTCAGCCAGACAAACCAGCTGGACGTGGTCGGGTTCTGAAGCAAAGCGTTGTCGCTGATTGGGCCGATGAACATGGAATTTCAATCATCAAGCCCGAGACTCCATCTGATTTGCTTGGCTCGCTTGAATCTTTGGATTCCGTAATCACAATCGGTTATGGAGTCCTATTGCCGCAGCAGATTTTAGATCTGCCTAAGCATGGTTTTCTTAATCTTCATTTCTCTCTATTGCCAGCTTATAGAGGAGCAGCGCCAGTGCAAAGATCCTTGCTCAATGGTGACAGGGTTACGGGTGTATCAGTTTTTCAATTAGAGAAGGGAATGGACACTGGCCCAATTTATGCCCAGTCATCTCTTGATGTTGAACCGTCATGGCGAAGCTTCGAACTGCTCTCAGCCCTGTCAAAGATGGGCCCGGCAGTCGTTGAACAAGCATTAGAAATGATCACTGACGGAGTCCCGCCAATCCCTCAAACAGGTGCATCCAGTTTGGCTCCTAAGATTTCAAAGACCGAAGCTCAGTTAGATTTCTCAAAACCATCTGAAATCATTATTAATTCAATCCGTGCATTTACGTACGAGCCAGGATCCTGGTCACTGTGGAAAGGTGAACCTTTCAAGATTACTTCAGCGGTCTCCAACCACGAGACAGAGATCGCTGAAGGTGCGATCGTAGTTCTGGGCCACAAGGTGTTAGTTGGGTGTGGAGATAACTCAGCAATTGAGTTACTAACAGTTGTTCCAGCTGGAAAAAGAGAGATGGGCGCGATCGAATGGGCGCGAGGCGCACGTTTACAGGGTGGAGAACATTTTGGCTGAGGCTCGCAGAAATACCTTTAAATCCCCAAAGCCTGAAGCTTCACGTCTTTTAGCTTTTGACCTGTTGACGGAAGTAAATCGAAACGAGGGATACTCAAACCTTCTTCTACCACAAGCCCTTAACGCCAGTAAATTGGATGAGCGAGATAAGTCGTTAGTGACTGAACTTCTTTACGGAACCATCAGAATGCAAGGAAAGCATGACTGGATCCTTTCGCAGATCAGCGATCGTCCATGGTCAGAAGTAGATCCAGGAATCGTGGATATCTGTCGTATGGGTGTCCATCAAATTCACGAGATGCGTGTTCCCGATCATGCAGCTGTTGCATCAACGGTTGAAGTAGCCCGTAAGCGTTTAGGTGAATCCAAGGCAAGTTTTGTGAATGCAATGCTCCGAAATGTTACTCGCAAGGTTAAGGATGAGTGGTTCGCGCCGCTTGATGGAATTACAGATCATGTCGTAAAACTATCGATTCAATACTCACATCCTCAATGGATTGTTTCTGCGTACTTTGATCTCTTAAAGAGTTGGGATGAGGTCGAACGGGCGTTAGCGATCAATAATGAAGCGGCAACACCTACCTTGGTTTCCTGGCCAGGGTTGTCTTCTGTCGAAGATTTAATCGATGTCGGTGCAGAGCCAACCATTTATTCGCCATATGGTGCACACTGGAAAGGTAATCCTGGTGCTCTGGATTTGATCAAAGTTCGAAAAATCGGAGTTCAAGATGAAGGCTCTCAACTGGTTGCATCTGTTTTTGCCAAAGCATCCGCCGGAACAAGTTGGCTCGATATGTGCGCAGGTCCTGGAGGAAAAGCCGCTTTGTTATCTAACATCGCAAGACAACGAGGGATCTCATTTACCGCGAATGAAGTATCCGCCGTTCGTGCTGATTTAGTGCGGCAGGTTGTAAATGGTGATCGAGTATTGGTGGGCGATGGTCGTGAAATTGGTAATCAAGAAGAAAAGTATGACGCAATTTTGATTGACGCTCCTTGCACCGGATTGGGAGCGCTTCGACGACGGCCTGAGGTTCGTTGGCGCAGGAACCTTCAAGATCTTAGGGAATTAACCCAGTTACAGCGAGAACTCATTGAATCTGGAGTTAAAGCGCTCAAGGTTGGGGGAGTCCTTGGATTTGCAACCTGCTCACCTCATCTTGCCGAAACTTCAATACAGCTGTCCGATCTGAAAAGAAAGCATCTCAATATGGAGCAAGTCGATGTCTCTCCATACCTACCGCCCAACCTCGAAAATTCAGAGCGGGACATGGCGATGTCACTTTGGACCCATCGTTCAGGCACCGATGCCATGTACTTAGCGCTTTTTAAAAAGAAGAGCGAGTAAAATCAGGGTATGAGTAGAGAAATCAGAATTACCCCAAGCATTCTGAACGCTAATTTTTCTCGTTTAAGTGAAGAAATAGATTCAATAGCGAAGGTCTCTGACCTGATTCACCTGGATGTAATGGATGATGTTTTTGTCCCCAACTTCACCTTCGACTTTGCTGCAGCATCCAAGATCATTACAGAGTCTTCGTTGGGTATTGATGCGCACTTAATGGTTGCTGATGTAGATGAGATCGCAATTCAATACGCTGAAATTGGGTGTGCATCGGTAACTATCCATGCTGAAGCTACCAGCAATATCTCCAAGACTCTTAAAAACATTAGAGCTGCTGGCTCTCGCTCGAGCTTGGGAATCAAACCGAATACTTCAATAGATGATTACGCTCAGTTTGTAGATCTCGTTGATATGTACCTCATCATGACTGTAGAGCCAGGTTTTGGAGGTCAGAAGTTTATGGAGAACATGATGGACAAGGTACGTAGTACCAGAGCGATCATTGGAGATCGCCCAATCTGGCTCCAGGTCGATGGTGGCATATCAATGAGCACAATTGAGATAGCACTTGATGCAGGTGCAGACACCTTTGTTGTCGGCAGCGCGGTATTCAACGCTGAAGATCCCGCTCAAATGGTTGCCGACATAAGAAAATTCGCAACGGCCAAGCTCGAGCTCGAGTAAACTCTGATTATGAAATCCTTTGAAGAGCTATGGCTTGAGTTGAGCACAAAAGCCATTGAACGACCCGAAGGATCAGGAACTGTCGCTGCATTGGATGCGGGGGTTCATGCCATCGGCAAGAAAATTCTCGAGGAGGCTGGCGAAGTTTGGCTAGCGGCAGAGCATGAAAGCGATGATGCTCTGGCTGAAGAGATCAGTCAACTTATCTACCATCTTCAAACCTTGATGCTGGCGCGAGGCTTAACTATTAATGACATCTACAAGTTTCTATAGGGGGATTCAATGTTACGAATAGCAGTTCCAAACAAAGGATCACTGTCAGAAAGTTCTATCGCGATTCTCAAAGAGTCAGGTTATCGCCAACGGGCCGATGTCCGTGATTTGGTATTGATTGATCCAGATAACTCCGTTGAGTTCTACTATTTGAGACCAAGAGATATCGCTGTGTATGTTGGCTCTGGTGAACTAGAAGCTGGAATCACAGGAAGAGATCTGTTGATTGATTCAGCCGCTGAGGCAGAAGAGGTTTTATCCCTAGATTTTGGTGGTTCAACCTTTCGCTTTGCCGCGCCTATTGGAAAAGATTGGAAAGAGAGCGATATCGCAGGAAAGCGGATTGCGACCGCCTATCCAGGTTTAGTTGAGCACAGTCTGAAAAAAATAGGTATAGCGGCAAAGATCATTCGTCTCGATGGTGCGGTTGAAAGTAGTGTTCGATTAGGCGTGGCAGACATGATTGCCGATGTGGTTAGCACCGGAAACACCTTGCGACAAGCAGGACTTCAGATATTTGGAGATCCTATTTTGACCAGTGAAGCTGTTTTGATTAAGAGAACTGGTACTCCAACTCCTGCAGGATTGGAAGTCTTAATCCGTCGCTTGCAAGGAGTAGTTACAGCACGACGTTACGTACTTCTAGATTACGACGTTTCAACAGAGTTGATTGAAAGAGCTTGCGAGATAACGCCAGGTTTGGAATCACCGACAATCTCTCCGCTGCAAAAACCAGATTGGGTCGCTGTTCGAGCGATGGTTTTGCGTAAAGATACAAACAGAGTTATGGATGAGTTGTGGGCGATTGGTGCACGTGGAATTCTGGTAACAGATATCCACGCCTGTCGGCTTTAGTTACAGCCCGACTAACTGCGGAACTGAGGCAAGAGAAGGTTCATTAATCTGTAGATCTGCAGCTGCTGCGACCACTGGTTTGGCGTTAAAGGCAATACTTAACCCAGCGATTGCCATCATGTCCAAATCATTTGCACCATCACCAATAGCAACGGTGTCACTTAACTGAACATGACAGGCCTGTGCGAATTCACGAAGCGCTGTTGCCTTGGCTGCTCTATCTACTATATCTCCGATAACCCTGCCGGTAAGGAGTCCATCAACGACCTCTAGAGTATTTGCTCTAAAGAAATCAATTTTCATCTCATCGACAATGGGTTGCAAGATGTTCGTAAAGCCGCCGGAGACAAGTGCAACACAATGTCCCTTTTCATGCAGAAGGCTGACGAGTTCCGCCGCCCCGATTGTTAGGGTAATTTCAGATCGAACCTCTGCGATAACCGACGCTGGAAGCCCTGCCAGTAGTTGTACTCGTGCAACCAAACTCTGCGCAAAATCCAACTCACCTCTCATGGCGGCATCGGTTATTTGCGAAACAGCCTTTAACACGCCAGCCTTGGCAGCCAAAAGTTCTATCGCCTCTTGTTGAATAAATGTTGAATCAACATCTAATTGAACCAAACGCTTAACGAAGGACATTTTCTTCTCTATGCAACGGTGATCGCTAAGTCTGGCTCGAGAGTTAAATCAGAAAGAGCGTTTTTCAATGCGCTCAATTGCGTACCTGATACATGAATATCGATGACCATAGGCGAGGCGGAGTTGCGAGTAAATTTCTCTATATTCCCACCTGAGATAACAATTTTCTCAGTTACGGTTCGTAAATGGCGTGGCAGCATTTTATTAGCGGAGATAGAGACTACTACTTGATCGTCGATGTCCTGGGGTACTTCTGAGGCACTAAAGATGCAGGCGATATCAACCTGAAGCCCTTCAGCAAGCTGATTCATATCCTCTTCAATCGCTTCCTGGTGATCAGGGTTCAATGAAATTTGAAGGGTAAGAAACAATCTCCCTTTGATAATTATCTGGTCTATATCAATTACCGCGACAGCAAATGGAGAAAGCGCCTCGAAGAGCGAGTCGGCCAGACCTGCTTTATCCTCGCTTGTAAGAAGGATTAAGCCGGAAAAAATCTGCTGATTTTTGGTCTCTTGTGTCATAAGAAGGCAAGGTTATCGTGAATCACTAATGCTTTAGGTGAGGTTTGAGCCTCATCTCGTGCAAGACCCAGTATCTTTTGCATCTATGAGTAGCTCAGTTTTGTCTCTAAGTGAGGTCTCCGTTCGGCGAGGCGACCGGGTTATTTTGGGTCCAATCAACTTTGCTATTAACCATGGTGAGCGTTGGGTAGTTCTTGGTCCAAATGGCGCAGGCAAATCCACCCTTCTGCAAATTTTATCAACCAAGACATTCCCAACTCAGGGCACAGTTACAGTGCTCGATAAGGAGATGGGGAAGGTAGACCTCTTCGAACTGAGAACTCGTATTGGTTTGTGTGGTTCTGTGATCGCCGAAGATATTCCTCATGATGAAACAGTCAAAGATGTCGTTTTGACCGCTGCCTATGCAATTTTGGGTCGTTGGAATGAGAGTTACGATCTTTGGGATGAGTCTCGTGCGATGGCTCTCTTAACCAACTTCGGGGTTCGCGAACTAGGCGATCGTCTCTACGGAACACTGAGCGAAGGCGAAAAGAAGCGAGTACAAATCTCTCGCGCGCTTATGACCGATCCCGAACTTCTCCTATTGGATGAGCCTGCAGCGGGTTTAGATCTTGGTGGTCGTGAAGATTTGTTAAAGCGATTTGCCAATTTTTCCGCTGATCCATTGTCTCCGGCGACGATCCTCGTTACTCATCACATTGAAGAGATACCTATTGGCACAACACACGCTTTGCTGATTAAGGATGGATCGATAGCGGTCTCGGGACCTGTTGACCAAGTCATTACATCGGAACATGTTTCAGCTGTCTTTGGAACCTCGATCACCGTTACACCTGAGTCGGGTCGGTACTTCGCACGTGCCGCTATTTGATCAATTACATCCTCAGTGGCAGAACGCGTTAACACCCCATAAGGATTTGATTGAATACATCGACAGGTCACTAATTGGCCAAGAAGTTGCACCCGATTACAGTTTAATTTTTAGGGCACTTTCACAACCAGTTGAATCAACGCTTGTTGTCATCTTTGGCCAAGATCCGTATCCCACCAGTGGACACGCACATGGTTTGGCTTTCTCGGTTGATGCATCAGTTCTAAAGCTGCCCCCATCGCTTCGCAATATTTACAAAGAGTTGGAAGCCGACCTTGGAGTTGTCCGAACAAATGGCGATTTAAGTGATTGGGCTGATCAGGGCGTGATGCTCATAAATCGAATTCTTAGCACTGACGTTGGCCAATCTCTTGCACATGAAAAGTTGGGGTGGCAGGAAATCACAGAGACAGTTGCACGGGTTCTTGGAGCTAGAGATGTGATCGCGGTCTTATGGGGGAGTTCAGCGCAAGAGCTCAAGAGGTACTTTAATGAAGAATCAGTTATTTCATCGGTTCATCCAAGCCCATTATCTGCTTACCGAGGATTCTTCGGCTCTAAGCCATTTTCAAATGTCAATACAAAGCTTCGAAAAAAAGGGCTTGAAGAAATATCCTGGTAATTGAAAAGGCCCCCGGTTTCCCAGGGGCCTTTTCAAGAAGAGTACTTATCCAAGCCAAGCGTTGATTGGTGAAGATAAGAAGTAAATCATGAACAAGCCTGAAACTAAGTACATTAGTGAATGCACTTCCTTGCCACGACCTTGAACCAGGCGGATTACAACATGTGTAATAAAACCTGCGCCGATACCTACTGAGATGTTGTAAGTAAAAGGCATCAAGATAATTGTGAGGAATGCTGGAACTCCGATACCCAAGTCATCCCATTCAATGTTCTTAATCTGAGCCATCATGAGGAAACCTACGATGATTAAAGCAGGTGTTGCAGCCTCGTAAGGAATGATTGCTACGAGCGGAGCCAAGAAGGTTGTTAGTAGGAATGCTATTCCAGTAACGATTGAAGCAAGACCCGTACGAGCACCTTCGCCCACACCAGCTGCTGATTCGATATAGCTGGTGTTTGAGGAGATACCAGCGGCGCCACCGGCCGCAGCTGCTACAGAGTCAACCAAGAGAATCTTCTGGATGTTGTCAACGTTTCCATCCTTATCGGCAAGGCCTGATTCGTGACCAATAGCGGTAACTGTTCCAACCGTGTCGAAGAAATCAGAGAGCAGAAGTGTGAAGAGAAGAAGGATTGCAGCGATCAATGAAACATTATCAACGCTGAAAGCGCCAAATAGATCGAACTGACCGGTGAAATCAAACTCTGGCACGGCAACTACCTCTTTAGGAACTGAAGGAATACCTAGTTGCCAGCCACCATCAACGATTGTTGGAGGGTTGCCCGGAGTAAAGTTTGGTGCAATGTCGTACATTTTCTGAATAATGATCGCTAATACGGTAGCTGATGCAATTCCAATGAGGATTGCGCCCTTAACTTTGCGAACCATCAAGCCAATGATTAAGAGTGTTCCGAAAACGAAAACAACAGTTGGCCATCCAACAAGGTATCCATTCACACCTAGACCTACTGGAACTGGACCGCTAGCTGTACGACGTACGAAGCCTGCATCAACTAGACCAATGAGTGCGATGAAAAGACCAATACCAACTGAGATCGCAATCTTGATCTGTGGTGGAACCGCCTTGAAAACCGCCACGCGGAAGCCTGTGAGTACCAATACCAAAATGATTAAACCTTCAAGAACAACAAGGCCCATGGCAGCTGCCCATGTCATCTTTGATGCGATTCCGACCGCCACGAATGTGTTGAGACCGAGACCTGTCGCAAGTGCTAATGGGTAATTTGCAATCGAACCCATCAGGATTGTAAGAACACCAGCTACGAGCGCTGTTGTTGCCGCAACCATTGCAGGTGCAGGTTGCGCTCCGCCAAACAAGAATTGACCATTTGCATCTGGCGAGTACGCCAAGATAATTGGGTTAAGTGCGACGATGTAAGCCATCGTGAAGAAGGTTACGAGTCCGCCTCGAACCTCTTGGGCGATTGATGAGCCCCGTTCTGAGATTTTGAAGTATGAATCCAGCATGAAGTAGTGCCCTTCTAATTTTGTTAACGGGGGTGTTTGCGACCCCGTGTGCGATAGGGCGCACAACCCTGGGAAGATAGTGGGAGCCTACGCGCTACTTGGCGGTAATTCGAGAAACGACTCCCAGAGAAACTGCGATGGATTGTCCTATGAGCAGGGCAAAGAGCAAGGTTCCAAGGCCAACGGTTCCACCCAGGAGCCATCCGGCGACTAGTACTGAGCCCTCGATTCCTAGACGAACTCGGCCGATCCTTATCCCACTTCTATTGTGTAGGGCTGTCATTAATCCATCGCGGGGCCCTGGGCCCAGGCCACAGGTGATGTAAAGGGCGGAGCCAAATCCCACCATCGCGATACCAAGCAGGCAATAAATAACGCCAAAGAGGTAATTGTTTTGCAGAGGAAAAAAGGAAACACCTATTTGTATCGCAGCTGCTATGACCACGATATTTGAAATAGTTCCAAATCCAGGTCTTTCCCTTAGTGGAATCCAGAGAAGCAAGACCAAGGTACTGATCGCAAAAGTAGACCAACCCATGGTGATATTTAATTGATCAGAGACTCCTTGAGTCAGTACAGACCAGGGTGCATTACCTATTGTGCTTTGAATCAAAAGTGAATCACCGAGACCAAAGATGAATAAGCCAAAGAAGAGAACTCCCGTGCGAGAAGGATTGAGATCCCACCGCGATTTTGCTGTCCAAGGTGTTTGGGGAACTGTCTTATGAGGGCGCAAGAACTCAAGAAATGGATTGGACACTGCATGAGTATAATCAGCAAATGTTTCCTGGCATAGGCACAATCATCAACATCATCACCATTGTTTCAGGTGCATCACTTGGTGTTTTAGTTGGAAACAAAATGCCTATTCGTACTCGAACCCTGTTGACCGATGTTCTTGGATTAGTCACTTTGCTCGGCGCAGCATCGGCTCTCATCCCATTATGGTCGAGTCGATATACAGAGGCATTGCCACAAGGTTGGACATTGCTTGTTGTTCTGGGTTCTTTGCTTATTGGTGGACTTATCGGATCGGCACTTAAACTTGAAAACAGACTGGATGCGCTGGGGGAGAACCTCCGAATAAAGTTCAAGGCATCGTCAGATTCATCTTTTGTTGAGGGCTTTGTCGCGGCCTCATTACTTTTTGCTATTGGTCCATTAGCTATTCTCGGAAGTATTAGCGATGGCATGGGCACAGGTATTGATCAGCTTGTTTTGAAGAGCACACTCGACTTTTTTGCAGCCATGGCTTTTGCTACTTCCCTAGGTTGGGGAGTAGCGGTTTCAGCGATTCCGGTCGGTATCTATCAGGGGGCATGGACCTTGGTCGGTCTAGGCCTGGGCGAGGTTTTGGCTGGTTATCAAATAGATGCAATGACCATCGTTGGTGGAATTATGTTGATCTGCATTGCACTTAAGTTACTTAATATGAAAAGTGTTTCTGTTGGAAATCTTTTGCCGGCCTTGTTTATCGCCCCAATTTTAGCGTTGTTGGTTCACAGTCTTTAGAAAGATTCCGAAACTACTCCTTAAATGGTAGTGGTAGGGAAGATGTGTGGGCTGCTCGAGATGCGCGCGCGGTTACCTGTCTCATGTGGTGTCTCCGGCATAGGACCTCATAAGCTACCTCTGCACCAGGTGCGACATCTCCAACGACAACCTGCTCACCTTCGACAACCATAACGCCGCCTACGGTGCGTGCGTTATGTGTTGCTCTAGCACCACACCAACACAAAGCCTCTACCTGCAAAGTATTAACGCGATCTGCCAACTCAACTAATCGGGCAGATCCTGGGAAGAGTTTGGTTCTAAAGTCAGCGAGAATTCCAAATGCGAACACATCGATGCCTAAACCATCAACAACTCGTGCCAACTGATCGATTTGAGCAGACTCGTAAAATTGAGACTCGTCACAGATGATGTAATCGACTCTTTCGCCCATAGACAACTTATCAACGACCATCTTGTGTATATCTAACTCGGGGAACACCTCTATCGCAGGACTTGATAATCCCAAGCGGGATGAGATGACTCCGGACCCGGCACGATCCTTATTGGTAAAGATCAATCCGGTACGTCCGCGGCTCTGATGATTGTGCGCGGTTTGCAGGGCCAAGGTGGATTTACCGCTATCCATGGTGCCGCAGTAATAGATCAGTTCAGCCATGGAGCGCATCCTGCCATAGCTCTAGCGGAATAGCCCCTTATCCTTCAAGGCTAGCTCCAACTTATCTGTGAGACCGACAGCTGCATCTACGGAGATGTGAGAAGCATCCCGATACACGACATAACCTTCCTGAATGGCGGGACAGAACTCTGTGCACAACCAAGGTGTGGGATCTATCTGGGCGAAGCCATCAATAATCAGATTTGGTGTTTTCTCTGATGTATCGCACTTCTGAGAGTTTCGTGAGGCAAGACAGTTTGGAATATCACTCTGTGGGTGTGGAGTATCGCTGATGTAGATGAGGTTTTTAGATGATCCCTTGAGATTTGCTAACAACAATTGTTGACCATCTCGCCACCATGCATTGCGATCCTTAACATAGGAAGGAGGGTTGAAATACTGGAAACTGCTGACTATGACCGCATACGGCTCAATTTGATTGATTCTCTCAATAGAATTTTTGCGCCATCCATTACATTCAGAGTTATCGAAAGCGCCTTGATTTTCCCTAGGTGATTCAACTGATGAACAAGCCGATTTTGTGAGAGAAATCAGGCGATACCCATTCCTTGAAGCGATTATTTCAAGTGAGGGGAACCATTGAGCTGCGTGCGAATCCCCGTAGAGAACTATTGTGCGATCGGATTTGTCATCGCCATAGAGACATTCTCCAGATTTATTCTCACCGTAGTTGACATGACATCCATCTCCATAAATAGCGGGTTTGGCTATAACCTGTTGAAGATTAAATTTGTAATCTGTTCCATCCACCTTAATGAGATTTGACGAAGATGAAACAATTGCGAAGGCAGCGATTAGAGATAATGCCGTGGTAGAGGCAAAGAAGCCATAAATTTTCTTTGCTGAAAAATCACGATGGCGTAGTGGTTGTTCAATGTACTTCGTGGTGAAATGTGCAAGTACTACAGTTAAAATGATGCACAACAATCTTTCACGAATTCTCAGCGGTCGATCCAGAGCAGCACTCGGAAGCACCAAGGCTGGCCAGTGCCAGAGGTATAGCGGGTAAGAGATCGCCCCTAGCCATTGAGACAAGCGGTTGTTGCTCAAATCATTAAAGAAGCGAGGCCAAATTGGAATTGTTCCGATTAATACTGCGGTGGCGATCACTGGAATCAGCGCATTTGTACCTGGAAAGGCGGTTCCCTCATCAAACTGGATAGAGGCAAAGATGATTCCGATTACGCCTAGCCACGGGAAGTATCTATTGCGCAGATACTTATCAGGCACAAAGAGCAAGAGAGCTCCGACTCCTAACTCCCAGGCGCGGGTAGGAAGTGAGTAGAAGGCCCATATGGGTGAAGCTTGAGTTAGATAGATTGAGAAAAGTAAGGAAGCACCAGTAACAAGTGCAACACCATTAAATATCGCTTTTTTCCCGTAACGGGACAGTATCAAAATAAATATTGGCCAAACGACATAGAACTGTTCCTCGACAGCCAAAGACCAATAATGAATAAATGGTGAGGGAGTTGCATTCAAATTTTGGTAATCATTTTGCCACCACGCAAAAAGGTAGTTTGAGATGTAGGCGGCGGCGGCGAAAAGGTCTCGTCCGAGCGCATCTCGCGTTGTTGCCGGCAGTACAAACAACCCAACGATGGCGGTCACAAACAGAACAAAGACAGAGGTAGGCAATAAACGCTTTATACGTCTTTGATAAAAGGCGTTCAGGTCTAACCGGCCAGTTTTTTCTATTTCTCTAAGTATGAGACCAGTGATTAGGTAACCAGAGATCACATAGAAAATATCAACGCCAATGAAACCGCCTGGCATGAGTCGGGCGTGAAATATCGTTACAAGGAGAGCGGCTAAGGCTCGCAATCCTTGAATTTGCAAGATGCGCATTACTAAGAAACTACCAGTGAAGTAACCGGGATATGCGGATATTTCTCCCTGAGTCTTTCTCTTCCGGGTAAACCATCAATTTCAAGAAGTGCCAAGACGTGAACAACTTGGCCATCTAAACGTTGAATAAGTTCAATAGCGGCAGCAATTGTTCCACCAGTGGCTAGAACATCGTCTATCAAGACAACCTTTGCACCAGGTGTAATCGCATCGATGTGCAACTCCAAGGTGTCATCACCATATTCGAGGCCATAACTCTCAGAAATTGTTAAGTGGGGGAGTTTTCCCGCTTTACGAATGGGTACAAATCCACTGCGAAGTTGGTTAGCGACAGCTGAGGCAAAGATAAATCCCCGTGCTTCGATTCCGGCTACCAGAGTGGATGAGTCTGCATACTCCGCAAAGTTCTCGGTAATAGCAACAAATGCTTCGCCGTTAGCCAATAATGGGGTTATATCTTGGAAACGTATTCCGGGTTGCGGGTAGTCGGGGATTTCACGGATGAGCGCGAGAGCATCATCGATATTCATGTGTCCGAGAGGGGACTTGAACCCCTAATCCCTTGCGGGAACTAACACCTCAAGCTAGCGCGTCTGCCAATTCCGCCACCCGGACTAAGTGATGGGAAAGGATAGCAATTGGGTGCAAGAATAGCGAAATGAGTACTACACACACAGAACTTGAATTAGAAGCGATCCGTATCTGTCAGGAGCTAATCCGTTTCCCGAGTGTGAACTTCGGAGATGGAAAGGGTGATGAAAAAGCGGTTGCTGAATATGTTGCTCAGTTGTTATCTGAGGTGGGTATCGAGCCAACAATTTACGAATCTGCTCCAGGCCGATGCAATGTTATAGCTCGTATAAAAGGTAAAAACGCCAATCGACCAGGATTAGTTGTGCATGGACATATCGATGTTGTACCTGTGAATGCAGATGATTGGTCTGTAGATCCATTTGGCGCGATTATCAAAGATGGTTTCATCTGGGGCCGTGGTGCCGTTGATATGAAAAACATGGATGCGATGATTCTTGCCACCGTTCGTGATTGGGCGCGATCAGGATACGTTCCAGAAAGAGATATCGTCTTAGCATTCTTCGCTGATGAAGAAGCCGGCAGTGTCTATGGCTCCCACTACATGGTCAAGGAACATCCCGAAGTTTTTGCAGGATGCACAGAGGCTGTCTCTGAAGTTGGTGGCTTTTCAGTTACCGTCGCTGGCGGCAAGCGTCTTTACTTTATTCAAACTGCGGAAAAGGGAATCCACTGGATGCGCCTGACAGCTGATGGTCGCGCTGGTCATGGTTCGATGATGAATGAAGAGAACGCGATCACCCGTTTATCCGAAGCTGTTGCGAAAATTGGAAAGTATGAATGGCCACAGCGCTACAGCAAAACAGTAAAAGCCTTCTTCAAGCGAATCGCAGAGGAGACAGGTAAGCCCTATAACGAAGAAGATCTGAGACCTTTACTCGCGGAAATCGGTTTTGCATCCAGCATGATCGGTGCGACTCTGCAAAATACCGCCAATCCAACGATGCTTGGTGCGGGGTATAAGGCGAATGTAATTCCAGGATCTGCAACAGCAACAATCGATGGTCGTTTCATTCCAGGGTTTGAGGATGAACTTAACTCGACAATTAAAACCTTGATTGGTGAAAACATCACCGTTGAAACAATTACTAGAGACAAGGCGCTAGAAGTTCCATTCGAGGGCGATCTCGTCGAAGCGATGTGTAACGCACTGATCAAAGAGGACTCGGTAGCTATTCCAGTTCCCTATGTGATGAGCGGTGGTACAGACAATAAAGCACTAGCTGATTTGGGAATCATTGGATATGGCTTCTCACCCTTGAAGTTAGATGCCGACTTTAACTTTACGGCTATGTTCCACGGAGTTGATGAGCGTGTTCCTATTGAAGGCCTTACTTTTGGAACTCGCGTGTTGAAGGATTTTCTAGAAAACGCCTAAAGGCTAATCTCATCTAACGCTGTTCGAACAATATCGGGCAGGGAAATTTCTTCACTCTTTAAAACTCCGCGCAGTTGTGCGCCGGTTCTTGCACCAATAAGGGAGCTGGTGACACCAGGTGCATCACGCACCCAGGCGAGAGCAACCTCCAAAGGAGAAAACCCAAGCCCTTCTGCAGCAACTGCTACAGCTTCAACAATTTTGGAAGAGCGTGCATCTAGATACGGCTCGATATGTTTTGCAAAGTGTGGGGCAGCACCACGAGAATCGCTTGGAACACCTTTGCGATATTTACCGGTGAGAACTCCACGTGCCAACGGTGCCCAGGCTAAGAATCCTAAACCACATTCAATTGATGCATCGATCACTTCATACTCGGCGCTGCGATTTAATAATGAGTACTCGCCTTGAACCGAGGTCAGGGGAGCCTTCATTGAATTTGATTGTTGCTTTGTCGCAGCTCTAGCAATCTGCCATCCTGAATAGTTGCTCACACCTACATAACGGGCGCGACCGGTTGTGTAGGCGTAGTCGAGAGCGGACAAGGTGTCATCTAAAGGTGTTGATACATCCCAATTATGGATCTGCCAGATATCTACAAAATCTGTGCCCAATCTATTCAATGATTTATCTAGCTCAGCTATTAATGAATGTCGTGATGCATCAACCTTTCGCACCCCATCAGAAAATGTTAAACCCGCCTTTGTCGCGATTATGACTTCATCTCTATTGAAAAGGGTTCCGATTAATCCACCAATTACCCTTTCACTGTCTCCATCACCATATGTGGCAGCGGTATCGAGAAAGTTGCCTCCTGCATCGAGAAAGGCTCGACATTGATCTGCAGCCTCAATCTCATCGGTATCGCGTCCCCAGGTCATCGTTCCTAATCCGAGGCGCGAGAGTGCCAATCCGCTTGTGCCGGAGCGTCGCTTTTCCATGGGGCGACCTTAGCAAGGCTGAGTACCAAAAGCTGCGATAGCCTTTAAGTATGCGTTTAGTTTTAATCCGACATGCCCACTCCACCTCAAATGCATCGGGGGTTTTGTCAGGTCGGCTTCCCAATATTCACTTATCTGAAAAAGGTGTCAAGCAGTCGCAACAACTTTCTGATCGTCTCGGAAGTTTTCCGATCGCTCAGTTGAGAATCTCGCCTATGGAAAGGTGCTTTGAAACTATTAGCCCATGGCTCAATGATGTTGGGTTGAAGCATTCTCCCAATTTTCAGCCGATCATCGATCCTTTGCTCAACGAGGTTGATTACGGTAATTGGAGTGGAAAGAAGCTTTCAATACTTTCTCGAAAGAAGGAGTGGAAGACCGTCCAGGAGTCTCCAAGCCGTATGTACTTTCCAGATGGTGAAGGTATTGCGGCGATGCAATCAAGGGCTATGAGTGTCGTGCATGAATTAGCTGCACTTCCTGATTCAAAAACTGCGGTAATCGTCAGTCATGGCGATGTCATTAAGTCCATACTTGCCTCTGCTCTAGGAATGCATCTAGATGAGTTTCAACGAATCATTATCGATCCTGCATCGGTTTCAATCATCGAGTATTCGGCTATCAAACCAAGAGTTCTTTTGATCAATGACACACGCGCAGTCATTACAGAATTACTACAAGCGCCTAAACGATCCAAGAATCTTTTGGGTGGCGGCTCCGGGAAATGAGATTCACCTTTACCAATCCGCAGCGGTGCGTCTCTGGAACAATCGGTGAGCCTGGAGAGCGTGCATTTTTCATACAAGTACGTTCTGATAACAGAGTTATAAGTGTTGCCTTAGAAAAAGCACAAGTGCAGGCTGTTGCTAATCGTCTGGATTTAATGATCGCAGAGGTCAAGAAGGCCAACCCGCTCACAATCATTGAATCTTTTGCAGCCGATGATGCTCCTTTGGAAACACCGGTTGATGAGGAGTTTCAGATAGGAGCTATCTCCTTGGCGTGGAATGATGAAATCCAACTTGTGGTTCTCGAACTATACGAACTGGAAGATGATGAAGATGATTCAGAGGGTAGTGTTCTAGAAATTAACTTCTCCTTGGGGATGGCCTCAGCCTTTGCAGCGCGATCTAAGGCGTTAGTGAACGCGGGTCGCTTACCCTGCCCGTTCTGTGGGATCCCCATAGATCAACGAGGTCATTTATGTCCGAGGGCAAATGGCTACCGACGATAGGTTAGAGATTCTGCGTAATGGCACACTTCACGTTACTGGACGATTGGTTGATGCATCTAACGCAACTTTGTATGCGACATCATCACTCAGCAATGAAGAGTTGATTTGCATCTATAAACCTATCGCAGGGGAGCGTCCCTTGTGGGACTTTCCTGATGGTTGTCTTGCGCATCGAGAGTATGCCTCTTATTTACTTAGCGATGAAGTTGGATTTGATCTCGTTCCACTGACCGTTCTCCGAGATGGCCCCTATGGTGAAGGAATGGCTCAGGAGTGGATCTCGATTGATGAATCAATTGATCTTGCTGCCTTTTTTTCCACCGATCATCCATCTCTTCGTTCGATGGCGCTTTTCGATGCAATCATCAATAACACCGATCGAAAGATTGGCCACTTGTTACCTCTCACATTTGAAAAAATTTATGGATGTGATCATGGTGTGACTTTTCATGTCGATGACAAGCTACGCACTGTTCTATGGCAATGGTCTCAAGAACCTTTCACAGATGAAGAAGTTAAGTTGCTCGCTAAAACTGATGCTCTACTTTCCGGTGAGCTTGGCGAAATGCTTACTCCCTATCTCACCCAAGAGGAAATCGCCGCAACACAGAAACGTGTATCTAGATTGATTCTCGAAGGTAGATTTCCGGAACCTAGCCCTGATTGGCCAGCTATCCCGTGGCCGGCCTTCTAATTTGGTAATACGATAAGCACATGAAATCTTGGGGTCAGGTGAATGTTCCAACTCTGACAAGATCTCAGGATCTACCGCAACTCAAGCTCTCTGATACAGCATCTGGAGAATTGAAAGCTGTTCAGAAGAAAAGCATCTATCGGATGTATGTCTGCGGAATAACCCCTTATGACTCAACACATTTAGGCCACGCTGCCACTTATCTCACCTTTGACCTTATCAACCGTTATCTCAGGGCTTCAGGTGCTGATGTTAATTATGTTCAGAACATTACCGATATCGATGATCCGTTATTGGAGCGAGCAATTCGTGATGGTGTTGATTGGAAAGATCTAGCTCACCAGCAAATCGACCTTTTTCGCAGTGACATGGTCAGTCTTAGAGTTATTCCACCAGCTCATTACATTGGAGCGGTAGAAGCTATTCCACTTGTCGTTGACGCGATCAAAGTTTTGGAAAATAAGGGGAGTATTTATACGGTCGACCCCGATCTTTATTTCTCCGTCGACATGGACCCCAATTTTGGAAAAAGATCCCATCTATCTCAAGAACAAATGATCGCAATTTTCTCTGAGCGAGGTGGAGATCCTGCTCGTAACGGCAAGACAAATCCACTTGATTGTTTAGTGTGGATGAGTCAAAGACCGCAAGAGCCAGGGTGGGAATCATCCCTGGGCCTAGGTAGACCAGGTTGGCATATCGAATGTACCGCTATAGCTCTCCAGTTTTTAACTCCACAAAGTAGTGATGAAACACTTATAGATATCCAAGGTGGAGGAAGTGATCTAATCTTTCCTCATCACGAAATGTGTGCCGCACAGGCAGCTGTTTTGACAGGAAAAGAGCTAGCAGCAACTTACATTCACGCCGGAATGATTGGCTTAGATGGCGAAAAGATGAGCAAGAGCAAGGGAAATCTGGTCTTTGTCTCTCGCCTTGTTGCCGCAGGTGTTGATCCAATGGCAATTCGTTGGGCGTTGATGTCTAATCACTATCACAGCGATCGTATGTGGAGTGATGATGTACTCACTAAGGCGCAGCAGGAGTTAGGTTTACTCAAAGATGCACTAAACAGAGATTCAGTTGCTCCGACCGCTGGCCTCATTCAAGAGATCATTAATTCGCTCAGCAATGATTTAGATACTCCTGCAGCAATAGCGGATCTTAATGCCTGGAGTCTGAAAACGAATCAGGGCTCGGTAGGCGGGGATGCATCTGAGCTGCGCGTTGTTCTTGATTCCCTGTTGGGGCTGCTCCTTTAACTATCTTTCTGTCTGCGCAAATATCTTTCGAACTCTTTAGCAATACTATCTCCAGAAACATCTGGGAGTTCTGCTGCATCTTTGCTTTCTTCAAGAGCTTTCACATACTCCGCAACTTCAGCATCTTCAGCGGCTAATTCATTGACATCTTTTTCCCATTGATCGGATGTCTCGGGCAAGTCAGATAACGGTATTGATATGTCAAGGAATTCTTCCAGTGTATTAATCAAGGCAAGAGTTGCTTTGGGGGAGGGTGCATTTGATGCATAGTGTGGAACCGCCGCCCACAATGAGATCGCATCGATTCCGCGTCTCATGCAACCATCTTGAATGATTCCCAAAATTCCCGTTGGGCCTTCGTATTTAGAAATTGAGAGGCCTAGACGAGCAGCTATAGAAGGATGCGCACCAGTGCTGGTAACAGTTATCGGGCGGGTATGTGGTGTATCGGCTAGCAATGAACCAAGGGTTACTATGAGCGAAACCTCTAGATCATCAGCCAAATCCAAAAGATCTGAGGTGAAACTCTTCCAACGCATCGAAGGTTCGACACCAGTAACAATTACTAAATCTCTAGACATCGATGGAACTGAAACTCCAAAGACTTGAGTCGTTGGCCAGGTGATGCTCCGAATCTGACTTTCATCGATTGATACAACTGGCCTATTGACCTGGAAATCGTAGTAATCCTCTGACTCAACATCTGCAATTAATTCAGGTACAACATCATCGCTCTTGTCCTGCCAACCAGATAACAAGTGCTCTACTGCTCCCGATGCTGCCTCAGCTGCATCATTCCAGCCAGAGAAAGCCATGATCATGACTGGATTTCGCAAGAGAGGAATCTGATGAATCTCCATGAAAGCAACCTTAAGGTAACCTTGGGCAAATGAGTACCTCAATCAAGCAACCAGGGTTACTGCGCACAACCTTGGCGCAGCGGGTTGTTGTCGCCGATGGGGCTATGGGTACGATGCTTCAAGCCGCAAATCCCACCCTAGAAGATTTTCAAAACCATGAAGGCTGCAACGAGATTCTTAATGTCAGTCGGCCGGACATTGTTCGCTCGGTTCATGATGAGTACTTAGCAGCGGGAGTCGACGCGATCGAAACCAATACCTTTGGAGCTAACTGGTCTAATTTGGCTGATTACGGAATAGAAGACCGAATTTATGAGCTCGCATTTGCCGGTGGAAAGATAGCCCGAGAAGCCGCCGATTCATTCTCAACAAAGGATAAACCTCGTTTTGTTTTAGGTTCTTTGGGTCCAGGAACGAAACTACCCAGCCTAGGTCACACCACCTATGAGAATTTAAAGACAGCGTATTACACAGCAGCTAAAGGCCTATCGGATTCGGGGTGCGATGCGCTGCTAGTGGAAACATCACAAGATTTGTTGCAGGTGAAGGCCGCTGTCAATGGATGCCGTCAAGCTATTAATGAAACCGATCGTGACATCATGTTGATTGCGCAGGTAACCGTTGAAACAACGGGAACTATGCTTCTTGGTTCTGAAATCGGAGCGGCGTTAAATACCCTAGAGCCGATGGGGATAGACCTGATCGGACTTAACTGCGCAACTGGTCCAACGGAAATGTCGGAACACCTTCGCTACCTCAGCAAGAACGCGAAAATTGCAATTTCTGTCATGCCAAACGCAGGATTACCTGTTCTGGGCGCTAATGGTGCTTCATATCCTTTGGGTCCTGAAGAACTTGCTACCGCATTAGATGGCTTCATCGATGAGTATGGAATTTCACTCGTGGGAGGCTGCTGCGGTACTACACCTCAACATTTATCAGCTGTCGTTAACAAGGTGAGCGGGAAGACAATAAATCCTCGAACACCTGATCTCGATCCAGGTGCATCTTCGTTGTATCAATACGTCCCCTTTAGACAGGATAAGACATATCTTGCAATTGGTGAACGTACCAATGCAAATGGTTCACGTGCCTTTAGAGATGCTTTGTTGGCAGAAGATTGGGAAAAGTGTGTTGAGATAGCACGCGACCAAATTCGCGATGGTGCTCATATGTTGGATCTTTCTGTGGATTATGTTGGACGTGATGGAGCGGCTGACATGAGCAAGCTAGCTTCACGATTTGCAACGGCCAGCACTTTACCGATTGTCCTAGATTCAACTGAGCCTGCTGTATTAAAAGCTGGCTTAGAACACTTAGGTGGACGATGCGTCATCAACTCTGTCAATTACGAGGATGGAGATGGCCCTACATCACGATTTGCCAAGATCATGCCGTTGGTAAAAGAGCATGGTGCAAGCGTTGTCGCCTTGACCATAGATGAAGAGGGACAAGCACGTGATGCTGAATGGAAGTTACGCGTTGCCCGAAGGCTGATTAATGATTTACATGACAACTGGGGAATGAATGTTGGGGACATTCTGATTGATTGCCTCACATTTCCAATTGCAACCGGTCAAGAAGAAACTCGCAAAGATGGAATTGAAACAATCAATGCGATTCGACAGTTAAAAGCTGAATTTCCAGAGGTGCAGACCACCTTGGGCGTCAGCAATGTCTCCTTCGGACTAAACGCTGCGGCCCGAGTGGTTCTAAACTCCGTCTTTCTGCATGAGTGTGTTCAGGCAGGTCTTGATTCTGCGATAGTCCACCCTTCAAAAATTACACCTACGGCACGAATAGAAGAACGCCAACGGCAGGTAGCCCTAGATCTTATTTATGATCGTCGTACATTTGATGGCGATGAATGTACTTATGACCCGCTTCAGGAATTTCTGCAGCTTTTCGACGGTGTCGAACTAGCTACCAGTAAAAATGCACGGGCTGAAGCATTAGCCGCCTTGCCACTTTTTGATCGACTACAACGCAGAATTATTGATGGTGAAAAGGTTGGCTTAGAGGATGATCTCAAGGAGGCAATGGCTTCAGGCATGCCACCACTTGAGATCATCAATAGCCATCTGCTTGAAGGAATGAAGGTTGTGGGAGAGTTATTTGGTAAAGGCGAGATGCAACTTCCCTTTGTTCTGCAAAGTGCCGAGGTAATGAAGACCGCGGTTGCAATTCTTGAACCATTCATGGAAAAAACCGGAGATGAAGGCCGTGGAACGATGTTGCTTGCCACGGTAAAGGGCGATGTCCATGACATTGGCAAGAATCTCGTCGACATTATTTTGACTAACAATGGCTACAGAGTTGTAAACATAGGAATCAAGCAAACTATTAATCAGATAATTGATGGTGCAGCAGAATCAAATGCCGATGCCATTGGTATGAGCGGGTTGCTAGTGAAGTCAACCGTCATTATGAAGGAAAACCTCCAGGAGATCACAGCTCGAGGATTAGATCAGAAGTGGCCGATTGTTCTAGGTGGTGCTGCTCTTACAAGGGCTTATGTTGAGCAGGATCTAGCCGCGCTGTTTCCCGGTGAGGTTCGCTACGCACGTGATGCCTTTGAAGGTTTAAGGCTTATGGATGCGATCATGGCAATTAAGCGGAGTGAACCCGGTGCAGCGCTTCCAGCGCTGCGTGAGCGCAAGGTTGCCAATACACGTGTCAAGAGTGAAGAGCTTCCGATTGATACAACTCGTAGCGATGTTGCATTTGATGTAGATATTCCAACGCCACCATTTTTCGGTTCACGTGTTGTTAAGGGAATTCAACTCAGCGATTATGCCGGGATGCTTGATGAGCGTGCGCTTTTTGTTGGTCAGTGGGGTTTGAAGGGTAACCGCGGCGAGTACGAATCCATGGTGGAAAGTGAGGGTCGTCCCCGCTTACGTTCTCTATTAAATGAGGTGCAGGCCAATGGATGGCTTAACGCTGCCGTGGTTTATGGATACTTTCCTTGTTACAGCGACGGTAATGACCTCGTAATTTTGCACCATGAAGGCGAATTAAAAGGCCAGGAGCGAACTCGCTTTTCCTTCCCTCGCCAAACTCGCGATCGTCGTCTATGCATTAGTGATTTTTTTGCATCAAAGGAATCAGGTAAGACTGATGTTGTAGCTTTTCATGTAGTGACCATGGGGTCTACCGTGAGTGAGGCAGCTGCAAAACTTTTCGCAGCCAATAACTACCGCGAGTATCTGGAGCTTCACGGTCTTTCTGTGCAGTTAACTGAGAGTCTTGCTGAACACTGGCATGCACGTATCCGCGAAGAGCTTGCCGTGAAGGGGGATGACTCCTCTGATCTGCAAGGAATCCTCGATCAAGGGTATAGAGGATCGCGATACTCATTTGGTTATCCAGCATGTCCTGATCTCGAGCAACAGGTACAACTGTGTGAGCTTTTAGATCCAGCCAGAATTGGTGTTGAACTTTCAGAAGAGTTCCAGTTACATCCTGAACAATCCACCTCTGCAATCATCGTCCATCACCCTGAAGCAAAGTACTTCAACGCAAATTGAGGAATATATGAGTTTTTTTGACGCGGTTTTCTTCGACATGGATGGCTTGATGGTTGACTCCGAGCCAGAGTGGCTTCAATCCGAAATCGAGGTTACTAAACCCTACGGATATACCTGGCTGGAAGAGGATCAGATTGCTTGTCTCGGTGGACCGCTGTCACGGGTTGGCGAGTACATGCATGAAAAATGCAATAACGCCGAATCTCCCCAGTTCTTCACACAGGCGATCATCGATACCCAAGCAGCAAAGATGCGTGGGAATACCCCAACTATGCCTGGTGCTGTTGAACTCGTGCGTCAACTGCAATCTCATGGAGTTAAGACAGCATTAGTTTCAGCAAGTCCTCGTAATATCGTGGACGCGGTCTTGGACAATCTCGGCCACGATCTCTTTCCCTTCTCAATTAGCTCCGATGATGTAGAAAGTACAAAGCCTCATCCAGATTGCTACATCAAGGCTGCATCGATAAGTGGTGCTGATATCTCAAACTGTCTTATCTTCGAAGATTCATTAACGGGAATGAGGGCGGCAACTTCAAGCGGCGCATATCTCATTGCGGTGCCTCATCTGGTTGCGATCGATGAGTCTGCAAAGGTTAGGGTAATTCGTTCATTAGAGCAGATGAGTTTTGATAAGTTGACGGAACTTTACGGAGATTTCTCATTGTCCATCTAATTGTTGTGCGCCGGGCAGATACTCTTGAAAAAACACCAATCGCACAAACGTGAAGGTTTAGGTGGCCAGTAATCCTTCTCGATGGATATGAAAATATCCTTTGCGACGTGGTGGAGCACTTTTTCCGCCGATTCAATATCTTTCATCGAAGGATTGCTCTTCACAACTCTTCCATCGCCTAAATAGATCAGCTGCAGTAGTCGGGGAAGCACGCCTGTCGACTTCCAATAAAGCAACGCATAAACCCGAAGCTGGAATAGCGCTTTCTCTTCCCATCCCGGCTTTGGAGATTTACCGGTTTTGTAATCGACTATTCGCACCTCACCGGTTGGAGCAATATCCAATCTGTCTACATAGCCATGCAAGTAAACATCTGTTTCAAAATCATTTTCCAAATGCATTTCTCGATGGGTTGCTTCAAATGTCGTCGGATTTTCGAGTGCGAAGTATGTCGTCAGAAGTGAGGTGGCCCGATCTAGCCACTCTTTTTCATTTGTGACCATATCTTTTAGCTCTGGTTTACCCTCAAGTTGAGCGCTCCACCTGGAGGGCAGTAGGTCGAAAGCTGTTTGTGGCACTCGCTCTGCACTAGGAAATTCAAAGAGGTCTTGCAAAATTGTATGAACTAAGGTTCCACGTTCAGCATCTAACGAAGGTGGTTCAGGTAGTTTTTCAATTTTTCGGTATTTATACAGCTGGGGACAGTTCTCGTACTCATTGACGGCGCTGGGGGATAGACGCAGTTTCTTTTCATCGCTCACCTGTCTGAAGATACCCGTACTTTCGCCATCAAATTCGCCTAAGATGCTCCCGTGTCTAATCTTGGGTATTTCGGAGCCGGCGATCGCATTCAATTGACCGATCCAAAAGGCAAGTTGTACAGCTTTACTATCACGCCTGGAAAAGAGTGGCATACCCACAAAGGCTGGATAACCCATGACGAATTGATTGGAATGCCAGAAGGCTCAGTTGTGAGCACTACCGCTGGTCTGAAGTTCACCGCCTTTAAACCATTACTCGCTGATTACGTTTTAACAATGCCTCGTGGGGCAACCATTGTTTATCCAAAGGATGCGGCGATGATTATCGGTGTTGCTGACATCTACCCAGGTGCACGAGTCCTGGAAGCTGGAGTTGGAAGCGGAGCACTCACAATCTCTTTATTGCGTGCGGCAGGTCCTACCGGCAAAGTTCACTCTGTCGAGCGTAGATCAGATTTTGCAGATAACGCTCGCTCAAATGTGGATGCTTACTTCGAAGCTTCCCCTGAAAATTGGTCCCTTGTTGTTGGAGATCTTCAGGATCAAAACTTTGAATCCGAGTTTGATCGAGTTGTTTTAGACATGCTCGCCCCTTGGGAGTGTGTCGATATCGCAGCCCGTGCTCTTCGCCCGGGTGGAGTTTTCCTCGCCTATGTCGCAACAACAACACAGTTATCAGCAACCGCGGAAGCCTTGAAAGAGGATGGTCGCTTCACAGAGCCAGAAAGCTCCGAGACCTTAGTGCGCGGCTGGCATCATGAAGGGCTAGCTGTTCGTCCTCAACAGAGAATGATTGGACACACGGGCTTCCTTATTCAAAGTCGCAGAATGGCACCTGGCGTAGAGGTTTTGGCTCGACGTCGACGTCCAGCGAAAGGTGCATACGGTGTCTCGGAAGATTGAACGGTTAATTAACCTAACAATCGCACTTCTGGCAACAAAGAGATACTTAACAAAATCCGAGATTTTCTCCTCAGTTGAAGGATACGAGGGCAGCGCCGAAACTAAAGAGAGAATGTTTGAGCGCGATAAAGATGATCTGAGATCTCTTGGTATTGATATCGAAGTTGGTAGCTTTGATCCGCTATTCAATGATGAAGCTGGATACCGAATTAAGCAGGAGAAGTATCAATTTGAATTAAGCGACATTACTAGTACGGAAGTTTCACTCTTGTCGCTGGCCGCACAAGCGTGGCAAGAAGCTTCCTTTGGTGATGTGGCACAGAAAGCGTTATTGAAGTTGCGCTCCATCGGAGTTCCAAGTGATGAGTTAACGATTCCGGGAGCTGTTCACAAACTTAATGATGGTGGACAGGACCTGTCCTTAATCAGCAGAGCTATTGCACAACACCAACTTTTGAATTTTTCTTATGTAGATTCGCATCTGAACCACGACTTACGAAACATCGTTCCCATAGCTCTCTCAGCACGAAGCGGTTACTGGTACTTGTCTGGCGTCGACCAAGATATTCAAGAGATACGTACCTTCCGAGTTGATCGCATCAAGGGCGAGGTTTCAGCAAGCAAAGGACCGGAAGATTTTGAAGCTCCACACGGTTTCGATTTATCTTCTTTGTTTTCAGAAACCAAGGCACGCGATATTGCGCACATTGAAGTCCGCAAGGGAAAAGCAACTGCTCTACGAGTCCTAGCGACATCAAGCCAATCATTAGGGGAGTGGGACAGTTTGAGAATCCCAATCTTCAACGCTGAATCATTGTGCTCAATGATTCTGTGGCATGGGGATGACGCATTTATCCAAGAACCTGCTTACTTACGAAATTTGGCTATTGATAAGCTTGAAACGCTGGTGAGAATTCATGGTTAAGAAGTTTTCAGCGCCTTTGGAACGTACGGCACGTTTGCTCGATCTCGTTCCTTACATTACTTCGCATCAGGGAATATCGCTGAAAGAACTAGCCACGGTATTTGGCGTTACGCAAGCACAAATGACAGATGACTTAACAACTTTATGGATGTGTGGACTTCCTGGTTACACCCCTCTCGAGCTAATGGACCTTGATTTTGAGTCAGGATTTGTCACCATTCATAACGCTGAAACCTTGGCAAAACCTCGTTCTATCACCTTTGATGAAGGTGCTGCACTCTTACTTGGATTGGATCTACTGCGCTCGGAGATTTCACCGGACAGAGACGACTTGCTGAAGATGATCGAACAACTCGCCCTACGATTGTCTACGTTGATTAATCTTCCCGCTGCCTTGTCTGTGACGCCTGCTACCAATCAGCAACATAATGCAGTCATTATGCAGGCTATTCAAGCTCGTTCTGGAGTTGAGATTTCCTATCACTCTCTCTACCGAGATGTGTTAAGCACTCGAAAAATCTATCCGATAGAAATTATTGAAAACGATGGAAACCAATATTTGAGTTCTTATTGCTATACAGCATCTGACTTTAGGCAGTTTCGTGTTGACCGAATTCAAAGTGCGAAAATTTTTGACACCGAAGCAGAAATTCCTTCTCCGACATTTCAGCCGGACAGGTTCACATCCACGATTCAGGTGATAACTCCAACCCGAGAAATATCTGAACGGTTTAGACATGATGAACTAACGGTGAACTCCACCTTTGTTTTTAACTCGTACTCGCGGCAATGGATTCAGAGGGCGGTTTTAGCCTCAGGCGGGGGAGTCACTTTGCAGACTCCGACTGAGTTCCGATCAGAAATAGCTACTATGGCTCAATCGATGCTAGATCGTTACAAAGAAGGCTGACACCGCCTACCCATTCAAAGGGAACTGATGTAACCTAGGATCAAATATTAGCCAAGGAGTTATAGCTATGAATTTGGGTCCAAGAGAGATCGTCATCCTTCTGATCGTTGTTCTTGTTTTGTTCGGTGCTAAGCGTTTGCCGGATTCAGCCCGCTCACTTGGTCGCTCAATGCGTATCTTCAAGAGCGAAATGAAGGAAATGAAAGCTGACGATGTAGTAATTGAAGAAGACGGCAAAACCGAGAAGTAGATAAATGGCATCTGCAAATGAAGCACGGATGCCCCTTCTTGACCACTTACGCGAATTACGAAAGCGAGTCCTTCGCTCCGTTCTGGCGATTTTGGTCGCCTTTGTCGGAGGGTGGTATTTCTATAACCCAATTATTGCAACCCTAGCTAAACCTGTTTGTGATCTCAAGGCGGCGCAGGAGTCGGGAGCAGCAAGTTGCGGCGCACTGTATATCAGCGGTGTGCTCGGTCCTTTAGATCTTCAAATCAAGGTTGCCCTTCTCACCGGCATTATCGTTTCTGGACCTTTTTGGCTGTATCAATTGTGGGCCTTTATAGCCCCCGCGCTTCACAGGAAAGAAAAGCGCACGAGCGTAATGTTTGTAACGGCAGCTACTCCATTTTTCGCAATGGGAGCAACCCTTGGTTATTACATTCTTCCAGTGGCGATAAAGGCTCTCTTTGGATTTACACCCGATTCAATTAGCAATCTTGTTCGGTTTGATGATTACTTAGATTTTGTATTGCGTTTGATTCTCTTTGTAGGTTTAGCCTTTGAGCTCCCGATCTTTTTACTTACCTTTAATCTGATCGGCTTTCTTCGTGGGAAAACGATTTTGCGTCCATGGCGAATTTGGATCTTTGTAATCTTCTTCTTCGTTGCTGCACTTTCTCCAACAGCCGATCCTCTAAGTATGGTGCTACTTTCCGCCCCTCTGATTGTGTTTTATTTCATGGCCGGGATAATTGCGGTATTTGTAGATAAGAGACGTGACAAGAAACAAGAAATGGTCGAAACGGGCAGCATGACCATAGAAGCACCGACATCAATTAAGGAATAGCCGATAGGGTCATCCCATGTGGGCTTTAGTGATTAATCCTGTTGCAGGACAAGGAAAAGGCACCACCGTCGGAACATATGTTGCTGGATGGCTGTCACAAAGAAAGATTCCTTACACAATCATTACTGGTAACTCATCAATAGCCCTTGCAGACCACTTAAGTGTGTTCATAGAGAAAAATCCTGACAGTAAAGGCGTTATAGCCGTTGGGGGAGACGGTCTACTGCACATCATTTTGCAACGAGTTACCCCCGCTCAAATACCTTTCACTGTAATATCAGCAGGAACTGGTAATGATTTTGTTCGAACGCTGGGCTGGGATCTTGAGAATTTTGAAGCGCAACTTATTGCGGTTACATCCACCAATCCAAGCTCAATTGATCTTGGATTGGTGGATGGAGAGTGGTTCGGTGCGATTTTGTCGACCGGTTTTGATTCGGTGGTCAATGAGAAAGCTAACACCATGCAATGGCCTAAAGGGCCGATGAAGTACAACGCTGCTATCGCTATTGAACTCCCACGCTTTAAACCTCGCCGTTATGAGATAACTCTTGATGATCGCACGATAGCAACTGAAGCGATGCTTATCGCGGTATCAAATGGGCGTTCATATGGCGGAGGAATGCTTGTTTCTCCTAATGCCAGTATCGTCGATGGTCTATTTGATGTGATGATTCTGCATCCTGTTTCAAAGATCGAGTTCATCAAGGTGTTCCCAACTGTCTTTGCGGGTACTCATGTCTCACACCCCGCTGTAGAAATCATCCGTAGCAAATCTGTGACCATAGAATCAAAGGCTGTGGCATATGCAGATGGTGAACGAATAGGACAACTTCCAGTATCAGCGGAGTGCATCCAGGGTGCCGCCAGGAGTTGGGTCGCATGACAACGCCAGCAGAACGTTATGCAGCAGCGAAATTACGGGGACAACATCCGATAACAACGGAATTTCTGCTGACCTTTGATTTTGAGTTTGATCCTTTTCAAATATCAGCATGTCACGCCGTCGAAGATGGCAAAGGAGTTTTAGTTGCCGCTCCTACAGGTGCAGGAAAAACAGTGGTGGGAGAGTTTGCGGCCTACTTTGCCCTTCAAGCGGGCAAGAAGTGTTTCTACACGACACCCATTAAAGCTTTATCAAATCAAAAGTATTCGGAGTTTGTAGCAAAGTTTGGCGAGGATCGAGTAGGTCTACTGACGGGCGATACCAGTATCAATGGCGAAGCTGATATTTTAGTAATGACCACTGAGGTTTTAAGAAACATGCTGTATGCAGGATCAAACACCTTGACCAATTTGGGGTGTGTTGTGATGGATGAGGTTCATTACTTGGCCGATAAGTTCCGTGGCGCAGTGTGGGAGGAGGTTCTGATCCACCTAATGGAAAGTGTTCAAGTTATTTCACTGTCTGCAACGGTTTCAAACGCTGAAGAGTTTGGTGAATGGCTAGGAGAAGTCCGCGGCGAGACCGAAGTAATTGTCAGCGAGATACGACCTATCCCGCTCTTTCAACATGTTCTTATCGGTAATCGTTTGATGGATTTGTTTGAGCAACCAGGAAAGATTAATCCCGAAATTCTGCAACGGGAGCGTGAGGCGATCAGGCGTTCAGCGTTGGGACGTAACCGCAGGGGACGTTTTACCGAACCTTCGGATCGCATGACTCGGGCCGAGATAATTGAAAAGTTGCAGCGAGAAAACCTCTTGCCCGCCATCACCTTCATCTTTTCGAGGGTTGGCTGTGATGCCGCAGTCAAACAATGTTTACATGCTGGATTAAGACTCACCTCTCCTGAAGAACGCACTGAGATTCGACAGACCGCCCGTCGATATACGCAAAATATCGCTGAAGAGGATCTAGAGGTTCTCGGTTTTGATGAGTGGTTGACCGCCCTTGAGCGAGGAATTGCAGCACATCATGCGGGTTTGTTACCAAGCTTCAAAGGAGCTGTTGAAGATTTATTCCAGCGAGGTTTGGTGAAAGCGGTTTTTGCTACAGAGACACTGGCACTTGGAATTAACATGCCGGCCCGAACCGTAGTGTTGGAAAAACTCATCAAGTTCAATGGTGAGGCTCATGTTCCAATTACTCCGGGGGAGTACACACAGTTAACTGGTCGGGCTGGTCGACGAGGAATCGATATTGAGGGCAATGCGGTTATCCAATGGTCACCAACGGTTGATTCAGCCTCAGCTGCTGGACTTGCATCAACGCGAACATATCCGTTGCGCTCATCCTTTTCTCCAACTTACAACATGGCAATTAATCTCATTTCACGCTTTGGGCGGGAGACTGCTCGGAGATCGTTGGAGTCCTCCTTTGCACAGTTCCAGGCAGATCGAGCGGTTGTCGGGCTAACCCGTCAGGTTAGAAAAAATGAGGCGCTCATTGAAGAGTTAATGCGAGATGGGCAATGTCATCTCGGTGACTTTGCCGAGTATGCGCGACTTCGTCGATCGATCAAAGAGGTTGAAGTTTTGCTGAGCAGAAGAGATCAAAGAAAGACCTTTGATAACCGACAAAGAGGACATTTAGAGGGCGAACTATCAGATCTGCGCAAGAGTTTGAAGGCTCACTCGTGTCATGGCTGTGCAGATCGAGAGGAGCATGCACGTTTAGTTGAGAGGGCCGGTCGACTGACTCGCGAGAATGATGGATTAACAACTCGAGTAGAAAACCGTACGCATGTCATCGCGAAGACTTTTGATCAAATTTGTCAGGTGTTAGACCATCTTCAATATATCGACGGAGAAAAACCAACGGTCCAAGGAAAAATACTCACCAAGATATACGCAGAATCAGATTTACTTCTCACCGAATCGATTCGACGCGGTCTGTTGGATGATCTCAATGCGACCGAACTGCTGTCTGTAGTTTCGTGCATGATCTTTGAATCACGATCACAAGAAAACTTAGCGCCTAAACTTCCAAGCCAAAAAGTGACTTCAACCCTGACTGAAATAATCTCTCTCTGGGCAGCCTTGGAAAAGATCGAAAATGACTTTGGGGTCAAGACGCAACGGGAACCCGATGCAGGTTTTTGCTTTATCTCCTATAAGTGGGCCAGTGGAAACTCTCTCAATAGCGTGCTCAAGGGCAGCGACATGTCAGTAGGAGATTTTGTGCGCTCCACAAAGCAGTTAGTAGATCTTCTCAATCAAATTGGCGGTGCGAGTGAAAAACTTCGTCCAGTCTGTAAGGATGCGGTCAAGCGAATTGATCGCGGGGTAGTGGCCTATTTAATGGGGGATGTATGACCTTAATGCTTTTAGACAGCGCATCCCTTTGGTACCGAGCGTATTACGGAATGCCAGACACATTGTTGGCACCCGATGGAACTTCAGTAAATGCTATTCGCGGATACATAGACATGACCGCCCGTTTAATGAATGTCTACAAACCTGATCGGCTAGTGGCATGTCTTGATGGAGATTGGCGACCAAGCTGGAGAGTAGATATTTTTCCAGAGTACAAAGCAAACCGTTTAGAGGAGGAAGGCGAAGAAGAGGAAGAGCCTGAAACTCTTACACCTCAGATTCCGATCCTTCTAGATTTGCTGGATCTCTTTGGAATTCCTGTCGTTGGTGTTGATGACTATGAAGCCGATGATGTTATGGCCACATATGCAGAGATAGAAAAGGGACCGATTCGCATCGTGACCGGCGATAGAGATTTGTTTCAGATGGTTGATGACAAGCGTGATATCAAAGTTGTCTATCTAGCAAAGGGAATATCACAACATGACTTGGTAGACATCAAGTATGTCGCCGACAAGTATTTAATTCCGGGGGATCGCTACGATCTCTTTGCAATGTTTCGCGGAGATCCTTCAGATGGATTGCCGGGCGTGAAGGGAATCGGAGAAAAAGGCGCGGCGGTTATTGCAAACAATTTCGCTACTGTTGAGGATGCCTTAGCTGCTGCACTGGAGGCGCACCAATCCCTGCCACCGGCACTTGCCAAGAAAATCATTGCTGGGGCTGATTATTTGAAGATCGCTCCCAAGCTGGTTCGAGTAGCAAGAGATGCGCCATTGCCAAAAGTTGATCTAAAGCTTCCAACAGCACCATCTGATCTGTCATCTATCTATCAATTCAAGGAGCGTTACGCATTAGGTGCGAGCGTTGATCGCTTGATCAGTGCATTGGGTTGGTAGCTCTTTTACTTTCAGCACTATCTGGAGTCCTCCTTTCCGCAGCCTATGAACCGGTGGGGAAGTGGTGGGTCGCCCCTATCGCTCTTGCAGTTCATATGTATGCCTTATCTACTTCATCCAAAAAACTCGCATCCTCATTTGTTTTTGCATTGACTCTAAATCTCATTGTTTTACATTGGAGTAGCACCTTTGTTGGGTCGGTTCCATGGGTAGTTTTGGCGATCGGTTTGTCACTTTTCTACTTACCATTGACACTTGTTTCAAAGTGGGGAATGACCGCATATCCACTAATTTTCATTCTCTTGGAAGAGCTTCGTAATAGATTTCCATTCGGGGGATTTGGTTGGGTCCGAATTGCCTACACGCAAGCTGATGCACCGTATTCAAAGATCGCGGCTATTGGCGGAGCATCAGCATTATCTGCTCTAACTGTTTTGATCGCATTGATACTCTTTTATGGTTCGCAACGGCGAATTTCGCCCATAACATTCATACCATTTCTGTTGATTCTGGTTCCCGTGAATTTGTCGACAACCGGTAACGCAACGGTTCTAATGATTCAGGGAAATGTTCCTCAACTTGGTTTGGATTTCAACTCGCGGGCAAAAGCGGTTTTCAATAATCACTTTGAAAGAACACAAACAGAGTTAGCAAAGGATTCCAATGTCGACTTTATTCTCTGGCCAGAAAATTCTGTTGATGTGGATCCATTCCTGAACAAAGATGTAAATGCCTCGCTGAACTCCATCCAGCAACCTTTGATTATCGGGGCGATCCTTAATAAGGGAAGTTCTGTATACAACACCTCGATTTTGTGGGATGAGGTGCTCCCTGAAACCTATTTCAAACAACACCTAACACCCTTTGGTGAGTACATTCCCTTACGTTCTTTGGCCAGGATCGTTTCACCCTTAGTTGATGATGTTGAAGATTTTTCACCAGGAAATGGGAGTAAAACCTTCTCAATTGGCGACATTAAGGTAGCTCCAGTGATCTGCTTCGAGCTGATCGATGATGAACTGCTGCGACAAGCTACAGCGGGTTCAAATCTTCTAGCTGTTCAGACCAACAGTGCAACCTTTGGAATGTCGGCTGAATCAGCCCAACAATTGTCGATAACGAGAGTTCGAGCTATAGAACATGGCCGAAATATCGCCTCAGTTTCAACCACCGGATATTCAGCGGTTATTGACCACACCGGAAAGGTTCTCCAACAAACATCGATGGGCACCGCTGACACGATTCGCGCTGAGCTTGGACTTATTGAAGGTCAAACGCGCAGGGATGCCGCCGGTGATTGGGCGCTCATTGGGGTTCTAGTAGCGCTCCTGGTGGTTGCCCGCCGAGCCTATATATAACGCCGATAAGTTACATTATGTAAAGTAATAAAAGGGAAGGTGAGCGTGAAACTGGCCAGAGCCCCCTATCGGTACTCATCCATCGGCGTACAGGCGCAGACAAGGTTTCTATCTCCATGGGCACCATCGATACGGGAAACAGGTGGCCAATACTTCATGCGCGATCCAATTGATTCGCCCGCTACCAAGCCATCTGGTGTTACTGGATACCCACCCTTTTCACGGCTGTATCCCCTATCCCAATCAGAGGTAACAACAGAAAGCGCTGTGTGAGGTGCATGGCGAAGGGCTGAGGCCTCAACTGAGATCTTCCCATCAATAACCTCTTGAATCTCGGCTCTGATAGAGATCATCGCATCGATAAAGCGGTGGATCTCAGAAATATCTTCAGACTCGGTAGGTTCAATCATCAGGGTTCCTGCAACCGGAAAAGACATGGTTGGTGCATGGAAGCCGTAATCCATCAACCTCTTGGCAATGTCATCAACTGTTACACCTGAATCCTTGGTGATTCCGCGAATATCTAAGATGCATTCGTGGGCCACACGGCCATTAGCACCGGTGTAGAGGACGGGGTAGGAATCCTGCAATCTGGCAGCGATGTAATTTGCCGACAAAATAGCAACCTGCGTTGAATGGGTTAAACCTTCTCCCCCCAACAAACGAATATAAGCCCAGGAAATCGGCAAGATACTGGCCGATCCATACGGTGCAGCTGAAATTGGACCCGGACCTGTTGCAGGACCGGCTAACTCATCTAATGGATGGTTTGGTAAAAAGGGCGCAAGATGTGCGCGTGCAATAACAGGGCCAACGCCAGGGCCTCCTCCACCATGTGGAATTGCAAAAGTTTTATGCAGGTTTAAGTGAGAAACATCTGCGCCAAACTTTCCAGGCTGCGAGACACCAACGAGCGCATTCAAGTTCGCTCCATCCACATACACCTGACCGCCAGCGTTATGAATTAACTCGCAAATTTCAGATACCGCTACTTCGAAGACACCGTGCGTTGAAGGGTATGTAATCATCAATGCAGCTAAAGCGGCTCCATGCTCTGCAATCTTGGCTTTAATGTCATCGACAGAGACATTTCCATTCTCGTCACATTCAATAACGACTACCTTCATGCCTGCCATTACAGCTGAGGCGGCGTTAGTGCCATGTGCACTTGATGGGATCAAACAGATATTGCGACCTTGGTCTCCACGAGAGTCATGGTAATTACGAATTGCAAGTAAGCCCGCGAACTCCCCCTGGCTGCCCGCATTAGGTTGAAGTGAGACCGCGTCATAACCGGTGATTGCAACCAACCAATCTGAGAGCTGCCTAATCAACTTGCGGGTTCCTACCGTTTGATCAGCGGGTGCAAATGGGTGCAGTGAAGCAAACTCGGGCCAGGTGACCGCTTCCATCTCTGTAACAGAGTTCAACTTCATGGTGCATGAACCCAATGGGATCATCGTTCTATCAAGGGCAAGATCTTTATCAGCCAAGTTGCGCAGGTAGCGCATCATGCCTGTTTCGCTGTGATTTGTGTTGAAAACGGGGTGGGTTAAGTACTTACTAGTACGTGCAAACTTTGCGGGAATATTCTGCCCCGCCGCATCCTTTAATCCTAGAATTTCAAGAACCTGAGTGAAGAGTTCTTCCGTTGTTTCCTCATCAAATGCAACGCGAATTTCAGTATCGCTTACCTTTGCAAAGTTAATGCCCTGCACAGCAGCTTTCTCATGGATTGCGTTCGCATCTTTCACAAATATATGAACAGTGTCGAATACGACATCATCATGATTACCCATTGCAGCATGAAGACGGGCTGCAAAGTTATGCACGCGCTCTGCGATCTGACGAAGACCCACTGGACCATGCCACATCGCATAGAAGGCGCTCATGTTTGCAAGCAAAACCTGTGCGGTGCAAATATTTGAGGTCGCCTTATCGCGACGGATATGTTGTTCGCGAGTTTGCAGCGCTAAACGAAAAGCAGGTTTTCCAGTTGCATCAATACTCTGTCCAACAAGTCGTCCAGGCATAGATCTTTCAAGACCGGTGCGGACTGCTAAGAAACCTGCGTGTGGTCCACCAAAACCCATGGGCACGCCAAAACGTTGAGCTGTTCCAACTGCAATGTCGGCACCCCACTCCCCTGGTGCTTTCAACAGTGTAAGTGCGAGTAAATCAGTTGCAGCAATAACGAAAGCATTACGTGAATGTGCATACTCTGCAAAGCTTGTGTAATCAATAACTGTTCCAGTTGTATCTGGGTACTGAAGCAATGCTCCGAAAAACTCTCCATCAAAGCCATCGCGAACAACATGACCAGAGTCCACTTCGACGACGGTGATTCCTAGTGGCTTAGCACGAGTTATTACAACCGCTTTGGTTTGAGGATGCACATGTTCTTCGATCAAGAAAACAGCATCATCACTTAACTTGGATGCTCTACGGGCCAAGGTCATTGCCTCTGCCGCTGCAGTTCCTTCATCCAACATCGACGCGTTGGAGATATCCAAAGCGGTGAGTTCACAAATCATTGTCTGAAAGGCAAAAAGCGCTTCAAGTCGACCTTGCGAAATCTCCGGTTGGTACGGGGTGTATGCGGTGTACCAAGATGGATTCTCCAAAACATTTCTCTTAACAACGGGAGGAACAATCGTGCCGTAGTAACCAGTACCGATAAGAGAACGGAAAACCTTGTTTTCAGAGGCGATAGAACGAAGTTCTGCAATGACCTGAACTTCACTCTTTCCTGAATCAAGCGCCTTTTCAATAACCCCTTTTATTGCGATGTTTGATGGAACTACATCGCTGATGAATGAGGCGAGATCTGAGTAGCCCAGTGAGTCAAGCATCGCTGCCTCATCAACAGAGGTCGGGCCAATATGACGATTCTCAAATGAGCCAGACACACAAACCCCTGTCGATAGTTAGTAGCAACTACTACAAGGCACACATGATACTTACAACGGTGTTATTACGCCCCTTTAACCTTGCGGCGCAGCGATAGCTCATCATTACCTTCGCCACCTGTCATGCGACCATTTACTTCACCCTGAAGGAGAGATAGAGATCCCTCAACCTCATGCCATACCTTGCCGACAGCGATTCCAAATACGCCTTGGCCACCCTGCAAGAGATCGATAATCTCATCTGGGCTTGCGCATTCATAAATCGATGCACCGTCACTCATCAAGGTAATGCGCTCTAACTCTGTGACTCCCCTGCTGCGAAGATGATCTACAGCGGTGCGAATATTTTGAAGTGATACTCCCGCATCTAATAAACGCTTAACAATCTTTAGTACCAAGATGTCGCGGAAGCCGTACAACCGTTGTGTTCCAGAACCACTTGCAGTTCTAATACTTGGTTCTACTAATCCTGTACGTGCCCAATAATCCAATTGACGATAGCTAATTCCAGCGGCAGAGCAGGCTGTAGCGCCTCTGTAACCGATTTCCATCTCTTCTGGGGACACGGGGAAAGCTCATTTCTCTTGGGGAGTGAGATAAATGTACGGCCCTGACTATGGGTAAACAATAACCGACACGAAGCAAACCTCTACTAGAGGTTGAGAGTTTTCCCCTTTATCCTGCGAAATCCTCTGGATTGATTTGATCTAAAAACTCTCGGAACTTCTCAACCTCTTGGTTCTCGCCATCCCCTTGAGGAATCTCCACACCGACCTCATTGAGCAGCTCCTCGGTGGCGAGGATGTTGCTGTGAGTGCGTAGCGCCAAAGCCACCGCATCTGATGGTCGAGCCTCGATTGAAAGCGGCTCCCCCGATGCATCACGAAGGTTCAGGGTTGAGTAGAAGACCCCATCCTTCAACTCAGTTAGGTGAACAGCGATCAGCGTTGCATCAAAGAGTTCAACCAGGTTTTTCATGAGATCATGACTCAAAGGTCGTGGTGGCTCTACCCCTTGTTGCGCAAAGGCGATGGCGGTTGCTTCAACCGCACCCACCCAAATTGGCAGGAATCGAACGCCATCAATCTCCTTCAGAAGAAGGATCGGCTGGTTGGAGGGCATCTCGACTCGTACGCCGATTACCTCCATAGGGATTAGCATGCAAACTCTCTAAAGAAACAATTAAGCGCGGAGTCGGTTAAGGCCACCGCGGACGAGGGCTGCATGCAAACGAATCGACAGAGATGCAATCTCCTTCTGGACCTCTTCAGCGCGAGCCTTGGATTCAGCGCTCTTTTGACGTGTCAGCGGTGTGATGACCTGCTCGATCAAACCAATCTCACGATCTGCAGCTGATTTAAAGGAGCGAAGGTGACGGGGTTCAATTCCAAACCCACCCATCTCAGTTACCGCCTTCGCGATTGCCAATGCATCCCCATCGTAATGACGACCGCGAGGTGCGATTAATCCATATCCTTCGAGCTCTACTAATTGATCCTCGGCCAGACCACTATTTTTCAACAGCTCCTCACGAGATAAACGCATCTCGCTCACTTCACCAAAAGCGTTCGGTGCCATCTCGCCATCAATGGTTGCTAAGCCCAAAGTTGGGCGAGGTGCAGGAACTCCACCAACGGCTGCTGGCTGCAGTCCCCGATCGATCGCATCAAGGTTGTCCTTGATTACCTTGAGGGGCAGATACTGATCTCGTTGTGCCAGCAGTACATAACGCAGACGCTCTAGATCTGAACTTGTGAACTTTCGATAACCAGATGGTGTTCGCTGTGGCTCGATTAATCCCTCAGATTCAAGAAAGCGAATCTTCGAAATTGTTATATCAGTGAAATCTCCACGCAAACGGTTAAGGACCTCACCGATGCTCAAATATGCGCGTGCTGGAACTGCCATGACTACTCCCCTAGTTTGAACTGACGAAAAGCAAGTGGAACTTACCTATTTGAAACTCATCACCAGTAACAAGTACATGCTCTGTGACAGAAATATTGTTGATGTAGGTTCCATTGAGAGAACCCTCATCCTTGAGAACAAAATTATTGCCCTGCTTTGAAATTGTTGCGTGGCTTCGAGAGACCGTTACATCATCGAGAAAAATCGCACTTGTTCCGGAACGACCTACAGATGCACCTTCAGAGGTAATCAAAAAACGAGAGCCTTTATTGGCTCCTCGTGCGATGAGAACCATCGCTTTCTCGCCACCAGAGTTTTGAATCTCAGCGACTACAGCGCGATCCTCTGGGGAAAGTGAGGCGAGCTGTTCCTCTAACTGTTTTTCTGAAGGGTTTGAAACCTCACGAAGACCGAGGTGAATAGTGGTAGTGAGTTCATTCTGAGATTGCTCTGCAGCCATTTACCTACCTCCTCACCGTCAACTTAAGGGTGACACTAGAGAGTTAGAGAGATAAGGTCAAGCGGAAATTTCACCGTATTCAGCTGCCGTTAATAGCTCTTGTGGTGCTGAAGTGACCTCAATCTTTGCCAACCAGCCTGCTCCATATGGATCGGAGTTGATTGTTTCTGGAGAATTAGATAAGGAGTCATTGATCGCAACCACTGTTCCTGAAACAGGTGCAAATATTTCGGAAACACTCTTTGTAGATTCCACTTCACCACACACCGTGCCCGCTGCGACAACTTCGCCAACCTTTGGAAGTTGCACATAAACGATGTCACCTAACGCCGCTTGGGCATAATCGGTAATTCCCATTGTGTAGGTCATTTCAACAACCGAAACCCATTCATGTTCCTTGGTATAGGACAGCTCATTAGGAATTGATGACATGGTTTCCTCTCATCTGCGAAATACCTTCTCGCGCATAACTAATACCTGTCGAAATGTAGAGGGCAACACCCCAGATAGCAAAACTCCAGCCCGCCACAAAAGCGATACTTCCCCACACGCCATCGGATTGGGCCAACAAGAGGAATGGGAAGGCGTACAAAAGGTTGAAGGTCGCAGCTTTACCCAGATAGGTAACGGTAAATGGTGGAATCCCTCGACGATTCATCGCCAGAGTAATGACCCCCAAAATCACATCTCTTCCGATAATGATTGCGATCATCCATACTGGAACAATTTCGCGAATCAAAAAAACCACCAAGGTGGCGAATATGTACAAGCGATCGATCGCGGGATCGGCTAACTCACCGAAGCGTGAGGTTTGATTCCAAGCGCGGGCTA
>Ga0247839_1001412_pt1 | contig 40007 bp, 35 predicted proteins | sample LaCruzMarch2015__6_FD_192405 | JGI IMG/M metagenome (GOLD analysis project Ga0247839, IMG submission 192405) | Freshwater microbial communities from meromictic Lake La Cruz, Castile-La Mancha, Spain - LaCruzMarch2015_16m | ecosystem: Environmental > Aquatic > Freshwater > Lake | place: Spain... | reverse complement strand
GTGGGTCAGGTGATTACCTACGCGATGGGTGTCGCAGTGAACAGCGGTCTGCCAATCAATAACGTGGCTGAACTCGTGGCGTTTGCCAAGAAAAATCCAGGCAAGCTCACCACCGCGACCTCAGGTGAGGGGTCCGCGACCGATTTGGCCGCAGAGCTTTTCATGGCGGCAACAGACACAAAAATTACTAAGATCCCTTACAAAGGTGCGGGACAAAGCGCGCTTGATGTCGCAAGTGGACACGTGGATATGTTGTTTACGGGCATGTCTCAGCTCAAGCCTCATATCGATAGCAAGCGGATCAAGTTGATCGCGACTTCTGGTGCTGAGCGCCTAAAGTCAGCTCCCGACACGCCGACGATCGCAGAACAAGGCTATCCTGGCTTTGACGCCGTCGTGTGGTGGGGCGTGTTTGCGCCAGCTGGCACACCCAAGGAGATTGTTGCCAAGATCAACGAAGCGCTTCGCGTGAGCTTAGCGCAACCTGAGGTTGAGAAACGTCTGGCCGTGATCGATGGTGTAGTGGCTGTTTCCTCTCCCGCTGAGTTTGATACTTTTCTTAGAAAAGAAATTGCGCTTTGGAGCAAGCTGCTCAAGCCATCAGATTCGAACAAAGAAAAAAAATAATCTGGGAATGAGTCAACTCAGCAAGTGGGTCAAGCTCGTCACAGAAGATAAGGTTCTAAAGTGACGGACTGACTCGCGAATCTGTTGGATTCTATTCGCGTCGAAACCTGACAGTGGCATAAGGTGGTTAAATTTACTGTCCACTTCGTCCCAGGTCACACCCGTTGGCCCAGAGCCTCGGGCGGCTCGGCAAGTATTTGAAATTTTTCGACCGTCTTTGAGCGTAATGATTACCGTACCGCCGTGGCGATGGGTAAAGCGATCTGGCAGTGGTACAGGATGTGGATCGAAAATAACCTTATCTTGTAACGCGGCAATTTTGGGATCCATCATGGATTCTTTATTGATGTGTTTCCAAGTAAAGCCCCGATCCACGATGGCGGCTGCAACAAAATACACAACACTATGCGCGGCAGAAATCAAATCTGTCGGATGGTGTGGTGCCATCCAGTCTTTCATTTGTGCGGCTGAAATCATCACTTCTTTGATCTCGTCCGGATGAACGTTGCCCTCAATCGCTGCATTCGCAGCAGCTTCAGCGACAGCATGAAAAGGGTGGGCGCCCGGCATCAGCTTGATCGCCATATCGGTGCATATATCCCATGAGTCTCCAAAGTTCTTTGTGATGTCTTCGATCGCCGTGCCACCCAAGGCGCTAAGAAACCCTCTAGGCTTCTCAAAAATACCGGTCTCGGATTTAAAACCACGTTTTGCTGCCAAAGCAGCTTGAATGCCAGAGCTTGCCGCCATACCGGCGTGATATTCACGGGCACAACTGGTATCGGCAGCGATGGCCATACCGCCGATCGACGTAGCTGCAATGGCAATAGCCTGGGACATTTGCTCTTCGTTTAGTTGAAGTAATTTTCCGATTGCAACTGTGCCACCAAAGACGGTTGAAAAACTGCCGTGAAAGCCGTTTTTCATACGGCCTGGCGTAAGGGACTCATCGATGCGACCTGCGATTTCATAGCCCACTACCATGGCTTCAAGTACTTGCATGCCAGAAGCCCCCGTGTGTTCGGCCATTGCAATCGAGGCGGTGGAAATAATCGTACCAATGTGCGCGATGCTGCGCATATCGCTGTCATCGGAAGCTGCAGCATCGCTTGCGACAGCATTGACTTTGGCTGCTGCAGTGACGGGAAGTTTGTGATTTTTAAACCAAACTGTCGACTGTGGTGCACCGCCATCTTCTAGGGCGAGTTCTCTGATGATCCTAGCGGAGTCGATTTTAGTACCGGCGGCTACGCTCGCAAGGGTGCTGGAAATGCACATCTCGGCGCGCTCGAGCGCCAGAGGGGGAATATCCACTATGTGAGTTTGCACGGCAAAGCGTGCCAGTGTGCCAGCGATCGTCATGTTTGTCCTTCGTTTTATTTGTTAGGATGATAGGCTAGCTGTGATAATCACACACTGCAAGATAAAAAATTAAATCACGAGACTCAATCAAGGATGTCGTTATGAATACCTCGCAATTATTGTGTGCGAACGTCCATGAAAATCGCTGGGAAAATATCGCCCAAACGGTTCGTCACGAAGCCAAGCGTTCACTGCTCAACTATTTTGCAGTGGGTTTTGCTGGCGCGCATGATCCCACGATTGAAAAACTCGTCGCGACTTACACGTCATTTTCTGCGAATCAGCAGGCCTCCATCATTGGACGTCCGGAGCGCACAGACATGCTGAATGCTGCAGCGCTCAATGCGATGAGTGCCAATGTGTTTGATTATGATGACACCCATTTGCGGACGGTGATCCATCCAACTGCACCCATTGCCGCAGCCTTACTCGCCTATGCCGAAGTCAACCGTGTCTCTGGTCGTGACTTTCTCCAGGCCTTGATTCTTGGTATGGAGGTTGAGTGCCGAGTGGGTAACGCAATCTCCCCCTATCATTACAATCGCGGTTGGCACATTACGTCGACCTGCGGCACCTTGGGCGCAGCGATTGCGATTGGTTGGTTGTTGCGTTTAACGCCTACCCAGCTGAACTGGGCTTTAGGTGGCGCGGCCAATCAAGCCTGTGGAATCGTTGAGACGCTGGGTACGATGGCCAAAAGCCTGAGTGTTGGCAATGCAGCGCGCAATGGGATGTTATCGGCATTATTAGCTGCTCAAAATTTTGATGGTCCGTTGGCACCGCTTGATGGTGTGCGAGGGTTTCTCAATGTGATGGGCGAAAAGCCCGAGCTCGCGGGCATCAATGCTCAGTTTGGCGAGCATTGGGAGATGGCGCTCAACACCTACAAGCCATACCCCTGTGGCATTGTGCTTAATCCTGTGATTGAAGCGTGTTTGCAACTATCTGCGCGTCAAGAGATTGCACATAATCTTATGCAGCGGTTGCAAAGCGTAGAAGTGACTGGACAAAAACTTTTGCGTGATCGTACTGACCGTCCGGGTGTGCAGACTGGCCGAGAATCACAGGTGAGTGCGCAGCATGCAGTCGCTGTGTCGCTCCTGAGCGGACGCGCAGGCCTTGCGGAGTTTAGTGATGCCGCTGTTCAGGACCCAGCCAACAGAGCGCTTGGTGAAAAGCTTAGATTTACCGTGGACGACACCTTTTCTATTGATGCGGCGAAAGTGACTTTGCACTTTGTTTCAGAGCCCTGTGTGACGGTCATGGTCGAGCAGGCGAGGGGATCGACAGGTCGGCCACTCACCGATCAGGATATTGAAAACAAGTTTAAAACGTTGAGCGAGCAAGCCAATACAGGCTGTGATCAAGAGGCTTTGATTCAAACGGTGTGGGCCATTGAATCCCTTGACGATGTCGGTGCGTTAATGTCTCTTGCGCGTCAGTATTGAGCGGATGTTCACGAAGGAGTTAAAAATATGAAAGCATCATCCGTCATACATTTTATTGGTGTGGGGGCGATGGGGGGGGCCATGGCAGAACGCCTGCTTGGTGGAGGATATACGGTATGTGTGTTTGACACCAATGCACAACGCGTCGAAGCCTTTAGCGCTCAACATGGCAAGCAAACTGCGCTGACTTCCGATCAGCTCGGCGTGGATGCCGATTATGTGGTGATGATTTTGCCTAACAGCGGCGTCGTAGAAGAGGTCCTGTTTAGCAAAAAAGGTTTAGTAAAACGTTTAAAAAAGAACGCAATGATCATCGACATGACCTCTGGTCAGCCAGAGATGACCTTGTCGATGGGCGAGCGATTGGCGGCGTTGGATATTTTGTTTATCGACGCGCCGGTGTCCGGTGCGGTGCCGCGAGCACAGAATGGCACGCTCACGATTATGACGGGAGGCGAGGCGGCTGTCATTGATCAAGCTGAACCACTGTTGTCACTGATGGGAACGGTTACACGGACGGGTGCCCTTGGATCTGGCCACGCGATGAAGGCACTTAATAATTTAGTCTCGTGCGCGGGTTACCTTATTGGCATCGAGGCATTGATTATTGGTTCTAAATTTGGCTTGGATCCCGAGGTCATGGTCGATGTGCTGAACAGTTCTACTGGAATGAACAACAGTACCCAGAAAAAATTTAAACAGTATGTCTTGTCCAGAAAATTTGACTCTGGTTTTCCCTTACACATGATGGTCAAAGACATCGCCATTGCGATGGGTTTGGCACGAAATCTTGGTGTGCCTGCGCCGTTTGGTCATTTATGTCTTGACCTATGGAGTGGCGCCAAGGGAGTATTGGGGCCTAATGTGGACCATACCGCAGTCGCACGCCTGAGTGAACAGCTTGCGGGTTGGCAAATACCGGAGTCGGAGTCTTGAGTCGAAGTGTTCGGTCATGGTCTTGATTTAAAAAATTGGTTGTCGCGCAATTCTTATAATTACTCTATAAAGTACAAAACATACATCAGGAGACAGCAATGAAAAAAGTTATCTATGCACTCGCACTTTCAGCATTGACGGTGTTGCCCTTGACAGTTAAGGCGGATGTTACAGAGCTCAAGGTGCCACTCGGGGCGGGTGGTTTTGGATTTTTGCCTTTGCAGATTATGAAAGAGCAGAATCTGATTGAAAAACACGCGCAAAAGCTTGGCCATACCGTTAAGGTGAACTGGTCCAATATCGGTGGCCCCTCTGCCATGATTGATGCGTTGCTGTCTGGTTCTGCACATTTCATCGCAGCGGGTCCACCATCATTTTTGATTTTGTGGGATCGCACCAAGGGCAATGCCAACGTCAAGGGTGTGGCAGCCATGAGCTCAATGCCGATGAATCTCAATACAAATGCCGCACACCTTAAGTCGATTGATGATCTCCGTCCAACCGACAAAATCGCAGTGACATCCGTGAAGTCGTCTATCCCTTCGATCGTCATGCAAATGTATGCGGTTCAAAAATACGGAAAGGATCAAGCTTTCCGTTTTGATCCGTATACCGTCACGATGAACCATGGCGATGCAGCGGCCGCACTGCTCTCAGGAAGTGGCGGCATCACCGGACACTATGCCTCGGCCCCGTTGGATCAGCTGGAAAGAAAATCTCCCGGTGTGCGCTCCATCATGAATACAGATGACGTGATGGGTGGCTCGACCACGTTTACGATGATTTCAGCACGCTCCGATTTCCAGCAAAAAAATCCTAAAGTCTATGCAGCGTTTGTGAGCGCCTTAAAAGAAGCGCAGGAAATGATTGCCAAAGACAAAGGTGCTGCAGCAGATATCTTGATCGCTTCGATGGGTGGTGCGAGTAAGTGGTCTAAAGACGACATGATTGCGCAACTCAATGATCCAACCATCAAATACACTACCAAGCCTGAAAATGTGATGAAGTACGCAAACTTCATGAATCAGATTGGCTCACTAAAAAATAATCCAAAATCGATTGATGAGTTGTTTTTTGCGGGTTCTGATGTGGCCGGCGGAAACTAAGAATGAATGCGTCAGTGTCATCTGCGTCCACCCAAGCGCCTTTGCTGTCTGTTCAGGGTGTGACGCTTCGCTATCGTACGAAAGAGCATCTCGTGACGGCCACGTATCGGGTCAGTTTTGATGTGCTCAAGTCTGACCGTTATGTGATCTTGGGACCCTCTGGCTGTGGGAAGTCGACGTTGCTAAAGGCTGTTGGCGGATTTTTAAATCCCGTCGAAGGTCAAATCAAATTAAACAATGTCGAAATCCACAAGCCTGGTCCAGATCGCGTGATGGTGTTTCAAGAGTTCGATCAACTCTTACCCTGGAAAACGGTCAAGCAAAACGTGGTGTTTGCGTTGACCGCGAGTGGCAAGCTCGGACGTAAAGAAGCCGAAGAGCGTGCCATGCATTACATCGATAAGGTCAATTTGACGGGCTTTGCCGATAGCCTGCCTCATACTCTATCGGGTGGGATGAAGCAACGCGTTGCCATTGCACGGGGTATGGCGATGGAGCCAGAGATCTTGCTGATGGACGAGCCTTTTGCGGCACTTGATGCCTTGACCAGGGGCAAGATGCAAGAGGAGCTCTTGCAGTTGTGGGAGGATACGAAGTTCACCGTTTTATTTGTGACGCATTCGATTCCTGAAGCGGTTCGTATTGGCAGCAGGATCTTATTACTGAGCCCTCATCCAGGTCAGGTGCGTGCTGAGTTGAATTGCCACGGGATTGATACGGTGAGTCCGACAGGACAGCCCTTGGCAAAACACATCGAAGAATTGCTTTTTCACGATCATGAAAGGATTGCACATGCGTGAGCACACGATAGAAGGCGCTCAGAGCGTACGTCCTGAAAGAATTAGTGAAATTGAGCTCACAGGTTTTGGTGTGATTGAAAAGCCACTCAGTACGACTGAGCGCCTGATGAACAATGGCTTACTGCGAAAGACGCTGGTATTAATGTTTTTGGCAGGCATCTGGGAGATCTATGCAGTGTGGTTGAATAACCCACTCTTGTTTCCCACTTTTTCTGCGACGGTAGAGGCTTTTTTCGCGGGCTTGATATCGGGCAAGATCATCTTGGCGACGTGGTCTTCTATCACTGTGCTGCTGCAAGGTTACGCGGTGGGGCTTGCCATTGCCGCACTTTTTACCGCGTTTGCGAGTGCCACCCGAATTGGTTCTGACATTTTGGAGACGCTGACTTCGATGTTCAATCCCTTGCCTTCCATTGCCTTGTTGCCGTTGGCAATGATTTGGTTTGGGCTGGGGGAGGGCAGCATTATCTTTGTGTTGATTCACGCCGTGCTTTGGGCTGTGGCGCTTAACACCCATGCTGGCTTCAAGGCCGTGAGCCCCACTTGGCGGATGGTGGGTAAAAACTATGGTCTTTCTAATATTGCCTACGTCACCAAAATCCTGATTCCAGGTGCCTTTCCAAGTATTTTGACCGGCATGAAAATTGGCTGGGCGTTTGCGTGGCGTACGTTGATCGCAGCCGAGTTGGTGTTTGGTGCGAGTTCGGGCTCGGGTGGCTTGGGTTGGTACATCTTTCAAAATAAAAATATGTTGGACATTCCGAATGTATTTGCCGGGCTGTTGACGGTCATTATTTTCGGTTTACTCGTTGAAAATTTAATTTTCAAAACAGTTGAAAAGAAAACGATTAACCGCTGGGGAATGCAGTCCTGACGTTTAGTCGAATGCGCGCGTTAAATTTTGGAGACAAACATGAAAAAAATATTAGCGTTACTGGCGGTGTGTTTGGGTATTGCAGCACCTGTTTGGGCGGACTCCGCTTTTAATCCCACCAAGCCCGTCAAGATTGTCGTGCCCTTTCCACCTGGTGGCGGTACAGATGCCGTGTCACGGATACTGGCTGAAAAATTGAGTCAAATTTGGAAGCAACAGGTGATTGTTGAAAATCGTGCGGGAGCACAAGGCAACATAGGTACGGCCTATGGGGCGAAGGCACCGCCAGATGGCTATACGATCGTGCTCGCACATCAAGGGGCTTTCACTGTCAATCCACATATTTATAAAGATCTTGGTTTTGATCCGATCAAGGATTTCATCCCTGTTACGCGTGGCACACAGCAACCCTTTGTCTTGGTCGCCAACCCCGGGCTGAATGTTAAGGATCTAAAAGAATTTATCGCTCTGGCAAAAACACAACCTGGTAAGTTGTCCTTCGGCTCGAGCGCTTCTGGACCGCAATTGACCGGCGAGATGTTCAAGACGGTGACGGGTATCGATATGATGCATGTGGCGTACAAGGGTGCAGGTCCCGGTATCGTGGATGTGCTCGCAGGTCATATCAACTTGTTTGTCGCGAATCCGACTTCTGTTGCGCCCCATATACGTGCTGGTAAGCTCGTGGGTCTGGTGATGTTTGGACCTGAGGGTGTCTCGGTGTTGCCTGATACCCCGACTGCGGCGCAAGCGGGTTTTCCTGAGCTAGGCAAAATGCCTGAATGGTACGGTTACGCGGTGCCAGCAGGCACACCTGCCAAGATTGTGGAGCAGCTTAACAAAGATCTCACCACAGCTTTAAAAGACCCTGCTGTCAAATCACGGCTAGATGGTCTTGGACTGAATGCATCTCCCAGCACGCCTAAAGAATTTGCCGATCAAATCCAGAGAGATCTGACAGCCTCTAAGGATCTCGTCGCAAAATCCGGGATGACTGCGCAGTAAATGTTTGTGGTGTTGTTTGTCTAAGGAATCTGAAATGCTCAAAGGTAAAGCAGCGCTCGTCACAGGTTCGAGTGGTGGCATCGGTTTAGCGATCGCTCAGGAGCTTGCGGCTGCGGGGTGCCATGTTGTACTGCATGGTCTCGAGGAGCCTGGGGCCGTTGTCGAGCAGCTTGCTAGCCTTCGAGCGCACGGTGTGACGGCTACGTATTACCAAAAGGACTTACAAAACCCCAAGGAGATTGAGGCACTTGCGACAAGCGTCCTTGAGCAGTTTGGTTGCGTGGATATTTTGGTCAACAACGCAGTCACACGACATTTTTCGCCGGTTGAGGCTTTTCCTGCTGAGCGCTGGGATCAGGCTCTGGCCGTTAATCTCAGCGCACCCTTTCATTTCGTCAAAGCCTTTTTGCCCGGTATGCGACAAGCAGGATGGGGTCGCGTGATCAATATGACTTCAGTCTATGGCTCACGCGGTACGCCCAATCGCATTGACTACGTCACCACAAAAAGTGCCTTGATTGGCATGACCCGTGCCATTGCCGCCGAGGTGGTGGGTCAAAACATTACCTGTAATGCATTATGTCCGGGTTCAGTGCTGACCCCAAATATCGAGAGCCGAATCCGTGCCTTGATGCAGGAAAAAAATCTTGATTGGGACGTTGCAACGGCAGAGTTTTTGCAAGGTAAGCAACCTGGCGGAAAATTGATTCCAGCTAAGCACTTGGCAGAGTTAGCTTTGTTTTTATGCACACCCGCCGGGGGGCAGATGAATGGTGCTGTGCTACCGATGGAAAATGGCTGGTTAGCGCTTTAATACTGCAGCCTCTTATGCCTTTTTCCATCAGTCAGCACCGATCAAATTTTATTTGATCGTCTTCAAACCCTGAGCGAACAGCGCTTTTTGTTCTTCTAAAAATTTCGCATACTCTTTCGGTCCGAGCACTTTGATTTCGGCACCCAAGACGTCAAGGTTGGCGGTAATTTGAGGACCGTATTTGGCGATTGCTTTTTGAGCAGCGCCATAGATAGCGTCAATGATTTCTTTAGGAGTGCCTTTTGGCGCCAAAATTCCATACAGGCCAGCACTACTTGTTTTGTAGCCGAGTTCCTTCAGTGTTGGGACATTCGGAAATGCTTGCAGGCGTGTATCTCCAAACACAGCAAGTGGCCGCAGTGTACCGGCAGCGATATGCGCCTGCGCGGGTCCTACGGCTGTCGATGCCAGCTCCACATGCCCACCCAGTAGCGCAGTGATGGCTGGACCACTACCTTGGAAAGGAATGTGATTCCATTTGACGCCGGCTTCACTTGCGAAAATCTCAGCGAGTAAGTGCGTGATACCCATCGCACCAGATGTTCCATAGGTGACTTTGTCAGGATTTTGCTTTGAGTACGCCACTAACTCTTTCAAGGAAGTGATGGGTGATTTGCTAGATCCCACAATCATGAAGCCACCCTCTGAGAGTGCCGCGATGGGTTCGAAGGATTCGGTTGAATATTTGACGTCTTTGTTTGCCAGGGGCACGACAACGATTGAGCCGGGCGAGGTACCAACAAGCGTATAGCCATCAGGAGCGCTGCCGGCGACAAAACCTGCACCAACGGCCCCACCTGCGCCTGGTTTGTAATTGAGGATAAATTGGTTAGGTAAGAACTCGCCCATGCGATCCAAAAAGGGACGCAGCATTTTGTCTGTGTCGCCTGGCGCAAAGGGGATCACCACTTGAACAGGTTTGTTGGGATAGGGTTGCGCGCTGGCTTGTGTGGATAGGCCAATTGATGCAACACAGGAAATAGCGGCTGCAAAAATAGATAGGTGTTTCTTGATCGACATGGTTGAGGTCTCCGAATGTTTTTATTTAAATCGTGCCTAAGCTTAAGCTTGACTGTTCTGTGACAGTGTTTAGCACTCCGTCATGATACGACTTTCCCATATCAAAGGGCCGATCTACGGGCCTTTATCAGGTATTCTGCAGAAAATATTCACGACATTGAGGATTAAAGAAAATGACCCTGACGCTATGGCGCTGGATAGATCGCAATATCCTGGAGCTTGGACGGGAATTGCGCTTGTCCTATTTGCCGCCGCTGATGGTCTATATGGCTGCGGGTATCTCTAGTCTGACAGGGATTGTCGGTACTTTTTTCGTCAAGGATTATCTCAATCTCTCCGTTGCCTTTTTAGCCGCCCTAAGCTTTTGGATCGTGATCCCTTGGTCGCTCAAAATGGTGCTTGGCCACCTCATTGATCTGCTATGGCGTTTTAAGCGGGCTCTATTATTTCTTGGTGCGAGTTTAATCGCTGCAAGTCTACTGATTATGGTGGGACTCATCGGCGACCGCGAAGCCATGGCCGCAATCATGTCAGTCGAAAGTTGGTATGTGTTGAGTGCTTTACTCGCGCCGATTGGTTATGTGTTGCAAGACGCGGTGGCGGATGCGATGACCGTTGAGGCAGTGCCCCGCGTGGATGAAGAGGGACAACCCATTGATCCTGAACGTCGCAAGCTGATGCACACCACGATGCAGACGCTAGGACGCGTGGCGATTATTGGTGGTTCTGTTTTTGTTGCAGTGATTAATTTGTATGTGTTTGCAGGTGTGCAGCAACTCGACGAAGCACAGAAAGTAGAAAAGTATCTGCAGGTTTATCTGATCTCAATGTCCATTCCTTTGATTTCTGTCTTGGGTGTGATCTTGGCATCGGTATTGCAAGCACGCGCGCATAAAAAATTATTGGCGCAAGGCATGACGGCAGAACAAGCGCGCACGCTTCTTTCAGGCGACATCGAAGCCACCAAGCCAAACTGGGTGATTCTGGGTGGGAGCTTAGTCTTTGTCATTTTTACGATGACGATGGGCTTGACGCAGGTGCCCTATGGGCAGGAGATTATTTTCCTTGGTTCGATGGCGATCGTGACGTTTTTAATTGTCAGGCTAACGCGTGATCTTGACCCTCAGGCACGATCGACCTTGGTGGGTACCGCGATCGTGATCTTTGTATTTCGTGCAATCCCAAGCCCTGGACCAGGTGTCACTTGGTGGATGATCGATGACTTGAAGTTCGATCAACACTTTTTTTCAATGCTGTCGCTGATCGCTGGCACCCTGTCCCTACTTGGCATGTTTATTTTTCGACGTTTTATGGCGGAACGCTCGATTGCCTATGTGGTGGGGACCTTGACCTTGTTTGGAACCGTCCTGTCATTACCCACATTGGGTATGTTTTACGGCTTGCATCATTGGACAAGCGCAATGACGGGGGGCGTGGTGGACGCGCGTTTCATTGCGTTGGTGGATGCAGCACTCGAATCACCGCTCGGACAGGTGGCCATGATTCCAATGCTGGCTTGGATCGCCCGCTCAGCACCTGAAAATCTCAAGGCAACTTATTTTGCTGTGATGGCCTCTTTTACCAATCTCGCGCTGTCACTCAGTCAACTCGGCACGAAATATCTCAATCAAATTTTTACGGTCACGCGCGAAGTCCGTAATCCTGTGACAGGCATTGTTGAAGTCGCAGCCAACTACGCTAGCCTTGGCTCGATGTTAACGATTTCAATTTTGATTGGACTCAGTCTGCCGTTTTTAGCCATTGCTTTTGTCAAGCTAACCCGTTTCAGGACTGCCTGATTGCAGGTGTTTTTTTTACAAGACTTAATTTTTAGCCATTCTTTTTGGCGTGAGTGCTGCAAAGTCCTGTGCATAACTGCGTAGTTTTTTTTGTAAATATCTTTTTTGCTCTGGACTCGCGAGATTGAGGACCTCAGCCGTAGCCTGAGCCCATTCCATCCGTAACGCGTCTCGTTGATCGTTCAGCATTGGCTCACGGTAGCGGTTGAGACTTTGCAGGTAGTCCTCCAACGCTTGCTGGGCTTGGGCAGGCGGCGCATTGCGCTGTGCTTCAATCAGTTGGATCAAGGCTTGTTGTCTAAGATTTCTTTCTTTATACCAAGCCTCAATAATGGGCGCACGCTTGTCTGACACGGCGATCAAAATATTTTTCTGCTGCGGGCTCAATGAACCAAGCCATTCTTCAAAGCGCTTAGTCAAGCGCGCATGACGTTTGTTGATATTGGAGGGACTCTCTGGATTTTTTAGAAAGTCAGAAACATACTCTGCATTGGCTTCTATAAATTTTGATTGCAACTGTTTGATCTGTTGCGGCCCTAAAGTCACAAGGAGAGGTGCAAGTTGTAACGCTGCCCGTGCGCCGAGCGTTTGTAATTGTTGTTCGACTGTTTCTTGGATCACTAATATTTCGGCGCTGGTAAAGGGCTCATGCTTGGATAGACGGTTCGCCCATTGATTGAGAGTCGATGTGTAGTGCGGTAAAGTTTCGTCGTGCCACGCTGCAAAAGTTACCAATTCCTGATTTAGCTGTGCTTGCTGTGTTTCATCCAGATTCAGATAAGCGTTCATGCGGGAGGCGATCAGCCCGGGCGCATAGTTGTAGGCCAATTGCAGGGTGCTGCAGGCGGTCAGAATGAAGGCTGCAATGACAACCACACTCGATTTGAGACGTCGCATCAGGGAATTTGGGGCACGCATGGGGGTTGCCAGCTAGTATTGATGATTCATTTTGCCACTGAATGGCTTTTTTTTAACAGATCGCATGGAGCGGAGTAGGTGATATGGACGCGTTTTATGCGGATCATTTTGTATTACCTTTGCCTGAGGGGCATCGCTTTCCGATGTCTAAGTATCGCTTGCTGCGCGATGGGCTTGCGGGTACGCGAGGCTTGCAACTTTGTGAAGCGCCTGTGGCAACCGACACACAACTGCTTCTGGCTCACGACCCGGTTTATGTTCAAAAAGTAGTCACCGGTACGCTCGATGCCAAAGAGCAACGAGAAATCGGCTTTCCCTGGACGCTTGGGATGGTCGAGCGTTCTCGACGTTCGGTCGGCGCAACGATTGCTGCGTGTCAGTCTGCCATGCAGGATGGGATTGCCGTCAATCTGGCGGGCGGCACGCACCATGCTTATCGGGACAAGGGTAGTGGGTTCTGTGTGTTTAATGATGCGGCAGTTGCAGCACGTGTCATGCAACGACAGTCTGGTGCGAGCTTGCCGATCGCCATCGTTGATTTGGATGTTCATCAGGGTAATGGGACCGCTGCAATTTTTAAAAATGATCCAAGCGTATTTACGCTTTCACTGCATGGCGATAAAAACTTTCCCTTTAGAAAAGAGCCTAGTGACTTGGATGTACCGCTTGCAGATGGGGTGTCTGATGAGGTCTATCTTCAGGCTTTGGTCAAGGCGCTTGAGGATTTGTATACTGCTTTTCGTCCAGAGCTCATTATTTACCTCGCGGGTGCCGATCCCCATGAGGGCGATCGGTTGGGACGTCTAAAGGTTACGAATGCGGGTATGTTGGCGCGTGACCGAGCGGTATTTGATTACGCTAAGCACCTCAATGTCCCCATCGCGCTCTCAATGGCGGGAGGGTATGGCACCAAGATCGAAACGACTGTGGCCGTGCATCGTCAAACAGTGCTTGAGGCGCTTCGATATCAGTGGTGAAAGAAGCCTTTGCCTGTGGGGCTTAAGCCTTGATCACGATCAACAGAAAAAGGGCTTGAACGAGGGTAGAATTAAAAAAAACAGTCGCTGCTTAGTAGCAGCGTGTTATTCACAATTTGGAGGACGACTCACCATGGCCCACACACTTCAGCAGTTTGCTAGTCAATGTCACGATGTCTTGAAAGCGCATCCCGGTCCAGCAGGTCGTCAAAAAGTCGCGGACCTCTTGAAAGAAGTCTTGGTCGATCAGCAGTTTATCGCGGCAAATCTTGGCTCAAATGTTGGTGAGCGCGAGGTGGTGTACGAAGATCCAGAATTGGGCTTTTGTATCGTTGCACACAACTATCAAGGTGCAAAGAGCTCTACGCCGCATGATCACGCACATTCATGGGCAATCTACGGTCAAGCACGCGGCGAAACTGAAATGCGTGATTACGCTTTGATCGAAGCAGCTGCCGGTGACAAGCCTGGCAAGGTCCGTCAAACCAAAACCTACTCACTCACGCCAGGTGTCGCACACGTGTACAACGAAGGTGATTTACATGCGCCCGAGCGCAAGGCGGCAACGAGTTTGTTGCGTATCGAAGGTACCAACATGGCAAAGGTTAAGCGGGCGGCGTATGAGGTTGTTTAATTAAATAAATTTTAATTTGATGCGATATTTGAGTATTTGCGCTTCAAATTTGAAGCGATTTTGCATATAATACGCTTCATGTATATCTGGCAAGCCTCGAAATGGCCAAACTTCCACTATGACTTGACTGCATTGCAGCCTGTGCTGGCGCGCGCGCGACTAGCGCAGGGTCGGGTGCTGGGTCTAGCTGGTTCGCTGCAGTTACTGGATCGCGCTCAATTAGAGCTTGAGGGCTGGGCTGCTGAGGCCGTTGCCACTGCTGAAATCGAAGGCGAACTGTTGCAGGTTCATTCAGTGCGTGCTTCGGTTGCCCGAAGGTTGGGTCTGCCCGGTGCGCTTGACGTGTTTCGCGATGCGCGCACTGAGGCCACGCTTGACGTGTTGCAGGCTGCGATCAAACAGTGGGAACACCCACTGCATGACGAAGACCTGTTCACGTGGCAGGCGGCGTTATTTCCTGAAGGCCGCAGTGCGGGCGTAAAGATACAAACAGGTATGTATCGACAGCATGTTCAGGCCATGCAGATTGTGTCAGTTAAATACGGCGCCCCCGATATTGTTCATTACCAAGCGCCTGATTCAATTGAAGTGCCCGCGCAAATGCGGCGATTGATTGATTGGTTTAATGACAGCGCAAAGAGTTGCGACGGCTTGATACGCGCAGCGATCGCGCACCTATGGTTTGAAGCGATTCACCCTTTCGAGGATGGTAACGGTCGATTGGGCCGCGCACTCAGTGAGCTGGCCCTCGCGCAAGATATGCAAAGTTCACAGCGTATCTGGAGTCTATCCCAACAAATGATGAATGATCGATTGGGATACTACGCGCAACTTCAAGCCGCAACATCAAGTGACACTCTTGATGTCACGCTTTGGGTTGATTGGTTTGTTGGTTGTATCGAACGCGCGGCCCATGCAGCGCTCGCGCAAATGCAAGCTGCAATTAAAAAGACACGTTACTTTGTAACGCTAAGAGACTTGCACCCAGCGTTAACAGCGTCTCAACTAAAGATTCTGGGCAAACTATTTGAGGCGCAACCGGAGGGTTTTTTAGGCGATATGAGCACAGCGAAATATGTAAACATCACGGGCCAGTCAAGGGCAACTGCGTATCGCGAGCTTACAGAAATGGTGCACTTGGGTTTGCTTGAACAATATGGAAATGGGCGAGGCGTACGTTACCGATTAGTAGCAATGAACGATGCTGCCTAGAGACTCACTGACTATTTTTTATTATCATGAAAAAATAGCTGGGTGATGAGATCGCTGTCAATCACTTCGCCCGTCAGCGTGCGCATCAAAATCTCGCTTCCTAAACGTTGAGGTGAAAATATAACGTCAGGATGGACACGCTGAATTTTTGTTAGATGCGCAGAGTCATTCACGATACAAACAGTTTTAACTGTTCCGTCACCGATGACCTCTTTCGCAGCCAAAATGATAAAGGCATTTTCTGCGTCGTCCTCTTTCAGAGCCAGAAGGTACTGTGCATCTCGAAGTCCAGCTTCCTTAAGTACCTCAAGTGTCGCGGGATCACCCACAAGAACATCGGTATGCGCAGGAAATTGGTGCGTATCGTTTGGCAAAATAATCGCCGTCACATGTTGACCCCGATCCAAAAGACCCGTCACAACATTCATGGTGAGCGGGGAACATCCGCAGACGATGACATGATTTTTTCTCATGGAATTCAGTGCTCTCTTTTGAATGAACTTCCTCAGATTGCCGCCAATGACGGGGCCCGCAAGTGCGCTAATCGCTGTCGCAAAAACCGTCACACCAAAAATGACAATAGAAATAACAAACAACCGCGAAGTAGGTTCGACGGGCAGAATATCACCATAGCCAACAGTGGCCATTGTAATGACGGAGAAATAAAGAGCAGAGACTGGATCAGTAATGGGTGGATTAAACTGATTACCCAAATAAAGAGCCCCGAATACAGCATAAAACACCAGCCAACTCACGCTCACGATTGTGTACATGCTGCTAGCGGCAAAGCTTGAGCGATCGAATTTCTGCCAATGCTGTATCAGCAAGGAAAATAAAATAATTTCAAAAATGATGGTGCTGAAATGATTCTTTGCATTGTAAAGATCAAACATCAATGCAAAAAAAAGCAAAATGAGTGAGAGCACCCATGCGATGCGCGCGCGCCAAAGAAGTCCGATTGACATGACCATCATGCCAAGGCCGATGGCCAGACGTGGCAATTCGATCAGACCGATGGTGTCAATCAAATTTTGCCAGTTTTCATTCAGTAGCCACACATGGTGCTCGGAGGCTAACAAGCGTGTGGTCAAAGGCCATACAAAAATCGATGCGCTTAGAAAGACAAGCATTCCCAGCCAGATATTGGCTGGTAAAAATTGACTCAGTTTGTGCGCTGGATGTTTCTTTAGCAAGGCATCACCGAAGAATTGTTAAAAATAAAATTTATTGGCAAATGTCCGTGCGAACTAATCTTTTACAAAAATAAACTTATCGCATATCTTAATGGTAGCCTATTCATTTTAAACAACAGCATCGTTCGATTTTAGCGAGAAATAGTCATGTCCCCTTGGAAAGCTGCGCATCCCGGTGATGCCTTCGAAGATATCGATACCCCCGCATTAGTGTTGGATTTGGATGCATTTGAACGTAATCTTGCCCGTATGACGCAGGCGCTCAAGGGCACTCAGATGCGCCTCAGACCGCATGCAAAAAGCCATAAATGCCCAGAGATTGCACTTCGGCAGATTCAGCAAGGTGCGATTGGAATTTGTTGCCAAAAAGTGAGCGAGGCCGCACGTTTTGTCGAAGCAGGCGTTCAAGATGTGCTGATTACAAATCAAGTCGTCGGTGAAAAAAAAGTGGCACATGCGCTAGATCTTGCAGCAAAGGCAACGATAGGTGTGTTGGTGGATCATCCCAGCCAGGTCGCTGCGTTTGCACAGGCGAGTGAGGCACGCAAAACAATGATTGATGTCTATATCGAAGTCGACGTTGGCATGGGGCGTTGTGGTGCAGGTTCAGTCCAAGAGGTTGTGAGTCTCGCGCAACAGATCACAGCTGCGACATATCTCCGCTTTATGGGTCTTCAGTGCTATCACGGCAGTGCGCAACATTATCGTCTGCCAGAGCAAAGGCAGGCTGCGATTCAGCAAACCAGCGAGATCGCGGTCGTGATGCGCGCAGCCTTAGAAAAAGTTGGGATTAAAGTCGAGCGTATTACGGGTGCGGGTACGGGCTCTGTGGCTCTTGAACGTGATTCGGGTGTCTTTAATGAAGTGCAATCTGGCTCCTATATCTTCATGGATGCGGATTATGCAAAAAATCAACCAGGCCCCCAAGATATCCAGTTTGAACATGCCTTGTTTGTCAAAACAGCGGTTCTCAGCCGTCCAAATGCCGGCCGTGCGGTGGTGGATGCGGGTCTCAAGGCCTCGAGTGTCGACTCAGGTTTGCCCATTGTTTGGAACAAGCCTAGTGTGCAATACACCAAGGCGAGCGACGAACATGGTGTGTTGCAGACAGAGCAGGCAAACGATCCTGCGTTGGGTGATGCCATACTACTCGTGCCCGGTCACTGTGATCCGACCGTCAATTTGTACGATGAGTTGATTTGCTATCGCGAAGGAAAGGTCGAAGCAGTCTGGCCAATCGCCGCAAGAGGTGCTACGTTGTAAGTGCTACGTTGTAAGTGCCACGCTGTAAATTAAGTAAATAAAACCAATATCAGGAGACTACAATGACTATAAAAATGACGGGTGCGCGTATTATTTTGGCTGTTGCTACATTGATGACGCTTGTCGCGCCTCACTTCGCAACGGCTCAATCGGCAGCGGCCTATCCGCAAGATCCGATTAAGTTCGTCGTACCCTATCCGGCTGGTGGCGTAAGTGATGTGTCGAGCCGCGCGATTGCGATGGCACTCGGCCAAAAGCTCGGCGCCAACATGGTGATCGAGAATAAAGTAGGTGCGGCCTCGACCGTCGCCAGCGTCTATGTCGCAGGCCAAAAACCCAACGGCTATACGCTTTATGCAGCGCCTGTCTCAATCGTGATTAATCCTGCTTTGCAGGGAGCTGTGAGCTACAAGCCTTATGAGAGCTTTGCGCCGATTTCAATGATGATGAAAGCACCTTTCGTGCTGCAGATTAACAAAGATCTCCCTGCTAAAAACGCCAAAGAATTGGTGGAGTTGATTAAGAACAATCCCGACAAATACGCAATTGGTACGTCTGGGGTAGGTTCCATTAACCACTTGGCAGCTGAGTACTTTATCAAGCAGTTTGGGTTAAAAATGGTGGTGGCGCATTACAAAGGTGGAATGCCCGCAGCGCAAGACATGATTGGCGGTCAAGTGCAAATGATGTTTTCCGCGGCAAGTGAAGCCATTCCTTTTGTGAGTAGTGGCAAGACCCGCGGCTTGGCCGTGACTTCGATGGAGAGAATGTCTACCTTGCCAGATATGCCAACCATGAATGAGGCGTTAGGGACCAAGGATTTTGAAGCAACATTTTGGTTGGCCTTGATGTCGCCAGCAGGATTGGATAAAGCAGTTCAGGCAAAGCTGTCCACTGCGATGCAGTCCTTAGGTCAGGACGCCGAGTTGCGTCAGCGTCTGAGCCAGCTGGGTATCGAACTCAGTACGTCCACACCAGAAGTTGTGACCGCGAACCTCAAGCAAGACGAAGTCAAATGGACGACGCTGATTAAAAAACTGAATATAAAGTGATGAATTAAAACTGATTGAAAAATCGCGAGGTAAAAAAAAGGTCGTGCCAGATGAGCACGACCTTTTTTATTCAGACAGGTTTTTTACTTTGCAGCCTTAAAGCGCTTGTAAAGACTAGGTCCAACAATCACGGCAGCCGCTGCAATCCACAGACCAATACTGATCGGACTTTGAAACAAAATCCCAAGCTCACCATTGGTGATTGAAAGTGCACGGCGAAGGTTTTGCTCCATCATTTCTCCAAGCACCACGCCTAGGACAAGCGGTGGCATCGGAAGGCCTAATTTACGCAAGAGATAACCAATCACACCAATCGCCACGACCATGCCCAAATCAAAGGTAGCGGTGTGCAGAGCAAAGACACCGACAAAACTGATCGTCAGAATGCCGGGGACGAGCAGCCAGGGCGGTATTTTTAGCATTGAGGCAAACACACGCACCATCGGAATGTTCATAAACAAAAGCATCAGGTTTGCCACAAAGAGCGAAGCGATCAGACCCCAAACAAGCTGAGGCTGCTGATCAAATAAAACAGGACCCGGTGTGATGTTGTAGAGGGACAGCGCACCCATCATCACTGCGGTTGTTCCAGAGCCTGGAACGCCAAGCGTGAGCATTGGAATAAAAGATCCAGTCGCTGCACTGTTGTTAGCAGCTTCTGGTGCAGCCAGTCCGCGCAAATCACCCCGCCCAAATTTGGCGTCCGGATCTTTATTTTCGTAATGTTTCTTTTCATAGGCGTAGCTCACAGCTGAGGCCACACTGGCGCCAGCGCCGGGCAATACACCAATAAAAAATCCCATGACGGAAGCCCTCACGGTACTCCACCACGTAAATTTCAACTCCATAAAGTTAAACATTTTCCGAACGCTGGGTGGGACGTCGATCGATACACCGGTTAACCTGTTTTCCAGCATTTGCAGCATCTCTGCGACGGCGAAGAGTCCAATCACCACCACCACGAACGCAATACCATCAGAAAGATTTGGATGATCAAAGGTGTAGCGATAGACACCTGAGTTGGCATCGACGCCAACGGTAGAGATGGCCAAGCCAATCATGGCTGCGAGCACACCTTTGACCGGTTGATCTCCCAACAGACTGGTGAGCGCACAAAAGGCAAAGACCATCAACACAAAATACTCGGCTGGACCAAACGCGAGCGCCCATTTGGCAAGGACTGGTGCAAAAAACACGATGCCAATAATGCCGATCAGTGAACCGATAAAGGACGACCATGCAGAAATGGAGAGCGCGACGTTAGCCAACCCTTGGCGTGCGAGTGGATAGCCATCGAGTGTGGTCATCACTGCGGCAGCTTCGCCCGGAACGTTTAATAAGATCGAGGTAATGCGTCCGCCGTATTCGGCACCGACATAGACCGCCGCGAGCAAAATCAGCGAGGTTTCCGGCGGAAGATTCATGGCAAAGGCGATGGGGATGAGCATCGCCACACCATTGATGGGGCCCAGGCCCGGTAGGACGCCTACGATGGTGCCAAAAAAGGAACCAATCGCTGCGACTAGCAAATTAAGAGGCGTAAAGGCAACGCCGAAACCAATGCTGAGTTGATCAAAAATGCCGTTCATAGGAAAGCTCCAAGGACACCAACGGGGAGAACGACATCAAGTAAGTAGTCAAACACCACAAAAAACAAAATCCCCATGCCAACGCCACCGATCAGTGCTTTGATCCAGGTCCCGCCAAACAAACGTGCCACCAAGAGGGTCATGAGTGCAGTCGAGATGATGAAGCCTAATAGTTGAAACGTCACAGCGTAGCCACTCAAGATGGCAATCATGAGCCAAATACGGACATTGGCACCCTGACTGTTCGGTTCGACACGGTTGCCCCCTTTGACGGTGAGGATCAAGCCACACAAGGCGATGATCGAGGCAATTGCGAGAGGGAAGGCGCGAGGCCCGATGGGCTCATAAGAGAACGCAGCCTCGAGACTGTGTCCGTACCACGCTAAAAAAGCAGCCAGTGCAAGCGCGAATACGCCTAGTTTTCGATCATCAAGAGCCATGTTTACCTCATTTATGCAGAGCAAAAAAATACGCTGGGCAGACGCGAGGCCTGCCCAGCGTCATCACTTCAATTACTTCTTGATCAGACCAAAGGTATCAGCAAGCTCAGCGTACTCTTTAACTTGTTGCTTGACATAGCGGTCCAGCTCAGGACCCGTCATATCAAAAGGGAAGAGTCCTTGTTGTGTGCGCAGCTTGGCATACTCAGGTGAGGCCATGGTCTTTTTGAAGGCTTCCACCCACCAGTCATAGTCTTTATCGGAGACTTTGGGTCCAAGATAAAAACCACGAATAATAGGCCAGTTGATTTTGTAGCCTTGTTCAGTCGCAGTTGGCACATCCGCCAGCTTACCGGGTAAACGTTTGTCGTGATAAATGGCCAGCAAGCGGATCGGTGCACCACTCTCTATCAATGTGGCCGCTTCGGCTGCATCACCCATCATGACTTGAATATGGCCACCTCGCAGAGCAGTAGCTGTTTCGCCACCACCTTCGAAAGCGACAAAGCGCATTTTCTTGTAATCCACGCCTGCCGCTTTCGCAGTCAGTGCAGCTTTCATCCAGTCTTGGCTACCCACCGAACCACCGGCACCGAACACAACCTTGGTGGGGTCTTGTTGTAAGGCAGTCATAACGCTTTTCAGATCCTTGAACGGGGAGTCCTCGCGCACGGCAATCACGCCAAAGTCAGCCCCGATGGCAGAAAGCCAGCGCACGTCATTGACGTTGTATTTGCCAAATTTTCCTTGCGCAAGATTCAGCAAAGAGCCACCTGAATAGGCCACAATCGTGCCACCTTCACCAGGACGTTGCGTCACGATGGTGTTGTAAGCGACGGCACCGATACCACCAGGCATATAAGAAATCCGCAAGGGATCTTTTAATACTTGAGAGTCTTTCAGTGCAGTTTGCGCGAGTCGGCAGGTCAAGTCAAAGCCGCCACCGGGCTTGGCCGGTGCGATACATTCTGGTTTTGCAGGTTGTGCAATGGCGTTGGTATACGCCAGTGAGAGTAACGCTGTCAGGGCAATAGCACCCATTGTTGTGATCGTTTTTTTGAGCACGAAAGTCCCCTATTAAAGATTTCTGAATACTCATTATCTCGCAAGTCATCGCGCTAAGGGACGAAAGTGATCTAGGGTTTATCCTAGGCAGGCATTGGTGCAGTGCGGCAATTTGCATGGCGCCCGAAGGTTTATTCGTGCTCACCAGCGTTGACTCTCCTATACTAAATGCCTCTCAAACCGTTTTCAGATCAACATCATGTTTAAAACCATCTTTTCGCGCGGATTCACGCGCCTGCTTGGAAGCACCTTAATGGCTGTGGCAACCTGTATGTCCAGTGCCGCGTATGCCCAACAAGTATTACGCGTGACCACGATTCCTGAAGAGGCGGCGACAGAGCAGATGCGTAAATTTGGTCCGTTGACCAAGTATCTGGAAACGGCACTTGGCATGAAAGTGAGCTTTGTCCCAGTCAACGACTATCCCGCCGCAGTAGAAGCATTAGTGAACAAGCAGGTTGATCTCGTCTGGTTCGGTGGCTTTACTTATGTTCAGGCGCAGATTCGCTCAGGCGGCAAGATTGTTCCGCTTGCGCAGCGTGAAGAAGACACCAAGTTTCGTTCTGTATTCATTACACAAAAGAACTCCGGCATCACCAAGTTAGCCGACCTGAAAGGTAAGCAAGTAAGTTTCGGTTCACAGTCGAGTACCTCGGGTCACTTGATGCCGCGTTCGTTCTTGTTAGAGGCAGGCATTGATCCCGACCGTGACTTTAAACGCGTGGCCTACTCGGGTGCGCATGACGCAACAATCGCTTCGGTCGTCAGTGGCCGCGTCGACGCTGCAGCTTTGGACATCACGGTCTGGAATAAGTTTGTAAGTGAAAAAAAGGTCGACACCGACAAGGTTGATGTGTTTTTTACGACACCTCCTTTTTTCAATTACAACTGGTCCGTGAATGCAGACATGCCAAAAGCGTTGCAAGAAAAAATCGCAAAGGCGTTTTTTGCACTGGATATGAATACAGCAGAGGGCAAAGAGATTTTGACCTTAAATCGCGCAAGTAAATATATTCCTACGACGCCAGACAACTACAAAGGTCTTGAGTCTGCGGGACGAAGCGCAGGTCTGATTAAATAATGCCGGGTTTGCGTGTTGAGTTGGCGGGCGTCATCGCCCGTCACCCTGCAGCCAGTTCGCAATCGCGACCGGCAATTGATCAGCTCTCTCTAAAGATTGCACCAGGCGAGCACGTTGCAATCATTGGTCCTTCGGGTGCAGGTAAGACCACGTTTCTTCAATTATTAGCTGCGGCACTCAAGCCCTCGCAAGGTACCGTATCGCTCGATGATCAGTCGGTATGGTCGCTTTCTACAAAAAATCTGCAACGCCAACGCGGCCGTCTTTTTTATGCGCTGCAGAGCCCCCCGTTGCCGCCACGGCAACGGGTGATTGTTTCCCTTCTTGCTGCTAAATTGCCCGCCTTATCGCTTTGGCGAAGTGTGCAAAATCTTGTCTACCCTCAGTACGTCGAAGAGGTGGCTCAAGCGTTGTCGCAGTTTGATTTGCAGGACAAGCTCTGGGAACGTGTGGATCGTCTATCGGGTGGCGAGCGTCAGCGTGTCGGACTGGCACGTGCACTCCTGGCACCTGCGGGTTTGTGGCTGGTGGACGAGCCTCTTTCGGCGTTGGATCCTACGCGTGCCCGTCAGGCCATTGCCACGCTCTTGCGTGAGGCGCGTGCGCGCGAGGTCACGCTCGTGACGACCTTGCACCAAGTCAATGTGGCGACAGCCGAATTTCCTCGCGTAATCGGGTTGCGAGACGGAAAGCTTGTCTTTGATCTACCAGGCCATGCTGTGACGGCTGAACATCTCGCGGAGCTGTATGCGCAGTTTGAATACGAGCTTGCGCAAGTCGATGGGCCCGTAGCGCTTGAGGATGTTGCGCTGGCTAAACGGGAGATCCGAGTTGGCTGTGCTTAAGTCAAACGATCCTGCCTTGCGTGATCCAGCGTGGTTGCGCAGAGTATTTTGGTTTGTGGTGGCCTGTTTGATTGTATGGCCGGCGCTCGTGACGACGGAGTTTAGGCCGTGGGTTTTTTTTGAAACAGAAAACCTTAAAGTCACTGTAAGATTTTTAGCCGAGTTTTTCCCGCCGGCTTTAAGTCCAGAGTTTTTACAGCTTGTGGCGCGTGAAGCATGGCGCACGGTCGCGATTGCTACAGCTGGAACCTTTTTGGCCCTCCTGCTTGCGATTCCTTTAACCTTGCTGTCGACCACCGTATTGTCGGTTTCGTCCTTGTCTGGACGGATGCAGGCCCTCCCGTTTGTCCTTAGGCAACTGATCAGGTGGTTGTTGATTTTGATGCGCAGTGTGCCAGAACTCATCTGGGCACTCGTGTTTGTGCGCGTCGTTGGTTTGGGTCCCGCGGCAGGCGTACTGGCGATTGGCCTCACCTATGCGGGCATGTTGGGCAAAGTTTACGGCGAAATTCTTGAGAGCGGTGAGCGAGAGCCCGCCACTGCGCTATTGCGCAATGGAGCAGGACGCTTACAGACATTTTTTTATAGTGTCTTGCCTGGAAATGCGACGGAACTGACGAGCTACACGATTTATCGCTGGGAGTGTGCCATTCGCGCCTCCACAGTCTTGGGCTTTGTGGGGGCAGGTGGGTTGGGCCAACAGATGGATAACTCCATGCGAATGTTTAATGGCTCCGAAGTCGCAACGATGCTCATTGTCTTTATCTTGCTAGTGGGTCTGGCTGATCTCGTTAGCACTTGGATGCGGCGGGCGCTGCAATGAATCCGCTTACCCGTCCTAAACACTGGCTTCGCCCAGATTCGACTGTCTTCTGGGTGCTGATTGCGACTGTCACACTCATTGTGTTGAGTTTTTGGACACTTGATTTGCAGCTATCGCGCGTGCTGTCGTTTGACAGCCTCAAGCGCATGGGCAAGTTCTTGGGTGAACTCCTGTCGCCTAATCTTGAACCTGTATTTTTAAGCAAACTTTGGCGTGCGAGCCTTGAAACCTTGGCAATGTCTGCCGTGGGGACCCTGCTCGCGACTATTTTTGGTCTATTGCTGGCAGTGCCAGCCAGCCGTAGCTATGTCGGTGATCCAGCAAGGTGGCGTTTTCTGACGCGTCTGTTACTCAATGCGTTGCGTGCGATCCCCGAGCTTGTCTGGGCGGCGCTATTATTGATTTCTGCGGGTTTAGGTCCCTTTGCTGGGACACTTGCGCTGGGCCTGCACACCACCGGTGTGCTCGGGCGTTTGTTTGCAGAGTCGATTGAAAACGCACCGCAAAATGCTGCGACGGCTTTACGGGTCCAGGGTGTAGGCGAGGGACGGGTGTTCTTGTATGCAACACTTCCGACAGTTTCTCCCCAGCTTATGTCGTATTCCTTGTATCGTTGGGAAAATAATATTCGTGCGGCCGCCGTGCTGGGCGTGGTCGGTGGTGGCGGCCTCGGTCAGATGCTCTCCTTTCATATGGGTTTGTTTCAAATGCAAGAAACAAGCAGCGTCTTGGCCGCCATGATTTTGTTAGTGATTCTTGTGGATACGCTCTCCTATTTTGCGCGACGATTATTGTCTCGTTGAACCGTTAGAGCGTGTTTATTGTTTATTGTTTATTGTTTATGTTTGCGATAAAAATGGATGAGTCAACATGTACAGTTTGTCTAGCTCTATTCGAATCGGCGTTGCCCTCGCACTGACGACAGTGTGTGCGGCAGTGGTGGCCCAGCCTCGCCAAGCACCTGGCGAGACGAGTGTCTCCGTTGGCGTGACGGGTTTGAATCAGTTCAACACCCGTATCGTGGATAGCGGCACGTTTAATTGGCAGGATGCCTCTGCAAATGTCAACGTCACGCGACAGGTCACCAGCGCATTTTCAGCGGGTGTGAGCGCCCGTTACAACTATCAAAATTGGTCTTGGAGCAATCTTCAGTCTTTCGGAGGTCAAGCACCTTGGACAGCGATCAATACCCCCGCCTTGGGGATGAATTTTTCTTATTCGCCCAGCCCAGAGTGGAGATTAGGTTTAGCACCCACCGTAGAGTGGTCGGGTGAGTCTGGCACGGGTACGGGTGGGACGGCAACCTATGGCGCAGTCATGAGTGTTGCGCGTACGTTTTCTAAAGATCTGACGCTTGGGGTGGGTGCAGGTGTTTTTCGTCAAATTGACCAGACTAAGGTGTTTCCTTATTTGCTCGTGAACTGGAACATCACTGATAAGTTGCGTTTAGGAAATTCATTGCCTGCAGGCCCAGCGGGTGGCGCAGGGCTTGAGCTCGCTTACGCGTTGACTGAGCGTTGGACAATCGCGGGCGGTGGTGCCTATCGTACCTATCGTTTTCGCTTAAACGAAAATAGTCCTGTTGCAAACGGCATTGGTCAAAACAGTTTCATCCCTGTGTTTGCCCGACTGTCCTATGCGCTTGACCCAACTTCGCGCATTGATTTGTACGCGGCCGCGACCACTGCGGGACGTTTGTCCGCAACAGACACGTTTGGCACCACGCAGCTCAGCACAAACTATCAGACCGGCTTTGCGCTAGCGCTCTCATTTTCAAAGCGGTTTTAAACGCTTAGCCTGCTGCGAACACCTGTTGAGGGTCAGGCATACCTTTGACCTCAACAGCATTGCCTGAATAGTCAAAGACAAGAAAAACCGACTGTTCGCGCGCTGTCCCTATAAAAATTCGGTCTGGTGCCATGGCGAATTCGACCTTTGCCTGGATCAAATTCTCGAGCATGCGATCGTAAATCGCAGGCGTCACAATCACACCGAAGTGTCGGAGTGGATAATTTCCGCGACCGATGGTGATCGATTTGTGCGCAGCCTCAAGCTCTGAAAGTTGGGCGACCAGATGGTGCCCGAAAAAATCGATATCGAGTCGATCAGTCTGTTGACGTGTGATCGTGCAACCTAAAATGTCCTGATAAAAGCTTAGGGTAGATGCGATGTCTTTAATCGGTACGGAGAGGTGAATCATTGCGGCGCTCATGCTTGTCCCTTGTTATTTATTTTGAAAAGTCACGACGTGATCCACGCCGAGTCGGATACCAATTTTTTCCCCCAGCGAATGGTCGTGGTGACTGGGCACATAGGCCAGCACTTCCTGACCGGATGGCAAGCGCAGTGTGTAAAGAAAATCAGCGCCTCTAAAGGTTTTGCGCACGACTTCGGCAAGTTGGGGACTGGCATCGTCGTGCTGAATATCGTCGGCGCGCAACAGCACATCGACCTCTGTGTCCAGCGGATCATGATGATCATTATCAAGCTGGAGCTCACCGAGTTCAATTTTCACCATTGCGTTTGCTTGGATGCGACCTTTGACAAATACGCCTCGGCCGATAAAGTCGGCAACATAGCGATTAGTGGGCTCGTGATACAGATCGTAAGGCGTATCCCACTGAACAATGCGACCTTCGGACATCACGCCAATATGATCTGCGATCGCAAAGGCTTCGAACTGATCATGCGTGACTAGCAGAGCCGTGACGCCGTTGGCTTTCAAAATATCCCGCATCTCGCTAGCGAGTCGTTCGCGCAAGTCGATATCCAGGCTTGAAAAGGGTTCATCAAGCAAAATCAGATCGGGTTCGGGTGCCATGGCACGGGCGAGCGCGACACGTTGCTGTTGTCCACCGCTGAGCTCATGCGGGTAGGCATCTGCTTTGTCCGCCAGCGAAACGCGCTCAAGCCACTGAAGTCCAACCTCGCGGCGTTTTGCGGGTGCGAGCGCACGCAAGCCAAACATCACATTTTCCAGCACGCTCAGGTGCGGAAACAAGGCGAAATCTTGGAATACCATGCCGACTTTGCGCAGATTGGGAGCGACTTGAATCTCGGGGGCGCTGACAACCTTGCCATGCAGGCTAATCGAACCTTGCTGGAGGGCCTCAAAGCCACAAATCGCACGCAAAATCGTCGATTTCCCACAACCGGAGGGGCCCAGCAAACATGCAATGCTGCCTCGGGCTAGACTGAGGGTTAAATCTCGGACAATTGGAACCCAGCCTGGACCGTCCAGACGCGGGTAACCGATCTCAACGTGATCGAGGGAAAGCAAAGGTGGGCTGGTATTCATCTTTATAATTTTCTCATTAACCACATTTTGATTTTAGAACCCTTTTTATGTTGAGCCGAGCGCATCGCGAATGAGTCGAGTTGTTGTCCTGATAGCCGTATTGTTGTCTTTGCCGCTACTGGGGCTGTTTATTCCCTTTTTTATAGAAGGGAGTGGTGAAACTGCCCAAGAGCTTCGTCGTCAAGGCACGTTGCTGCATCTGTGGCAAACCGTCTTGGGAGAGTATGTCACGTCCACCCTCATGCTGCTGATCGGGGTGGGCTTCGGCGTGTTTGTCCTCGGCGTGGGCAATGCCTGGTTGGTGGCCAACTATCAATTTCCGGGGAAAAAGATTTTTGAGTGGGCACTAATTTTGCCGCTGGCCATACCGACCTACGTGATGGCCTACCTATTTGTAGACATTTTGCAGTTTTCGGGCCCGATTCAAACCCCGCTTCGCAATATGCTGGGCGTGGAGCAGCTTTGGTTTTTTCCGGATCCGCGTTCTTTAGGGGGGGCGATGTGGTCCTTTTCCTTTTGTCTCTTCCCCTATGTGTATTTAATCGCTCGGACGTCTTTTTTAGATCGAAGCGGTCGCTTGTCCGAGGCCGCTGAAACCTTGGGATACAGCGGTTTTCAAGCGTTTTATCTCTTGGTATTGCCCATGGCGCGCCCCGCGATTTTTGCTGGAATGGCGCTCGCACTGATGGAAGTGATGGCCGACTACGGTGCAGTCGCTTATTTTGGTGTGGAAACGTTTGCGACCGGTATTTTTAGGGCATGGCTGTCCTTTAGTGATCGATTGGCGGCTGTTCAGCTCTCCCTAGGGTTGCTAGTCTTTGTGATGTTGATTTTTTATATTGAGCAGACCAACCGCTCGCGGATGCGCTATGCAAGTTCTGGTGTCGTGCAGCGCGCAGCGATTCCCCGTCTTTTGCGAGGTAAAAAGGCCTTTTGGGCCTTTGCAGTGTGTGGCTCGACCTTGTTGAGTTCATTTTTATTGCCTGTTGCTGCATTACTCAAGTTGCTGTGGGAGCAGGGGCTGAGTATGGATGCGCGCTATCTGAATTGGTTACAAAACTCGTTTGGTTTGTCGGTGATGACCGCGCTCATTTCGGTTGCGTGTGCGGTGTTACTCGCCTATGGAGCGCGGTTGACGAAAAGCACCACCCTGCAATGGGTTAACCGGCTGCTGGGCCTTGGCTATGCCCTGCCAGGCGCGGTGTTGGCTGTGGGCATTTTGTCTGTTTTAGGGCTGTTTCAAATGGGCTGGATCATGTCTGCGACAGTGTCCGTCTTGATTTACGCCTATTTGATCCGCTTTCTCTCCTCGAGTTTACAGAGCGTGGAGGCGGGCCTATCCAGGATTACCCCTTCAATGGACGGTACCGCGGCCCTGTTAGGGGCAACCCCTTGGCAAACGATGCGGTCGATCCACGTGCCCTTGCTCAAGCGCAGCGTGCTGACGGCGGGCTTGTTTGTGTTTGTGGATGTGATGAAAGAGCTGCCTGCAACGCTGCTTTTGCGTCCCTTTAACTTCGACACGTTGGCGGTTGCCACCTATCAGCTGGCGGCCGATGAGCGCTTATCGGAGTTGGCGTTGCCCTCTTTGACGATTGTCATCGCGGGACTGATCCCCGTCATGCTGCTGTCCCGTGCAATGTCCAAAGTCAATCGATATTGATAATGATTCGCATTTAGTGTTATAATGAGTCTTTAGCAATTCGGTGTTTTACGAACAGCTCTACGAACAGCTCTACGATCAGCTCTACGGACAATTCCCTGATGAAAATGCAATTGGTTTTAAACACGCTGACAGTTGGCCTGCTCTCGATGACCGTTGCGGGCAGCGCACTTTCCCAGCAGGCTCAACCTGCGAAAGAACTTAACACTGCAAAAGAGCTCAACATTTATTCAGCTCGGCATTATCAGACAGACGAGCAGTTATACGGTGGATTTACCAAAGCGACAGGGATCAAGATCAATCGCATTGAGGCCAGCGACAATGCTTTGATTGAGCGCCTAAAAAGCGAGGGTGCGAAAAGCCCGGCCGACGTGATTTTGTTGGTGGATGCGGCCCGGCTTTGGCGTGCAGAAAAAGACGGTATGTTTCAGCCAGTCAAATCGGCGTTCATTGACTCGCGCATTCCTGAAAACCTTAGAGCAAATGCAGAAGGCGGCGGAAGTACGTGGGTGGGCTATTCCACGCGCGCCCGCGTGATTGTGTACAACAAGACGCGTGTCAAGGCCGAGGATGTCAACACCTACGAAAAATTGGCCGATCCCGTCAACAAAGGAAAGGTTTGCACACGCTCAGGTTCTCATCCGTATATGTTGTCACTAGTCGGAGCGATGATCGATCGCAGCGGAGAGGCAGCAACTGAAGCCTGGGCCAAAGGCATGGTGGCCAACCAAGCGCGTGCGCCGCGCGGTGGGGATACGGATCAGATCACAGCCGTGGCCTCAGGAGAGTGTGGCGTAGCGCTGACGAATTCTTATTATTTTGTGCGCATGCTGCGCTCCACCAAGCCTGAAGATCAAGCACTCATGGCCAAGGTGGGTTTTTTGTGGCCCAACCAAGCGACCAGCGGGACGCACATCAATGTCGCAGGGGGCGGTATTGCTAAAAATGCGCCGCATCCAGAGGCCGCTCAGAAGTTTCTTGAGTATCTTGCGACCGATGCAGCACAGGTTTATTTTGCAGATGGTAATAATGAGTGGCCCGCAGTGGCTGCAGTTCAAGTTGAAAATCCTGGTTTAAAACAGCTCGGTCCTTTTAAAGCCGAGGATGTGTCGGTCGCCGCGATGGGGCGTAATCAAATCGCTGCTCAGAAAATTTTGGACCGTGCACGTTATAAATGAGTTTGAAGTAAAGAAGAAGTGAAGAAGTGGTAAAGAAGCAGTGAAGAAGTAAAAATCCCGCGAACGTTTAAATTCGCGGGATTTTTTTACTGAAGTTTCTTAAAACTTAGTAACTTAAGCGCCCCAAGGACGGATCGCAGCTTTAAGTTTCTTGTAACCGTCGATGTAACGTGGGCGCTCGCCTGCGTAAATCTTGTCGAAGGTCGCGAGTTGCTCGTCGAGCCACTTGGCCAGTTCTTTGTTGTCTGGGTTCGCAGCTTTGTAAGCCTCGTTGATCAGAACAAAGTGGATGCGTGGATCGTAAGGCTGCTTTTCGCCGCCGACTGTTTCGTCGCCGTCCAGCAAACGCAACAACATGGCATCTGCTGAGCCAAGTGTCTGTTCGTAGATTGGCGCGCCATGAACGCGATACATCACGCTGGTCATGTCTTTGCCATTGGTCATGGTAAAGCCCATGTCTACCCACAGTTTCTTCATGTCGACTTTTGCGCCAACCTTGTCCAGGACGATCTGGCCCCAGTCACGCAAGACGTCAGGCGCATCGGCCATCAAGTCGGTCAGACGGTCGCCGTCCAAGTCTGTTGCATACACGATGCAAGGACGCTGACGAATCATGTCATGCAACAACAAACCGAAGTTGGTGTCGGAAATGTGTTCGTAAATATCGCCCGTCCAGTTTTCCATGCCTTCTTTGAAATCCTTGGGGAGCAAGGCAACGATGGCGTCAACACTGGCGCGGTGCTCTTCGTAAGCGTCAACGGTGTATTGACGCTTGAGCTTGAACTTAGTGCCCTGCATCAACCAACGCATGATGCCCGCGTTGATAGCGTCTTCTTGAGCCTGTGTAGGCTTGGTCGCCACACGGCCGATTTGACCGGTCTCGTGCACCATTTTCAAGAACAGACGTGCCGCATAGGCCATGCGAATGCCGGGGGTGTTCATTTCGGAGTGAATCACGCCAGTGGCATGATCGATATTGAATTTCTTTTTGTCTTGCGAGTAGGGCAGACCTGGCATAAAGCGGATGCTGGTGATGCCACCATAGGGGCGCACGTTGCAATACACGCCGGCTGCAGTGCGCAGGGGAGCATTCGCGGACTTGCCGTTCACGACGACTTTTTTACCGCCTTCGTTGACCATAAAGTCGCCGGCAGTCGACCATTTCAGTGCGGTGTAGTCCAGCTTGCCAAACCACTCGAGTGACTGGAGTTTGCTGTCGTGACGGAACTGCGCCATCATTGGAACGCCGAGGAAAGGCAGGCCCAGCACGTCGAGTGCCATGAGCGTGCCATTTAACGCGAACATATCCGTAAAGGCGTGCGCGACAGGCTTGACGTCACCGTGGGCGTTGCCGCCTTCCCAGATGATTGCGTCAGGGCAACCGACGGGTTTGGCCGCTGAACGCTTGTAAATACCATCGAGCAATTTAAAAAGATCGCCGTTCTGTTCTTCTTGGGCGATTTTTAGCAAATCCAATTCTTGTGCCATGAGCGGAAAGCCTCAAATTTTGAAGTGAGTAAAACACATCTGTGAAACTAGGGATTATCGCATTAGTGGCGAATGTCACCAAGTGCGTCGCCAGATGCAGGGTCGACCAAACCCATATACTCAAAATTACTTTATAAGTGCATATATGAAATTCGGTCGATTCGAAGGGTGAAACTAGCGCGCGGCCTGAAACTCAAAGCCGCGATAGTTATCCTTGACGACATCTTCGCAAATGTCACGGTAATGACTCAATCCGCCCGCATAAGGCATAAATACCTGTGGTTTACCCGGGACGTTCGCACCGAGATACCAAGAGTGTTTAACCTTGGGGAGTAGGGTGGCGTTGGCCGCCGCATCGACTTCGGCTTGCCACAGATCACCCGAGGCTTCTGAGACCTCGATAGTGGCCAGACCCTTGTCACGCATGTGTTGAATGCAACGTGTGATCCATTCAACGTGTTGCTCGATCGCGGGCGGCATATTGCACAGCACGGAAGGACTGCCGGGACCGGTGATGGTGAACAAGTTTGGAAAACCTGGAATCTGCAGACCTAAATAGGTGCGTGGGCCCGCGTGCCAATAATCCTTGAGCGTGCGACCCTCACGACCTGTCACATCGAGCTTGACCAAAGAACCCGTCATGGCATCAAAGCCTGTCGCGAACACAATGATATCGAGCGGATATTCCTGGTCGGCTGTTTGAATACCCGTTTCCGTGATGCACTCGATCGGTGCTTTACGGATATCGACCAGTGAAACGTTATCGCGGTTATACGTTTCAAAATACTGCGAATCGATTGGTGGACGTTTGGCGGCGAAGGGGTGATCAATATCCGATAACACTTCGGCGACTTCAGGATTTTTAACGACCTGTTTAATTTTGTTACGGATAAAGGTGGCCGCTGTTTCGTTCGCCTCTGCACTCGTCAAAATATCGCGATAGAGTGCGCGAAACTGAAAGCCACCTTGCTCCCACTTTTTTTCATAGGCTTGAACGCGATCAGCTTCGGGCACATCGAGTGCCGATTTGTCTTCGATGTAAAAGCCATGACCATTTGTGTTGTTGGTCATGATGGTGCGGATGTCTTCGGAATGCTCTTTAGCGTATTTTTTAAATTCTGGAGTAAGTGGCGCATTGCGTGCGGGCAAGCTGTAGTTGGGGGTGCGTTGAAACACTGTCAGATGCCCGGCAGTCGACGCGATCACAGGAATCGCTTGGATGCCGGTCGAGCCTGTACCAATCACGCCAACGCGTTTGCCGGTAAAGTCCACGCCTTCGTGCGGCCACTGGCCCGTATGGAACCACTTTCCTTTAAAGTCAGACAAGCCTTTGATTTTCGGCATGTTGGCCGAGGAGAGGCAACCGACTGCGGTGATCAGAAACTTGGCGCTGTAGGTCTTGCCGTTCTCTGTTTTGACATGCCACTGATTGGTCGCTTCATCAAAATGCGCTTGCGACATGCGTGTATCGAGTTCGATATCTGAGCGCAGTTTAAGTTTGTCCGCGACAAAGTTTAGATAGCGCAAGATTTCTGGCTGTTGGGGGTAGCGCTCTGACCACTCCCATTCCTGGATGATTTCTTTGGAAAAGTAATACATGTAGGTGTGGCTCTCGGAGTCGCAACGGGCGCCTGGATATCGATTCCAGAACCAGGTACCTCCGACTCCGCTCCCCGCTTCGAGAACCTTGGCATTCATGCCAAGCTTGTCCCGCAAGCTAAAGAGTTGATACATGCCCGAAAAGCCAGAGCCTATGATGATGGCGTCTAATGTTTGCATGGAATATTGTGCTGTCTCGTCAGTTTGAATGGATCAAATATTCTTATCATTCTGCAGAAATAGTACATCAAACCGTACAAATTGGATTGCTCTAGGAATCAAGCTCCTTTAGAGGGTTTTCTGACCGTTACGGGGTATGCTGAATCATATTTAGTCATATTGAAGATCAAAAAAAGGGGAGTGAAGATGACAAAAGAACTCGGCAAAGGCACCGTTCTGTGCGACGTTGACATGCGAGGCGTCGTGACCGTGACGTTAAACCGTCCACAGGTCAATAACGCCTACAACGGCGACATGATTGAAGGACTGCACGAGGCCTTGGATATGTTGGGTCCCAAACCCGATGCACGGGTGGTGGTAGTCAAAGGAAATGGTCGCCATTTTCAAGCGGGCGCGGATCTGGCGTGGATTTCGAGCGTCTCGCATACCTCGCCCGCTGAAAATGTGCGGGTGTCCCGTCTGACCGCCGAGGCGGTGCGCCGGCTGGATATCGTGCCGATCCCAACGGTGGCGTTAATTCACGGCGGCTGTTTTGGGGGCGGTACCGGTATCGCCTCCGTATGCGACATCGTAGTGGCGGCGGATAACGCCATCTTTGCCATTACCGAGGCACGCTGGGGCTTGATCGCGGGCATTATTTTGCCCCAGCTTTGCCAAGCCATGGGCGTGCGAAATGTGCGCCGTTATGCCTTGTCTTCAGAGCGTTTTGGCCCCGAGGTTGCGCTACGGATTGGTTTTGCGCATGAGGTCTGCAAGCTCGAGGAGCTCGAGGCCACTGGCGCCCGTATCGTAGATGCCTTGTTGATGAACGCGCCGGGCGCTGTCTCGGCTACCAAGATGCGCACCATGGCAGTTGCAGGTTCCTTTTTAGACGATGCCTTATTTAAGGACCTGGTCCAGCAGCATTCGGACCTACGTCAACAAGCTGAAGCCGCCGAAGGTACGGCTTCGTTTATCGAAAAACGTTTACCAAGCTGGTATCCCGGTCAGTAACGTACGTGCGCAGGGTGGTTGCAGGGTGGGTGTCAAAAGACGCTTAAGCTTGGTTGGCTTGAAGCGACTGGTACACAGTCGTCTCAAAGTCAGTGAAGAGCTTAATCGCCGAGGTATCGACAAAGGGCAAGATTTGCATCATCAAGACGCCTGCGATCTTGCGCACGGGATCAATCCAGAAATAGGCGTTCGGCAAACCCGCCCAAGCCAGGCTGCCTGTAGAACGACCCGTGGGGGCGGTGGCTTCATTGATCATGAAGGTCAGCCCCCAGGTTTTTTCTACGCCAGGAAAAAACTCCGCGTCGAGTGACATGTTTGTGTTGATGGTGCGAAGCATGTTGACGCGCAGCGGTCCCATGGCATTTTTTGACATCAGCGCCACAGTTTCTGGCTTGAGAATCTGCTGACCATTGGCTGACCCGTGATTGAGCATCATGCGCGTAAAGCGCAGATAGTCACTCGCTGTCGAGTACATCCCACCACCCCCTGGATCGACCTCTGCCTGTTGCGGTACTTCAAAGTTCAGCAGGCTCAGTGATTGATCATCATGATTGCGCAGATGCACTTTGGCCAAGCGCGCGCGCATCGATGGCGTAATTTCAAACCCGGTGCTATGCATGCCAAGGGGGCCGGTGATGTTCTTTTGTAGGTATTCACCCAAGCGCATCCCGGTTACCGCAGAAATAGCGAGACCAATCCAGTCGATGTTGATACCGTATTCCCAGCGTTCTCCTGGATCAAAGGACAGTGGAATATTGAGGGCATCGCGGCGCCCTGAACCGGCACGCGGCAAATTGTTCAGTTTGAGAAAGCGGGCCGAGTTTTCGCTCCAGATATCCGAGGTAAAGCCCGCGGTATGCGTCATGAGATGCCGAAGCGTGATCGGTGTTTTGGGAGGGCGAAGCGCGGGTTGGCCCAAGTTATCCCAGCCTGTGATCACTTGAATGGTGTTGATATCCGGCAAGACATGGGCAATCGGATCATCCAGGGAAAGTTTGCCTTGTTCAACGAGTTGCATGGCTGCGGCCCCAACGAGGGGTTTGGTCATTGAGGCAATCCACATAACGGTATCTGGCGTCATCAGTGCCTCTTGGCCTTGTGCACGGACGCCACAGGCACCTTCGTACAACGTTTCCTCAAGGTTTGTGACCGCAGCAGAAGCCCCTGGGATGCGACCACTTTCAATGGCCTTTCGGAGCACCGCATCAATATTCGATTGAAGTTGAAGGCGTGCGCCTGATCCAAAGGGCTGAGCCGTGGAGTGGGTAGAGGAAGTGGCGGTCATAACGAGGCAAGGATGAGTGAGCAGAAAGGAATTTATACACGAAGGCCTATTCGGACGTGCAAGTTGTTTCGGCGATAGAATCTGTAGATGAGACATTCAAGCAGCCATTCCCCAGACTTTGTTCAAGATCCCAAGCGCCCGAATGCCCCGCGCCAACGGAGTGACTGGCGCATTATTGGTGATTTGCTGCCTTATTTGATGCAATACAAGCTCCGGGTGGCGCTTGCCGTCGCCTGTTTGCTCGCGGCAAAGTTCGCCAACCTGGGTATTCCGATCATGCTCAAGCACATGGTCGATGCTTTGGATGTGCGCAACAATACACCCGGTGCACTCTTGGTCGTGCCAATTGCCCTGATCATCGGGTATGGCTTGCTGAGATTTTCATCCTCTCTTTTTACAGAGCTGCGCGAATTATTTTTTGCGCGTGTGACCCAGCATGCCGTGAGGCAAATTGCGCTTGAGGTATTTCAGCATCTGCATGCGCTCTCGCTGAGATTTCATCTCGCCAGACAAACGGGTGGCGTGAGTCGCGACATCGAGCGCGGCACACGTGCGATTCAGTCGTTGGTATCGTTTTCTCTTTACAGTATCGTGCCCACGCTATTGGAGTTCTTGTTGGTGTTGGGCTATTTTGCCTACAACTACGACATCTGGTTTGCGGGCATTACGCTCAGCGCCTTGGTGATCTACATTGTTTTCACTATTTATGTGACCGAGTGGCGCACGCACTTACGTCGCACAATGAACGATATGGACTCGCGTGCTAATCAAAAAGCGATTGACTCACTCCTGAACTTTGAGACGGTCAAGTACTTTGGTAACGAGTCGTTTGAAGCCAGTCGCTACGATGAAAACTTGCTGCGGTACCAAGCGGCCGCGATCAAATCACAAAAATCACTCTCGTTATTGAATGTGGGCCAACAAGCGATTATCGCGACGGGCTTGGTACTGATTTTGTGGCGTGCGACCCTGGGTGTCTCGGATGGTTCGATGACGCTGGGTGATTTGGTGCTGGTCAACACACTGATGATTCAACTCTATATTCCACTGAATTTTCTGGGTGTGATTTATCGTGAGATCAAACAGTCGCTGACCGATCTTGATCGGATGTTTACCTTGCTGGAGTCGGATCGCGAGATTGCGGATGCGCCCAATGCGCCTGCTTTGCAGATTGCGGATCAGACCAATGGTCCAGAGGTTCGCTTTGAAAATGTGTCTTTTCATTACGAGTCCAATCGTGAAATTTTGCATGACGTGAGCTTTATGATTCCAGCGGGTACGACAACGGCGGTTGTCGGACGAAGCGGAGCGGGAAAGAGCACCTTGGCGCGTTTATTGTTTCGTTTTTACGATGTGCAGCACGGACGTATTTTGCTAGACGGTCAGGATTTACGTGCTGTGCAACAAAGTAGTTTGCGTCAAGCGCTGGGGATCGTTCCGCAAGATACGGTTTTATTTAATGACACGATTGGCTACAACATCGCCTATGGGCGTCCGGGTGCGACCGAGCAAGAGGTTCAGGCGGCAGCGCGTGCCGCGCAAATGGACCAGTTTATTGAGCATTTGCCTGAGGGGTACAAAACTCAGGTGGGTGAACGAGGCTTGAAACTCTCTGGTGGTGAAAAACAGCGCGTCGCGATTGCGCGCACCTTGTTAAAGAAACCGGCGATGCTTATTTTTGATGAGGCGACTTCGGCGCTGGATTCGAAAACAGAACGTGCGCTTCAAGACGAACTTGCCAGCCTGGCGCGCAATCACACCACCCTGATCATCGCACATCGTTTATCCACGATCGTGCATGCCGATCAGATTTTGGTGATGGAGCATGGCCGCGTGATTGAGCGTGGCACACATCAGGTATTGATTGCCGCGAACGGCGCTTACGCGCAGATGTGGCAGATGCAGAAAAGAGAAGAGGGCGAGGGCTAAACGCCCACACCCTCTGTTGTCGCGCTCCCGTACACGTCGGCGGGGCTCGAAGCTTTATTTCATATCAAAACCCAGCTGTTTCAGCGCATCGACCAGCAGATCTCGACCGGCCATGGCATCTGGTCCGCGCACGCGATTGAGGGACTGAATGTGCCAGGGGCCGAGCGGCTTCATGCCCTGCTCCGCGTAAAACTTTTCCATCGTCGCATTGTAGGCCACGACGGTTTCGTCTTTTGCCTGGACGTCGTAGTGCTCTTTGTGGAGGACCGCGCGCTGAGGCAGACGTGGTTTGACGACGTTCTTGGCTGTTGCTTCTGGATCAATATTGCCCACGCACATACCAAAGGTCGCAAAGCTCATGGGTGGCAGGCCGAGCTCTTTGGCCACCTCAAGAGGTTTGTTGCGGATACCACCGATGTATACGATACCGAGGTCGAGCGACTCGGCGGCAGTGGCTGCATTTTGCGCGGCCAGGGAGGCATCAATCGTGGCCATCATGAGCATTTCGAGATAATTCAAGCTTTCATGCGCGAGTTGGTGCTCCTCGCCCAGTTCTTTGAGGCGCGCAAGGTCAGCCACCCAGACGAGAAACAAGGGACAGGCGCTAATCCATTTTTGATTGCCGGCCATCGCAGCCATACGATCTTTGCGCCCTTGGTCTTCAACAGCGACCACGCTCCAGGTCTGGAGATTCGAGGAGGTTGAGGCGGATTGGGCCGCGGCAACGAGCAGCTCGGCTGTATTGGGTGCAAGGGGCTTGTCGGTAAAGCTGCGGACTGATTTGTGCTGGAATAAAGTCTCGAGCGTTGGGTTTAATACGTCCAGGACTTCGGGTCCCTGACCATAGCGTGCTGTCAGGAGCGTTGCGAGGTCTTTTTTGGCTTGGTTAGTCATTTGTGTGCGATCCGTCATGTCGTGAAGATGGCATAGCATACATTGGGTTACAGTCAATAAAAAATAGCGAACATCCCTTCATCGTGGTGGGGTGATCATTCGCGGCCGCTATCAAGTTTGGAGTCCGAGTGTCATCTCCCGTCAGTTCTTCAGTAGATTCGCATCCTCAGGCAGGCGTCATTACTGAGCAGAAACGCCGTCGGCGCGCCCTGTTCTTGTTGGCGCTGTTAGTACTGGCGTGGGGCGTGAACTGGATCATTGCTAAGATGAGTTTGCAATACATCACCCCTGTTTGGGTCACGTCCTTGCGGCTCCTGCCGGCTTGTGCGGTGTTCTTTGCGCTTTGCCTGGCCACCGGAAGATTGCGGATACCGGTCAAAGCCGATCTTCCCGTTATTTTTAGTGTCGGGCTGCTGCATATGGTGGGATTTTCTGTTTTGGTGAGTGTAGGTTTGCAATACCTTCCTGCTGGCAAGTCGATTGTCCTGGCCTACACATCACCGCTCTGGGTCCTTCCTGCGGCGTGGTTTTTTCTGCGCGAGCCATTAATCCTTAGACGACTGTTGGGTATGCTGATTGGTATGTCTGGGGTGGTGCTAATTATGCAACCGGGTCAG
>Ga0247839_1001409_pt1 | contig 40089 bp, 34 predicted proteins | sample LaCruzMarch2015__6_FD_192405 | JGI IMG/M metagenome (GOLD analysis project Ga0247839, IMG submission 192405) | Freshwater microbial communities from meromictic Lake La Cruz, Castile-La Mancha, Spain - LaCruzMarch2015_16m | ecosystem: Environmental > Aquatic > Freshwater > Lake | place: Spain... | reverse complement strand
TAGTCGCCCTCGGCGCTGATGCGCTCGGCCGCGCCGCCGCTCGCCGCCATGCGGTAGATCTGCGGGCTGCCGCCGCGGTCGGACGTAAAGAGGATCTGACTGCCGTCCGGGGACCAGGCGGGCTCGGTGTCGATGGCGAAGTGATCGGTCAGTTGGGTGAGTTCGCGGCTAATCAGATCAAGGGTATAGATGTTGGCATTGCCGTCTTTGGACAGCGTCATGGCGAGCCGCTGACCGTCCGGGGAGAAGGCCGGCGAGCCGTTGATGCCCGGAAAACTGGCGACCAGATCGCGTCGGCCGCTGGCCAGATCCTGCACATAGATGGCGGCGCGCCGGTTCTCGAACGAGACATAGGCCAGTCGCCGCCCGTCGGGTGACCAGGCCGGCGACATCAGCGGATCGTTGGACGAGACGATGGTTTGGGGATTGTACCCGTCGGCATCGGCTACGCGCAGGGTGACGGTCTGGTTCTCGCCGCGGCCGTTGGAGGTGATGTAGGCGATCCGGGTGGCGGCCACGCCGGGCGCACCGGTGAGCTTCTCGTAGATCTGATCGGCGATGCGATGCGCGGTGAGACGCAGACCGCTCGCGGTGGTGCTCAGGCTCGCCGAGCCGATCTGGTTGCCGCGAAACACATCATAGAGGACATAGCTCACCCGATAGCCCTCGCCCTCCTGCTCCACCCGGCCGATCACCAGGTTGTTCATATTGAGCAGGCTCCAGTCACGCAGGTCGACCTCCGCCGGGGTGCTGGGCATGGCAAGCATATCGCGGGTGGGCATGGGCCGGAATTTGCCGCTACGGGTCAGGTCGGCGGCGATCACGCCCGCCACGTCCTCCTTGGGGATCAGGCCATCGGACACGCCGAAGGGAACAATCGCGATCGGCTGGGCGGCCTCGACGCCGCCTGTCACCTCAATGGTCAGCCGCGCCTGTGCAGCCATGGGGAGCATCAGGACACTCAGGGTGCCTAAGGTGAAGATGGCGACGAGTCGCACCGCACGCGGCACAGAGACGCGCATGAACGCCAAGACCGATGGTCGCCGGGACTGCGCGCGCGCTAAAGGATTGCGCCGGGTTTCGATGTCTGTCATCGAAGCCTCTGCCTGATGGTTTATTTCGCGAGTATTAGCGTTCATTTGCGGCAAATGCTCTTGCTGAAATCAATGGCCGGAAGCGACGGTCGCATCAGGGCGAAAACTTGAGATTGAACTCGCGGAACCGCTCGAAGGGCGGACCCGAGGGCACCGGGATCGGCGAGGCATTGTAAACGGCCGCGATCACCGATTGATCAAAAGCGGTGTTGCCGCTGGAGCGCACCACGCTGACCGAGTTCGGGATCAGGTCCCCGCCCGGCATCAGGCGCAGCGAGACCACCGTGACCAACTCGCCCATGAGCGCCGGCGGACGCACCCAAAATTGCCGGACCTTGTCCCTGATCACCGGGATATAGCGGTCCACCTCCTTGGCGAATTGATCAGTGGACGACTGTGAGTCGGGGTCGGATTCGCGCGTGCGCTGGGCCGCCGCCATGGCCGGGCTCTGCGGCTTCTCCTGCTCCAGCAGGCGCGCCTCCTCCTCGACGCGCTCCAATAACTCTTCCTCGGCCAGGCGCCGCTCTTCTTCCGCGGCCATGCGCTCGGCTTCAGCCTGGAGCTTAAGCTGCCGCGCGGCGGCCTGACGCTGCCGTTCGACCTCGGCCAACCGCTCCTGTTCCTTGCGGATGCGCTCGCGTTCGGACGTCATGCGGCGCGCCGCGTCCTCGGCCTCGCGCTGCGCTGCCGCGGCCTTGGCGGCAGCGGCTTGCGCCTCGCGTTCCTCGGCCGCCTGCCGTTTGGCCAGGGCCTCGGCCTCGCGGCGCGCCTGGGCCTGAGCCTGGCGTTCGGCTTCCGCGGCCTCACGGCGCGCTTCCTCGGCGGCGCGCTCCTGGGCGGCGAGGTCGGCGGCGCGGCGCGCCTGGGCTTCCGCCCGCTGGCGGGCTTGCACCTGCGCCTGACGCTTGGCCTGGGCCTCGGCCTCGCGCTGCGCTGCCGCCGCGCGCTCGGCCGCGGCAGCCGCCTGACGGTCGGCCTCTTGTTCAGCCTCTTGTTCGGCCAGGCGTTGCGCATCGAGCTCCGCCTGGCGTTGCGCCGCTTGCTCCGCTTGCCGCTGCGCCGCCACTTCCGCCTCGCGTTGGGCAGCGGCGGTGTCAACGGCAGGCGGCGGGACCGGCGCGGGTGGCGTTGGGGCCCGTTCCTGGGGCTTCTTGTCAGCGGCCTTGCGCGGTTGATCGGCCTGGAGTCGGGAGGTCAACTCCTCCAGGGCGCGCTCTCCCAGAATGGTTGCCTGGACCACTTTTGGCTTCTGCCCACCCTCGCTCGGATCCTCGATGAACCGGACACTGACGAACAGCAGCACGGCGAACAGCAGGTGCAGCCCCAGCGACCAATAGAGTGCGCGCGGGTTGCGGCGCAGGACTTGCCACATGGTCAGGGTGCAGCGCGCAGCGGCGGGGCGGTGATCAGCCCCACGTTCGTCGCCCCGGCATACTGGGCCGCCACCATCGCCCACAGGACCTTCTCGTAGGGAACCTCCTTATCGGCGCGCACCAGGATCGGGGTCTCGGGTTTGTACTCCAGCACCGTGCGCACGCGTTCGGCGATGATGCGCTCGGTGGCCGGTTGGTGCTTATCCTCACCGATATCGATGTAATAGTCGCCGAACTGGTCGACGGTGATGATCACCGACTCCACGGTGGGGCTTGGAATGCCGCCGGCCTTGGCCTGGGGCAGGTTGACCTTGACGCCCTGGGTGATCAGCGGGGCGGTGACCATGAAGATCACCAGCAGCACCAACATCACGTCGATGTAGGGCACCACGTTGATGTCTGACATGGGGCGGCGGCGGTGGCGGCGGACGCGTTTCAGCATGATTCGGTCAGCCGCGGCCCTGGCGCTGCAACAGGGTGGAGAATTCCTCCATGAACTCCTCGTAGCGGTTGTTGAGCCGCTCCACCTGATTGGAGTAGCGATTATAGGCGATGACCGCCGGGATGGCGGCGAACAGACCGATCGCGGTCGCGACCAGGGCCTCCGAGATGCCGGGGGCGACCAGCGCCAGGGTCGCCTGATCGACATTTCCCAGCGCGTGGAAGGCGTGCATGATGCCCCACACGGTGCCGAACAGACCCACATAGGGGCTGGTCGAGCCGACCGTGGCGAGAAAGGGCAGGTTGGTGTCCAGCCGGTCCATCTCCCGACTCAGCGCCACCCGCATGGAGCGCTCGGCACCCTGCAGCACCGCCATCATGTCGTTGCCGTCGACCTTGCGCAGCCGGACATACTCCTTGAAACCGGCGCGGAAGATGGTCGCCAGCCCCAGGTTGCCCTTCTCGTCGGCGCTGAGATCCTTGTAGAGCGCACTGAGATCCCCGCCGGACCAGAAGCGCTCCTCGAAATCATTGGCGCTTTTGCGGGCCTGACCGAGCACCCGCCCGCGGTCCAGGATCATCGTCCAGGACGTGACGGACGCCAGCACCAGCACCAACAGCACCAACTGCACCACGAAACTCGCGTGCAGGATCAGGTTCAACAGGGAAAGATCGGAACTCATCTGCGCTTCTCTTGCAATTGGCTCTGGCGTTCGGTCCGGCACCGGCGGCCAGGTCGGCCTTAGTCAGGGCGCGGAGCTTAACCGGAAACCGGGGGACTGTGCTGGCGAGGATCGATCGAACAGTGGTTTGTCAGGCGGTTACGGACAATCACGCGGCACCGCCGGGGCCACGCGGGCGCACTCGTCGCGGATGGCCCCAACCCTCGTGAGGTCACGCATTTTCGCACGTCTCGGCACTCTTGCGTTACAGCGACGTGGTTTGCGGAAGTGGTGATTCTCGGTGACATGCTGGATCAGTGGATCACGGCAACTGATGATCCCCCGCCAACCTTTGGCGCGATCATCTCCGCCGAGCACAATCTTGAAATCGTCGAGGCCCTCCAGGCGCTCTGCACGAACCCGGACATTCGGGTCTCGTACGTCACCGGCAACCACGACCTGCTGTCCTGGCAAGGCGACAACCCCCTGGTCATTGCCGACACCTTCCCCGGCATGGCAATCTATTCGCAGAACCCCGGTGTCGGCGAGTACACGCGCGACAATATTCTCTGGGCCGAGCACGGTCACCGCTATACCCTGTTCAATGCGCCTGATATCTGGAGCCATGCGGGCAGTCATCTGCCGTTGGGCTTCTTTATTTCCCGCTTGGTCGCCTCCCTGTCCCAGGAAACCGGGGTGATCTACACGACCCCTGAAGTCCTGGAACTGCTTTCCAGGCAGACGATGGCGACCTTGAATCAACGCAGGACTCTGGAGCAGCGTTATCCAATGTCTCCGGCCGCCAAAGGGAACCTCGACGACGCGTTGATCATCGCCATTTTCAATGCGATCGCGCGTTTCTCAGGAAAAACCTCCCAGGATGAATTCGTCATGAATGCACTGGACGGCTTCGACCCCGACCCGTCGGTCGCGGAGGTTTCCAACACCTATGCGACGATTTTTTCCGACTGGCCGGTCAATCAGAACGCTTCTATTCTGAGTCCGCGCTGACGGAGCGCCCCCCGCTCTCGCTCCGCCCGTGGGCGGGCCGTGAGAAACCGGCTCTGCGAGGCGGGTTTCCTTTGCCGTTGCCAAACGCGATCTCTGATGACCGGGTCGGATGGCGGTCCCTCAACCTGTTTGCAGCAATTCTACTCGATCGGCCTGTGGCAGTCCGGCGCCCCATGGTTCATCTGGGTGTTGCTGGCGTTCAACTGCGTTTGCCACAGCCAGAGCATCCGCCGCGAGCCACTCATCACCTCGCGAGACGGGTCGACTTCCGGACGACGCCGCGCGACGATCCACTGCTCATCTGGAGGTCCCACCGCTAGTCGTCCCGGCTGAACTGCCACCGGTCGTGCCGGCTGAACTGGATCCGCTGCTGCCGCTGGTCGTCGAACTGCCGCCGGTCGTTCCGGCTGAACTGGGTCTGCTGCTGCCGCTGGTCGTCGAACCGCCGCCGGGACTGACCGGGATGGGTACGGGTGTATCGTGCGCGCTGAGCTGGGGTGCCTGAGGCGCCAGCACGCTGTCCATCGCTCGCAGTCGTGCCTGATCGGCGGCCCGTCGCTCGCTGTCGCGTGTGCGGCGCTCGGCCGCGGCGGCCGCCGTCTCCGCCTCGGGGTTCAAGGCGTTCGCCCGGATGCGCTCCGCGCTGTCCTGCCCGGTCATGCGGTTCAACGGCAAGTAGTCGCTGCGGAAGTTGATCTCCACCGAGGAGTTGAGTTCGAGGTCGGTGTTCAGTTCCTCGCTGCTTTGGCTGCGTTGGGTCGAGACATAGCCGACGGTGTTCTCGATGTCCGCACTGGCCCCCCAGGGACCAAACCCAAAGCGGCCGCCCGCGCGGACCCGGTTGCGCAGATCGAAGGTGCTGCCCTGTTCAGCATTGGCGGCGCTGTGGGTATCCACGTGGAAGCGCATCGACGCATGGATGCGCCCGCTCTCTACGACGATGCGCTGCATGCCCATCATGACCATGGTGGCCAGCATCTGCTGGCGCTGACGGGCCAATTGGCGGCGTGCCAGGGGGACCAGTTGTTCCGGGTTGGATACCTCCACGGTTTGCGCTGGTGCCATCCCCAGAGCGGCCCGGATCTCGTCCGCTGTCGGCATGGCCGCACCTGAACGCAGCCGCAGACGGGGAGGGACCAAGTCGTCCGGATCGGGCGGCTCGTCTCCCGGCTCGACCTCCGGTTCTTCCAGCTCGAACTGGTCAGGAAAGCGGTCAACCAGTGAACGGCGCACCGCATCCAGGCTGAACTGCGTGTTGGCGAAGCCGTCGAGTGAGGCGGAGACGTTGTTCAGAAGTTCAACGTACATGTTCATCTGCTGGCTGCTGGAGTCCAGCATGGCGCGGAAGACGCCGTTGATCAGATCCGTTACGAAGCGCGGAAAGGAAACGGCGTTCAGCACGTTACGCGTGGTGGATGCGACTCGGTCCGCGGCCGCGGCAAACCCCGGCGCATCCTGGGCGCGGGCGAGCGGGCGGAGCGCGGAGACCGGCGTGGACCGCGGGGCGCTCGGGCAGATCTCCCCGGCCAGCTCTTCGCTGATCAGGTGGGCGGCCAGAGTTGAGATCTGGACCATGGCGCGCGCCAGCGCGCGCCGCCCCTCCGTGGCCAGCCCCTGGTAACCGGTCGAACGTTCCAGGAGGTCACGGACCGCCTGGCGTAACCAGGGCGGGGGCGGCGCGGCGAGCGGCTCATCCCGGCGGGCAGGTGGCAGAACGGCGGGCGCGGGGGTGGCCACGCGACTCAGACCGCAGTGCCGCCCTGGGCCTGGCGCCAAGTCTCGGCGGCCATGATCAGGGAGGAAAAATCGGCGGCCCCGGGGTCCAGCCGAGGATGACCGAGTCGTGCCGCCGCCGTCAGCCAGGACAGGAGCGCCTGACCGCTCTTACCCAGGTCGAGGTAGCGCTGCAGTGCATCGGTTGCGCCCGTTTCGCGGCTGGAGGCAGCGCGCACTAGGGCCCACAGATTCGTGACCCCGAACGCGCGCTGCACGCCCGGATCGCCAAGAAAGCGGACCGCTTCGTTGATGGCAGAGACGATGTCGCGGGCCGCATAGGCCGTCATGCCGCCGGCGCGCCCGGCGAGATACTCGATGAGGCGCCGCGCCGATTGCTCCAGGGCAACCGCTTCGCGCCAATCCGGCAGATCCCGATTGTCGGCATGGCTGGCGATGTCCCGCGCCAGGGCGGCGAGGAGGCGATCGAAGTGCGGTGCTTCGAACACCCGTTCAAAGAGTTGCTCCCGCTCCGCGGCGGTCAGCCGGGTGTGGCGACCTTGCCAATAGGCGCGGAGCAACTGGCCGGCAGTCCCTAGCGAGCCGGGGATGGCGCCGCCGGCATAGAGGCCGGCGACCGTCTCGGCGGTGTGCAGCAGCCCGGCCAAATCCAACTGGTAGGCCAGGTAAAAGGGTCCGAGCGCAGCCAAGTGCTCGGTCTGCTCGCTCAGGTCCGCGTCCGGGGGGAGCGTGATGTCCCCCAGTTCTCCCAGGATGATGGCGATGCGCAGGTCATGCCGGTCAAGGCTGCCCAGCGCCTCGGCCAGCGCCTGGATGAGCCCGGCGGGCAGGGCCGCGGCGGGGTTCGGGCCGGTCGTCTGGCTCCTGTCCCATAGGGCGGGCGTCCGCGGCGACGATGCCGGGATCAGCGCGGCGGGAGCACCGGCGGCCATGGCTTCAGGCTCCCTGAGTCCCGTTGCCGCGGCTGTCCGTGGCTCCCCGTGACGGCAGCACGTTCGGATCCACCGGTCGGGAGTTGCCCTGAATGGCGGCGATCATGTTGGGCGAGGCGAGCTTTTCCATTGGAAAGTAATCGGACTTGAAGTTGACCCTGACCTCGCCGGTGAGCTTGGCTTTCATCTCGGCCTTGGATTCAGAAGTCTCGTCCACCGAAGAGGATACCGTGGTGACGTGGCGTTGCTCATTGACGTTGGCCGAGGCCGCTCCACCCCAGCCCCAACTCCCGCCGGCGGCCGAGACGTTCTTGTTGCGGCTCGACTGAGAGTCATACAGCGAGGCCCCGGCCCGGCGTGCTGCCTGATCGCTGCTGCGGAAGTCGAACACCACCTTGGCGTTGATCAGTCCGTCCGTAACCACGATGCGGTTGATGCCGAGCATCACCATGGACGCCAGCAGCTGCTGGCGGCTGCGCGCCATCTGCAGCCGCGCCGCCTGGACCAGTCGTCCCTCCTGCTCCGGGTCGGTGAGGTCAGTCACCGGCTGCGCCAGGGCCAGTTCCTGGTTCATGCGACTGAGGAACGCATCGGGTTCCTCGGCCTGGACGGCGAGTGCCGGGCTGCCGCTCTCCCCGGCGGCCTCATGGTCGATCGCGAGTTCGCCGGGGAATTTGTCCACCAGCCAGTCGCGGGCGTTGTTGAGGCTGATGTTGTCCTGGGCGAACTGATCTACGGTCTGAGCGACCGATTTGAGCATGTCGGCGTAGGCGTTCATCTGCTGGATCGAGGCCGTGACGATCGCCTGGAAGACGTTCTGAATCAATCCGCCGACGAATTGGGGGAAGTCCACGGCACCGACGAACTTGCTGAATTGCTCGCCACCCTCACGCATCGCCCCGGCCTGGAAGTCGGCGCCCGCGAAGGTACCGATTTTGTCGGAGGCCTTTTGTTTGGCGGCGTCCACCGCGTCGGCCTGGGCCTTGGCCAGAACCCCTCCGCCGGGCCCCAGTTCCGTCTGGGCCAGCCCGTCCGGATTGGCCATGTACGCGGCCACCCGGACCATGGTGCGCGCCAGATCGCGCTGTTTCTCCAGCGGCAGTTGCCGAAACCCCGGTGAGGACTCCAGCAGGGTGCGGACCTGGGGGCGCACCGCCGCCAGGGTCGAATCGTCCAGCCAGTGACCACCCGTCTCGGGCGGTGCCGCAAGTGCCGTGGCGGGCATGGCTTGAGCCCTCCGTCAAGGTGCCGATGGCGGTGTTTGCGGGCCGCCGGGGTTGGTGCCGACGGCAGTGCCGGGGCGACCGCGGGACTGGGCAATAGTCTTGACCATACCCGGCTGAGCGTTCATCTGGATGGCGGCGATCGACTCCGGGTTGGCCATTTTTTCCAGCGGCAAGTAGTCGCTCTTGAAGTTCACTTCCACCATACCCGCCAGCGAAGCCTTGGTGGTCAGGTTGGCGTCGACCGAGGTCTGGGAGGCGGATGCGAGTTTGAGCACCGGCTGGGAAGTTGTCTTGTAAGTGCCCTTGGAGTAGTAGCTCGCGTCGCGGCCGCCGGTGTCGATGGCACCTTCGGCCGAACGGGTATAGCCGCGGGTGGACGATTGGCTGCTGCCCTCGTAGGCCCCCTCGTGGGTGGTGTTGCGCAGGTTCCGGTCATAATCGAACTGCTGGGCGCTCTTGCGGAACTGCATGTTGTCTCGCGCCTGGAAGTCGTACATCACCTTGGCCGAGATCTTGCCGTCCGTCACGACGATGCGGTTGATACCGAGCATCACCATGGTTGCCAACAGTTGCTGTCGGCCGGACGCCACCTGGGTGCGGGCGGCGGGCACCAGCACGGCCTCGACCAGATCGTCATCGATGCGGGTCAGTGGTTGTTCCAATGGCAGCGCGTCGTTGAGCCGGTTGATCGCGGCCCGCTCGTCCACGCCCTCGCGCAGCGTCACCCGCGGCCCGGCCGGAGACTGACTCCCCGCGTCGGTGTCGCCGCCAAAGTTCCCCCAATCACCAGTGTCCATGTTGAGCGCGAACAGGTCGGGAAATTGCTCCACCAGGTGATCTCGGCCCTGATTCTGAGTCACGTTCTCGTCACGGAACTGGTTCAGGCTCTTGGCCACGTCAGCGACCAACTTGGCGTAGGCTTCCATCTGCTGCATGGAGGACTGCACGATGGAATGGAAGACGCCGTCGATGAGTCCGGCGACGAACTCGGGGAAGTTTACCGCCTGGAGCAGTGCCCCGGCCGCTGCCGCCCCCTCGCGGGCGGCCTGAGCGGTGAATTGACCCTCCTCGGCGCCAGCGTCCGGCTCGCCGGCCAGGGCGCGGACGCCGGGTGACAGCCGGGCGGGCGGGACCCGGACGCCGTCGGGTTCCGCCAGGTAGCTGCCGATCTGCACCAGATTGTGGGCCAACTCGCGGCGGCGTTCCGGGTCCAGCGACTGATAGGCAGGGGTGCGCTCCAACAGGCCGCGCACCGCCGTCCGGGCGCTCTCATGGGTCTCTCGACTAACCGGCGAGGGCGCGGCGGGCAGGCGTTGGGGCTGGCTGAACATGGTCGAACTCCTGGGCCCGGATTGGCCGCGGGCAGGTTGACTGGGCGAGAGACGCTTGACTGGGCGAGAGACGCCGGGCAGCGGCTCAGGTGAAGGGGCGGCCCTCGGCGATGGTGTCGCGCAACTCGAATTCGAGCGGGCGAATGTAGAGGCTGATCCGCGCCTGGTCGCGTGGCGTCACGCGCACGCTCAGCACCGAGAAATGCCCATCCTCCTGGTCCGCTCCGACCCCGAAGGCGTCCAGCCAGCGGTCGAGCGCTCTGAGCTGGCGCGGCCGTTCTGCCAGACCGAGCTTGAGCAGGTCAAGAAAACCCGCCGGCAGGTCGGGGATCGCCCCGAGCAGGATCTCAAACTTGAGCTCCACCCCGGCCGGGGTGTTGCGCAGGCCGATCAGCACCCCCCCGTTGGGGATCTCGAAGCGGCCACCCAGCGCCACGCCGATCACCCGCATCAGGCTCGGTAACTGGTGACCGATGCCCAATTGGTTCATCAGCGGACCCAGTTGGGAGAGCATCAGCGGTCCGCGGTGCATGAAGGTCACCCGCTGGCTGGCCGCGTCACGCCGACAGCCGATAGACGTGAAGATCGGCATCAGACTTGGCATCACCGCCATCGCCAACCGGGTCAGGCGTGCCAGGTTGGGGGCCAGGGCGTCGATCTGGCCAGGCAGCAGTTCGTAATAGACCTTGGCGCCATAAAGCCCGTCCTCGTCGAAAGCACTGCCGAGCCAGGCTCCGTAGGACATCCAGCCGAGCCCGCCCAGACCGCGCCACTCCTCGCTGCGCGAATCGAACCAGCGTAGCGCGTCGGGCCCGAACACCGGACGGATCAGCCGACGCATCTCGCGCGTCGCCTCGTCACGGCGGGTCACCGGCGCCACGTTGGGTCCGAGCGGTTCGATCGTGAAGCGCAGGACATCCGGCTCCTGTTCGCAGAAGGACGGCTCGAATGGCACGGCGCCGGGGGTCAAAGCATTGCGGCCGTAGGTCGGATCGTCCTCCGGCAGGGCGAAGGTTCGCTCCAGCAGGTCGCCCATCAGCGGCAGGGGATCGCGCACCTTGAGCGCTGTCGCTGCCTGGGAGATGGACTGCATCACCTGGCGGGCCATCGGCGCTTTCCGGCCATTGCTCCAGTTGGTCATGACAAACCTCCGCGGGCAGACCCTTAGATTCCGGGCAGGCTGACGCCGGCCGATGCAAGCGCATCGCGGGCGAACTGGGGCATCTCGATTGGCTTGGACGTGGTGACCGGCGACTCGATCGACTGCGAGTACTGCGCGACGCTCTCGTCGCCGACTCCGCCCACCGCCAGCCACTGTTCGCACGCCTGCACCAGATCCCAGTCGGTCGGATCGACCGTCGGGTTATTGCTGCCGAGCGAGCGCAACTGCGGGCTGGTCAACGCGTCCACCGAGATTGCGTCCGCACCATAGCCGCCGGTCAACCGCCGGCCGCTGTTAGCCAGCCAGCGGATGATGACCGCGCCGGCCCGGGCCTGGGTGCGGTAGCGCTGGGTGTTGCGGTTACCGCCCAGATAGGTGGCGTTGACCTGATCGATGACCTGCCACATGTCCCGCGCCCCGAAGGCACCGCGGATCTCCGGGTTCTGCAACAGGTCACGGAACTCGATGATGGTCTGTTGCAGCTCGACGGCGGCGAAATAGGCGATGCCGTAGCCGTGCAGCGACAGATTGGCCGCCAGGTCGCGGCCGGACTTACGGACCTGTTCCTGGGAGACCGCCATCGGGATGCTGTTGCGCAGCAGTTTCTCGACCGTGAGTTGGCGCGAGAAGGCCGAAACGGCAGACACGAAACGAAGCCACAACTCATTGAAATCGCGGTTTGGCAGGCTGGCATCCGGGTCGCCGCCGGGCGACCCGAAGGCGCGCATGTAGAGCTCCCGGCGCTCCATCTCGTTGATCCGCTCGTTGGACTTCTTGTAATAGTTGTACAGATAGTCGCCGGCCTTGCCCTTGCCGAGCGGCAGCATCCCCTGGCGGAACAACTCCACGATCTGGTCCACCACCTGGAACAGGCGCATCTCTTCCAGCATGTAGGAGAAGTAGATGGCCTGGGTGGCATGCAGGTTGGCCGCGATGATCTCGACGTCGACCGGCTCTTCCAGATCCGGCAGGCGAATCTCCAATGAGGAGGGCGGCGCCCCGGTCACCACCCCGGTCTGGGTATCAAAGGCATTCTCGATCCGGCTGGGCAGCCAGGGGTCGTTGGCGCTGAACCCATCGGCGGCCAGACGCCGAACTACTGCGGCGACCGTCTTGGCACTGATGGCATAGACTTGGTCGCGGCCCGCGCGGACGAACGTACGCTGGGCCTCGCGGCCCCCGTCGAGTCCGCTGATCGTGATGACGGGTTTGGTCACCTCGTCGTCGACCACCGCGCGTGCGATCTGGCTCTCCAATGTCACCCGGAACTTCTCGCCGAGGCGTTGGAAGACCTGGTCGAAGAGCGCGCGCGCCTGCCGGTACTCGCCTTGCGCCTCCACCACGCGGCGGACAAAGTCACGGGCGCCGGACTCCAGGATGTTATCGGTCTGGAGCAGGCCGCAGATGGCAGCGAGTTCCCGCTCGGCCTCGGTCAGGGTGCCGCCGCCGTCTGCATCCCGCTGGCTTCCCATGAAGCCGTGGACGTGGCGGTACGGCGTGTCGGCGGTGATCTTGTCGACCGTGGTCTGATGATAGGCTGCCAGCACCGCCAGATAGAAGGGATCGAGGACCCACTCGGTGAGCAGCGCCTTCTCCAATTCGTCGACTTCCTGGCGCTGAGCATCGGACAAGCCGCCGCTACGCTCCTTGGTCTGCTCGACGATGACCAGGCGCCGGTGCCGCTCGCGCATCGTCGAGCGTGCGGCAAGCTCGCGCTCGCTCAGATCGACCAACAGCACGAAGGGTTTCAATTTCACATTCTCGGCCATGGCGTTGCCTCCTGAGTTCTGGGCAAGTGGGTCGCGGGTGCTGGAGGCGTCGGCCGGACCCTGGTCCGCGGCGTTGCCCCCCGGTCCCGTGACGGGGGACACAGGGTCGGTGTGCGGCAGCGTACCCGCCTGCGTGCGGGTTCGCCGCGCTCGGTTGGACGGCTCGCTGCTCGTCATTGGTCGCCCTCCAGCCGGGCGTCGATCTGCGCATCCAGACACTCCAGGGCCGCCAGCGCGTCCAGGACGCCGCTGCCGCAGCCCTCCTGATGGGCGACGGCAAAGGGCCGGGCGGATTCCATGAGGATCTGCCGCGCCAGTTCAGGCTGCAGCGGAAAGGCGCGCCGCTCGGCGCGAGCCGCCAAGAGCGCGGCCACACCCGCTACGAAAGGCGCGGCGAAGCTGGTCCCGGAGGCCACGGTGTAACCGTCGCGGTCGCAGGTGCGGATCGCTTGTCCGGGAGCGCAGAGGGCGACATGGTCGCCGCGGGTGGAAAAACGGGCCGGAACCGCGGATGCATCGACCGCGCCGACCGCGATGACCCCAGGATGGGCGGCCGGATAATAGCGCTCGCAGGCCCCGGAGTTACCGCTGGCCGCGACCAGGATGCAGCCACGCTCCAGCGCGTAGCGTACGATCTCCGCATGGGGCAGCGGATCATCCGGTCCGAGCGCCGCGGCCGGGGTCCCGAAGCTCATATTGATGACCTTCACGCCCAGGTCGATGAGGCGCTTCATGCCCAGATCGATGTTGGCAATGGCGCCGATGCCGACCCGCCGGCCCTGACCGGCCAGCGCCGCCCCCAGCACCCGTACCGGGACCAGGGCACAGGCCCCGGCAGCACCGGGGGGCAGGGCCTCGCCGTTGGCGACCAAAATGCCGGCACAGCCAGTGCCGTGACCGACCTCGTCACTCGGGTCCTCGTCGCGTGCACGGTTGTCGCCCACCAGGGTGTAGCCCGTGACTTCGGCGTCGGTCAGGTCTACGGTATCGAAGCCGGAGCGCAGTTGACGGGCGATCTCGACCTGCGCCGCGCTCACGCCGGTGTCCGCCAGGCCAACCGCCACCGATGTCGCGCCGGGCTCGTAACCCAGGGCTTGCGGCAGACGGATCAGGCGGCGGGACTGCCAGGCCGTCTCGGACTCGACTCCATCCTGGACCGCCTCGAAGGGCGCCGCCGCCAGGAAATCCGGACTCGCGCGCTCCACGACCGGAAGTTGCCGCAACGCGTCCACCAAGTGGCTCAGGTGCGCGTCATCCGCGACCTCGACACGCAGCACCCGAGCCACGCCGGTCAATTGCTCGGCGGTGTCATAGCGTAGTCCGCGCGCCTCGTGCAGGCGCGTCACCCGCGCCGCCGAGCCGAAGTGGCGCAGCAACCGGTCGATAGGGCCGCCGTCGATGCCGCTCGCGGCCGTCGCCGCACCGCGCCGTCGTGCCGCCTCCGCGGGCAGATGTTCGGGTGTCTCACCCAAGGCCAGGGTGAGTAGCAGGCGGTGTCGCACCCGTTGGGTACCGATCATCGGTCTGGACTCGATGGGGGTCATTGGCGGCCCCCGTGCGCCGGGTCCGGCGTGAGCCGCAGGGTCAGCCGCTCGCCGTCACCGAAGTCGAGTTCCGCTTCCTCGCCGAATTGGCCGACGCCGGGCTCGATCACTAGTTCGTGTTCAAGGGCCAGTACGATCGGAACCTCTCGGCCGCCCGCCCGCATGATTGGCTGGCGACCGTCTTTCAGCAGGTTGATCCCGCGTACCTGCAGCCGGGTCGTCGCCGCGTCCGCAGCCGGTCGCAGCGCGGGCTGAATGCCGGTGACGCGCTCCGGCGGCAGCACCTGCGGGCCCCGCCGATCGGCCTCCGCCGGCAGTGGCTGCACGCCGGTGACCCGCGGTGCCGCGGCGCGTATCAGGGCCTGTTGCAGCCGATTCACCGGCAACCGCGAAAGCCGTGCGATGACGTCGGCACCGGCCGTGCGCTTGAGTTCATTGAGTTGGGTCACGGTGCGCACCCCGATCCGTTCCAGCCGCCGTTGCTCGTCTTCGGACATGCTGTCTCCCAGGGCTTCGCGCAGGTTGAAGCGCGGGTCCTCGGCGGCATAGTCGACCGCGTTCTCCTCGATCATGGGCTTGGTGATGGTGGTCAGCGCCAGCCGGATGCTGCTTGCCTCGCCGTCGCCAGGACGGGCCGGGCGGATATAGACCTCGTCGTCGACCATCGAGACGAAAGCCCGCAGGTCGAGTGAGACATCTTTGACCGCGAAGGTCAGCGGCAGCTTGGCCACCCGCGCTTTGACGGCCATCGCGGCCTGGGCCTTGTCCAACTGCTCGGTCAGGGCCTGGATGAAGAGGTCGAAGGGAACACCGTTGTCCTGGACCAAGGGCGGGATGGATGCACTCATGATGCAGACTCCGCGGCCGTCCTGCTCGGGACCTGTTCCCAGGCCAGATGCAAGGAAGCGGGCAGGGCCGTCCAGTCATCGCGGGTTCGCGCGCGCGCCACATCCGCCAGCAAGGTGCAGCGCCCGTCGCGGAAAATCGGCTGCATATCCAGCGGCAGCGTCAGTTCCAGGCCGGTCAGCGCGACCGGCAGCCCTGCCGCCTCGGTGCGCCCGGCGAAGGGCTCCAGGGCGCTGTGCAAATCCAGCAGGACCTCATGCAATTCACGCAGCATCAGCGCTCTCCCTGACTTGGAATGGAACCCTGATTCGCGCCCGGATTGGTCGCGGGTGCCGGCGCCTCGGCGGCGCTCGGACTCGCGCCCTGGGCGCCGCGCGCCACCGGTGAGTTGCGCTGTACCAGGGCGATGCGAGCGGCGTCTGCCAGTTTCTCCAGAGGCAGTGTCTCGCTGACGAAATTGAGCTTGACTTCCCCGTAGAGGTCGGCGCGGATATTCGACTCGCTTTGGGCGTTGACCCCCACGGTGGAGACCATGGTGGTGGCACTGGCGGCACCGAGCCGACCGCGCTCTCCCCAATTGGCGGTGGACTGGGGGTCGCTGGACGTGGCATAGCCGACCTGTGCGAGATCCTGAGCGGCGGCGCGGAACTGGACTTTGGCCGAAATGCTGCCGTCCCGGACCGCCACCCGGTTCATGCCCAGCAGGACCATGGTGGCAAGCAGTTGTTGGCGATCGGCGCCAATGCGGCCGCGCACCTGTGGCAGCAGCGTTTCTTCCAGCAGTTCGTCGGTGAGTTCAGTCCCCTCCAGCCCAAAGTCGGCGAGCCAGGCGGGACTCAGGCCGTCGGCGCGCGGTGCCAGTCGCGGTGTTCCGCCCTGGGGGCCGGGCAGCAGCAGACTGACCTCCGCCGGAAAGCGTTGCGCCAGCCAATCGCGGGCCTGATTGGGGGTGACGTTTTCTTCGGTGAACTGGTCCACCGTCTTGGCAACCGCCGAGATCAGACTGCCGAAACTCTCCATCTGGCGAATCGAGGCGTCGACGATGGCGTCGAAAGTTCCGTGCACCAGCCCGGCCACGAAACCGGGGAAGTCCACCTCGTCGATGGTGGCGCCCAGGCGGCGGGCCATCGTCTCGGTCGCCGGGGGCTTGGGTGCTGCAGCCCCGGCCCCGGTCGCCGACGTCGGGGCGGGGCGGCTGGGTTCGGCCAGGGCGAGCGCCGGCGACCCCGCCGGTGCTGTTGCCGGCACGCCGGCCGCTGCCGTCGGCCTGGCGCGTGACCGCGCGCTGAACGGCGGCGGTGGGGCTGGGACAAAACTGTCGGATGTGCTCACCGGCCGCCCCCGTCAACGCTGCTCCCAGCGCCCACTGGTCTCGGAGGTGCCGTCCCCGAACAGGTGGACGTCACGCACCGCAATCAGATCCGCGCCGACGACGCGGGTGAAGCGGTAGTGCAGCCGCACGCGCAGGGCCGCCACATTGACCGCGGGGTCGTCCTGGGAGGCATAGACCGCGTTGTCGTCCATGATCTGGCCGCGCACCGCCAGCCCCCAACCCACCGCATCGTTGGTCGCCACATTGGTGATACGCACGTTCCCCAGTGAACGGCCGTTGTATTGCCACTCCACCGAAAAACCGGCCGAGATCTGGTCGCCGAGGTGATTCTCGACCTTGGGCCAGTCCGTGAAACGCAAGGCCGTCGCGTCATGGAACCCAGCCGCGGATCCCGGCGCCTGATCGTTGGGGTGCTTGATACCGCGGAACTGGTCCAGTTCCCAGGTGATGTCGCCCTGGTTGTTGATGACCCGTTCCAACACGACCCCGGCGATTGCCACCGCGGCGCCCGCAACGCCTTCCAGGGCACGGGTTTTCGGCGGCGGCGGAGTCGCTGGAAGCAGTTCCTCGACCGGCGGTGCCGGCACACGCGACGCCTCCAAGGCCATCTGATAGCCCGCGGGGCGCAACCCTCGATTCGGCTGGCGTCCGAACGTGCCGCCGCTGTGCAGGATCTGCAGGTTCACCCGGCGGTAATCGGTCGCCGCCGCCTCGTACTCCTTGACAAAATCGGCCCAGGTGAGGATGTAGCGGCTGCCGCTCGTGTGGGTCCTGAGATAATCGCCGGGCGCTCCCGGCTGACCGATCACGCGGTCCCAGGGGTCGGTGACACGGATGAAGGTGTCGGCGCCGTCCGGGGATCCGTCGCTGTAGAGCCCGGTGACGACAATGGCGTGCAGGGTCGGGACCGCGGCACCCACCCAGAGGGGGCCGTTCGCCTCCAGCAGGTCGCTGAATGCATCAATGCTGTAGGACTGCGGATGCTGGAAGGTCAAACCGATCTCGCGCGCGAACGCTTCGACCTGAGTCGGATCCAATCCGCTCGCGGTGGTGCGGCCGGTAATGGTGGCGATGTCTTCGGCCGTGAGCGGGAGGTTGTCGCGCCAGCCGATGACCATGGCGGCGGCCGCGGCCCAGCAGCTCACATGGGTCGGCTGCGCGATCAGCGTGACGCCATCCCAATTGAGGCTGAACGAACTGCCCGCAGTGAGTGCCTGAACCCGGGCAGGAGGCGCGCTGCCCGGACGGCGCCCACCGGTATCTGCGGCATGCAGAATCTGCATCTGGTAGAAGCGGCCGCTGTTGGCTAGACGGCCCTCGTATAACCGTAGGAAATCGCTGAAAGACATGCGCACCGGGTCCGGACTGACGGTCGCCGGGTCCAGTACATAGACCCGAGTGTCGCTGCCGTCCGGATTGCCGTCGCTGTCCATGCCGATCAGTACCCGAATGTGGCCGCCTTGCCCGGCGACGTTCGCCACGGTGGCGACCCACAGTGGACCGTAAGACTCCAGCAGCCGGCACCACTCGGTCAGCGGGTAGGATGCCGGCGGCTCGGGCACCAGGTCCCAGGCTTCACTCAGCAGGGGACGGTCTTGCGGCAGCAAACCCTCGGCATAGGCGCCCAGGATCGGCACCTTGGCCGCGATCTCGGTATCGGGGATCGATTGGCGGCGCGCCCAGCCGGCCACCATGGCCGCGGCGGCGGCCCAGCAGGAGCCGACACTGGTCTGACGGACATGAGCGACATCGTTCCAGTAGACGGCGAATGACGCTGCGTTCAGGGCGCGGCCCAGTCCGAGAGCAGCGGTGCGGCCCTCGATCCAGGCCATCTTGGCCGGTGTAATGAAGCAGCCGCGATTGAGCCCGCGTGCTGCCGGTTCCCCGCTGACGTGTACGCCGGCTACCAGCGCCTTGAGTTCACCATCCACCATGCGCAGGTGATAGACGGGTGAGCCGCTGGCCCGCTTCAGTGTGAGGATCGGGTAATCGAAGGTCTCATCGGCCGCGCTCTCGACATAGCCGGCGTGCAGGTGCTGTTTGCGGCCGTTGATCGCGCGGGTCAATTCGGGCACCAGATCCGAGCGTGAGGAGTAGCCGCAGACCACCATGGACATGCCGGGCCCCGGTGTCGCCCGCAGGAACTCGAACCAGCGCCCGCCCGGTGCCGCGATCGGCACAGTGTCGATGACCGCCAGGTCGAAGGCGCTGTCTTCGGCGGGATAGCGGTTGCTCACCCGCCAATGGCTCGCGGTGACGTTGCAGCGGCCGAACGGCTCGGCAGTGTCGTTGTTCGCCGGGATGATGTCGACGCTCGCCTGTCCGTGCAGGTTGTGGCCCGCGGTCAGAATACGGTTGGGGCCGACGTAAAACCCGGTGCCCCGTCCGCTCACCTGGCCTGTCGCATCCTTCATCTCCAGCAGGCAGATGGCGGAGTGGGGAAAGATGCGTGTGTCGGGGACGCCGGCGAACCACTCCTCACGTTGCGGGCTGAAGGCGTCGTTCTGGCAGGTGAGCGCGCTGGCCGGATCACTCGGGTCGTAGAAGGGGGTGATGATCTCCTGTGCACGAACCGGGGTCGACAGGCGGTTCAGACCAAGCGACTGGGCCGTGCTGGCGCCGTAAAGGATGCGCACGACCTCCGGGTGGAAGCGCTCGCTGAATGGTTGAAGCACCGCGGCGCTGCCGCCGTTGGCGTTGACCCAGGCGGCCAGTCGGGTCTGAAGACTTCGCCACAGATGATCGGCGCCGGCCCAGACCAGGGTCTCCCCGATGCCCTGAGTGGAGCGGTCCGCCGCGCGGGTGTAGAAGACTTCAGTGTCGCCCTCGGTGCGGATGCCGAATTCCCGGTGGCCGCTGACCGGATGGTCGCCTGACCACTGGGTCCAGATGGTGGTGAAGCGCCAGCGCCGCGCCTCGACCAGGCTGCCCACCACCGCGGCATTGTCGGGGCCGGCAATATCGATCTTGAAGACGGCGCCTGCCGGTGTGGCCGAGCCCCAGCGCACATCGTCGGTGCCGACCGTGTAAGGCAGGAACTCGCTGTTGCCGGTATCGACGAACTCATTGAGGTGGGTGCGCACCTGATCGAGCAGGGCCGGCGCCGAGAAACCGCTCGGCAGTCGGTCGATACGCACCTCATAGCGGTCCAGGTTGAGTGCGCCCGCGGCGTCCTGAATACGCTGTACCCGCATCCCTCGCGCCCCGAGTTCGGCGGCGATGGCTGGCGGGACGGTCCAATTGAACAGGTCCGCCCACTGGGGGGCGTAGCGTTGCGCTTGCTCGACGTCGTCACGCCCGATGATCATCGCGTGCGCTGGGGCCTGGGCGGGCGACTGCGAAGGTGTCGTGGTCGCCGCCGGGGCCGCGGGCAGTGGGCCGAAACCGTCATCGTAGGGGGCTGCTGCCGCGGGCGGGGCGAGGGCCCCGCCGCTGGACGACGGCGGGGCGGGTGCGGCCGGTGTGGCCTCGGCAGCCGGGACCGTATCACCGCCCCAGATCAGACTGGCAGTAGCGGTCGCTCCCGCGCCATTCGCCAAGGGCCGCCCGGCCAGCCGACGCAGACCGCGTTCAGTCAGACCGGCAATGTTCACGTACATGTTGCCGTCGGTGGGCGCCTGCACGAAGTTGGGCACCCCGCCGCTGTTCTCGCCGTAAGTCGCCAGACCGAAGTACAGCCGCTGCTGACCGACGAAACCCGCCATCACCTCCGGCGGTACCAGATACACCGCCTCACCGCGGCGCGCCCGCAACGCGCCGCTGACCCGGCTGGAGAAGAAATTGCGCCGATGTCGATGGTCGCGTTGCTCGGGGCGGAAGAGTGCCGGATCGGTGCTGATCCCGACCTCGAACAGGGGGCTTTCAGTGCGGATGCTGAACCCGAGGACACTGAACCGATCGTCCACCGAGTCGCGGTTGGCGCGGATAACGGGCATGACTCACTCCTTCCGGCGCGGCGGTTGCCGCTTGCGGGGTATGGATTGCGGTTCTATATCGGCCAAGGTCGCGGGGTTGTCCGGCGGATCAGCCTCCCAGGAACCGACCGCGTCCCAGAAGCGGTCATGCGGATCGATCCCGAGCTCTGCGAGGTAGGGCTCCAGGAGTGTGATCATCGCCTTGAGGTCGCGGAAATACTGTCGTTGCCCGCTTGCCACATGCTCGATCACCCCGCGCCATTCCGGATTGATCCCGCCGCGCTCCCCCTTCTCCCGCCAAATCCGCACGACAAAGGCCAGGGTCTGGTCCTCGAGCAGTGCCATGTCAGGGGACGCCTCCGCCCCGCGGCCCGTCGGCTTACAAACATGCAGAGAGGTTAGCGGGCAGTCATCACGCGCGGATCACCGCGGCAACACCAACGCATCACCGGCCCGTCACGAGGGCGCGGTGAGTTGCCGCGCTTACGGTCGGTGCTGCTTCGTCGGCCGGTTGCCGGACCAAGCCGGCCTGGTGGACCGGATTGATCAGTCCGGCGGCGTGGTGTTCGCCCGTTGGGCGTCAAGATAGGCGAGCAAGTGCCGGTCGACTTCCACCAAGAGTCGACGTGCGGTTTGCAGGTGGTGATTGGGCAGTGCGCCTTGCGGCCACGGGTCATCGTCCAGCCCCTGACTTTCCGCCATGGTGAGGATCGGGCAGGGAGCGAGGGTCCCCGGCGCTGACCCTTCCCCCGCGACGCGGTCTCCGTGGTCGGCGATGTGCTGATAGAGGGCGAGGGTCTCGCGCATGGGCGCGACCCCCAACTCACGCCGCAAGCTGTCCCGGCACAGTTCGAACTGACGCAGGGCCAGGGTGCGCCGTCCCTGCATGACGTAGCAACGCATCAGGTCACGATGGACGTCTTCACGCAGGGGGTCGAGGTCGAGGATGGCCTGGGCGTAGCCGATCGCCCCGCCGTAGTCCTGCCATGCGGTGTGGATTTCCGTAAGGCGGCCCAACGTATTGAGATAGATGCGACGGTAGCGTTCCCGCTCGACCAAGGCCCAGGGGTCATTGAAACCGGTCAGGAACTCACCCTTGTAGAGCGCCAGAGCGGTTTGCAGGTCGTGAATATCGGTCTTCGAGAGTTGCGGCAAAGGTTGGCTGAGCCCGCTGCGTGTCAGGCGCGTGAAGTCGTCCACATCGAGCCAGATCGGGCCGGGGCCATTGAGCCCCAGTGCGCCTTGGCGGTTGGTCACCAGATAGTCCCCCGGCTTGGCGGGCGCTTGTTCGATGGCCCGGCGCAGGCGCCACAGCGCCGTGTTCAGCGGCCCGAGGGTCGTTGCGTCCTGGCTGTCACCCCAGAGCGTCTGGGCGATCTGCCAACGGCTGAAATAGCGTCCGCGACCCAAGGCGAGGAACACCAGGAGTGCCGCCTGGCGCGTCGGCAAATTGATCGGCCGCGCCTGAGTGGAATCCGCGGCCAGTGACACCGACAAGGAGCCGAACAGTGCGACGTTGAGCATGAACCTCCCCCCCGATCCTTTGATTTGATTGAGAGGAGGATAGACAGTCAAACAAGCATCGTGTCGAGAAATTCCATTCGCCGTGGACGAGCGGCAGACCCGGGGCGCAGCGCGAATGATGGGTTTCGCGGCGCCCTACCCATCCGGCAAATCCGGCACAATCGCCGACGTCAAGGACGCCGCGGGAGGCCCGGCAGGGGGGGGCTGCGCCTAGCGGTCGCGTGATTCCGCGGAGTCCTGGCAGCCGAGTAACAGATTGCTGCCTGCCCGCTGCATCTCCATGGCAACGTCAATGTGGTCGCTCATTTGCTCGCTCCACAGGCGCTGCCATTCGCGCAGAGGCGCGCTGGTCGGATCGGTGCCGGCAAGCCAGCCGCTCGGGCCGAAGGCTTTGCAGGCAGCATTCAACCAGAACTCCGAAACCATCCAGCCGAGGCGCCACGCCTCCCAGGGATTGGCGATGGGCGTCGGGTAAAGGACCATGGGAAAGCGAGTTTGCTGTGCGAACATAACTGAGTGAACCTCAATTTTTTAAATTGACGCATTGTTGGCAGCGGGCTGGGTCTGCGTCCATCGTCGCCGCTCAATCCTCTGCATTGGCAAATAGGTCGGCAATCGCCGGACCCAGGCTTGCGTTCGGCCGCACCGGGGCGGGCAGACCCAGATGCAGGTAGGCGGCCTGGGTCGCCATGCGACCGCGCGGAGTACGCATCAGATAGCCTTGCTGGATCAGATAGGGCTCCAGCACGTCCTCGATGGTGCCGCGCTCCTCACCGATCGCCGCGGCCAGACTTTCCACCCCTACGGGTCCGCCGTCGAACCGCTGGATCACCGCCGCGAGCAATCGCCGGTCCATGTGATCGAAGCCCAGCGCATCCACCTTAAGCATAGCCAGTGCCTGGTCGGCGACTGTGACGGTGATCTGCCCATCGGCGCGCACTTGCGCGAAATCGCGCACACGACGCAGCAGTCGGTTGGCGATGCGCGGGGTGCCGCGCGAGCGGCGGGCGATCTCGGCGGCGCCATCCGGTTCGGTGGGGATGGCCAGGATTTCGGCGGACCGGCGCACGATGGTGGTGAGGTCCTCCGCCGAGTAATACTCCAGCCGTTGGACGATCCCGAAACGGTCGCGCAGCGGCGAGGTCAGGAGTCCGGCGCGCGTGGTGGCGCCGACCAGGGTAAAGGGCGGCAGGTCGAGCTTGATCGAGCGGGCGGCCGGCCCCTCGCCGATCATGATATCGAGTTGAAAATCCTCCAGGGCCGGGTAGAGCACCTCCTCGACCACCGGGCTCAGCCGGTGAATCTCATCGACGAACAGCACATCCCCGGCCTCCAGGTTGGTGAGCAGGGCGGCCAGGTCACCCGGCTTCTCCAGCACCGGCCCCGAGGTCTGGCGCAGGTTGACCTGCATCTCGTGCGCGATGATGTGGGCCAGCGTGGTCTTGCCGAGCCCCGGCGGCCCGAAGATCAGCACATGATCCAGCGCCTCGCGCCGGGCGCGCGCGGCACCGATAAAGATCTCCATCTGCTCGCGCACCGCCGGCTGGCCCACATAATCCGCCAGCCGACGCGGGCGGATCGCCCGATCCAGGGCGCTGTCGTCGCCGGCGGCCAGCGGGCTGATCAGACGATCCGGGTCAGTTGGCATCAATGGTTCCGATGCAATCGGTCAGTCCGCATGCCGATGCCCCCGATCGGGTAACTGCCGGTATTCCGAACAGCGCTTCGGGGTCGGGATGCCCTTGCCCGGATTGAGCAGTGTTTCCGGATCGAAGGCGTGCTTGACCGCGTGGAACTGGGCCAATTCAGCCGGGCTGAACTGCACGCACATCTGGTTGATCTTCTCGATGCCGACCCCGTGCTCGCCGGTGATGGTGCCGCCGACCTCCACGCACAGCTCCAGGATGCGTCCGCCCAGTTCCTCGGTGCGCTCCAGTTCGCCGGGCGTGTTGGCATCGAACAGGATCAATGGGTGCATATTCCCGTCTCCCGCGTGGAAGACATTGGCGACCGCCAGATCATATTGGGCCGACAACTCCGCGGTGCGACGCAGCACCTCCGGCAGGGCGCGGCGCGGGATGGTGCCGTCCATGCAGTAATAATCGGGAGAGATGCGCCCTACGGCCGGGAAGGCCGACTTGCGCCCCTTCCAGAACCGCAGCCGCTCGGCGTCGTCGCGCGAGGTCCGCACCTCGGTCGCCCCGCTCGCCAGCAACAGGTCGCGCACCTGCACGGCCAGCTCAGCCACCTCGGCCTCGGTGCCGTCGATCTCGCAGATCAGGATGGCCGCCGCGTCGATCGGATAGCCGGCATGGGCGAAGGCCTCGGCCGCCTTGATCGCCGGCCCGTCCATCATCTCCAGCCCTGCCGGTATGATGCCGGCCGCGATGATCTCGCCCACCGCGTGGCCGGCGCGCTCCACATCGTCATAGGCGGCGAGCAGCGCCTGCGCCCGTTCCGGCACGGGCAGCAACTTGACCGTGACCTCCACCGTCACGCCCAGCATCCCCTCCGAACCGATATAGAGCGCCAGCAGGTCATACCCCGGCGCGTCGGGCGCCGTCGAGCCGAGTTCGATCAACTCGCCCTCCATGGTGACGAACTTGATGCCCAGAACGTTATGCACCGTCAGCCCGTACTTGAGACAGTGCACCCCGCCCGAATTCTCCGCCACGTTGCCGCCGATGGTGCAGGCGATCTGACTGGACGGGTCCGGGGCATAGTAAAGCCCGTGAGGCGCCGCGGCCTCGCTGATCGCCAGATTGCGCACCCCCGGCTCCACCCGCGCCCGGCGCGCCGCCGGGTCCAGCTCCAGGATGCGGTTGAACCGCGCCAGACTCAGCACGATGCCGTCGCTCAGTGGCAGGGCGCCCCCGGACAGCCCGGTGCCGGCCCCCCGCGCCACCACCGGCACCTGTTGTTCGTGACACAGCCGCAGGATCCGCTGAACCTCCGCCACCGTGCGCGGCAGCACCACCAGCAGCGGCAGTTGGCGATAGGCCGAGAGCCCGTCGCACTCATAGGGCCGTACCTGCTCCTCCTGCTCCAGCACGGCATCGGTCGGGAGGAAATCGCGCAGTGCGCCGACCAGCTCGGCACGGGCGGACGTCAGACCAGGCGCATGGAAGTCGGTCGTGGCGGTATGCAACAGGCTCATGTGGACCTTGGTGGGGCGCGGTGCCCGGCTGGATGTTGGACGCGACAGTTATCTTAGGGCCTAGAGCATTCGGGCGCTGCCGACAAATTCCAGCCCCCCGAGTCGCGAAACCCTTCGCCCGGCGCCCGCAACGCGGTACACTCTACACTCCGTGGAGGCGAAACGCCCCGCGGACTCCAGCCAGACGCCGGCGTAGCTCAGTTGGTAGAGCAGCTGATTTGTAATCAGCGGGTCGGGGGTTCGAATCCTCTCGCCGGCTCCAATAAAACAAGGGCTTATCGGAAACGGTAGGCCCTTTTTCTTTGCCGTGGCGCACTCATGGCGCACTGGCCCGCAACACCCGACAACAAGGCGCACCCTGCCCACCGACCCGGCGCACCCTGCCGGACACCTGAGACACCCTCGCCAAGACCGGCCAAACGGCCCGGATTCGACCCCGTTTTTTCTGCGAGTGCGCCGTCAGTGCGCCGCGGACCCATGGCGCACCATGAGAATGCTTCACGATCATGCGGTTGATGGTGAACAACGCCTGATAGAGTATCCTGCGTTGCCGTTTTCTGCCGTTTGTTGTACACTTTAGCCCTGAGACGAACAGGCCCCGAGTCGGCGCCAACCGACCCGAGGCCCTAACCACCACGCAACCTGTCAAAGAGGTTCCGCCATGGCTACCGCCAAGTATAACGCCCGCACTCGTCCGACCATGGGAGCCTGACCCATGGCGACCCTAACCAAGCGCACCGACTCGACCGGCGCAACCTCCTACCGCGTCGAGGTCCGACTGAAAGGCTACCCGGCGCAACGTGCCACCTTCGAACGCCTGACCGACGCCCGCAAGTGGGCCAGTGCGACCGAAACCGCGATCCGTGAAGGGCGTCACTTCGGGACCGTGGAAGCCAAGCGGCACACCCTGGCCGACCTGATCGACCGTTATTGCCGCGACGTGCTACCCACCAAGAAGGCCAAGACCCAAGGCCCCCAGGCAACACAGTTGGCTTGGTGGAAAGACCAGATCGGCGCCCGGACCCTGGCCGACGTGACCCCGGCCCTGCTTGCCGAGTACCGCGACACCCTGAGCCGGGAGCCGGTCCCGAGCATGGCGAAGGACCAAGCCAAGGCCGGACCCGAGCGCACCCGTTCACCGGCCACCGTCAACCGCTACCTCGCGGCCCTGTCGCACGCCTTCACCGTGGCCGTGAAGGAATGGGGATGGATCGAGTTCAATCCGCTGTTGAAGGTGACGAAGCCCAAGGAACCCCGCGGCCGGGTTCGTTTCCTGTCCGATGACGAGCGTGAACGCTTCCTGACCGCCTGTCGGGAGTCGAGCAACAAGGATCTTTATCCGGCCGTGATCCTGGCCCTGTCCACTGGCGCCCGGCAACAGGAAATCATGGGTCTGCGCTGGCCCCAGGTAGACCTTGCCCGCCGCGTTGCCACCTTGCACGAGACCAAGAACGGCGAGATTCGGGTTCTACCCTTGGCCGGTCCTGCCCTGGACCTGCTGCGCGAACGCTCCAAGGTCCGGCGCCTGGATACCGACCTGATCTTTCCAGGGCACACGCGCCCGGCCAAGCCTATCGACCTGCGCACCCCGTTCGAGACCGCCTTGAAGCGCGCGGAGATTGCCGACTTTCATTGGCATGACTTGCGCCATACCGCCGCGTCCTACCTCGCCATGAACGGCGCGAGCCTCGCGGAGATTGCCGAGGTTCTTGGACACAAGACACTGAGCATGGTCAAGCGGTACGCCCATTTGAGCGAAGCCCACACGGCAAGCGTAGTCGAGCGGATGAATCAGCGGTATTTCGGGGAGGGGGCGAAGTGAGCGACTTGCTCTCCGACCTTCTAGACGCCGCCATACTGTCCGGGGTTCTCGACGCCCACATGAGCGACGAGGACCGCGACAGCTTTCGGAACGCCAAGGTTCCGACAGCAATGCTTATGGCCGAGGTCGAGGACAACTACCTAGACGAGTGGAGACGGTTGGCGACTGAGCCCCGCAAGGGGAAAAAGACGACATCGGTAAAGGCCGCGCGGGAGTTGTGCGCGGTCGCTTGCGTGTGCCTGGAGCGCAACCACCCACTACCACCCGCCCTGCGAGCGCACTTGGCCCAAGCCCTGCGCCACGGCGCCGAGGGTCGGTCGGTTGACCGCTCGCTAGGACTCAAGCGCGGCGCTGGACAGGCCAAGGCCGAGGACCCGATGGACGTTGAGCAGCATGAACGCGAGATTGCCGTGTGGATCTTCGGGAGGTGGAACCGCGAGGGGTTGTCGGAGGCGCAAGCGAAAGAGTCTGCTTGCACCGAGTTCGGCTTAGACACCCGGCGCGTTGAGCAAATATGGCAACGGCACAAGCCCAGCAAGGGCGCAACGCTGCCGCCAGCGAAATGAAATAGCCGGGTTTCGTTTCGGGACTCAGCACCCCAAACGGCCGAAAGTTCGCACCACGCAAGCCCAATTAAGGGCTTGAGCAACCAGCAAGGTGCAACCTATGGCGACCCCATCGACCCCCGAAACCGCCCGCCACACTGACCGCCCCGGCGCAACAATCGACCCTGATCTCGTCTGGGTTCCCCCTAAACAGATTCCCGATCATTGCCCCGGCGAAAGTGTTGGCGGTGTCCGCTGGGCGATCTTCAACGAGCGCACCAACGGATTAGCCGAGTCTGGCGCCGTGGTGCGCCGTGGCCGAAAAGTCTTGGTCAATCCGAAACGCTGGGTTGCATGGACGCGATCCAACCCGACCCTGAGCCCGCCGAAGCCCAAGGCCGGCGAGAAGGTAGCGCCCCGCGCCCGCCCGCAGTATCGGCCCCAACCCGTTGCGACCTTGGCCGCGGAGTGAGCCATGGATACCTTCAACGAGACACCGGCCCCAGACGGCCGGACGGGCAAGCCTGACCCCACAAATGAGAACGCCCGCCACGGGAGCGAACCGGGACGGGCGCGGAGGGGACACGGGGGAGCGAACGGACGGGTTAATTCTACCCCAAAACCGCCCACGCCGACCGCCATCAAGGCCGCTATCGACCCGTTGGACTTCTACACGGCGGAACTGACCGACGCCCCGACCCTGAAGCCTGCCGCGGACGGCTGGACGCAAAACGTATGCTGTCCTTTCCCCGACCATGACGACATAGAACCCTCTTTCGGCGTCAACGCCAAGACGGGCGCCTTTCAGTGTTTCGGGTGCGGCGCTCAAGGCGGTTCCGTCCTGGACTTCATCATGTTGCGCGACAAGCTGACACTGGACGAAGCCCGCACCGAGCTTGCACAGCGATACGGCATTGACCGGGAAGCGACCGCTACCAGACCGCACCATCGGCCCGCTACGGCATCGGCGCCGACCCCCGCGCCCATTGCTGACCCGCTCGCACCGATACCCCCTGATGCCCTGGCATCGCGGCCCCAGCGGTTCCGCGAGCTTGGCGCACCCTCTGCAACATGGACCTACACCGATGCGGACGGGCGGCCCCTGGCGTTCATTCATCGGTTCGAGATCACCAATAAGAAGGGCGAGCCTGATAAGACCTTTCGTCCGCAGTCATGGACTCCGGCTGACGGCTGGCGCTGGACAGACCCGGCCGGGTTGTGGCCCCTCTACCGCCTGGACCTGCTGACCGCCCGGCCTGATGCCGAGGTATTGTTCTGCGAAGGCGAAAAGTCCAGCGATGCGGGGGCACTGCTGCTGCCTGACCTTGTGGCAACTACCACCGCCCACGGCGCGCAAAGCCCGCAGAAAACCGACTTCACCCACCTGGTTGGGCGGCACGTCCGAACCTGGCCGGACCACGACGAGCCCGGCGCGCAATACGCCCGCACCGTTGCGTCATTGGCCTACGCGGCTGGCGCGGTATCGGTGGAGGTCTTGGACCTGGCGAGCCTCGCGGTTGACCCCGTGACCGGGGAGCCGCGCGAACTGCCGCCCAAGTGGGACGCGGCGAACGCGGTAGCCAATGGATGGACGGCTGAACGGTTGGCCGGCGCCAAGTGGGTGCGTGTCGCCAATCCTTACGCTGATTCAGAGGTATCAGAGGTATCAGGGGTGCAAGCCAGCAACGGCGCGGATTCTGCTGATACCCCTGGCGAAAACGAAGGGGTATCAGGGGTATCAGGCCAGACCGAAAGCCCGGTTCCCGAGGTTTCTAAACGCCCGGCATGGCGCGTCTTTGACGACCGGCTTGACCATGGCGGACAGAAGTACCGGCCGGGTGTCTGGCACTTCGGGACCGACGGGACCGGCGAGTTGACACAGGCATGGATTTGTTCACCGCTCCACGTTGACGCCGTGACGTTCGACGGCCAAGACAACAACTTCGGGCGGCTGCTGCGCTTCAAGAACACCCTGAACCGCTGGCGCGAATGGGCCATGCCGATGGAACTGCTATCGGGACTCGGGAACGAAATCCGGGCTGAACTGCTGGCGATGGGCGTTGAGATTGACCCCGGCACCAAGGCCCGCAACCTCCTTGCCAGTTATCTGCAAGCCAAGCCACCCAAGCGGCGGATGCGTTGCGCGCTGCAAGTCGGTTGGTGCGATGGATCTTTCGTCCTGCCGGATGCAGTCATCGGCCCCCAGGCGTCTGGCGTGATTTTCCAATCCGGGGAGCGCGGACACGACGAACATACCCAGGGCGGCACCTTGGACGGCTGGCGAGAAGGGATCGCGGCCCGTGCTATCGGCAATCCTACGCTGTCACTTGGGCTCTGCGCGTCATTCGTTGGCCCTTTGCTGGACCTGTGCAACGCAGAGGGGGGCGGGATTCACTTCGTTGGTGAGTCATCGACCGGAAAGACCGCCGTCATTGACGCGGCTTGCTCGGTATGGGGCGGCAAGAACTACCGGCGCAGTTGGCGCGCGACCGCGAACGGCATGGAAGGCGCGGCGGCCCTGTTCAATGATTGCCTGCTGGCCTTGGATGAAATCAGCGAGTGCGACCCGCGTGAAGTCGGGGCCATCGTCTACGCACTCGGGAACGGACGCGGCAAGCAACGGGCAATGCGTTCAGGCAATGCGCGGAGCGTCACCCGCTGGCTGTGCTTTGTGCTGTCGAGCGGCGAGCGGACGATAGCCACCACGATGCTTGAGGGCGGCTTTCGCGCCAAGGCCGGGCAAGGGGTCAGGCTGTTGGACATTCCCGCACGGCGCACCCATGGCGCATGGGACACCCTGCATGGGTTGCCGTCCGGCGCGGCCCTGTCCGACGCCTTGAAGCTGGCCGCGAAAACCCACCACGGCCGGGCGGGACGGTCCTACTTGGAGCGGTTGACGACGGACGGGCGCGACTTCGCCGCCCTGCTGGAGCGGTTCAGGGCGCTGCCGGAGTTCAGCCCCGCGGACGCTGAAGGGCAAGACACCCGCGCGGCCGGACGCTTCGCACTGCTGGCGCTGGCCGGGGAGCTTGCCACCGAGTACGGGGTGACAGGCTGGCCCGAAGGCGAGGCAACCCAGGCGGCGGCGGTTGGCTTCACCGCTTGGCGCACCCTGCGCGGCAAGGGCAACGACGAGCAACGCCAAATTCTTGAACGGGTGTCGGCGTTCATCGAGCGGCACGGGGACGGGCGCTTCTCGAATGCCGACGACCCCGACGAACGGCGCGTGACCAAGGACCGTGCGGGATGGTGGAGGGCTGACCCCGGCACCGGGGAGAGGGTCTATCTGTTCACCGCGGACGGGATGCGCGAGGCGCTTAAGGGGTTCGACTTCAACCAGGCGCTGAATGTGCTGGAAGCCGCCAAGGTTCTACCCACGGCCGGAGCGGACGGCAAGCGCGCCAAGTTCTACCGGATCGGCGGACGTGGGATGAAGCTTTACCCGGTCCTGGCGAACGCGCCCGGTGACGATGCACAGGGAGGCGACCATGGGGCTTGATGCACTGCTGGCGACGCTCGAAAGCCGGGCGGCTGATACCCCTGATACCCCATGCAACCCGCTTGAGGTATCAGCGAAACCCGCGTCACTGTTGGGCTGCACCCCTGATACCCCTGCAACCCCGATAAACGACAATGCAACGAGCGAGACCGCGCCCGCCGACCGGCCCGCGTCACCCTGGCGCGCCCTGTACCGGGAGTGGTTCGCGGGATTCACGGAGCCTACAGCCGTGGTAACGCTGGACCCGACCCAGAAACGGCAAGCCGTAGACGCTGGCGTTGTGTCCCTGGAACTGGCCCGTGAAAGCGTCCTGGTGGCCTACCGAGGTCCGGATGCACAGGGGTTGCTCGCCGTTCAGCGGGAGAAGTACGACGCCTTCAAACTGATTGAGGCCCTGGAGGGCACGCCATGACTGAGCCCCGTTCGCCTTACATCGTTCGCCATACACCGTTCGCCACCGAGGACCACACCATGAGCACCATCGTCGCCACCATCCCCCAGGGCGCTACCGACCTGGCGCCGATTGACGAATCCGCTTTAGCCCGGTTGCGCGCTAAGGCGAAACTCAATGCCGAGGTCGCGGTATGGAAGCCCGTACCTGGTGCCGTGCTGGAGGGTGCCATCGTCGGCTCGCGCAAAGTGGTCGGTCCCTTTGGCGAGCAACAACAAGGGCTGATTCAGACCCCCGAAGGTCCGGTTATTGCCGTTTGGCTGACCGAATGGCTGCTGGGTCAATTACGGGCACAGGGCGCGGAGCTTGGCGACTTGGTGAGCATTGCCTTTCACGGCAAAGAGACTGCGCGCACTGGTGCGACGTACAACCGAATGACGCTGACCGTCCTCAAGCCATGAGCACGCCAATGGAAACCGAAGTCCTTATTTCATTGCGGGGCGCAGCACTGCTTACCCTGGACGCCGCGATTCGTGAAAAAACCATGCCCGCGCAATCACTTGTGAAAGTCTGGCTATCGCTCGCCCGCAACAATGGCTTGCCTGCCGATGTTCCCATGCGCTACCGCCGTGCAGTGTCGTGGGGCTGCACCGATTCGGAGATTCGAGCGATTGCCGAGGCATTGCATACCGCCGTTCCCTGGCACCGGGCAGCACTCGCCGCGGGATTGCGGTTCAAGAACATGCCCGACCCGACCAATAAACCCGCCGCCTAATCGAGACCAACCAATGACAGACCCATTATTGACCCCAACCGCCGAGCAACTCGACGCCGCTCATGCCCTGATGCTGTCACCGACCATGAGCCGACTCGCCGCTTTGGCGCACGGCATGGCCGAGGACTTCACCGGCCCTGACGCCATGCGAACGGCCCTTATTTCCTGTGCGGTTGAGGTCATTCGCAGTATCGACCGTGGCGCCATTCATTGCGACGAATCGGCAGACCGGGCAATGGTTCACGGTCTACTCGTCGCGGCACTCGAAATCGCCAACCCTGGCGGACTGGTCCGCGGTTCGGTCGAGTTTACGGGGCGAGTGCAGTAGCCTGATCGGTGCCTAATCTATCAGGCGAAGCAGGCAACCAACAGAGGACTAGACGATGGGCAAATTCCAACAAGGCACAAGTGGCAATCCAGCGGGACGACCACCGCGATCAGATACCGAACGGGCACAACGAGAGGCTATCCGCGCCGCACTGCCGGGCATCGTGGAGCAACTGACCCAGCTTGCGCTTGCTGGCGACGTTCAGGCGGCACGGCTGTTGATGGACCGCGCCTTACCTGCCTTGAAGCCCGTAGACACGCCCGCACCGCTGGCCCTTGGCGCCGACCTGGCCCAAGCATCGGCGGCTGTCCTGGCGGCCCTGGCGGCTGGTGATGTGACGCCCGACCAAGCCGGTTCAATTGCTGGCGTCCTGTCGGCATTGGTGCGGGCGAAAGACGCCACCGAGGTTGACGCCCGGCTGACGGCACTGGAACAGGCGGTCCTCAAATGAGCGTCAAGGCGCGACTGGCACGGCTGGAACGCCTGCAAGCCCAGCACGACCCGGCGCAAGCGGTCCTGCTGGTCATTGGCGAACCGACACCCGAGCACCAGGCCATGCTCGACCACGGGCAGTATCGGGTTGCTCTTTTCCTTCCCGACAACGGCCGCGACCCCAGAGGCACCGATGAACCAAGCAATTCGCAGACGCCTTGAGGCATTGGAGCAGCAAGCCGGGGCGACCGGTCCGCAACTCGACTTCTCCGGACTGACGCGCGACGAACGAACGGACTTGAGAGGCATCCTGGTAGCCGTCACGGCCGGCACGATGACCCCGGACGAAGCCGGCGCCGAGGTAGAGCGGCTGGGGATTGGGAAGCGGTAGAGAGCGGTTACACATCGGTTACACACTCCCGTGCTACCATGGTTGTGCAACCTTTGTGCAACCCCGGAGCCTGCCATGTCACCCGCTGAAACCGTCCTCGCCAACCTGCCCGAAGTCCGGGCAGCGTTCGCCAAGTCACCCGGCCCGGTCGGCGCCTGGTCCCTGCTGCAAGGCACCTGCCCGGCACTGACCGCGGCAATGTCCATCAACTCGTTTCGCTCGGTTGCTCCCGTGGTCCTGCTGACGGCTGAGCGGTTACACAAGGGTTGCACACTCCCGGAAGCCACCCCAGCAACGCCGACCACGACGCCCCGGACCTTTGACGGCTGGTCAGTCCAGACCGATGCCAAGGGTTACACACGGTTGCACAAAAAGACCGGGGGCAAGGTCCGGTCGCTCTACATCGGCAAGCAATGGGACGAAGCCAAGGCAACCGCGTTGCTGCACCGCCTTGGAACGGCAACGGGAAACCCAGCACACCGGGCACTGTTCGCCATCCCGACACCCGCGGTCAGTGCCAGCACCGCCCTTACTGCCCCGCGCCCGCTCCCGGAGCAGACCCGGATCACTGGCGACCTGGAGTTAGACGCAGCACTGTGGTTGGTTGGGGTCTGCAAGAACGCAGTGGACCTTGCGACATTGGACCGAGCCACCGAGGGGGCGAAGCGACTCACCACGCCAGCAAACGAGCTTGACCGGCGCTATGGTGCGTTCCTCGCGTCCCAGGGTGCCCACCAACTGCAAGCGGTCTTTGGCAGCTTCGATGCAGCCAACGTCGCGCGGCACGTCGAACGGGCACGCGAGCGCATCGAGTGGAACGCCGTAGCAATGGCGGTATTCGGCTCTTACGAAGCCACCGAGGCCCCCACCGAGGCGGAACAGATGTTGACCGACACCACGCCGACCACGCTCCCGGACGGCGACTATTGGCACTGGAAGCCGGAACAGATAACCGCGGTCTTTGCGGGTTCGGTCAACCCGACCACCTTGACCGAGGCGGTTGCAGAGATTCGCTATTGGCGCTGGCTCTACCAGGTTCGCCGCCATGCCCGCGCAACCCGGAACCCCGGTCAGTCTTTTGACGACGAGCCGTTTCTTGTCCAGGCTCGCGGAAACTATGTCGAGCGCCTGCTGCTGGAACTGAAACCGATTGACCAAGCCGAGGCGGTCCTGGTCGCTGACGCAGTGGACGAGTTCGAGATTGACTCTGAGCGGATAATTGCGGTCCTGCGCCATCTGGTTGGGTGCCCGTGACCCGCCCCACGGCGGGGCGCCCGCACGGCAAGGTATGGCGATCATGCCCATACCCTTTGTCCGGAGCCAAGCCGACTCATCGGCACCGCCTATCGGGCACAGAAAATGCGCCTACCGCCAGACAACGCTTTAGCCGAACCAAGCAGACACCATGCCCGATAGCCAGCGCCTATCGACCGGCGCGAGTAGGGGGCAACCATAGCGATCATCACAACGGTTGGGCTATTGCCTCGTCGCTCGACACCGACGAGACCCCTCGCCGTGTCAGAACTGCCGGGGACTTCTGACACTGACCGGCATTCCCGTTGCAGCAACGACAATTCCGGTCGAGCACAACGGTTCGGCAGGGTTCCCCATGGCGCACTCGTGGCGCACTCAGGCCCAAATATCGGCGGTTATCCACAAGCAAGCGCAACACCTAAACCGCGCTAAGTTGCTGTCTATGCTCGCTAAGCTGTTGTCCTGATTGGGGTATGCGAAGGATTTGTAATCAGCGGGTCGGGGGTTCGAATCCTCTCGCCGGCTCCAATAAAACAAGGGCTTAGAGTAAAATCTAGGCCCTTTTCTTTTCCCGCGGGACACTTGCGGGACACTGGCGAATAACACGAATCAAGACAGTACAACACGGACTTGCCTAGACGGCTCCCCAGCGGTCAACCGACGAACATGCAACGTTGTTGACCTTGCCAGATTCCCCCCGGGGTCTTCCGTCCCTTTTCCCCCGTAATGCAAGGCTCCGGTTACCGCTGGGCGACCCGCGTTTGCTGCGCTATAACCGCCTGCGCAGTCAGACGCAAAAACTCAACATCCGGGGTATCTCCTACGGCGCACCGTGCTAGAACCAGAAGCCGCGCATCGGCGCGCGCTAGGGTGTCTTGATCTGCGGCTGACAGACTATCGGAAGGTGCCAATGCTAGCGATTCGCGAGCATTCTGGACCTTGGACAAGCGGGGCGTTTCGCATGTGAAACACGTTGCCAGCCAATAGCGAACCCAACCGGCGCTGGGCCTGGCACCTTCCCGGAGCCCAAGCCCGCCGCGTCTGGTTCGAGGGCCAGCGGCAGAGCCCCAGGGCGAGCCCGCCGACAACGCTGGAAAAACAGCGTCACACCGGCCAATAGGTCGGCTATATTGAGAGTGCGCCCCGTGGTTGGTTGAGTTTGCGGCTTTGACGCCCCTCGCGTTTCATGCGTAGACACGGTTCCCAGCGGGGCGTTTTCTATTTCCACGGCCGGTGCTGGCCCTGGCACTCTCCCGAAGGCCCTGGACCTGGACACCCTCCCGGAGACCCTCGCGGCGTTGGACAACCTCCCGGAGCCCGGCCGGTTGGTCCTGATCCCGCTCCACGGGACACCCGGACAGCGAGAGCATGAGCGACCCAGCGCGCAACCTCCCGGAACCGCGGGAACCGATCCAATCCCTTGGGTCAGTCCTTGCGAGCGAGCGCACGGTAAGGCAACTGCACCGCGACCCGTCCGCGTTTGTGGTCGCGGCCGTTGACGGTCTTTGCCGAAAAGAGGTGATCGACCTGATTGCGCCACTGATTCCGCCCGGTTTGTGCCATGAGTCCGGGTTTCGATCGCTGGTGAGGGAGGCGAGACAGAATCACCAATGGCCAGACCACCCCGCCCGCTCTGCCGTTAAGCCGCCGTGCGGCACCGAAGATTGACCCCGCGGCCCCGGTGTCTACGCTTTAAGTAAGCCGCTATACTTCGCGAGTCGCACGTCGTTTAGGACGTTGGTCCGGGAGCGCAGAGCCTGCGGGTATCGGACAGTGCGGCACTTTTTCACCGCCATTACCCCCAGATGCCAAGGGGACACAGCCCCGCACGGCGCGGCTTCTCGTTCCCACGCTCCGCGTCAATGCCATTAAGTTAAGCGCCGACGGCATGGCTTCTCGTTCCCACGCTCCGCGTGGGAATGCCGGGCGGGCGCTCCGCGTCCGGTCTTGGCGCCGGACGCGGAGCGCCCGCACGTGCTCCCACGCAGGAGCGTGGGAGCCAGAATGGCTTAACTTAATGGCATTGAGGGTAACGCTGGGGGAACAAACGGCTCGCGTTCGGCCTTGTTCTGGCGCGTTATGACCGTTCGTCGGGCGCCGTTGAGCGGTAGGATCGAGAGTTCACCAACGACGCGAGGGGAACGTGCCATGACCGCAGAGATTGAAAGCCTGGTCCTCGAACATCTGCGCGCGATCCGGGCAGACATTGCCGACCTAAAGCGGGAAGTCACCGGCAACAGCGTTCAGTTATCCGCAATGGGTCAACAACTGGCGGGACTGACCGCGGCGGTCTACCGGGCAAGTCCGACATCGACGAAATCAAACGGCGGTTGGACCGGGTTGAACGGCGGCTGGAACTGAGCGAGAGCCATTGAGCGGTAGGCCAGGGTGTCAAGAATGAAGCTGGTCATGTCCTCAGCCATCGGTCAATTCAAGGCGCCGTTCAATCCGCTCGACACGGCGCCGCAGTCCTTCCAGGTCGGACTTGCCCGAGTAAACCGCCGTTGTCAGGGCGCCGACTTGCTGTCCGAGCGTGGCAAGGTTTAGCTCGATGCTCGTGAGTCGTTCGCCGTGGTCGATTTGGGTTGCGCGAATCGCTCGCAGGTGTTCCAGGACCAGGCTTTCGATGTCTGCTGTCATCGTGGGTTCTCCGGGTGAAAGGGTGTGGGTCACTTGGCGACGGTCCGGGCACGGGGCGGAGGCTCGGCAACCGTAACCGATAGTAACCAGCCCAATCAAGGCACCGCGATCAACCGCGCGCTGCAACCGGCCCCGGCAGTTAGGTCCGCCAAAAGACCGCGTCGTCGCGGTGGTTACAAAATACCCCTTTAGCCGCTAGAGTAACGTGCCGTGCCCCCGCGGCGCCGCCGTCTGCCCTTTCTGTGCCGAAGGACCCAACGCCAGGTAACCGCCGTGAGCAACCCCTTCTTCGACCGGCCGATCCTCAACTCCCCTTACGCCTATCCAGCGCGCCACTGGGAACTGGACGACACGGGCCAACCGACCCAGAAGATCGTCGAGGCCCGGCGTCGGGCGGAGTTCATCACGCCGATCCCCAAGCCGAAGAAGCAGAAGGGCGCTCCGAAGCAGTTCGACCTGGCATTCGATGAAGGCAAAGGACTGAGCACGGAGGCCCAGCGCTACGACCACACCGCCATCATCAACGCCGTCCGCCAAGAGGTCGACCGCTGGCGGCTGGACCCCGATCCGAACCACTGGCGGGTCACCCCGGAGACGGCGCGCCTCCTCGCGCACTGGCGACAGCACCCGTTCAGCAGCCTGCGTCCCTTCTTCTGCCAGATCGAGGCCGTCGAGACCGCCATCTGGCTCACCGAGGTCGCACCCCAGATCGGCAAGGCCGGGGAGCGCTTCCCGACACATCTGACCGACGCCAATCACGACGCCAACCCGGAGCTGATGCGCCTGGCGCTCAAGCTCGCCACCGGCGCCGGCAAGACGACGGTCATGGCCATGCTGATCGCCTGGCAGACGGTCAACGCCGTGCGCCGACCCTCAGCCAAGAAATTCACCCGCGGCTTTCTCATCGTCGCACCAGGACTCACGATCAAGGACCGCCTGCGCGTGCTCCAGCCCAACGACCCGGACAGCTACTACGCCAGCCGCGAACTGGTGCCGGGTGATCTATTGGACGACGTACGGCGCGCCAAGATCGTCATCACCAACTACCACGCCTTCCGGCGGCGCGAACGGATCGAACTTTCCAAAGGCGGTCGGCTATTGCTCCAGGGCCGCGGCGGCGATGCCTTAGACACCCTGGAGACCGAGGGGCAGATGCTCCAGCGCGTCATGCCCGACCTGATGGGCCTGAAGAACATCCTTGCGATCAACGACGAGGCCCACCACTGCTACCGGGAGAAGCCCAGCCAGGATCTGGAAGGGGACCTGAAGGGCGACGAGAAGAAGGAGGCCGAGAAGAACAACGCCGCCGCCCGCCTGTGGATTTCCGGCTTAGAGGCCGTCAATCGCAACCTGGGCTTGGCCCGCGTCTTCGATCTCTCCGCCACCCCCTTCTTCCTGCGCGGCTCCGGCTATGCCGAGGGCACCCTCTTTCCCTGGACTTTGAGCGACTTCTCGCTGATGGACGCGATCGAGTGCGGCATCGTCAAGTTGCCCCGCGTGCCGGTCGCCGACAACATCCCCGGCGGCGAGATGCCCATGTTCCGTAACCTGTGGGAGCACATCCGCGCCAAGATGCCCAAGAAGGGTCGCGGCAAGTCGGAGGCCCTTAACCCGCTGGACCTGCCGACCCAACTTCAAACCGCGCTGGAAGCCCTCTACGGGCACTATGAGAAGACCTTCACGCTCTGGGCAGAGGCCAAGGTTGTGTCACCGCCCTGCTTCATCGTCGTCTGCAACAACACCTCCGCATCCAAGCTGCTGTACGACTATCTCTCCGGTTTCGACCGCACCAATCAGGATGGCACCACCGAATTGGTGCCCGGCCGGCTGCCCCTGTTCCGAAACCACGACGAACACGGCAACGCACTCCCGCGGCCCCGCACCCTGCTGATCGACAGCGAGCAGTTGGAGTCCGGCGAGGCACTGGACGACAACTTCCGCGCCATGGCCGCGGATGAAATCGAGCGCTTCCGCCGCGAGATCGTCGAGCGCACCGGCGACCCGCGTCAGGCCGAGAACCTGACCGACCAGGACCTGCTGCGCGAGGTCATGAACACCGTCGGCAAGCCCGGCCGGCTGGGGGCCGACATTCGCTGCGTCGTTTCGGTGTCTATGCTCACCGAGGGCTGGGACGCCAACACCGTCACCCACGTGCTGGGCGTGCGCGCCTTCGGCACCCAACTCCTGTGCGAGCAGGTCATCGGCCGGGCACTGCGCCGCCAGTCCTACGACCTCAACGAAGACGGGCTCTTCAACGTCGAATACGCCGATGTCCTCGGCATCCCCTTCGATTTCAACGCCAAGCCCGTCGTGGCGCCGCCTCAGCCGCCGCGCGAGACCATCCAGGTCAAGGCCGTGCGTCCCGAGCGCGACGCACTCGAAATCCGTTTCCCCCGGGTCGCGGGTTATCGCACCGAACTGCCGCAGGAGCGTCTGACCGCCGAGTTCAACGACGACTCCGTGCTTGAACTCACGCCCGATCTGATTGGCGCCACCAGGACCCAGAATGCGGGGATCATCGGTGCAACGGTCGACCTCGACCTGGTGCATACCGGGGATGTGCGGCCATCCCAGATGGTCTACGAGTTGACTTCTTACCTGGTGCTCAACAAGTGGCGCGACGCGAATGACGAACCGCGGCTCAACCTGTTCGGCCAGCTCAAGCGCATCGCGCGCCAGTGGCTCGACGGCTATCTGGTCTGCAAAGGCGGCACCTTCCCGGCGCAGCTCAAATACAAGATGCTCGCGGACATGGCCTGCGAGCGGATCACTGCCGGTATCACCCGCGCCTTCATCGGCAAGCGCCCGATCTTGGCCCTGCTTGACCCCTACAATCCGGTCGGCTCCACCGCCCATGTCCGCTTCAATACCAGCAAGACCGAGCGCTGGGAAACCGACTCCCGCCGCTGTCACATCAACTGGGTGATCCTGGACAGCGATTGGGAGGCCGAATTCTGCC
>Ga0247839_1001398_pt1 | contig 40269 bp, 18 predicted proteins | sample LaCruzMarch2015__6_FD_192405 | JGI IMG/M metagenome (GOLD analysis project Ga0247839, IMG submission 192405) | Freshwater microbial communities from meromictic Lake La Cruz, Castile-La Mancha, Spain - LaCruzMarch2015_16m | ecosystem: Environmental > Aquatic > Freshwater > Lake | place: Spain... | reverse complement strand
TTGTAAGTTTCACCACCTAAATCATCGGGGTCGTTTACGTAACCGCCTTCATGTGAAAGCACTTTTGAAAGTGCAAGATTGAAATTTGCCATTTTTATTTAGATTTTATAGTCTGAATAAATATTCAGGACTGAAATTAGGATGGCAAAATTGGGAAGTTTTGTTGGATTTTATTCACAACCTATTCCCAATTGGGAATAGAAAAATATTACAATTATGGAGAAATTATCGGCAAGTTAGGGTTCAACGCTTCTGATTTATCTTAAGATGCTAATTGAAATAGAATTACTAAGAATTATTAATTTTTAATTATTAATTACCTCAAAGGTCTTCTTCTATTTTCTTTACTAAACCAACTTTAAGCGAATCCAAAAACTTTGTCGGTATAGCCCGAATCTTTATTTCCAGATAAGTTCTGTAAACATCTGTAAGTCTAACATTAAAAATCTGTTCAAAGAGAGCAACTAATTCCCGGATATCAACATCTCCTTTGTTAATAGCTGTACTGGCTTGAAGGGCATAGATAAGTTCAACTAATGCCGTTTTACTTTCAGTCCATTGGAGTGAACTGGAACCCAAATTCCCAACCTGACCCCAATTGGGATTATTGGCTTTTATCGAAAGCGCATCGATCTCTGTCTTCAAATACACTTCCAACCTGTCATTCGCCATTATTTTTGCAACCATATAATCCTGACTTGTCGAGAATTCCGGATCAACATAAATCATCATATTATCAAGGTGTAAATGGAAGTCTTCACGTCCTCTGACAAATAATTTATCATCCAGAAAAGTCGATTTCATTCTGTAGTAACGATAAAATTCAAGATGACTATTGAAATACGAGGTTAGTTTTTCTAATTCATTTAGTAAGTACCTTTGTTGAATTTCAAAGCTACCTATTGGCCTTTTACTTTCAATATTGTTAAGTTTAGTATAATAAATTAATTGACTAAATATCCCTGGTTTTATCTCTTTAAAAAACAAAATCTCCTCTTCCTCGTTTTTAAATGTGTAATCCAGAATAAAGGCTTTTAGTTTATTAAGTTCTTTCCTTACACATGCAATTGACTTCTGTGCTTTATTAATAAGATTTGTTTCTTCTAAATCAATGATTTGTAATTGTTTATTAAGTTCTTGGTTAAGTTTAGTGATAAAAAGATTCATACGATAATGATTGTATACTTGATTATTTATTTTATTGTACTTTTTGTAATAAAAAGAAAGAATGTCTGAAATTTTGGATTTCACAACATTCTTTCTAACCTTAAAAACTAAACTATTAAACTAAACCTGATTCTTGTTTGTAGGGATTTTGAAAGCTGTTAATTGTTTCGCTCGGTCCAGCAGGTGGAGCTGATTCCAGTGCTAATGATATTTCGTTATCGAGAAATATGATTTCGATACGAGGTTTGATATATTTTTTCTTTTCCATGGTGTTTTGTTTTTTTTACCACAAAAGGCACTAAGTTCTTTCACGAAGTTCTCAAAGCTTTGTGATTTTTGTGTCTTCTTAGTGCTCTTTGTGGTTAATATTTTATTTTACAATAACTCTGGTTGATTGATTATTTACTTTTACCATATAAACTCCTGTATTTAGTTTACAGTTTATAGTATGTAGTTTATTAGTTGTTATACCGTTTTCTATCATCATGCCCACTGCATTATAAACGCTATAATTGCTTTTTTCAGGTGCAATAATCGTTATCTGATTCGCTGCATTTACAAATACCTGTGTATTAGGCTTCTCTGTTGTCTCAATTCCGGTTGTATTACCCGCAGTACGGAAAATTACACTGAAACGGTTGATATCATTTACAACAGATGAACTAAACGCATAAGACTGTCCAGTAGTGAGATCAAACTCTGTGGTGGTTTGTTTGTCCTTTAACATAACTTTTATATCCGAACCAAAGTTTCTGAATTCAGAAGCAGAAATTGTAAAATTATTTCCTTTTTCTGTGGCAAAGCCCAATGGGATTTCGGTTCCTTGATTTAATTCGTTCATGGCATTGATAACTAATTTTTCGTTACCAACTTGTGTGTAAATTTCTGGCTGGTTAGAACCGGCAAGATTAAAGTATTTTGGTGCGTCGTAGGTATCGAAAGCATTACTGGCCTCATTGCTGGCATAAATCACAGCTTCATCGGCACTTGCTCCATTGCTCACATTCAAACGAATCAGCTTTATGTCGTTTGCAGCGTTTTTTGGTGCTTTAAGTGCATTTGATCCACCGCTATTGTGCGAACGCATAATGTTTTTGAATGTAAGCGTGCCTCCTGTACTTTTTACCCAAAATGCCTGCATAGGCGGAACCAGATTGCTTACAGTTGCCGGACTAGCAACACCCGAAGCACTGATTGTAGCAAATAGGTAGATAGACCCCTCGTAATTCCAAACTACTGAACCATCAGTAATACCTGTTAATCCGCCTGTTGGTCCACCCGAAGATGCTGAAGTACCAGCTGTTGTTACTTTGTAAAAACGTGTACCGTTGTACACAATATCATTCAGACTGTATGCTGTAGTTGGTGCCCATGCACTTTTGCCGTTGTAGCTTATGGTGCGATACCACATTGTTCCAGTTGGCATATTAGCAGCGGCATTATCTGCTGCTACAACTGACCAGCTGAGGTACGAAGGATATGGATTACCCACCAAATTGTATCCATTTCCTTTACCAGAAGTATAGGTCAGGGTAACAGGAACATTACCCGAATTGGTTGTTCCGGCAAAGGAAACTGTTCCAGTTGTGCCTTGTGTAGCCGAAGCCACCTGAACATAACCCTTACCACGTGTTAAAGTGCCAGTTGTAACTGTTGGCCATAAACCTGTTACTTCATTGTATTCCGCTACCGAATTACCTTTATTCAAAACTGTGTAATCAGCCGTATTATTCAACGGTGCACTCATATACCAGTTGCGACCGGCTGTTACATATTGTTTAACAATGGCACTTATAGTTGGCTCGGTATAACTATCCATTAAAGTGGCTGTGCCTGTGGCATCGCTTTCGAGGGTTATGCCGTTGGTGGCAGTTAATGTTCCAGAGCTGTGCGTTAGTTTTGCTCCGGGAGCTACAGTAACTGATTGTAAAGTGGCTGTTTGATTTATTACAAGTTCGCCTGTTGAAACAACGATATTGCTATTGGCTAGTTGCGGCACTGTATAATTTGATACATTTGTTGTTGCGCCTGTATTTACTGTAAGCGTAGCTGGATTAATAGTAAATGTGCCTGCGCTTGCACTTGTCAAGTTATTGTAATTTGTACCATCAGTAGGAGTAAAATTGGCTGTAATTGGATAAGAACCGACATTTGTTGGAACAGTTGCTGAACCGGCATACAATACATTGCTTACCGAACCAGCTACAGAACCGTTAACTGACGCTGCCTGAGCTGAACCATTGTAGGTTACTGACGAAGTACTCAACGATAAAGTTGGTGTGGTTTTTGAGATGACGGTAAGAGAATGTGTGTATTGACTTGAACAACCACTCGCATTTATGAATGTAACCACATAATCGCCGCTTTGATTGGACTGAACATTCGTTAACTCAAGTCCGCGTCCAGATGCTGTAAACCCATTTGGTCCACTCCAACTCCATGAACCATCGAGCCAAGCAGGACCAAAATAAACAGATCCGCCTGCCATAAGAGTTGCAACACCAGTAGATACCCACGCTCCACCATTTATTTGTGTAAAGGGAGATATGGTACTGGGTGTACATTGACTTGTAACGGTAAGAGTAAATGTATATTGACTTGAACATCCTCCCGCATTGATAAATGTAACCACATAATTACCGCTTTGGTTGGGCTGTAAATTTGTTAACTGAAGTCCACGGTCATTAAAAGTAAACCCATTTGGCCCACTCCAACTCCATGAGCCAGGGAGCCAACCAGGACCCGGGCCAAAAAAAACAGATCCACCTGAAGCAACTGTTGCAACACCAGTAGCTTCCCACGCCCCTCCGTTGATTTGTGTTTGGGGAGTTATGGCATCGGGAGTACATGTAGCTTTTACCTGTAAGAACAAACTGCAGGAAAGTACTAAAAAAACAGTTTTTAACATATTTGTTTTCATCATTTTGATATTTAAATTTAAGAAATTTTGAATTTAAAACGCTGAGTATATTTTAGTTAATTTAGAAATTTTCAAACGACCATCTCTCATCTTTTTTATACACCCAAAGTGCCAAATTGAACAACCAATAAATTGAGTATTGGTGATGACAGAATATGATTGTAACCTTGAATCTTATTTAGTAATAATCAATTTTTTAGTTACAATTTCTTTGCCCTTTTGTGCTTGAATCATATAAAATCCATTGAACAAACCAGTAAGATCTAAACTTGTTAAATCATCAGCACAATTAGATTTTAAAACCACTTTGCCTAAACTATCAAATATAGATATATCAGCTCCTTTCGCATTGTTAATATTTATGAAGACATTTGCTGGATTTGGGTAGAAACCAAGACCAAATTCTGCTATATTATTTACAGAACTAATTGTGGTATTATCTGTTTTGATCAAAGAGGGTGTACCAGCGACATTGAATGTGTAATTACTTATACATCCATTGTCGTTTGTGTATGAAGCCACATAATCACCAAATTGAGCAACTTGAATATTGGTCAAAGTAATTGCACGCGTAGTTGCTGTAAACCCATTAACGCCTGTCCAACTCCATGAACCTCCAGTCGCGGGTTGCGGACCAAACATAACAGTATCGCCTGCCGAAAGAGTTGCGTTTCCTGACTGTACCCACATCCCATTATTAATTTGAATATAAGGCGTTATGGTAGTTTGAGTACAGGTTATAGCGACATTGAATGTGTATGTACTTGAACATCCTCCCGAATTGATGAATGTAACCACATAATCACCTGACATCTCAGGTTGAACATTAGTTAACTGAAGACTGCGCCCAGATGCTGTAAACCCATTTGGTCCATACCAACTCCATGAACCAGGGAGCCAACCAGGATTCGGGCCAAAAAAAACAGTTCCGCCTGCCTCAAGTGTTGCAACACCGGTTGCTAACCACGCCCCACCATTTATTTGTGTTTGGGGAGATATAGGATCGGGAGTACAGTTTAGAGCAACATTGAATGTGTAAGTACTTATGCATCCGTTGTCGTTTATGTATGTAGCCACATAAGTACCAACCTGAGCAGCTTGAATATTGGTCAAAGTAATTGCGCGAGTATCTGCGGTAAAACCATTAACGCCTGTCCAACTCCATGTACCTCCTGTGGCGGGTTGCGGACCAAACATAACAGTATCACCTAACGCAAGTGTTGCGTTTCCGGATTGCACCCACGCCCCATTGTTAATTTGTATATAAGGCGTTATGGTTGTGGGAGTACAGTTTGGAGTTGTTATGTTTGTGCAATTTGTCAGGGTTACAGCCGCACCAGTCATACCTGTGATAACATTGTTACTTATTTGACCACTATCTGTGTTGTTTACATAAATACCCCTGCCTTTGCCATTTGAAATAGTATTCCGAGCAATGTTTACATTGGTAAATCTGTCATTGCCACTAGCCGGGCCATAATGTATAGCACCATAGTCCCAATAAGTAACATAAGGAGTTTGAATGAATGTGTTATCGGTAATAGTAGCATCATAGCAAGGATTACCTTCGTTCCAATACACTTGATCCATTGTTATACCCAAACCTTGCCCTATTCTAGTAAATGTATTGTTAGTAACACTGACTGTTCTAAACCCTTGTGCCATTACGCGAACTGTACTGTTTGTCCATTTACAGTTTTTCATCTCAAAATATGTGGCATCGTTCGAGTACACATTTAAGTTATCATCCGTACTGCCGTTAAATTCGCATCCATCAAAATAAACCCTAGAGCCAAGACCGAAAGAGTGTTGTGGACCTGATCCTCCAATCAACTGGCTGGTACCTGGTTTCGGAATTGCTTTTACCCGGGTATAATACCAGTCGCCTGTACCGCCACCCCAGCTTATCAGACCAGTACAACCGGTATGTATGGTGATATCCTGAAGAGTCAGTCCATTAACATCTAATAAAGTGCCTAATCCTTCACCTTGTCCTAATACAATATAATCTCCGACTTTCACAATATCTGAACCGTTATAACTGGTAGTAATCGTTCCTGACTGATTGTTGCCCGAAAAAGCAGAGTAAGTCAAAAATGGCCATTGAGCATTTGGCGAAGGCGATTTCCATACTCCGTATTTGTCAAAAACCATAAATCTTATTGTTTGACCTGATGCCGGAGTTTTTGGAGTAGGATATCCTTTCATCACAGCAAAACTGATGGAATTGCTTCCTATAGCAGTAACTTTTGCCTGGGAGTATCCAAGAGGATCGGATTCTATAGTCAAAGGTCCAATTATAGAAATATTGGTTGCATTTTGTATGAAAAATAGTTCGGCAGTAATGTTTTCCTGAATAAAGGTACATCCTGATGCAATAAGAGTAAAATTGCTTCTACCATACAAATTAATCTTCCGTGAGCCATTTGAAAACCGATAAACACCAGGTGAAAAGGTATAGCTAGACCCAGCGAGTGCCAATTGGCTAAGCGCATTGGTAGCCAAAGTTCTTTGAGCTGCTTTTTGCTGAGCTGTGTAAACTACGGTATATGCAGGGGCATTTGGATTCCATGTTTGACCATATACATGCAAGAACAAACTACAAGAAAGCACAAAAAATACTATTTTTAATGTATTAGATTTTATCATTTTGTCTTTTAAATTTAAGTAATTTTGAATTTAAAACGCTGAGTATATTTTAGTCATTGTAGAAGCTTTTAAGCGTCCCACTCTAATTTTTTATTATACACCAAAAGTGCTAAATTGAATAATCACCAATAAATTGGATGTTGTTGATTACAGCCTATGATTGCATTCCTGAAAATATTGAATAATTGATAAATAAAGCTTATTCAACATTTTCAGCATTGTTAATCTTGAGTCGCCCATACCAAAGACTTTACCTATGGTCATAAAAACACTACAACATTGCAGCATTTAATTGTTATGGAATCTTATTTAGTAATAACCAACTTTTTAGTTACAATTTCTTTGCCCTTTTGCGCTCGAATCATATAAAACCCATTGAACAAACCAGCAACATCTACCCTTGTTAAATCATCAACACAACTGGATTTGAACACCACTTTGCCCATACTATCAAATATAGATATATCTGCTCCTTTTGCGTTTCTAACATTAATAAAATCAATTGCTGGATTTGGAAAAACATCAACTATGGCATTATTTGGGGATTTTGTTGAAGTAGAAAGACCGGTAACGGTAAGAGAGTGTGTATATTGGCTTGAACATCCACCCGCATTGATGAATGTAACCACATAATTACCACTTTGATAGGGCTGAACATTCGTTAACTCAAGTCCGCGTCCAGATGCTGTAAACCCATTTGGTCCACTCCAACTCCATGAACCATCGAGCCAAGCAGGTCCAAAATAAACAGACCCGCCTGCCGCCAGTGTTGCAACACCGGTAGATACCCACGCTCCACCATTTATTTGTGTAAAGGGAGATATGGTACTGGGTGTACATTGACTTGTAACGGTAAGAGTGAATGTGTATTGACTTGAACATCCTCCCGCATTGATGAATGTAACCACATAATTACCGCTTTGGTTGGGCTGTACATTCGTTAACTGAAGTCCACGGTCATTAAAAGTAAACCCATTTGGCCCACTCCAACTCCATGAGCCAGGGAGCCAACCAGGACCCGGGCCAAAAAAAACAGATCCACCTGAAGCAACTGTTGCAACACCAGTAGCTTCCCACGCCCCACCGTTGATTTGTGTTTGGGGAGTTATAGCATCGGGAGTACATACAGCTCTTACCTGTAAGAATAAACTACAGGAAAGCACTAAAAAAACAGTTTTTAATATATTTGTTTTCATCATTTTGATATTTTGATTTGAATAATTTTGAATTTAAAACGCTGAGAATATTTTAGTCATAAACGACCATCTCTCATTTTTTTTGTAATACACCCAAGGTATAGATTAAATAAACCCTAATAAATTGAGTATTGTTGATTACAGGCTATGATTGCAACCCTGAAAACATTGAATCTTATTTAGTAATGATCAACTTTTGGGTTACAATTTCTTTGCCTATTTGTGCTTGAACCATGTAAAACCCATTAAACAAACCTGCAATATTTATCTTTGTTAAATCATCAGCACAATTGGATTTCAGCACCACTTTGCCTAAACTATCAAATATAGATATTTCAGCTCCTTTTGCGTTGTTGACATTAACAAAATCAATTGCCGGATTTGGGAAAATATCAATTAGGGAACTACCTGGTGAATTTACTGAATTAGGACCAACGGTAAGAGTAAATGTGTATTGACTTGAACTTCCACACCCATTGATAAATGTAACCACATAATTACCGCTTTGATTGGGTTGAATATTCGTTAACTTAAGTCCGCGTTCTGATGCTGTAATTCCATTTGGGCCAGTCCAATTCCATGAACCACCAATCATATCTGCTGGACCGAAATAAACAGAATCGCCTGCCGCAACTGATGCAACGCCGGTACTTACCCACTCCCCGCCGTTTATTTGTGTAAAGGGAGTTATGGCAGAGGGAGTACATACAATTGGATCACTTGTAACAGTAAGTTTAAATGTGTATTGACTTGAACATCCTCCCGCATTGACAAATATAACCAAATAATCACCTGCCATTTCAGGTTGAATATTCGTTAACACAGGAGCGCGTTCAGATGCTGTAAACTCATTTGGGCCAAACCAAGACCATGTGCCAGGAAGCCAACCAGGATTCGGGCCAAACCAAACACTTCCGCCTCTCCCAACTGTCGCTTCACCGGTACTTTCCCACGCTCCACCATTTATTTGCAAATTAGGAGTTACGGGATCGGGAGTACATTGACCATTTGCATTTAAGAACAAACTACAGGAAAGAACTACAAAAGCTATTTTTAATAAATTTGTTTTCATATTTTTAAATTTTTAGTTTGAAAGAAATTGAGAATTAATAATGTTGAGTATATTTTAGTCATTTTAGAAATTATTAAACGACCATCTCTGATCTTTTTTGTTATATACTTAGAGTACTAAATAGAATAAACTCCAATAAATTGAGTGTTATTGATGACAGATTATGATTGCAACCCTGAAAACATTGAATATTCGATAAATAAAGTTTATCCAATATTTTCAGGGTTGCAAATCCTGAGATGCCCCTGACCAAAGACCGTAGCTATGGTCATTAAATGACAACCACTTCGTGGCATCAGTTTTTATGAATTTTGTTGATATCATCTATACTTAAATGTTTATTGTCTTTATTTTAAAATCTGTTTGGTCTTTTCCGTGTAACCCGAAATTCTGGTAATAAAACATTATGGAATCTTATTTAGAAATAATCATCTTCTGGGTAACAATTTCTTTGCCCCTTTGTATTTGAATCAGATAAAACCCATTGAAAAACCCACTAACATCTATCCTTGTTAAATCATCAGCACAATTGGATTTCAGTACTACTTTGCCTAAACAATCAAATACAGCTATATTAGCTCCTTGTACATTATTGATATTTATAAAATCCCTTGCCGGAACCGGGAAAATATTAATTTTAGAATTATCTGGGAAATCAACCGAATTAATCGCATTGGTAACAATAAGATTAAATGTGGAAGTACTCGGACATCCGGTATCATTGATGTAAGTAACCACATATTCACCGCCTTGAAGAGGTTGAACACTGTCAAACTTAATTTGACGTTCTGATGATGTGTACCCATTAACACCATACCAGTTCCATGAACCACCAAGCAAACTCGGTACAGGATTAAGCACAACTTTATCGCCAGCCGCAACAGTTGCGTTTGCAGATAGTAACCACGTTCCATTATTAATCTTAATATTGGGCGTTATGGTAGTAGGACTGCAATATGAAGTTGTTATATTTGTACAATTGGACAGGGTTACAGCTGCACCAGTCATCCCTGTAATAACATTGTTACTAATTTGACCAGTGTCTGTATAGTTTACATAAATACCCTTTCCCTTGCCATTTGAAATTGTATTGCGAGCAATGGTTACATTGGTGAACCTGTCAGTGCCATTACTCGTACCATAATGTATAGCGCCATAGTCCCAATAAGTAACATAAGGTGTTTGAATGAATGTGTTATCGGCAATATTAGCATTATAGCATGGATTACCTTCATGCCAATACACTTGATCCATTGTTATAGCCAAACCTTGACCTATTCTAGTAAATAAATTATTAGTAACACTTACTTTCCTAAACCCTTGAGCCATTACGCGTACTGTACTGTTTGTCCATTTACAATTTTTCATCTCAAAATATGCGGCATCATTCGAGTTTACATTTAAATCATCATCCGTACTGCCGTTAAATTCACATCCATCAAAATAAACCTTAGATCCAAGACCGAAAGAATGTTGAGGACCTGATCCTCCAATCAACTGGCTGGTACCTGGTTTTGGAATTGCTTTTACCCGGGTATAATGCCAGTCGCCTGTACCTATTCCCCAGCTTATCAGACCAGTACAACCAGTATGGATGGTAATATCCTGAAGAGTCAGTCCATTGACATCTCTTAAAGTGCCTAATCCTTCACCTTGTCCCAATACAATATAATCTCCGACTTTCACAATAGCTGAACCGTTATAAGTGGTAGTAATCGTTCCAGACTGATTGTTTCCCGAAAAGGCAGAGTAAGTCATAAATGGCCACTGTTTATTTGGTGAAGGTGATTTCCATACCCCGTATTGGTCAAAAACCATAAATCTTTCTGTACTTCCTGATGCCGGACTTTTTGGAGTCGGATATCCGCTCATCACATCAAAACTAATGGAATTAGTACCTACGGCAGTAACCTTTGCCTGTGAATATCCGAGAGGATCGGATTCTATAGTCAAAGGTCCAATTATTGAAATGTTGGTTGAATTTGCCACAAAAAACAGTTCGGCTGTTATGTTTTCCTGAATAAAGGTACAACCGGATGCTATAAGCGTAAAATTGCTTTTAAGGTATAAATTAATCTTACGTGAGCCATTTGAAAACCGATAAACACCAGGGGCAAAAGTATAACTTGAACCAGCTTTTGCCAATTCGCTAAGCGCATTGGTAGCCAAAGTTCTTTGAGCTGCTTTTTGTTGCTCCGTATAAACTACAGTATATGCTGGGGCATTCGGATTCCACACCTCACTGTGTACAGGTAAAATCCAATTACAAGCCATTATGACCAAACATGTATAAAAAAAAGGTTTCATATAAATTGATTTTAAAAAAGTTGGGTAATTTATACCATTTTAAGATTAATAATTCTACTCGTAAGGTGAGATATTCATTAAAACTTCACCACCTTCACTTTTAATTTTACGACTAAACAATTCCCTCAACTCTTCGGGAGTAAGTTTTTCTGTTGGTGAAAAATTTGATGAAGACATGTAATCAATCAAAGAGTTATATAATTGTATAGCTTCCGGACGATTAGATAGATCGAGCAAATTACTCATACATACCAATAATTTGCCTTGTCCAATTTTAAACTCAAAAATAAGTCCCAGCTTATGATTTCTCTCTATATTGTCAATTACTTGAACTATTGGACGATATTTCGGGTTTGTATTATCCAGGATAAAAGGGCGACTATTTTTTATTATCGAAAACCATTGCCAATTGGAGTGAAAATCGGTTGGAAAATTTTTAAATAAAGGATGATTGGGGTTTGTCAGAATGCCCATTGTACCTGGAGAAACAGGCTTTTTGATGTATTCGCTAACAGATTTAAACATTCGATAGTTCCAATAATCAGTTGGAAACATACCTCCCACTGTCAAACTATCTAATTTGTTTGATTTCGGAAACAACAAAATACTTTCACCCTTCGATAATCTTTCAAATAAATCTTTATTAACTGATTTTGTTACGGAAATATTATTCGACTGTTTTAATACAGTATTTGCTGGATAAACCCAAAAAGAATAGTTATTACAGATTTCAGTATCAGATAAACTTAGTTTTAACTCTACCTTTTCAGCTTTTGAAATTGAGCCTAATGGAATTTCTATTTTTACTGCATTACTTAAACAACCTTGCGGTACATCAATTGGAATGCTACCGTTTGCTATTTTCTTTTTTTCTGAATTCACTAAAGACCAACTAATCGTTTGATTTGAAACTTTACTATCGGAAAAGTTATATAGCATTATATTACCAGCTATTTGTTCGTTATTAGTATATATAAATTTGTTTGATGAGAATAAAAGTACGATTTGCGAACAGAATGATCTCCATTCTTTTGGAGTAATAAGACCTTTATTTTCCATAAAGGCGTTTAATATACCTACCAATGCTGTACCTTGCCCTGGATAATCCTGCAAGTCTAATAGTTGAAACCCAGCCATTCCGGGAGTTCTTAAATTCATCTCAATATCAGCTCTGTACAATAAAGCAGCTAATTTCCCTGATGCCTTGAGAAAATCAGTAGCCTGATCCAACATCCCTGCTTTTTCAAGTCTATTTTTAAATACATTCAAGTTTATCGGGTTTAATACACCCTTATATTTGTCAATTTCAGAAAAATCAGGATAAAATTGAAATTGTCCGGTTTCATGACCTATTACAGGAATATTACTTTTTGCTATACCTGACGAGAAATTCATTATGGAATTTGGTGTAGAATGATAGATATAACCACCATCATAAGCATCAGCAAAAGAAAAAGAAGCCCGAACATGGTTATTAAAAGATGAATCAATGTCTTTACCAATTCTACAAGTAACATGAAAATCATCAGTGGCTGGTACAGAATTAAACCCTAAATAATTATTAGCACCGCATGAATATAAATGACGTTTATCTTTTGATTTTAATGAATCTATAATTTCACTAAAAACATCCTGATCACCAAACAATTCATTCCCCAGCCCAAACATTACAAACGATGGATGATTACCATAACTGGTAATTATGCGTTGTGCTTCATTTTTTAAATATGGAATTAGAATATCTTTGTGTTTATCGCGGGTTACTGTTCCCCAAAGCGGTAATTCGACTTGTAGATAAATCCCTTCAATGTCGGCAGCTTTAAAACAGGCTTCAGGAGGACACCATGAGTGAAATCGAACATGATTTACGCCGTATTCTTTAACTGTCTTGAAATATTTTCTCCATCCTTCTACGTCCATAGGGGGATAACCTGTAATTGGAAATATGCAACCATCGTGTTTTCCACGTAAAAAAGTCTTATTACCATTAATCAGGAATTGTTTCTCATGTGTCACAAAATCTCTTAATCCATATTCAATTGTAGTATTATCAATTTCTTTATTTCCTTCAAGTATCGATGCCGATAATTTATACAACATTGACGTAAATTCACTCCACAATTTTAAATTATCCCCCAAAGGCAGTTCAAACCAAAAAACTTCATTTTTTAGATTTGTATTAAACTGCTTATTAATAGTGATTAGTGCATCAGGATTATTTAACAATGAGTTTTTAAATTGAAAACTCAATTGTTTGTTTTCTTTGAAATAGTTTATTAATTCAACTTTAATTTTAATTTTTTTATTCTTGAGATCAGGATAAATATTCAAGCTACTAATGTAAATAGGGTCAAGTGCTTCCAATTTAAAATCACCTAATATCCCATTCCAATTAGTTTGAGTATGTTCAGAATAGGCATGGGAATTTATAATTTCATAGGGAAGTACAGAACCATTATCGACCAGTATGGAAATACTTTGTTTTTGTCCAGGTTTCAGAATCGAAGTTAAATCATAAACATGAGGTACTGATACTGCATCATTGGTACCAACATACGTAGAATTTACCCAAACTTTTGTTGGCTTTGTGCGTTCCAAACTAAGTTGAACAACCTTTCCCTTCCATTCAGCGGGAATTTGAATCTCTTTGCGATACCAGGCTTTTCCAACATATTTCCAATTTCTCGTGAGCATAGTGGTTTCGCTACTATTAGTATTCCTGAAACCTTTTAAATTTTCATCTGTTGTGCCAGGCAACGAAATTTTATCAGTTAAATATCTTGTATACCAAAGTTCTTTAATTCCAACATTAGATGTGTCTAGTTGGAATTGCCATAATCCTGATAGATTGATGTGATTTCTGATATTATTGTTGTCGGAAGCGTAAACTGTACTAAATAAAGATAGGGAAATCAAATATAAAATTACAATCTTGTTTTTCATTTTTTTATAATTGTTTTTTTATTGTCAAGTAAGAAGTTGTCGTAGTTTAACTTTGCAAAGATATTTTAATAAACTAGTTTCCTGTAATATCAAAAATATCAAAAAACGTATATTTTGTAACAAACCATTAGAATAAGAAATTGACAAAGTATTTTACAGAACAACATAATTTTTTTTTATCAAAAGTAATTCATATATTCAAATAAGCTGCAAATTTGACTTTCAAATACCAAATCGTTTATAACAATTATAGTACAATTTGTATCAAAACGAATATAACCGGATTGTAATAATACAACGCAGTTTGAAAACCACAAAAAAATAACTACTTTAGTCGCACAAAAATCAATTATAATATCAAATTAGATGAATCACAAAGTCATTTTTAAATTATTCTTATTATTCTTCATTCTCGGTTTTGTAAAACCTTCTGTTGCTAAAGATTATAAAATCACACAACTGTCAAGTAATGATGGTCTCTCACAACAAGACGTTGAATGCATTTTACAAGATAAACAGGGTTTTATTTGGATTGGTACTTATGATGGTCTCAACCGGTACGATGGCAATAATATAGTTCTTTTCAGACACATTCCAAATGATAGTAATTCCATTAGCGATAATCGTATCATTTGTATGAAAGAATGGCAAGAAAGAAATGAATTGTGGATTGGAACTGATGGCGGCGGATTAAATTGTTTTAATCAAAAAACGCAAAAGTTTACTTATTTTTTTGAAAGCGACCGAAATAAACAAAGTCTTTGTGACAATCTTGTAACTTGTTTAGATAAAGATAATAATGATTTGTGGGTGGGGACTTTAAAAGGAATAAACAAGCTGACATTCAGTAGTAATAATAAAATCAATATTGTACGATACAAACTAAAGGGAATCACTGGTGAGCCGGTATCGCTACACATTAAGGCTATTTCGCACGATGTGAATGGGAATATAATAGTTGGTACTGTCAACGGATTGTATTGTAAACAAAAAAACGGTGTTGAATTTGAATTTGTAAAAGGTATGTCAGAATCAGTTAAACAGATAAAAAATGATAAATCAGGTAATATATGGCTGATTACGAATGCCGGAATTAAATTTTATTCACCATCCCAACAAAAGATAAACAATTACCTTTCAACTCCTCGTGTTATAAACTTTAATCTGGAAAACAATTCAGATATACAGTCAATGATACCGATTACCGATCAACTATATATGATTGCAACATCCAAACAGGTTTATTGGATGACACTCAAAGACAATGATTTTGTATTTTCAAAATCTACATTTTCAAAAAATAATTTTTTTGAAAATAATATGATGAAGTCTTTAATGTTGGATAGGTCGATGAATGTATGGATAACGTCTGCATTGGATGGGGTTGCACGATTTGATTTGAATTCAAAATCGATATATCACTATCCACTCATACATGCAAAGGTAGTTGATAAGTTATTTATTCAGGCATTGAAAAAAGACTCTAAAGGCAGATTGTGGATTGGTTCCAGCAAAGGGATATTTATCCAGGATTTCAAAAAAAACTCTACAACACGAATAGAAAACATTGATGATGCTATATTTGACATTATTGAGGATAATAAACAAAACATTTGGATAACTTCATCCAGTGATATACATTTTTTGCCAGTTGGAAATGAAAAAAAGGTTATTTCTATTATGAATCAACCGAATTTACCAAAAGAAGTATCGCCACTTGATGGGCCTTATGCATTGTGTGCCGATAACAGAAATACAATATGGGTAGGAATGAGAAGTGGATTGCTTCAAATTAAAAAAGAGAATAATTCAATCAAAATCAAATTATTTAAATCAAATCGAACTTCAACCAATATTACTAAAATTGTTTTTGAACAGAAGGATAATTCATTGCTTATTGGTACCAAAAATGCCGGATTATTAAAAGCTTATCTTACCGCTAATGGAGATGTGAAAGAAATAATACCTATCAGCAATCCTCAAAATGGAAAATTAGAACATATATGGTCTATCTTCAAAGCATCAAACGGTGTTGTGTATGTTGGTACTGATTCGGGATTAAAAAAGTTGATTCAAAAAAAGGGTAGAAATACCCTTGAGTTCGTTGATTCAGATATCCGCCTACAAACCTACAAAATAGTAGCCATCGTAGGTGATAATAATAACAATCTATGGTTATCAACCAGCATGGGATTATTGTGTTATAACATCGAAAATAAGTCGGTAAAACAGTACTTTAATACGGACGGGCTTTCTACTAACGTTTTGTCAGAGGGTTTGTTATTCGATTCCAATGGTTATTTATTTGTTGGTAGCATAAAAGGACTAAATATTATTGATTTATCTTCTTTGACAGAAAATAATATAGTACCTCAAACCCAATTTTCACTATTGAAAATAAATAATATTCCGGTACAACCATTCAAAGAAGTAAATGGCAGAATACTTTTAAAAAATTCGTTGGAATATACCGAAAAACTGAATTTAAAGTATTACGAAAATAATTTTAGCGTAGAGTTTGCATCCTTACATTTTAGCAATCCTGCAAAAAACAAGTATTCATACCGCTTGGTTGGATTTAACAATGATTGGACTGAGGTGAATAATAGCATCCGAACTGCCACTTTTACAAATTTACCAGCGGGGAAATATACCTTGGAAGTGAAAAGTTCAAATTGTGATGGTGTATGGAATGAAACGCCAAAAACAATGATTATTCAAATTAATCCTGCTCCATGGAATACTTTTTGGTCTTATCTTATCTATTTTATAATTGTTTCCGCCATAATCTATTTTATTTTAAAGTATTATCTCGACCGTCAGAAGCTAAAAAAAGAATTGCTTGAAGAGCATTACCAACATAGCAAAGACCTTGAAATAGCGGAAGTAAAACTAAAATATCATACCAATATAACGCATGAGCTCCGTACACCTCTTTCACTTATTTCGGCTCCAACCGAGGAGTTAATTGCCAAATCGTACAACGATGATTTCTTAAACTCTCGTCTCCAAATTATAAAAAGTAATGCCGACAGGCTGTTACAACTTATCGGGCAATTCCTCGATTTTCGGAAAGTAATTAATGATAAATATACACTTTCTATTGGCAATAATAATCTGAAAGAACTGTTGTTGAACATAAAAGATAATTTTGCACCTTCGGCGAAACTAAAACACATCAACCTTGAAATGTTTTATGATTTGCACGAAAAGAACTTTTGGTTTGACAAAGAAATGGTGAATAAAATTTGTTACAATCTACTTTCGAACGCCATTAAACATACTACGTCAAAAGGCAAAATTTCAATTTATGCCACTCTAAATTCAGATGAGACGCGTGCTTTAATCTCAGTAGAAGACAATGGAATAGGCATTGCTGAAAATGAGATCAGCAAAATCTTTGAGCGTTTTTATCAGGTTCCGGGTTCAGTTGGTGGAACCGGTATTGGTTTACATTTATGCAAACACCTTGCAAACCTACATTTGGGAGATATTACGGTAAAAAGCAGAGAGGGCGAAGGAACGATTTTTACGTTGGAAATACCCATCACTAGGGATGCTTATAATGAAAACGTTATTACAGAAAAAATAATTGAAGTTGTAATGCCAAATCAAGAAATGGATGAAGCGTTGGATGAAGAAATTGATACAAAACCATATATACTTATAATAGAGGATAATTTTGAGCTGAGGGATTATATTAGCAATTTGCTTTCGGAAGTTTATAAGGTGTCAGTTGCTGAAAATGGTGCAGAAGGATTGAAAATAGCCATCGAACAGATCCCAGATATAATTATAAGCGACATTATGATGCCCGTTATGGATGGAATTGAATTTACAGAAAAATGCAAGAATAATATTAATACAAGTCATATTCCTGTTATTTTACTTACCGCCAAGGCGAGTGAAGAAAGCCAGATTGAAGGCTTGACTTTTGGGGCGGATGATTATATTACAAAACCATTTAATCCACAAATTCTTAAACTGAAGGTTAACAATCTAATCAAGCTTACTAAAAAAAGGAAAAAAGAAGTTAGTAAGAACATCGAAAAACTGAACGAGCGAGAACAAAAATTCATCAGTACTTTTGAACAAATTGTGATAGAAAACTACTCAACTCCTGATTTTGGAATTGACAAGATTTGTGGTATGATGTTTATGTCGCGCATGCAGCTATATAGAAAAATGATGGCTATTGTCAACAAAAAACCATTGCAACTTATTAAAGAAATAAAAATGAATAAGGCCTTACAATTGATGAAAGAAAAAGGCATGAATATAACTGAAACGATGTATGAAATGGAATATACCAATTATTCGCACTTCACAAAGCATTTCACCGAAGTAAATGGAATTTCACCACGAAAAGTACTGGGAATGAAAGATTAAAATAACAAAAAGAAAGAATGCCTGAAGATTTAAAATTTTCGGGCATTCTTTCGTAACCTTAAAAAAAACTAAACTGATATCTTTTAACACTAATTATTACTGATCGGATTTGTATTCAAGAATTTTTGAGTCAATATAACCTTGTTCTTTATGCTCCATTTACCCTTGCGTAAAAAATACTTTCTAACAAAAATTGACATGTACCTGCACCCCTTGATGATTTACATCCATGTCTGCGGCTTTTTGAAAATGATGGTGAGCTTTTTCAGCATTTCCGTGACCAAAATACCCTAACCCAAGCATGTAATAGCAATGAATTTTATTGCGAAAACTCAAATCATCATTCCAGATAAGCAAATCAGGCAATGATACTGCAAAATAATCGAGTTTAATTTGTTCCTCTAAATGCTTTTCGCCAAAAGCAATTAATTTATCGAAACGAGAATTCGCTTCATCGACATGACCTAATTTTAGCAATGCCAATCCCTGATAGAAAATTTTATCCGGCTTTTGGTCGTTGTAGAAAATGGCAGCTGCCGGTTCAGTATTTCCGTCTTTAGCTAATTCCCAGTATTCTTTGGCTTTCTCTATTTCTCCTAATCCCTCGAAAGCACAACCTAACCAATAATGAAAATCGTTTTCCTGTGCACCGTGTAATTTACCTTCACCTAAATTATGTGGATATTCCAGACATTCGAGTAGAAGCGAAATGGCCATGGATAAATCCTTTTCGCTGATAGCTATTTTGGCAAGTTCCACACGTGCCAACTGATATTGCGCCGGAACTTTTCCTTCTCCACCTTCCCATGGATGGAATTGACGGCTATCAATGAGATTTTTAGCACGTTCGTAGTTGCCTGTTTGATTACACAAAGTGGCGTATTCAAGATACACATCGTCACGTTGTTGCACCAAATCGAAGTACTTGTCCAAAAATGTCAATCGTTCGGGATGTGGACGACATAAGCGTTTATACAATTGGTCAAGCTCCATCAATATGCGCGCATCAGTAGGGTCGAGTGCAAAGGCTTTTTCCAAAAACTCAACTGCTTTGGTTTCCTGATTCAACTTATTGAAATACGCCAACGATAAATTTCGAAGAACTGTTGGGAATTTATCGTCAATTTCAGCCGATTTTTCCCAACACGAAATAGCTTCCTTGTACTGACGTTTGTCGTACCAAAGATTACCCATGTAATAAGGGGCTTTAGAATCCTTGGGGTTTGCTTTTAGTGCACTTTCCAATGCCTGAATTGCTTCCAATCGATTCGGAAAACAATATTCAGAAGCATGAGCTGCTGCTTTTTCAAAAACTGATTTAGTATCTTTCCCTGCTAAGCTCAATGCCCAACCCATATAGTAAAAAGTCATAGGCGTAGTGGCGCAAACTTTTGTTCCTTCTTCTAATATTTGAATAGCTTCGGTATACATTCCAGCAGCAATATAATCTAGCGCAACTACCTCATAATTATGAATTTCGCCACGCATTAATTGGTGCATCTCTGCTAATACAGAACTTTCATTTGTTAGCAAATACTGCTCGAAACGACAGCCAAAATTGAATAAGTCAATTTTCAACGAATCGGCAATCAGTTCCAATGCTTCATTTTTTCGACCAAGTTTACGTAGAATGGCAGTTTTCAGAACTCGCGCTTTGTGGTTATGCCAGTTGCTTATAAGCGATTTGTCAATTTCGTAAAGTGCATCAGACAGTTTATTATTAATGCATGAAATTTGGGCACAACCAAAGAATCCTGCATCTTGCATGGCTGCATTCCAACACGATTTATAAAATGCATCGTAAGCCACTTTGTTTTTACCCTGATATTGCAATGCTAAACCCAAATTGTAGCGTGGTTCACCATCATACGGATTTGGATTGCGTTGCAACTGGGTTTCAATAGCTTTTCGAAAATACGTTTCGGCTTCGCTGAATTTTCCCCTACGAAGCAACCAAAGTCCCATGGCATTGTTATTTCGCACATCGCTTGGGTCACGGCGCAAGGATTCAAGGTAATAATCGGTGGCATTGTAAGTTGCATGTCGGTATTGCTCCAAATGTAAACCTGTGAGGTACAGTTGCTCACATGTTGGCGTTTCTTCAGGCGACAAAGCAGCTTTGGCCGCCTCGGCTTGCGGACGTTCCACTTCTTCAGTGCGAATGGCAAGCAATTCATGTCCAGCAGAATTACAAACAACTAATTCTAGTTCCTGTAAATCAATTTTTCCAACTTCAATTTCTTTCACATAAACTACTTCGGGACTCAAATCAAATGTTTCTTCCAAAAATCCTTTCAAAATTACTTTGGCGTTATTTTGTTTCGAAGTTACAAATACTTTCACAATAACTTTATCCCCCACTTTGTCCATATTCATCAACATATCTTTCGATGCATTTTTTACAATGCCCAGTTCGCGATATGGTAAAAAGTATTGCGTAAATGTTTTTTCTTCGTAAGGATTTATCCATGTAAAGTCGGGTTGATTATCGGTAAATACACCAGCCATCAATTCAATATATGGACCATCTTCGTCTGTCAAATTTCTATCCCAAGCTTTACCAAAATCACCATTGCCCCATGTCCATTGTTTTTTACCCGGCGAGACATGATGGTTGGCCACGTGTAACACACCAGCTTGCGTATCGTTTTCGTAACCACCCACAAAGTTAAACTCTGAGTTAATAGCCATATACGAAGTGGGAACAGGGATATTTTTATAGTTCGAAATATCGACACCTGCCGAATAATCAATTTTATAATAGGTTCCCGTGGCAATAGGGAAGGTCGAAACATCTCGTTTGCCGTGGTCGAACACCGCATGTACATCGGGCGGAAAAACGGACTGATAAAAATCGTTTACCGCAACTGCCGGATTTGCCCACCACAGAAATGTTTGCGGCATAGGTGTTGGGTTGTAAAGTTTCCCTTTTATTTCAAGGTACGCCTTTCCCGGATGCAAGGTAAAGCCTGCCATACCTTTCTGGTGAAACATTTTTTCGTTTTCACTCACCCAAACAGTCACGCTACCATCTGCATTGTTTTCAATTGTATAGTCTACAGGCAAAAAAGTGCTTGGGCGATGATGTTGTGGCCAGTTAAACTCTATGCCACCCGAAATCCAGGGACCAGTTAATCCTACCAATGCAGGTTTTATCACCTGATTGTAATAAATAAAATGGCGTTTTTTTATCTTATCATAAGCCATTTGAACACGTCCGCCTAATTCGGGCAGAATCATTATTTTTATATACTCATTTTCTAAAAAAACCGCATTGTAAATTTTATCGTGCTTTTCGTCAGCAATTTTTTCTATAACCGGATAGGGGTAAACCACACCGCTACTACCCTGATAAACACGTTTCTCCAAAAAAATTGGATTTTTCTCAGGTTGACCAATTTCATAAGTCGGAATTGCTACTTCTTCGTTCCACACTCTCACTTTACTTGTTTCTACAGTACTTTTAATCAGATACTCTGTAATTTTTTCCATTTTCAACAATTTAAAAACCAAACAACAAACCTTTATATACCTTTTTATTTAACTAATTCTTTTTCAATTTCTTCTAACGATTTCCCTTTTGTTTCGGGTAGTTTTATCAGAATAAATATAAATCCCAACATGCAAATTCCAGCATACACCCAAAATGTTCCGGATGCTCCTAATCCTTTATTTAACAATGGGAATGTGTAGGTAAGTACAAAACAGGCAATCCACAAAGCAAATGTGGCCAATGCCATAGCAGCCCCACGAATGCAATTGGGGAAAATTTCTGAAAGAATAACCCATACAATGGGTGCCAACGACATGGCATAAATGGCAATGGCTAAAATAACCAAACTTAATACTGCAATACCTTTTAATTCGAAATAGAATGCGCCACCCAACAATAAATAAGTTACAGCCAACCCAATCGAGCCAAGCACCATTAGTTTCTTACGACCCCACTTGTCAACAGTAAACATCGCAACTAACGTAAAAATCAGATTTACACTACCGGTTATTACAATATTAAATAATGTATCATTTACTCCATAACCAGCGGCCTTAAAAATCTCTTCGGCATAATTAAATACCGTATTTATGCCACACCATTGCTGAAAGACTGCCAACACGATTCCAATAATCAGCACATTTCTGAATTTGGGTTTAAATAATTCTTTGAAATCAACTTTTTCGGTAACATCATTTAACGTTGCCTGAATATTAGCCATTTCTTCTCGCGCATACGCTTCTCCACCTATCTTTTTTAAAGTCGGAAATGCTTTCTCGCCTTTACCGGCTTTCATTAGCCAGCGAGGACTTTCGGGTAATAAAAATGTGAGCAATAAAAAGGCAGCAGAAGGAACTGCACAAGCATAAAACATCCAACGCCAGCCCATTTGTCCATTCCACGATGCCCGAATAAATTCGTCGGAAGCACCTTCAGGAACTGCATCGGCAATAAGTAGATTGATTACTTGCGCTCCTAATATCCCAACAACAATGGTCATTTGGTTCAACGAAACAAATTTCCCACGCATTGATGATGGCGCTACTTCGGCAATATACATGGGCGAAAGTGCCGATGCTAAACCAATACCAACGCCACCTATTAGTCTGAAAACGATAAAAGCGTAGTAACTCGATGCTGCACCAGTACCAACTGAAGCTAAAGTAAAAAGAAATGCTGATAATAAAAGTGGCCATTTTCGACCAAATTTATCACTCACAACGCCTGAAACAACTGCACCTAAGACGCAGCCAATAAGAGCCGAACTCATAGCCCATGCCTGTAAATTGGCTGACGATGCAATATCAAAAAAACGTTCGTAAAAAGGTTTAGCACCGCCTATCACTACCCAGTCGTAACCAAATAGCAATCCTCCCATGGCTGAAACCATCGAAATACCCAGAATGTAGGATTTGTTGAATTTTATCATCGAATTATTTATTTTGATTTATTTGATTCATAATCTGTTTTCAAAACCCATCCTGTCCATTCCCATGGGTTTTTTATTATTCCACTGACAACATTTTCCCAAAAATTCCAGGCAACTTTTTCTCTGTTGTCGTAGGGATATCTGTCGAAAACATCTCCATTTCCAAGCATTCGTGGATCTTTATGTAGCTTCAGTTGAGCAAACAACTCCATTTTTAAATCATTCATTTTGATTTTAGACAAATCATTGGTAGCCAGACTATTAAAACAGAATTTGTCATTGGTCAAATCGTAAAGCTCATCTTCGGTTCTAATTCCAAAATTTAAAGCCCAATAAGTTGAATCAATGTGTTGCCGATTAAGATTCAAAATAACGCTTTTTGTAGGCGAACCATCGCAATCTAAATACCCTGTTTCCGGATTACCTACCGGGTATAGATTAGGTTTTAAATTGCAAATATACAGGAAATTGTCTTTAAATATTGATCTAATAGGATAACCCTGATTTTGAGGTCTGCCATAATCGTCACGTTCACGACCGGAAATTGTAAAATTTCTTTCTGATTCCACTCTTCCTTCTTTATTTGATTTAAAAATAGTTGTGAGGGAGTGACCTGCAGGAGTTTGCAATCCGGATTTTTCTACACTCTGACCGCTCACATCCAGAAAAGTAGGTGTAAAATCAACAAAATTGACGTAATCTGTTACTGTTCGCCCTGGATTTGAAATACCGTTTTTCCATAGAATCGCCAATGGCATGTGAGCAGAATACTCATAATTATTGGCTTTTGAGCGGGGAAATGGCATACCGTTATCGGAAGTAATAATTACAATCGTATTATCAAGTATTCCTCGCTTTTCCAATTCATTTATCAATCGCCCAATTTGGGAGTCAAAATACTCAATTTCAAAGCCATAATCGAGCATATCAGTACGAACTGAATCATTGTCAGGCCAAAACAATGGAAAATCGTCTATCATACTTTTTGTTTTCCTACCCATATTTTCTCCGGAGCCATATTCGTAGTTGCGGTGTGGTTCCCACGACCCGAACCAAAAGAACCATGGTTTTTCTCCATTGTTGTGATTCAAGAAGTCGGCAAAATTGGCAGCATAATCGTTGTTGTCGATCTCGGTAGTTAGTGGAAGTAAAGTTTTACTTTGATAGGCCTTACCCGTTAATTCACGCGATTTTCCTTCCTGGGTTTTACCCGGATTGCCTGGTGCCCAACCTTTACCTGTATAAGCAATTTCATATCCGTTTTCATTTAAAGCTTCTGTAACTACTTTTAAATCAGCAGGGAAATTACAGTTGTGATTTCCGGCTTCGCGTGATTGCCATGAATATAGACCTGTTAATATACTTGATCTTGAAGGACCCGATTTCGGATTTGCTGTATAGCAATTTGAAAATAAAATGCCCTGCTTTGCAACTTTATCGAATACGGGCGTATTAACCCAACGACTACCATTGGCACTGAAATGATAATAGGTTGCATCATCAGCCAGACAAAACAATATATTAGGTCTGGTTGATTTTGTATTGCCTGCTTCTGAAACAAGAAACCTAGTTAGTGCTAAAGCGGTTATTGATAGTTTGAAATACCTAGAATGGCTCATTATTCTAATAAAATGAATATAATTTAAGATTTGTGTAGTATTTCTTTATCTTAATAAAACGATTTGAAATTTTTATACCTTCGGGAATTGCATATATCCCAACTACCTAAACATTGAATATTAGCATCTAAAAGTGAGCCATCTACTGAATTATTATCAATTACTTCAGAATTCAAAGTCCTATTCTCTTGATTAGAATTCTGCATCACAGATTATTACCGATAGAGACCTACTGACTTTATCTTAACCTCATTAACAACTCCAGACTGAGGGATAGGGGTTGAAACGACGAAACCAATAGTTACATCCTAATCATTTGCAACAGGAGCTGGAACCAAGAAGTTTGTGTTGATCTCAACAATTGCCGTTTTCAACTTAGTAGATGTTGCAACCTGAGCACTTTTCACATCAATTCCAATTGCAAGACGTTTATTGGGTTGTGTTCGTATATAACCCAGATCAATCGTCAATGCAAACCCTTTAGATTCTTCACCATCATTCAACGTTACGAAGGAATCCAACGTAAAAGCCGTAGAAGGTAGAAGTTGAAGCTGTGCCCCTGTAATGTTATTTAATTGTTCCGCACTTATTAATTGGTTAATAGTATCGTTATTAATCATTATTGCCACCTCAATTACACCTTTATTGTTAATACCTGAACGATAAACACTTAGTGGAATAATCAGTTTATTGCCCTCTAAATCCAGCTTATAACGATACGTCCCAGAATCTGGATTAAAAGCATCAATATTATAAACTCCGGAAGAAGCTGCAGGCATATAAATCATCTGATTTGGATATTCAGCATCTGCAATTTCATTATAATTACACGAAGTGAATGATATGAATATAGCACTTACAGCTATCAATATCATTATTTGGTTTCGAATATTCTTCATAATTTTAAACATTATTTGTTATTATTATTTGATTGAAATAGAGATACTTACCAGAGTGGATTTTGTGGCCAATCATTACCTTCGGTAAGTAAAACACTTTGAGGAATTGGGTAAAAATACATTTTAGGTAAAAAGACTCTTTTTTCAACCTCCTTTTTCTCATATTTTAGTATGTTATTTGACTCTACAATACTCATACCATAGAGTGGTTGATTCAATACATCCATGGCTATCATCCAGCGACGAACATCCCACAAACGATGACCTTCAAAAGCCAGCTCAATTCGTCTTTCGTTTCGGATTCTCTCCCGCAGTTTTGCCTGGTCTGTTTCTGTGATTGCAGGCATCAATACATTCTTTCTCTGTCTTGTTTTATTTGTGTAAATCAAAATATCCGCATCTCCAGGTTTGTATTCATTCAAAGCTTCGGCATAATTTAGATACATCTCTGAAATGCGAAAAAGTGGCCAGGAGTGAACACTGGTTCTATTCAAATCCAGATCCAGCGTGGGATCAACTAACTTACGTAAATAATATCCGGTTTTTGTTCCGTTAGTTACCCCGCCATCAGCGTTTTTTCCACCTGTGGTGCAATCAAGAAATATCGTCTTAAATTTTGATTGATTAAAAAAGACTGTAAAACCCATACGAGGGTCCCTATTGTAATATGGATCTGAGCTATGAGCCGGGTTATTCCAGTCAAACGGGGTACCATTATTCATTTCGTAGGCATCAATTAAATTTTGTGAAGGAGTAACACTGCCACGTGCAATGGCATCGACACCAACAGGAAAATTTAATTGTTCAAAATAATTATCTGTTCCGTTACGACGAGCCATTATTATCTCAGGATTATCAAATTTCTTTCCTATACTTGTATAATCAATAGTTAATGAATATCCGGCTTGTGATGATAGATTGATGACAGCCTTAGCAGCATCTGCGGCTTCTTTCCACATGGTTGGTCTGTCGCCTGTAACCGAAATTAATTCAGGGTGTTGATACCCTGATGCCCACTGTGATGGTGAATTGTATAAATCGCTTGCTTTGTAAAGTAGGACACGACTTTTCAATGCCAATGCAGCCCCCTTTGTAACTCTCCCAATTTCGGCACCCGAATACTTGACGGGAAGTGCTCCTATTGCTGATACGGAATCGCATTCACTTACTATGAAATTAAAGCAATCAATTAATGAGTTCCGTTTTATAATCGAAAAATCGGTTTCGAGAGTTAGAGGCTTGGTAATAAGTGGCACACCTCCATATCTTTTGACTAATTCAAAATAATAAAATGCTCTTAAAAATCGTGCTTCATTTTTCCAATTCTTAATTTCGGCACTGCGTTGACTATAAATCAATTGTGAATCACTGGATGGATCCAATCGAAAAGCCTCCAAATTCACTTCAGCTGCCGGAGAAAGGAAATCATTCACTTTACGAATCGCAGTGTAGTATCTGCCAAATACATCATCCGGATTATTATATTGATTCCATGAACCTGAATTTATGGCTTGTACACTTCCCTGATAAGTATAATCAGCCTCATCACAAGCAGAAGCTTGCATACCATTTCCTATTTCAAAATACCCATTAGGAAGATCTGAATATAAACCCGTAAGTTGTTTCAATACAAAATCATATTGCGAATTCACTTGTTCTTTGGTGAGCGATGTTATTATTTCCCGATCTAAGTCGACACACCCACTCAAGATTAGGACTATCAGCCCGACACCAATATTATATATTTTATTTTTCATTTTTCTCATTATTTACTATGTTTAAAACTGAAATTTAGCACCAAAACTTAAAGTTCTTACCGCAGGATATCCCGTTAATACCTCCGGATCGGTATCTTTCAAATAGTCGAGTGAAAAAACATTATTACCATTCATAAAAAGACGCAAAGTTGACTCTTTACTTCTCATAATATTCTTAAAAGTGTATCCGAATTCAAGTGAACGAAGTTTAAGAAAACTACCGTCGCGTTGCCAAAATGTTGACCCCTGGAAGTTGTTAAGGTCATCTTCGGCTGAAAGTCTTGGATAGGTTGCAGTTTCGGGAGTTTCGGGAGTTTCGGGAGTCCATCTGTTGAGTGCAAATTCAGAGATATTTCCTCTACCCTGAAAAGCCTGATAATAGCTACTCCCTAAATATACTGTTCTCTGTCCAACTGCATGAAAAAAAGCGGTCATATCAAAACCTTGGAATGTGCATCCTAAGTTCAGACCCAATGTCAGATTGGGGATACTAGAATTTCCAACCGGATACCAATCATTACCATCGATCAGGTTATCTCCATTCTGATCTTTATACTTTAAGTCACCTGGTTTTACCGTCGACCAAGTAGGCTTTGCCACACTTGGATTATCAATATCCGCTTGTGTGTAAAATCCTTGCGCAACCAGTGCATAGGGCTGATCAATTTGCTGACCTGTACGGTAGAAATACTCCTCCGTTTGTATGGGTTCAGAATTGAAAACAATCTTATTTTTAGCGTACCATCCATTCAGTTCCACAAAATATGTAAATTTTTCACCGTGATTTCCATTGTAACGGATTGAAGCCTCAAATCCCTGGTTATTCACTTTCCCAACATTCGCTAAAGGAAGATCTGCTCCAATATAGACAGGCACATTACGACTGGGAGATGAAAGAATGTCAAAGCGATTGTGATTGAAGTAATTAAAAGACAAATCAATCGCATTAAATATATTGGCATCAAATCCTATATTAAATTTTTTCTCTTTCTCCCAGGTTACAGTTGGATTCCCCAGACTACTCATAGACAAACCATATAAAACAATATTGGCCTGACCTAGATAGTAGCTTCCAACATAATCTCTATACTCCTGATCATACATGAATCGAGTGGGGCTTCCAATTTTATCATTTCCTGTTAGTCCATAAGACACCCTAATTTTGAGATAATCTAGAATTTTATTCCCCTTTATGAAATCTTCATTTGAAATAATCCAACCCAACGAACCAGCAGGGAAGAATCCAAAACGTTTACCTTTAACGAAAGTTTCGGTGCCTTGATAGCCCATTGATAGCTCTGCAATATATTTCTGATCATACGTATAGGTTAGTCTACCTCCACCACCAACATGTTTATAAGGTTGTTCAGGTCCTTGTATATATTCCTCATAATTGTACATAGCCGTTGCATCAAATTGACTCAAACCAAACTGACGTGAATAGTCAAGCGAGAATTGCATTGTTGAATTGCGCCATTGATTAGAAATTCCTTCATTTCCAGTTAAAGAAGTATTTTCTCCGAAAGGAGTACCAACAATAATCGAACCTTCTGCCGATTTAGAAATTGGATATCGGGCATAAGTTTTGTTTTTATTTGAATATCCAATATACCAACTGTTGAAAGCTACAGATCCCGACGCGCTTAACCCTTTTGTTATCATGTCAAGCTGTTGGATAAGCTTCAGTGAGGTGTTGATTGTGCGGCTATTTGAACTCCAGTAGCCGGTTTCAAGCAAGTCTGCTACAGGATTGGTAAAAGTTGAATTTCCACCCCAACTTCCATTTGGGTTACGCACCGGAAATGAATTTGGATTTACCATTGACAGCTTATTAAACAAGCCGGAAGTTGTTTCTTCAAATGGATTTGCGCGATCTTCAACTGATAGTCCAACTGTTACTGCCGCGGATAATCGTTTTGAAATATTGACATCTACATTTGAACGAACATTGTAACGTATATAGGATTTGTTGATAGAGTTAGTTGACATATCACCCGTTTTCTTCAACAAGCCATCGCTATTCAAGACATTCAACAAAACAAAGTAACGTGCCACTTTATCGCCACCTCTAAAATTAAGATCAAAATTATATATTGGAGCTACACCCCTCAATACTTCATTATACCAATTTACATTAGGATGGAGATAAGGATCGCTACCGTCCTTATATGCAGCCAAATCAGCATCACTATACTTCACGCTCGTTACTCCATTATTCAATTGTGCTTCATTGTACAATCTGGCATAATCATAAGCTCCCAGAAACTTCGGCAGTCGGGTAGCTTGTTGAAAACCAATTTTGGTGCTAACACTGACTTTCAAAGGAGATATTTCACCCCTTTTTGTTTTGACTAAAAGCACTCCGTTGGCACCTCGAAGACCATAAATGGCAGTAGCAGCTGCATCTTTGAGTAACGTAATGCTCTCAATCTCTTCAGGTACAAGTTCAGAAAAAGAACTCCGAGAACCATCGACCAGCACTAACATACTGCGGTCTCCCTGATAGGTTGCTAAACCTCGTGCTAGTAATGTATTATTAACTACACCAGCCTCATCGCTGCCTTGCGTTACTGTTAGGCCGGGAATACGGCCAATAAGCGAATTCTGGAGGTTAGTACTGATGGTTTTCTCCAGTGTTTCACCAGCAACAGATGATAAAGCGCTCGTTGTTTTATATATAGATTGTTGAGAAAAGCCTATATCGTTTTGTTTTTGATACTTCTGAACAAGAGATTTCTCTTGAACTGAATCATTCTGCGAAAAAGCAAATGCATGAGGCAAAGCCATGGCGATTGCTAATAGAACAAATTTATTCCGCTTATATGTCATGAAAGTTGAATTTTAAAGTGATTGAACTATTTAAAAAAATCAATAACCGGGGTTTTGTATTAAATACCCTTTGTCTATTTCATTTTGTGGAAATGGATACCGATACATTGCCAGATTGAACGATCTCACCTCAAACACATAAGGCATGTAGCTGCAATTCTTGGTACCAGGCGATGTATAGATATGTATTCCATACATTTTGCCTTTCATTATTCCTTCGTCGGCAATTTCCCAACGCCTTATGTCGTAAAGACGATGACCCTCAAATGCTAATTCAATAGCACGCTCATTACGGACTTTTTTGCGAAACTCATCTTGCGACAAACCTCTTGGTATTTTAGGCATTCCGGAGCGTAAACGAATCGAGTCCAATGCACTGTATGCCTCTTCCGGAGGGGTTTGATGAAATTCGTTTAAAGCCTCTGCATAATTCAAATATGCTTCAGGAAGTCTGAAAATAACTCCGTTGGGAAAAGCTGTAACAGGTCCCGTTGCTTTAACACTATAAGGTAGCGGTTTATGAGACAAAGGGCCTTCGCAACCGCCACCATTGGGACGATTTTTTCCATTAACAGATAAATCTAACTCTGGATAATCATCGTTAAACCGTTGCCACTGATACGTAATTGTTTGTTTAAACCGAGGGTCCATATTAGCATAGATATCCATCAAATCAGTCCCTCCATTATCATTCCAGGGTTGTTTTGTCCCATCTTTTCGTTCGTAAAGCTTCGTAAAATTATAGGTAACCCAATACCCCGCACCATTTGGGGAAAAAGGACTCCATGGGAAATGCCATATTGCCATTGCCCACTTCGACTTTTCTGCTAGAATTATTTCACTATTGTCATTTACTTCCCAGGCATATTGATAGTTCTTTGTTATACCCTGATCTGTTACCAACTTAATACCTGATTGTTTTGCTTCATTAAGGAGTTCGAGTGCTGCATCCACTGCCAGTTTCCAACGGTTGGCATCGTAGTTTCCATAACAAATTAACGAATTATTTTTACCAAGGTCAAGATATGGCTTTTCCGTATTGAATGTTTTGCTGGCGGCATAAAGCAATGTGCGTGATTTGAGAGCCATTGCAGCTGCACGAGTTGCTCTTCCTCTAAGACTTGTAGGATACTGATCGGCAGCCGGCAAATTGTTGATCGCCTCGTTACAATCTTCTACAATAAATTCAACTACATCCTTCACTGAACTACGGGGAACATTTAAATCATCTGCAGGGGCAAATCTTTTTTTGACGATGGGAACTCCCCCATATTTGCGAAACAATTCAAAATTATTGAGAGCTCTGATAAACATTGCCTCTCCCATTACTTGTTTTTTGTAAACCGGGTCATCGAATGGAGCCGTGTCAATACGTTCAATTAAAGTATTAGCGCAACGTATTGCTTTCCAATATGTGAAAAATCTTCGGTCACCTGTATTAGTAGCACTCATTCCGGCATTGTTCCAGGCAGCCTGAACCCAGTACCAGCTATAAAAAATTTCACATTCGTCAGTTGCAGCAGCTGTCATACAGTCACTTTTATCGCGTGTGTCCCAATTAGCCAAATCGCTCATCACTCCATAATAGTAGGTGGTGGCAACAAATGTTTCCACTTGGTTCTTAGATGAGAAAATAGTGTCCTCAGTAACATCCACCCCCGGAGCTTTATCAAGAAAGTTGGTAACATCATCACAGGAATACATCAGGCTAAGCCCTAAAACTGATAAAAAAATATAAATTAGATTTTTCATGTATTATGAATTAAAAATTAACATTAACGCCCAAGTTCATGGTTCTTAAAAGAGGGTACGGTTCATAATTTCCAGCATCGTAAGTAGGTATTTCAGGATCTTCCCCGGGAAATAATTTATCCCAAGTATATAGATTATTTGCATTTACATAAATACGAAGCGAAGAAATACCCAATTTTTTCAGAATATTACCTGGTAGGGTATATCCTATCTCTACGTTTTTAATACGTAGATAACTTGCATCTCTCACCCACAAGGTTGATAGTTGATAGTTGTGCACTTGGGATGCATTTGCAGAAAGGTGAGGAAAAAGGATTTTTTCACCATTTGCATAACGTTCAGGAGACCAACTATAATCCTTTAGATAATCAATTGCTGAACCATCTTCCAGAAATCCTCTATTACTTTTTTTGGAGGCCATGAACGATACGTTACTGGAACCTTGAAATAGAACAGAGAAGTCAAATCCAACAATTTCACCCCCAAAAGAAAATCCATAAGAAACTTCGGGAAAATCTGAATATCCGATAGGCACCATATCGAATGAGTTAATTTTACCATCGCCATTTACATCCTTATACTTCACATCACCCGGCTGAATCTTGTTATTCTGAAAACTTGAAACAGGCCGATTCGGATCGTTCACTTCTTCCCATGTATTGTAAAATCCCTCAGCTATAAAACCGAAAAATTGATTAAACCGTTGCCCTGTTCGTTGCATATAAGGATAAGATGGAGTTACTTCATCGCGGAATACAACTTTGTTTCGTGCAAAAGTATAGATTCCCTTTAACCAGAAATTTAATTTACCAACCCGATCTCTAAAGCTAATTTCCCCATCAAAACCTCCGTTCTTCATTATACCCATATTGTAAGCCGGCAGGTCGGCTGCAACAATTGCAGGTATTGTTGATCTGTCAGTAAGAATATCACTGCGGCTTTCTCTAAAAAGGTCGGCAGTAATCTTGATTTTATCTTTCCATATACTTAAGTCAACACCCACATTCATTTTTTCGGCACGCTCCCAGGTAAGATCGGGATTGCCCATTTTACCTTCATAAGAGGCATTATATATGGTATAGTTCTGACCTACTACTCCATAATTATAAGTAGGAGTATCGAAAATTGTTTGAGAATTATACAAATATGCCGTTGGCATGTAGAGGAAACGATTTCCTCCAATCTTATCATTCCCGACTACACCATAAGAACCTCGTACTTTGATGTAAGAAACAATATCATTTTTTGGAAAGAATTTTTCTTCTGAAGGTACCCAACCGAGTGAAAATGCCGGGAATAAACCAAACCGTTTGTTTGGAGCAAAGTTTTCAGTACCATTGTATCCGGCATTCACTTCGGCCATATATTTATTTTTATAATCATAAGTCATACGCCCAACAACACCCTGATAACCATTCGGAATTAGGAATGCTAATGAAGGACTATAATATTTACTCTGATTATATATCAGAAGACCACCTAAAGTATGATCGCCAAATTTACGTGAATAGTCGATTCCTGCCTCAAAGTATACCTTTCGGTTTTTCCCAAATCCTTCATTGATAGAGAATGCACCTTCTTTACCAACAGGTATAAACACAGCACTTCCATCTGTAGCTCTTACTGCATTATAAGTCACTAAATCTTTCACATAACGGGTTACATGTGTATTATAATTTTGATATGAAATCAAAGAATGAACTGAAATACCCTTAATGAGGGCATCGAGTTTGTAATCAACACGAGTAGATGCATTTAATTGATTTGCATACGTATTTAACTGACCAGTTCCAGCATTCAATAAATACAGTGGATTAGGGGCCGAATTATATTTCCCAGGTAAACTATTGATTAGTTTCCCATCATAGATGCCGGGGCCTGATGTTGGAGGATTGGCAAAAGCATTTGCCAAAATATATTCCGAATTATTATTAGGAGATTTTCTATCTTCTAACTGATCTGACACGTTGAGTGAAATACTTAAATCCTTTGTCACCTGGAAGTCGAAGTTTGTTCTGAAATTATAACGATCATAACTAACCTGAGTATTATATCCACTAAGCAGATTTGTATTATTATACATTCCTTGTTGAGAGAAATACCCCAAAGACACAAAATACTTTACATTCTTAGTACCACCACTAATATTAATATTATGTTGAGATTGATTCGTATTCTCTTTAAATATAAGCTTAGTCCAATCCGTATCCGGATAAAAAATAGGATCGGTATGATCTCTATATTTTATTAACTCCTCTTCTGAGAACTTAGGCGTGTAATTACCTGTTAAATACCCATCATACGTAATCGCTTCATTAAATGAACGAGCCCAATCATAGGCATTCATTGGTTTACGCAAATCAGTAAACCCTTGGGTAGCAAAATTCGTGGATAGACTCACCTTTGGTTTAGAGGTGGTACCTCGCTTTGTTGTAATAAGTATCACACCATTGGCACCACGCACTCCGTATACAGCTGTTGCAGATGCATCCTTTAATATTGATACATTTTCTATTTCATTGGGATCAATATTATTATAGGTCTCTGACTCTACCCCATCAACCATAACCAATGGATTTTGTAAATTTCCGTCAGCGAATGTACCAATACCACGAATGCGAATTGTAGCCTGGTCTTTCCCCGGTTCCCCGCTTTTTTGAACAGCGGTCAGACCAGACATACGTCCAACCAATGCATTACTGATATTGGCTTGCGACGACTTTAGCAGATCTTTTGTAACAACAGTTGATATTGCACCTGTAACAGTTGCTTTTTTCTGTTTACCATAGCCTACAACCACAACTTCGCTCATAATAATGGTCTCATCTACCATTACAACTTTCAAATTTGTTGTCTTTTCAATTGAGACACTTTGCTGAACCATTCCTATGAATGAAAATGTTAGATTTTGAACTGATGTAGGAACATTTAAAATGAAGTGTCCATCAGCTCCAGTTACAGTACCAAGACCTGCAACATTATCAGCTTTAATAGTGACTCCTGGCAATGGATTTCCAGCAGCATCTTTTACAATACCATTAACCTGCTTTTTTTCTGAAAAATTTTGATTGTTGTTACTCTTAGTTTGTGAATGAAGAGATTCCACTGACGAAAAGATTATAACACTAAAGAGAAGGAAAGCATACAAAATAGGTTTGTGCCTATTTGTTGCAAAGAACAAACGAACTGTTTTATCAGTCTGCATCATGTGATTAAATTTAGTTAGAAATAGACATTACATTAAAAACAAATCTATAAGCTTAATGAATAATGTTTATTCCTATTATCCAATTAAACGAATAATTATTCCAATGCAAAAGTAGAACAAACAGATTGATTCTTACTGTTTCTTTTGTAACAAAAATCGTAAAAATAATAAGAATAAAAGATAACTTTGCTTTTTTTTAAATTAATCAGTTGCCTGAAATAATTGTGTAAATATAATTTTATAATGCTCGCTGTTGTTATTTTTAATGTTATAAATTATAAGATATCTGTTATATTTGGATATATAGAATCACATTACACTTTGTAATTTTGTGGGTGATTGTTTCTCAAAAGAAATAGTTTGTAAATCTCATAATTAAACAGCAATATACAAAATTAAATTTTAAAAAATGACTAAAATCAGAGTTCTTTTTATCCTCTTGGCTATGCTATCAATTAATGGCGCTCAAGCACAAAAACAGATTGATGTAGCTGACTTTGGTGTTACTGAACAAACAGCAGATTGCACACCAGGAGTTATCAAAAGCATAAACGCATGTAAGCGTGCTGGTAATGCCATCTTGATATTTAAAAAAGGCACCTATCATTTCGATTCAAATTATGGGATTGATAAATATTGTTTTATTAGCAACAACACCGAAGGTTTAAAGCGTATTGTATTTCTGTTGGAAGAAATAAAGAATCTTACTATTGATGGACAAGGTTCAAGCTTTATTTTTCATGGGTTTATTAATCCATTTGTAATTAACAACTCTAAGAATGTCAAATTGAAAAATTTCTCCATTGATTTTGTCCGACCTTTCCACAGTGAAGCTACTATAATTGCCAATAATGCTGATGGCATTGATGTTGAAATTCCAAAAAATTATCCATACCGCCTTTATAATGGCACATTACAATTTATCGATATAGCTAAAGATGAAGGTCAGAAAACAACTGTCAGCAAAGAGATTATATATGAATATAGTCACTTACTTGAGTTTGATTCAAAAAAACTTGAAACCGCATTTATGGCAAATGATTACTATTTAGGTGGTACACCATTGGTTGCTACAAGTTTAGGGGAACGGAAAGTTAGGATATTTTGGAAAAACTTGAAAGGAACTGTTGGAAACACTATGGTTTTTGGTTTTGCAAACCGCAACCATCCCGCATTTTCAGTTTCCGATTCGCGTGATATCCGTTTCGAAAATGTAACAATTCATCATGCTGGAGGTATGGGTATTGTTTGTCAGCGAACTCGGAATATTTCCGTAATTTCATGTAAGGTACAACCATCAGAAGGCCGTATAATAAGCACTACAGCCGATGCCACTCACTTTACAAATTGTACTGGGAAAATTGAACTGGGAAATAGCATATTCCAAAATCAAATGGACGATGCAACCAATATTCACGGTATTTATGTACAAATTGCCGAACGTTTAAACCCAAAAGAGTTTATAGTTCAACTAAAACATAGTGAACAATTAGGATTTGATTTTCTTAAACCCGGCGCGTTAATTGAATTTGTGCAGGGTAAAAGTCTTATAACAAAAGGACATGCTAAAGTAGTTGAATCGACACGCTTAAATAAAAATTTCAGACGTATAAAATTGTCGACTGAATTGCCGGAAGGTATTAAAATTGGTGATGCAATAGGTGAAGTAAGTGATTCACAATTTGTACATATACATAATAATTATATTGGACAGAATCGTGCACGTGGAATGTTGCTCAACTGTACTGGTAAAACAATTGTTGAAAACAATCGGTTTCATTCTCCAGGTGCTGCCATTCTTTTTGAAGGAGATGCATACTTTTGGTTTGAACAAGGTGGTGTAACAGATTGTACCATTCAAAATAATATTTTTGATAATTGTCTTTTCGGGCTTTGGGGAAATGCCATCATTGCTGTTGGCGCAGGAATAACAGAAAACAAAGATACTAGTCGTTACAATAAAAATATCAAAGTATTAAACAACACTTTTCGCACCTTTGATGAGGGCTTATTGCTTCATGCATATTGCGTTGATGGTCTGGTATGGAAAGGTAATAAAATTGAAAAGACAACTGATTATCCAGCCACAAGGGTTTCAAACTCTCTTTTTAAAGTGGAGAGCAGTGACAATATTAATATCGATCAAGATACTTCTAATAATAAATTCGTATATGACAAATAAATATCAATAATATTAAAGAAAACCTTACTCAAAAATTATATTAAAATGAAAACTGCATTCTCATTTATAATAGCCATTTTTTTGATATCTAATTCGATGGATAGTTTTGCAACTCAGAAAGACGCTAAAGAGCAAATAATCCATTTCAATGTAAAACAGTTCGGTGCAATTGCCGATGGAAAAACAGATGATTCAGAAGCCTTTCGTATAGCAATTTCAGCAGCTATAGGAGCGGGAGAGAAATCTGTTGTGTTTGTTCCTGCCGGATGTTATAAGTTAGATGTACCAATGGGAAGAGGTATGTTGGAGATTAAGAATGCAAAAAATCTTGTTTTGGAAGGAGAGAAAGGTACATTGCTGCTTTCATCAGATCCGACAAAGCACATGATCAATATTGATAGTTCTTCAAATGTTGTTGTTCGTAATTTTGAGTTAGATAGGCATCCTTTTGTTTTTACACAAGGTATGATTAGTAAAATTGATATCCCAACAAAAACAGTTGAAGTTAGCATTGATGAAGGTTATGACGAACCAGATTCTAAATTTCTGGCTAAGTTAAAAAGTTTTTTAGTTTTTGTTCATCCCAAAGCAGATACCTGGGATCATAGCCGGTGGTGGCCAGAAATTAATAGCAGGGATCGAATAGCTCCTATGAAATGGAAATTTACATTATCTGTTGAACCTTTGCAGAATTACTTGGGAAAACGGTTCCTGCTTTGGGATAATGTTTATAACGGCTGGGGAGTTGTAACCAATAATAGCAGGGATTGTTTTGTCGAAAACATAAGGTTTTATGGAGGCGGAGCTGGCGCCGGAATTGGGATTTGGGGTTGTGGGGGTACTATAACTTTTAAAAACTTCATGACTGGTGTGCCTGATGGTTCAAGTAGACTTATTGCAGCCGCAGGTGGCAGTCAGGAGTTTGAAAATCGTGGAACGATTATCTTCGATAGTTGTGATTTTTCAAGAGTTGATGATGACGGATTTAATATGGGTACGTCATATGTGAAAGTTTTAAAACAGATTGATTCTAAAACAATTGTTGTTGAAAAGTTGAACACACCATATGTAGTTGGCGATACAATTACTCTATGGGATTGGTACCTTAAAAAAGCAAGAAATGAAGCTGTTTTGGTTAATTTTACAAGAAATGATGATCGGACTGTGACATTGGTACTGGATAAGGCTGTGGAAGTCATCCATCCTGTTGGAAGTGCTGGTCTTCCACTAAAGAGCGAATATAAAGGAAGGGGGCGTTTCGAAGAATTTGATGGAATTGATCGTATAGCTGATTTTCAGGCAGCAGGGAAATCAATAATAAGGAATTGCCGTTTCCAGAATATGCGTGCCCGAAGCATACTTTGCAAAACATCGAATTCAATTATTGAGAATAACACATTTTACAATACACATATGACTGCTATTCTTGTGGGGCCAGAGTTTTATTGGGGGGAGGCACCTGCGGTACGTAATCTAACAATCCGGAATAATCACTTCATTAACATCGATGGGAGTTGCATAAATATTGGCTGCTTTAACTCTGATAATTCCTATGATAATAAAAACATTCTCATTGAAGGTAATGTATTCGAAAATTATGGTGCCAAAGGCGGAGTTGGAATTAGCGGAATTCAGGGCACTGCTGTACTAATTAGAAATGCAGATGGGGTTGTTTTACGAAACAACATATTTAAACCAGCTGCTCCCACAGCTCCTAAAAACTCAAAACCTGTTGTGATTGAAGTAAGTAGAAATGTTATTTTTGAAAATAATGTAGGAATTGTTAATAAGTAGTTGACCCTTAATAAGGATACAATCTTGTAGTTCTCATTTCGTACTGGGCGTCTGACTCTTTCCTCGCACACAATCCTAGCATGAATTTCTCCTTCATTCAAACAACTTACTGAGAATCGCTTGCATTAGTATTCCTTGCCTCTCTATATATGTTCGCCTACCAATAATTCTTTTATTCCGGTCATTAATCTAAACTGAAAATTTAATGAGTTTTAATACAAAAACACAACAATACTGGTCTGCAAAATTAATTTATTTACATTACTATTTTTTGAACTAATGCAAGTCACATAAGTCACCATTGTCTCCAAAGTCCTTTGTCTAAATAACATTCTAAAAAACAATCATTATCATTCGTAGCGGTTTGCCTGACATTCCATTGTCATTTATGTCCCCAAAGTCAACTCCGAACATAAGTTAAATTGATTAATCATGTATAAATGCAGAACATGTTCAACATTTCCGTATGTTCATTGCAAATGAACACTTCATTTTATTGAACATAATCTATTTATTCTGAATATAAAAAGACCCAATAGCCATAACCTCTTTTCGTAATATCAATTAAACATATCCCGTCGCAAATATTTGCAATATTTGCGACAAATTATTGGCAGTAATTCAAATATACTGCCAATTATTTAAGGGATAAAACCCACTCTCT
>Ga0247839_1001387_pt1 | contig 40472 bp, 43 predicted proteins | sample LaCruzMarch2015__6_FD_192405 | JGI IMG/M metagenome (GOLD analysis project Ga0247839, IMG submission 192405) | Freshwater microbial communities from meromictic Lake La Cruz, Castile-La Mancha, Spain - LaCruzMarch2015_16m | ecosystem: Environmental > Aquatic > Freshwater > Lake | place: Spain... | reverse complement strand
GGTGGGGCCAACGTGGCCGATTTTCACGACGGCAATGGCCGCAGGAGCGGGAGCCGCCACCGGTGCAGCAACCGGCGCTGCCTCTTCTTTTTTACCGCAAGCCACCAGCAATGTTGCTGCAGCCAATGCTGTCAAGGTACTTTTCACTTTGAAATGCATAAAAACTCCCAAAATTAAAAAAACAATAAACCAATAAAAACGTGAATTAATGAATTAACTCAACACCCAACACGATACCCTAATTATCATAGCCACTCCATAGGGGAAGTTACCAAGCAACCCAAGGCGGAGCTACCCCGGGCAAGGGCCAAGTCAGTCACCCGACGGGTCTATTTTTTTCATCTCTATCGCCACCGCGCACTTCACGGCCGATTCTATTTCTTGCTCAATACGTGGCTGCAACAAACGTATCTGCTCTTGAACCAACAACCTCAATGTTTCGTGCAACTGGGCCTCAACGGTCGGTGCCACGCGCTGCATAAGACGTTGCACCAACAATTCCTGGGGTAACTCCGCCGCCACGGCCGGTGGTGCCGGATGGACGATTTCGGTGAGGGTGGGCAGGAAACGGGTGGCGGGTTTTCCGACTGACATTAGCTGGCGCCTCGCAATGTCAAATCATGGCGCGTGATGGTGTAGCCCAGCGCTGTGTAGTGCTTCCAACGAAGGCGTGCCAAGTCGCGATCATGCTCATCCGTACTGACCACCTCAATGACGCGCTTGAACTCCTCAAACCCCTGAACTACGGCTTGCCCCAAATTCACCAACACATCCTTCGGAACAAGCACGGAAGCGACCTGGCCTGCAAGCACAACCGGACACTTTCCTTGCACGAAGGAATCTGCAGTATCCGAACAATGTGGCAAGAATTCGGTCGCAGCCAGTGCCCATAGATCGACATCAAGTTGCTGACAAATCACTTCATCGGCGACTACCACCACTTTCGCACCACTGCCCACCGCTTTGCGGAGCAAACGGCAGGTGTAGCTCAATTTATCGGGCGCACCAAAATGAAACGCAACTTCGGTCACTTGCTGCTTGCCTGCGCCATCAAATACTCGACCAATAGCCCAACCGGGCGACCGGTCGCGCCCTTGGCAGCGCCGCTTTTCCAGGCCGTCCCGGCAATGTCCAGATGGGCCCAGGGGAACTTCTCCGCGAAGCGCTGCAAGAATTTTGCCGCGGTGATCGAGCCACCTGCGCGCCCCGCGACGTTGGCGACGTCAGCAAAGCTCGTTTTCAGGCCCTCTGCATAGTCTTCGTCCATGGGCATGCGCCAGCACAGGTCCTGGGATGCATCGCCCGCCTTCATCAAGGCTTGGGCCAGTGCATCTTGCGGCGCAAACAGGCCACTGCGAACGCCGCCCAAAGCAATCACGCAGGCGCCGGTCAGGGTGGCAATATCCACCACTGCCGCAGGTTTGAAGCGCTCCGCATAGGTCAAGGCGTCACACAAGACCAAGCGACCCTCGGCATCCGTATTGAGGACCTCGATTGTTTGCCCGCTCATACTGGTCACCACATCGCCTGGCTTGACCGCGCGGCCATTGATCAGGTTTTCGCAGCTGGGGATCAAACCCACCACGTTGATGGCGGGCTTAAGTTGCGCTAAGGCACGAAACACCCCCAACACGCTGGCTGCCCCGGACATATCAAACTTCATCTCATCCATTTCAGGGGCGGCCTTGATCGAAATGCCACCACTATCAAAGGTTATGCCTTTGCCCACCAATACCGTTGGTGGCTTGGCCTTGAGCGCCCCGTCGTAGCGCAGCACCACAAATTGCAGCGGTTGGTCCGAGCCCTGCGCCACGGCCATGAAGGAGCCCATACCCAACTTGGCGACTTCCTTGGGCCCCAAGACATCGCAACTGATGCGGGGGAACTGAGCCAACTCCCGGGCGGCCTGCCCCAGCAACGTTGGGGTTGCATAGTTGGCGGGCCGATTGGCCCATTCTTTGGCCAACTCCACACCCGCAACGATGGCCACAGCCCGATCGAAGGAGGCTTGCACCTCAGACGCATTTAGGGTCGCGACAAACGCCTTGTGCAAGGTACGACCTTCCGGTTTGGACTTGGTTTTTGTGTAGACATAGGTGGAGTCCGCGATGGCCGCGACCGCAGCCCGTACTGCGTCCTCGCGGGCTGGAGTAGCAAAGCTCACCAGCAGCTTCTTCATCGTGTTGGTCTTAACCAAACCCACCGCCGCCAAAATCGCCTTGCGCACCTGGAGCGCAGCCCCATCACCCACAAATGCCAGCACAACCCGCACCGCGTTGGACTGAAGGGGGCGATAAAGCGTCAGTGTTTTACCCGGTTTTGCTTCCAAATCCCCTGACTTCAGCGCTTGCCCGACCAGCACGGACAAATCGTCTTTTCCGGCCTTGAAAGCCTGTGGCACCAACACGATCAAAACGTCGCATTTTTCATTGGCAACACCCACGAGGCCCATAGGCTTGAGTTCAAAGTTCATAATTCAGGTTCTCTAATTAGTTGGGACACAAGTTTGCCGCGTTTTGTGCGGCACATACGGTCTCGCGAATGCTCAGCCAATGTTATTCCATTCTTCCATCCGTAAAGAGCTCGCACGCAGTTTTGGTGCCACCCTAGTGGTTCTGGTGACCGTGGTGATGACGATGACCCTGATTCGTACGCTGGGTGAAGCCTCTCGGGGTACTTTTGATCCGGCGGATGTTCTGATCATCATGGGGTATACCGTGCTCTCTGATTTATCCACAATTCTGGCAATGAGTCTTTTCCTGGCGGTGTTGAGCGTTTTGACCCGCATGTTTCGCGACAGCGAGATGGTTATTTGGTTTGGCGGTGGCGTCGGCCTAAGCGCATTACTGAAGCCACTGTTCCGTTTCGCTTGGCCCATTCTGGTCGTCATTCTGGCGCTGGCTTTTTTTATATTGCCTTGGGCCTTTGGACGCATTGAAGATCTGCGCGACAAATACGAAAAAAGGGGTGATATCGCGCGTATTGAGCCCGGCCAATTCCAGGAGTCCGCCGATGGCGACAGGGTTTTCTTTATCGAGAAAGACACCGCCGGCAAGCAAGTTGGCAGCAACGTGTTCATCGCAACCAAAGAACTGGACAAGGAGACAATTACCTCCTCCAAAAGCGGGAAAATCGAGATACTCAATGGCGACAAATTCTTGATACTGGAGCATGGCCAACGCCTGGAGAAGCACACAGGTAAGTCCGACATGACTGTCAGCGTCTTTGAGCTCTATGGCGCTAAAGTCGGGGTGGACGACCAGTCGCAGCGCACGCATACGCCAACCGCATCCATAGGCACGCTGGAGTTGATAAAAACCCCAAGCCCCAGCCATTTGGCAGAGCTCGCCTGGCGCATCGGACTGACCCTGACCGCCTTCAACTTTGTCGTTATCGGACTTGCAGCAGCCGGCGCGAATCCCCGCGTCGGGCGGTCTGGCAATCTGGGGGTGGCATTTTTGGCCTTTATTGCGTACTTCAACCTGCTGATTTTGGGGAAAAGCTGGATCGAGAATGGTCAAGTGAACTTTGGCGTGTACCTGCTAGCCCTGCATGGCGGATCGCTGGCCTTGGGTTTGCTTTGGCTAGGCATGCGCCACAACAACTGGACTCTGCGTGGGGTTAGAAAATGAAAACTGTGCGCCGCCTCTTTTACGGCGAAATCGTGCTGATGGTCATGCTGGTAACCCTGGGTTTCATTGCCTTGTTTTTCTTCTTCGACTTTGTGGAAGAGCTGCAATCTGTCGGCAAGCACGCCGCAACTGGCTACCAGATCCCGCAAGCGATGATCTATGTGACCCTGATGATCCCCAGCCATGCGTACGAGCTACTGCCTATCACTGTCCTGATTGGTACCATTTTCGTGATGGCGCGGCTGGCACAAAGCTCGGAGTTCACTATTTTGCGCACCAGCGGATTAGGCCCCTGGCGTGCGCTTCGCATTCTTGTGGTTTTGGGGCTCGGGTTTTCCCTGTTTACCTTTGCGGTGGGTGACTATGTTGCGCCACTGGCAGACAAAACGGCGCAACTGCTTAAATCGGCCTTTAAAGGCAGCATCACAGTGGGCAAGACCGGGGCTTGGTTAAAGGAAAAGCAGGCTTACGGGCATTACGCGGTCAATGTAGGAGCCTTGACGCCGGACGCCAATATGAAGGATGTCCGAATTTTTGAGTTTGATAACAAAGGCGCACTGGTATCCATGACGCAGGCAAGCTCAGCACAGTTTGGCGACCACGACGACTGGATCCTCCAAGGCGTAGAGCGGACCGAGTTTGCGCCAGACCCGCAAGCCAACCGGGTGGACCGTGCCCGACTGGACACCTTTCGCTGGCCCACGCAGGTCAGTGCAGAAATGGTGGCTGCGGCCGTGCTTCGCCCCGAGCGTATGGGCACCATTGACCTGTACCAATACATGCGCCATCTGGACGCCAACGGTCAATCGGCCCAAAAATACGAGATCCAGTTTTGGAAGAAGTTGTTTTACCCCATAAGCTGCCTGGTAATGGTGGTGCTCGCCCTGCCCTTTGCCTACTTGCACTTCCGCTCCGGCGGCATTGCCACCTACGTGTTTGGCGGCGTCATGGCTGGCATCAGCTTTGTGCTGCTCAACAATGTTCTTGGCGACCTGGGTAACCTTCAAGGGTGGCAGCCTTGGTTTACAGCGGCGCTGCCCGGGCTGATCTATTCTTTTATCTCTTTAACTGCGTTCGCATGGCTGGTAATACGACGATGACCCTTTCAGTTCAAACCACTGGCATAGTACTTTTTTCACACGGTTCACGCGACCCTTTGTGGCATAAACCCATGGAAGCCGTGGCGCGCAACATTGCCGAGCGGTCGCCACAAACCCCGGTGGTGTGTGCGTTCCTGGAGCTAAGCACCCCTGATCTGGCATCCGCCACACAGGCCCTGCTGGACCAAGGGGTCCAGGCCATCACCATCGTGCCGATGTTTTTGGGCGTTGGCCGCCACGCCCGCGAAGACCTGCCCTTGCTGGTGGAACACCTGCGCCAGCAACACCCATCCGTTGAATTCACACTGAAGGCCGCGGTCGGCGAAGACAGCCGACTCATCGAGTTGTTGGCAGTAATAGCACTCGACAGCCCGCGCCCGTAAACACCCATGAACCTGCACCAGTTTCGCTTCGTCCAAGAAGCCGCCCGCCGCAACCTCAACCTCACCGAAGCCGCCAAAGCGCTGCACACTTCGCAGCCCGGGGTCTCCAAAGCCATCATTGAGCTGGAGGAAGAATTGGGCATCGACATCTTCGCGCGCCACGGCAAACGCCTCAAACGCATCACCGAGCCCGGACAACTGGTGCTCAAGAGCATCGAACTGATCTTGCGTGAGGTGGGCAATCTCAAACGCATTGGCGAGCAATACAGTGCGCAAGACACCGGCACCCTCTCTATTGCCACCACCCACACCCAGGCGCGCTACGTGCTGCCCGAAAAAGTGGCCGCCCTGCGCGCCGCTTACCCCAAAGTCAACATCAGCCTGCACCAGGGCTCGCCAGACCAGGTGGCACGCATGCTGATCGATGAGGTGGCTGAAATTGGCATCGCCACCGAATCGCTTTCTGCCTACTCTGAACTGGTCACCCTGCCCTGCTACGAATGGCAACACATGCTGGTGCTACCGACCGACCACCCGCTGGCGCTCAAAGAGCGAATCACACTGGAGGACGTGGCACAGGAGCCCATCATTACCTACCATCCATCGTTCACCGGACGGACCAAGATCGATGCCGCTTTTGCAACGCGCAAGCTCACTCCCCGCATCGCGCTGGAGGCCATTGACTCGGACGTGATCAAGACCTACGTGCGCCTGGGGCTGGGCGTGGGCATAGCGGCTGAGATGGCCGTGCGCGATGTGCAGGAAGACTGCGAGAAAAATGGCGGCAAAGGCGGTCTCGTCGTTCGCCCGGCGGGGCAGCTGTTCGGGCAGAACGTGGCCCGCGTGGCATTCAAACGCAGTGCCTACTTGCGCAATTTTGTCTATACCTTTGCAGAACTGCTGAGCGACCGACTGACCCGCACCCTGATTGCCAAAGCTATGGACGGCCACGTCAGTGACTATGAAATGTGAGACCCCTACCCTCATCAGCCGCCTGCCCAATGTAGGCACCACCATCTTTTCGGTGATGTCGGCGCTGGCCGCACAACACAAGGCCGTGAATCTGGGTCAGGGCTTTCCCGATTTCGCCTGTGATCCCGCACTCATTGCGCATGTCACTCAGGCCATGCAAGAGGGCCACAACCAGTACCCGCCCATGCCGGGTGTGCCGCTGCTGCGCAACGCTGTTGCTCTCAAAATAGAAGCACTCCACGCACGCCAGTACAGCGCTGCAGACGAAATTACCATTACATCCGGGGCAACTCAGGCCATCATTACGGCCATTTTGGCGATCGTGCATCCGGGTGATGAAGTCATCGTGCTGGAGCCCTGCTATGACAGCTACGTCCCCAACATCGAATTAGCCGGGGGCGTGCCCGTGCGTGTGCCTCTCACCCCGGGCACGTTCCGTCCGGACTTCGACAAAATAGCCGCAGCCATCACGCCCAAAACGCGCGCCATCCTCATCAACTCGCCGCACAACCCCAGCGCCACGGTGTGGTCACGCACCGACATGCTGGCGCTGCAAGCCCTGCTGGAGCCCACCAACATTCTGCTCATTAGCGACGAAGTTTACGAACACATGGTTTTTGACGGTGCCCAGCATGAAAGTGCCGCCCGTTACCCCGGACTGGCTGCACGGGCGTTCATCGTGTCCAGTTTTGGCAAGACCTACCATGTGACTGGCTGGAAGATTGGCACCGTGGCGGCTCCGGCATCGCTTACCGCTGAGTTTCGAAAAGTGCACCAGTTCAACGTATTCACCGTCAACACGCCCATGCAGTATGGCTTGGCGGCCTATATGGCGGACCCCGCGCACTACCTGGACTTGCCCGCCTTCTACCAGCGCAAACGCGACCTGTTTCGCGCTGGGCTGCGACACACCAAATTCAAGCTGTTGCCCAGCACGGGCAGCTATTTTCAGTGTGTGGACATCTCCGACGTCAGCGACTTGGGCGAGGCCGACTTTTGTCAGTGGCTAACGCGCGAGGTGGGCGTAGCCGCCATTCCCCTGTCGGCCTTCTACGGAAACGGCTTTGACCAGCGCGTGGTGCGCTTTTGCTTTGCCAAGCAGGATGAAACGCTCGACGCCGCATTAAAGCGGCTGAAAACGCTATAAATTCAGTAGCTGGTCACGCACACTCCACGGGGGCTAGAGGCCGATTATGTCGACGACAACACATTGCGGAGCCACCAAGTGCCGAACTGAACCAGACCTGCGCGGCCAAATGCGGCAGAAAAACCGACCCGCACTCCATGCACTTTTGCGCACCAGCGCCGTAGACCAACTCGGCTCCACCCAACTCGCCCATACTTCCAGCGCCACCTTCAGTGCGACCAACTGATCGTCGGAAAAGCTGCCCCGCATCTCCGCGGGCACCTTGTCCGGCAGCTTGGTGATGACGGGGTCGGTCTGGATGGATTGGTTTTTCATAGTCAAATGTGCCTCTAGCCCCCGTGGAATATGCGCAACCAGCTACTATTTTTATAGCAAATCTAAGCAGGCAAATAGCGCGTGAGTAGGGTTTCGTATTGCGCCAGCACATCTGGCCAGGTGAAAGCGTCGTTAAACCGACGTAACCCATGCTGGCGCAACGTGCCCTGTGCTCCTGGTCGCTGACGCACTATCCACAACTGATTTCACGGAAAATCATCTTTAAATGGATTTTGAATCACAAGCCCGTCGATCAGCAAGCCACTGTGCATGTCTTCAGACCAGAGTACCTGTGCCCCGGAAATAAGCGCGGTGGCAACAATATTCGCGTCATAAAACGACAACTGGAAGCGCTTGGCTATCTCGATCGCCTTTTCATGTGACGTGACCGTCAATGGCAGAACATTGCATGCGGCCTTAACGGCAAGCAGCAGGGCATCAACTTCTTGCCATGGCATCTTCAGTTTGCGCAGGCAAACCGACGTCACTTCATTGAGCACTTGAACACTGATAACGCCGCCCGCTTCCAGCAGGGCCTGTGCCCGGTCTGCTTTTGCCACGTCGCCGGAGAGCAAATACAAAACGATATTGCTGTCAACAAAGGGCTTGCTCACAGCTTGTCGTCTCTTTCGTTGGCGTCCAGTCGATCAAATTGAAAACCTGCTGGCAACCTTCCGCGAAACTGGTGCAAGCGCGCTAGCAGCTCTTTGACGGAAGGTTTCTTGACGACCTCAAATGCTCTGGCGCCGACAAGATGAAGATCAATTTCTTCACCCTCTTTCAGGTCAAGCGCCTGTACCAAGCTAGCTGGAAATCTGACCGCCAACGAGTTACCCCATTTTGAAACTTGCATGACCTGCCCTTTGCTTAATTTAATATACAAGCATTGAATGTATATCAATCTTGCGATGAGTGCAAAGACCGCCTCATTCAAGGCGTACAGCGCGGTGCCATTCCGCTCACAGTCGCACTGGACATTGCACGCGCCAAAGACAGCGACGCCAATGAGTACGCCTCAGCGAGTTTGGTCAAAATGTGGGATGGAAATATTTGGATGAATATCCAAACTGGTTCAAACACGCCAGAAAGAAGTAAGGACTTAGCCCCTTTCGAAGCTAAGTCCTTGATTCATATGGTCGTGTGAAACCGCTCTAAAGATGCCTTGCAACCCTCATGAACACTAGCGCTATCATTTTCTAATTTCACTTTGTTCCCCTATTTGTTCCCCGGTGTTGCCTTTGATACCCCAGCTTGGCAGCACGGGCGACATTGCTGTCTAGAAAATATTTATGACTGCCCCGCCCTGCCGGGCGACAAAGCAGCCGCAACCGCCCCCATGGAATGATGGCCCGGATCGCGCAAGCCGCTTGCATGAGCGAGGTGCGCTTTTCAAGAGCAAGATTGGCCGCCGCACCTGGCAGATGCGACGATTGCCAGCACGTCAAGTCATTCTGAGTCAAGAAGCCAGCGGCCACGCTGGCTTACAGGCCATTTCGGCCTGTAGCCCCCGTATTCCGTGCGTGACCAGCTACTAAACTTGTAGCAAAACCCAAAGGCAATGGCGCGCGGGCTGAGGGAGCCCCCATGGGGGGCGGACGGGCAGACCAGCGCGCAGGGCTGATGCCGCGCAGCGGCGAAGTACAAGGGTGGGCGGGGGCACACACGACATGACTGGCCGCAGGCCACTGACCAATCACACAGCGCGCAGCGCCTGACCAATGCCCAGGTGCCACGACAACCACAAGGGCGCGCAGACGACGGCGCGTAGGGCGTGCCAACGACCGGGAAGCGCCGATGGATGTGCGACCGACTCCAGCGAAGGCCACTTTGCATAACGCCTGTTGCCTTCACCCGACAGGGCGCGCAGCGGTGACCGGCACCAAGCGGAGCTTTAGCGCAGCGACTGGCGGACACTGAGGGCAATGCGGCGTTATGTAAAAGCGAAGCGGGTGGCCGTAGCGGGCGTGCGCCACAACTGCCATGAACACCACGCGACAGCCTCGTGGTGCCTGGCCATTGCGGTACTCCGCATTGGCCACTGACCAACGCTACAGACTCACGAAAATGGAAAGCGGTGATGTTGGGTGTGCTGCCACCAGCGCGCAGCGCCGTTCAACAGGCAGCGCGCCCGGCATGGCCGCGCTGGTCGCAGCTTGCGAAAAAGACCGAGCATGATGTCAGCACAAATAAATCTTCGCACACGCCAGCATGGTGTTGTCATGCAAATCCAAAACCGGCCGAATTCCGTGGTTTTCGTCTCGCTGGTATCCCCCAGCAAGGTTCCAAGCGACTGGCAGCGCCATTGTCGAACACTTTGAAAACACCAACTCGTCTCGTCGTAGCATCTGATCGGTAGTCATCACGCCCCCAAGTGGATCATGGATGTGGGGGTCAGCTCCGGCCTGATACAGGATCAGGTTGCAATCAGCCATACCGTCAATTACCTTTGGCAGATGCGTGAAAAGCTCTTCAACGCGCTCCGGGGTCGTGTACAACTGCTCACCAAGGGTGTAGTGCTGTATCCAGCCGCCCAGCTCCAGTAGTTCGATAAGCGAGGCCGTCCCATCTCCATAGTGGACATCGCAATCAATGATGCCGATCTTCTGGATCAGACCCTCAAGTTTGAGTTTTTGCGCTGCAACGATCAACCCGTTGAAGGTGCAGAACCCTGCCGCCTTGGAGTACCTGGCGTGATGGAAGCCCGCGACAGGGGCAACCGCGACATTGCCGTTACGCACTGCTTCTCGACCAGCTTCGATCATTGACGCCACGGTGTAGCGGCATGTCTCCGCCAAGTCGATGCGCTTGTTCTTGAATCCGTTGGGCTCTTGGCCGCCAAAAATGCGTTTCACATAGTCCGCCGAATGGGCAAGACACAAAGTTTCATTGGTGACAGGTGCGACATCACGCACTGTCGTCGGTACTCCCAATGCCCGCCATGACGCAACTACTGACTTCGGTTTCCCGGAACTTGGGGAGAAGCTGCCAGAGTCACCGACCATCGCATCGCAATAGAACACCGGAATAGTCTTCAAGGTCATGGCACAACCTTTAGGTCAATCAATTGGGCTTGCGATTCAGCTTGTCGCACTTCGTACAACACCCAACCCCCAACAGAGGTTCGTGTGGCACATGCCAGCTCCCCGAGCGCTTGGCAGCGTGTCAACAAATACTTCCAGGTTTTACCGCCCACGACTGCGTAGTTGCCAAAAACTGGGTGGCTCAGTGTAGGAGCATTCCGCGCCTCCTCTGCCGAAAACCCAAACCATGCGGGCTGAATGAATAAATCCCCTCCAGTTGCGCCTTCATAAGGGATATGCACTTCGCCGCCCCAGTCCCGGTCTTGGCGATAGTTCGACACGCTGACGAAAGGAATGCCCGAATCAGGCCCGTTTAAAGCCAACGCCTCCGTTGGTGTAACCCCTAGTGCCACCGAACGCCGCACCTGCTCTGCTATCAGGGCACGCCACATACCAAAGTCTTGAAACGGGCACGAGACAGACTTGACATCCTCACGCTGCGCCAGGCGAACAATGCAGTCAAACACTTCTACTGGAACCACTTCGGTCGCTACAGGGCGGGACTCCAATTCACAGTACCGCCGTACGCTGGATGAAAAATCCTGACGATGTGCGCGTTGCTGCATCAAAGCTATTTCGTGCTGCACCAAATAGTCGGTGCTGCTGCACAGCTTTTTCTGCGCGCTCTCTATTTCTGACAGCAGTCGAGATGGGTACTGTCGCCATTCTTGGGTTTCCTTGAAAGAGAGCCACAGCATGGTGTTCTGTTCTGTGTCGTCTCCATCATAAATAAAACCAGCATCTAACTCTGTGAAAGCCATGTGACAAACATCGCCCATCGGAGCGCGAAGACGGAACTGGCTTGCATACCGCTTGGTTGTTGCTTTGACCAACCACGATGAACGATCCGACACCGTAACCCACAGGTAGTGCAGTATGTCGCCGGGGCGCTTGATGGACATCAACTCATACACCCGCTGTCCCAGTGCAGCATCCCGAATCAGCTTTTTCAGTGGTCGCGCATCCACATGGATGATGAACGTACGATCTTCCATTGCCTGGTGTGGATAACCAACTCGCATTACCACCGGTCTGGCAATTTCAATCCACTCGTCAGTTTCTGTATCGATGGTCATTTATTTCTCCCATTCGTCCGATTTTTCTGCGCCCATGATCGAGTCCAATGCAGCATCTATGCCCATCAGCGTAGCCAATGCGCCAGCCGCAATCCCAATGTCATGTGAACTGGGAACCTGCGGTTCCGTCGGGTTGATCCGGACAATCCTAGCTCCGTATTGTTGGCTGATTCGGTGGCTGAAGTTGCGAACCGATGGAATGGCGGTGCCAGCCCCGATCTCCACCACCACGACATTACATTGGCCCTGTGCCAAAGTGTCCAGCCAATTGGTTTCCAATCTGCGCTGCATTTGCTGGCGACTGTTCACCCAGTTCCAATCCCCAAACATCAAAATGTTGGGCCGAGCCATACCGCCGCAGATCGGACACAGAGGCGAAGCGTTCAGCAGCAAGCAGTTGTTTTCATCCAGCGCGGGCACAAATGCATCCGCACGCCAGACATCAGACAGGCAATCGTCCATGCACTGCAAGTGGTGGATAGAGCCATGGCATTCATGCATCTGTTCGGGGGTAAATCCAACCTTTTGAAACTGCCCATCCACATTGCTGGTGAAAACACGGCCTCCCAAAGTGGCCCGGTCCATCCATTTTTTCAAGATGGCAAAGCCGCCATGCGGAACAGTCCGGCGATAAAGCGCCAACCGATGACCATAGAACCCCCAAGCCAAGGCCGGGTTAGTGACAAATGTTTTGGGGCTGGCAACTTCCATGAAGTCCAGATTTGCCTTAGCCAATGCGGGATAAGCTTTCCAGAAGCCTTCATTGCCGCGAAAATCAGGTAACCCCGAATCAACACCAATGCCAGCACCAGCAGCCACTATCAGCGCATCGGCCTGTGCGATCAGGTCAGCAGCATGCACCAGAGTGGGTGTGTTGAGTGATTCCATCATCGGTGAACGATTGAATTGCAGAGGGTAGAATTTGGAAGCCGGGGCCGGTGGTCATAGCGACGTGCAGTTCGTAACTGCAAGATGCCTAGGTCATATCTGGGCCTGACCCCGGCACCCCCACTCCCATTTTCATACCGGATACTCTCCCGTACGTCGCGCCGAATGTGGAGAGGGCGCGCCACACATGTCGAGTCGCTTGAGTTTCTGGCCTTCCACTTTTGCCAAAACCACTGCGACCAAGTTTGATTTGTCGCCTTGAGCCATCACTACACATGGACCTGGTAACTCGATCTCCAAAGTTGCCATTTCAGCCCAAACCTTGACCCCTGAAGCCCTCAACGCTTCGAGTTTTCCGGAAATGTAATCAGCATAGGCTTGGCCGCTTTCGATTTCTTCAAATACCCACTGGGAGGAATATCGAAAATCATCGGCCAACAAGTCTCTCAATCTTGACGGATCGAGTCTGTTCATCATTGCTGCATATGCACGCAGCGCGTCTTCCTCACTCAACTTGGTCATAGCGCTTCCATTTTTTGGCAGGGTTTCATTTGAGATGCTTTCGTCGTAGTTGAATGTTCATGTCTGGGCCTGAGATGTAAATTCACTTTGAAAGATTGCGTCACCACCAGGCATTAACCCCAAGCGGGGAATCCACTATCGAGCATTGTCTCGCGCATCAACTCAGGCAACCGAACCCCATGAACCTCATACAGTAGCTCATGCCCTTGATCCGGCACAAACTGCCTTGCGTCTTCCAGCGTCAGTGCGGTGCCCAGCAACTCGTTTTCGGGCGAGTAAACCTCATACCCACTTTCAGTCTGCATGATGCTGAAATTCGTCGGAACAAACACCCCCAGCGTCTCGCATATTCCACAAAACGGCTTCATCATCCGGTTGACCTCACGCGGCAGGGTACGGTCATACAACTCAGTCAGCCCTGCTGCACCCCGCCCCTTGTACCGAAAAACCTGATGCGCGCCCCGTGTCCACGCCACTGCATCCAGGCGCTGGTGCGCGGCGTGCAGAAAAATCAGCTTCATCGTCAAGGCGGGCCATTCCTTCATAAAGGGTGGCGGCACTTCATCATCCTCATCCGCTTCACCGGTGCTGGCTGCGCGGCGAGCCCTTTGTGCCCAGTCGCTTTGAACCTCCTGCAACATCAGCACCCGTTCACCGTCAGCCCCTTCCCGCACATCACAGCGAACATGCGCCAGTACGTTGCGAACCTTGAAGTGACCCGACAAATAGCTGCCCGAGTAGTACGGCAAAGTAATCAGCCATTCCCGGTAAGACTCGCCGCCCGTCCACGCATAGCTGCTAAACCGACCCAGCGCGACACGTTTGGGAAAGTGCTGCCTGGCATGACTGGCCGCCAGCTCGGTGGCAGCCTCTCGCGTCGGGAAAATAGTTTGATTCAAGCCATCACCAATTACCTGGCCATCATGCGTCACAGCCTGCCAGTGGCTTTCTGCACCCCATAGCGTCTGATGCAAAACTTGCTCAATGCGATACCCCAGGACTGGATCAAACCCCGCAACATCTCGCGTTTGGCCAAACTGCGCCTTTGGGGTTTTCTTCGTGCGCTTCAACGCTCTATCAGGCGCGGCGTTGAATCGAATCTGACGTTGGGCATCGCTGACGACCGCAATCACTGAGAGTCGATAGTCTTTAAAGTCGCAAAGATTTGCTAAGTCCGAAGCAGAAAACTGCTCTTCGCTTTCCTCCCATACGGACAAATCCGGAATCAGATCCGCACATTCCATCTCTTCAGCGCGCAAACCCTTCTTTTGGAAATTCCCTATCGATTTTAGCCACTGATCACCACTGGCTTTTGACTTGCCCATACTCTGCAACCGGCGCTGCAAGGTGCTGAAAATGTGTGGCACGCCAAATCTATCAAGCGCGCCAGCCGTTGGCAAAAACGCGTGATGCTGATTGCGCACCGCTTGCCGAGCCGAACAACAGTCAAGATGGGCGGCCACGCCATGAACAAACGCATTGACGGTATGGGATTTGAGGTCCGCATGCATAGCGACGTTGTTACCCATTGGCCAATTGCGCGGAAATTTGTGGGCCAAGAATTCAGCCAAGGTGAGACCAACCAACGAGAAGGCGTCTCCGGAAAAGCAAACAAAGTCGATAAACACGCGGGCATCGTTCAATTCCCTTCGCTCACTGATGGCGTGTCCGAACACATTGATCTGACCCAATTCGGTGTGCTCCCACAGGCGACGGGCAGATAAACCGAAGTCGCTACCGGGAAAACGCAATTCAAGCGACTTGAGAACGTGGGCCATGTGATGCAACCTGAGTCAATGAAATCAGTCTTCCTGCACAGGAAGCGCTGCATCCGCCTCGTAACTTACGGCACCAGGTTGACCAACAAACAATTTCGTCGTTACGTCGGCATGATCAAACCCGGCAACCATGACACACTGACCTTGCGCCACCGCGCGCTCAAAACCATCAACATCCACCACTCGATGCTCTTCTTGGCGACAGTGATCGCAAAACCGCACGTCCGCGCGACCGGAGAACTGCAATTCATCCCATTGTTTTTGGCACAGGTCGATTCGCACTACGGCGCTTTCGGGCGTGGTGCCCAGAAAAATGGTAGTTGGCTTCGTCTCGGTCATATCGTTATCTCCCATGTTGCACAGCGCTGGCATGGTCACATTTGTGTGCATACCGGAGAATACTCGCCCTATTGAAGGCAAAAACTTCCACACTATCCACCCAAACAATGCGCCAATTGCTGGCGCACGTCTCGCCCGTCATCGTTCTTTACTGCCCAAAGAAAAATGCAGGTTCCCCCCGACGTTTTTTCCCACAAATGACCAACGTCACGTTTCAGCGGTTCGTGCAGTTGCGCGCCCTTGTACTCCACGACCAGCAAGCGACCGTCGGTGAGATACGCCACAAAATCAGGATAGAACCGGCCGCTCGCCAGTGGTAGCCAGAATGAAAACTTTTCCTGCTTTTCAATATTCCGAATCCACCGTGCAACCAGTGGATGCTCGTCAATGGCGCGGGCGCAATCAAATTCCTCGGTGGTCTTGCCTGCATCGGTTTTCCAGCGCAAGTCGTGTATCACCGGGTAGTAGTGCTTGCCAAACGTCCAGGCACCCTCAAACACGTTGCGCGCCGGGTAGCCTGTGGGCGAAAACGCAAAGCAAAACCGATGCGGTGCATCCAATGTTGCACTGTTGCGCATATCGTCAAACGACAGAGTGAATTGCGCCTGATCTGCCCGACTCCTGAAATCGGCAATCTGCGCAATGATGGCATTGGCCAGCCGCACCTTGTCACGCTCCAGCGCGGTGAGGCTGAATGCGCGGGCTTCCCGCAGATGGCGCACCACGCCGCCAACATACGCCAGTGTCACATCCGGCAACAGGTCTTCTTGCTGCACCACACCATCCAGGTATCGAATCAGATCGCTCTCAGTCGCCGTAGATGGCACGGCATTCAAGGCCAACTGCTGATAGTTGTAATGCTGAATGGTCAGTGTTTGACTGGCCCGGCTGATGTCAATCGCCTGGGCTTGCGTGCTGTCAACCGGCTGATAGCCATTCAGCGCAATGCCCTGCAATGGCAGAGTCCACTTGCACAGGTGCTGCAACACTTCCGGCTGCACCACCTCCCATCGGGCCGCACCATCGGCCAACGGCAAACACAACTGCGGCACTGGTGGAAACACTTCGCCGGTCTGGGATGGCGCACTTTGGGCCATGTGCATTTGGTTGTGCAGCGCCATGGCCTTCTCCAGCGCTGGGGCCTGTTCCGGTGCCGTGTTGCGGGTCAACTCGCCGCGAATCGCCTGCGTGATTGCACCATGCACCGTGACCTGAACGCCGTCGGGGATCGCCTGGACCGTGACCCGCGCGGCATCTTCCGGCGGCAAAGCGGAAACCATAGGCGCTTGCGACAATAGGAAATCGCTGGTAAACAAGCCGCGTAAATGCAGTGAATGGACGGAAGCATCGGGCGCGGGATCGTCAAACAAGGGCAGTGGCGTGTGCGGCGCAATGGCAGCGCCAAGCATGGCTTTCTCGAACCCGAGCTTTTGCACCAGGTTGTCGCGCAATTTTTCCACCGTGCGGTCAAAGTGCTTGGAGACGATGTGGGCATACGCCTTGTTCAAATCGGGCTCTTTTCGCTCGCGGGCATAGGGCATCCGCAACACCCGGCCCAGCAACTGTTCGGCATCCTGGGTGCTACCCACGTCCTGCAGACTGCACAGCACATAGGCAAACGAGCAGTCCCAGCCTTCTTTCAATGCCTCCACCGTGATGACGAACAGCACCGGGCATTGCGGGTCAAACAAGTTGAGACCACCCAGCCCTTTTTCCTTGCTGGTCTGAATGGCAATCTGGTTTTCGGGAATGTTTTTTTCTTCCCGCAGGTACTGCTTCAACACCTCCACGGTGGCCGTCTTGTTCACGGGTTCGGCTTGAAACAAAATCAATGGCCGTATGTAGTCGGGTAATTCATTGACCGACAGGTTCTCCAGCCGCTGGCGCGTCAAGAGCGCATCGTCCACCGCGCTCTGCCAGCCGCCCGCATGGTTGGCAAGAACAATCGGCAGTTTGATCATGTGCTCGGTTTTCAATGCCAACGCAGACACGGCAAACAGCACATTGCTGAATTTTTCCTTGGGTGTGGCCGTCAACTCAACAATCACTTGCGGCCAAAAGTCCTTGAGCGTGCGAACCGTCTGATCAGAGTAAAAATTGTGCGATTCATCAACGATCACAATCGGCCGCAGCAAGCGCATCAAGTTGGCTACACAGTGCTTTACCTTGCCCACATCGGCTGCCAGCAGAGGGCCGTTGGGCTTGATGTCCTCAGGGGTCACGGTCAACAGCAAGGGGGCCAAAGACTCTGGCACCACGCTGAAATGGTCGGCATACGCTTCGTCAAACTCATAAACCGTGCGCAGGTGCTGCTTATCTTGGTGAATGCGAAACGTCTGCACCGTGGCAACCAAGACCACTGCATGGTTCCGAAAATCGGCAGAGCGAACTTGCGCCAAGTTGTCCATGCTGCACACCTTGACTTGGCTCGCGTAGAGTGCATCCAGCGTTTGGCGATACGGATGCGCCGGGTCGTTCAATGCGCCGAGGGTTTGGCTCAGAATGGCATCGCTGTGTACCAGCCAGATCGCGAATGGCGTGGCTGTGCCCAGGTAATGCGTTGCGCAGCGTTCGATGGCATGCGCACCCAGCAGCGTTTTTCCGCCGCCGGTCGGAATGCGCAGACACACATTGGGCACTTGCTGGTATGTGTTCTGGTACTTTTTGGGGCGCATGGCCCCGCTTTTTATAGCCGGGTCAAATGCTGCGACGGTGTCGGCAAAGGCGGCATTCAACGCCACCTCATCCAGCACACCATGCTCTGCGGTGGACGCGCGCACGGCCTGCAAAAATTCCGTCAATGCCTGTAGCGCCTGCTTTTGATATTGCTTGGGTTCCAAGTCGAATTGCGCCATTACGTTGCCCCCTGTCCGCGTAAGGAGTACGGAATTTTTTTGAAAGTCACCCGCTCACGCGCACGCAAAGTTGGCGGCAGCTTGACCGCTTCACCGAACACTACGCGCGGGCCGTCGAACGGATAGAGGTGCACCAGGGCATCGAACACCTCATAGGTCAGCACGTTTCCACCCTCCGGGCGTTTGTCACCCAGGATGCCGTTGAACAGTAAAAAATACTGGGTGCCGTCGTGCACACCCAGGCAGGGCGTGGTGAAGGCGTGCACGGCGGGTGTGCCGGTTTCTTGCTGCCAGACAAAGGCCGCCAAATCAGTGAAGACGACGCTGGTATCAATGCGTCCCAATTCATCAAAAATGGCATTACCCAGCGTGAGAAACCTGAAGCCCCCGCCACCCAGCCAGTTGACGGCATTGCTGATGCCGCCCTGTTCACCGGCAACGACCTTTTCCAGGCGTGGCAGGCAGTGGGTGCGGGCGTGCTCGCCCATTTCAATGCCAATCCAGCGACGGCCCATCTTTTGGGCAACGGCGACGGTGGTGCCGGAACCAAGAAAGGAATCAAGAACCAAGTCGCCCGGCTGGGTGGCGACGTGCAAAACCACCCAAATCAATCGCTCCGGCTTGGGAGTTGAAAAAGGAGTTTCGCCAAGTGCTAAAGCCTCTTTTTTGGCATCTTGGTTATGGCCGGCAAGTCCATGTTTCCATATAGACATGGGCATCATGCCTTGTGCGACTCCGCTAAAAAAGTTCTTTAGAGAGGGGACAGAGTTGGCCCCTTTTGCACCCCACCAGATGCGCCCTTCTGCCTCATTGCGCAGGTGGCTTTCCTTTGACATAGCCCACACACGAGTTCTCTTTGGCCATACATCCTCGCCGGTATGAGGCTGACGGATTGGATAAAACAGGTTGGGTCGCTCTTCCGCTGTATAGCGACAGGTGTAGTTCTCGGGCTTCCATGGGCCACGGGGATCGTTATCAGGGTTTTTGTAACGACCGGCCTGCTCATCTGTCGCCGGGAGAAGATTCCTCTTGAAAGCAGCAGATTTTCGGTAGACCAAAATCACATCATGGACATAACCAAAATCCTTTGTGTCAGGTGGCGGCGCGTAGCGTTTCTCCCAAGCGATCGCACACAAGAAGTTTTTGCGATCAAACACCTCATCCATCAACACCTTGAGATAGTGAGCCTCGTTGTCATCAATCGTGACCCAAATGGAGCCGTCCTCACTGAGCAGATCGCGCAATAGCTGTAGGCGCGGCAGCATCATAGTTAGCCACAGGCTGTGTTCCAACTTGTCGTTGTAGTGCTCAAAGGCCGACTGGGTGTTGTATGGGGGGTCAATGAAGATGCACTTCACGCGCCCCCGGTACGCAGGCAGCAGCGCCTTGAGCGCCAGCAGGTTGTCGCCCTGAATCAACAGGTTGCCCGCCGTGGTGTCTCCATGAACCGATTGAACGGTCAATAAATGGTGTGGGACCTTGGTCACCACTTGTTCAGCATTTTGTTTGTGAAGCCAGGAAAGGGAAGGCATGGGTGAATCTGTGTGACCTGTGAACGCTTGCCAAAGTGACAAAACAACCGCAGATTATGGCAAATAGACATATTACGCATTTCGACTTGGCACCCAGTCTTTGCCAGAGAGACAAGGTCGATAGAACAATTCGCCAATGCAAATTGGTCAAATCATTCGTTCACTTCGAGAAGAAAAGGGCTGGTCTCAGGAGAAGCTGGCTTTTGACGCTGGACTGGAGACCAGCCACCTGTCACGCATTGAACGGGGTGAACGACGCTTGGCAATTGAGGCACTGGACTCGCTGGCCGCTGCGCTAGGCTCGTCACCCGCCGCCGTGTGCGCCATACGAGAAGGATTGTTATTGCCGCCAAGCACTACCGCGCTTGACGGTGACTTAACGGTGGACTACACGCCCGAGGCGGTGGAACTGCGAAAAACTTTCCGAAAACTGTCATTACCAAGTCGCCGCCTGGTGGTTGACTTTGCGCACATGTTGGATAAGCGATCACCAGTTTGAATTGCGGACACAGAGTCGTGCTAAATCTTGATGCGACCCAGCCGGTCCATAACCAGCCCCAGCTTTGCCGACATTCCCGCTAGCGCCTGATTGACGTGGGCATCATGTGTGGCCTGCAAACTGTCGAACGTGCGCCAGTGCATCCCCTTTGGCTTGTCGCCGTTGCCATTCAAAATGCCCGCCTCCCAGCCCAGCCGTTTGCGGATCGTGTCCGCACGACTACCCGCGCGGTCGTGGGCTTGCTCCCGCTGGGTTTGGTAGGCCAGTTTGTGGCAATGCCTGCACGCATACACCTTGCCCCCATAAAGCACCGCCACGCGCCGCCCGCAACCCGAAGCAGGGCAAAGCCACCAGGCGCGCTGCCCGCCATAGTTGCAGCCACTCCAGGCGAGATGCACCGGGTAATGCATATCCTGCCATTCGTCACCGTTAGACCGGCTGCGGTAGTCCAGAACAACGCGGTCGGTCTCGGTGCGCAAGCCGATGGATGCAATCTTTTCTCCTCCGCGCGTCCACTGCCAACTGAACGAACAGCCCGGCTTCAATAGCCCGGCACGCGCAATCTTGCGAATGTCCAGGACGTGCATGTCGTTGGTGGTGCGCTTGCCGCCGTGCCTACCGCTGCTGTATCCGCCCATGGATTGCGTCCTCCGCGAAAAGATTTACCGAAATCATTAGCCAAGTTGAGCAAATGTTGCGTACCTATTTGGCTTCAATATCACCGCCAGCCCGCATGGATGCTGGGTTTTCTATGGTTTCCAGTGTTTTGACTTTTGTTGCCAGTTCCTTGGCCACAAAGGCACAAATATGGGCTTCGTAAGCGTCGTTTGTGTGCATTGACGGGTATTTTTCACGGTCAATCATGGGTTTTGCGCTCCTGCGGATTGCCGCCGGGTTGATCGGCCTGCGCGTACGCGCGCCACAACGCCATGCCAACGCCGCAGCGTTGCCCATACCGGCTGCCGCGCCCGGCGGCGATGCAGTCAGGGCAATTAAAGTGGTGGGCCAGATAGGCCGCGTCCAGCGCGTGCCAGTCGGCTGGACTGGCATCATTGCCCGATTTAACCCAGTCGATCAGCAAGGCTTTGCTGTCGCGGATCAATGCACGCAGGTCTTCGGTCAGGTGGCTGGACGGTGCCACGGCCAGCCCGCCGGCGGGTGCCAGCGACAAATTTAGGCCCGCGCCGTGCAGTTGCTCCACGATAGCGTTTGCAGAGTAGGCAGGCATTTAGAACACCTCCACGTCGTAGGCGTTCGGGTTTCCAGCTTGGGCCTGCGAACTGTGCGAATCCTGCGAAGTGTCAATATTCATGCGGGTTAGCGCTGTGTTTTGAGAGGTGGCGGATTCAGCGAACTGTGCGAAATCTGACGGGTTCTGTGTTTCCGCAGCGCCCTCGCTTCGCTCACTTCGCAGGTTTCGCGTTGCTCCAAAACCAGCCGGAGGAGCCCACGGGGCCTCACGTTCCGCTGAATTCGCAGAGTTCGCAGTGCTGGCTGGGTGTGCGGGCGGTGCGCAAGGCTTGTAAACCTTCGACGGTGAACCCGGCTGGCCGTTAGGGCGCGGCACGGTCTCCACCTCAATGGCGGGCGGGCTGGCCGTTATCAGCTCGTCCAGCGCCTTGTCCAGCGTGGCTTTGCTGACGTGGCCGCCAAAGCAACCCTTGGTCAGGTCTGTGCGGGTGGCCTGCCCGCGCTCGATCAGGTAACTGACGATGCGCTGTGCCGTGTCCGTGGTCGCCGCTGCGCCTGCCTCGTCAATGGCGCTTTGAAAGATGAACTTGACCGAATCCACCCAGTACCGCACCCAGGCCATGGCGGCATTGATGTGGGCCACGGCAATGATGCTGGTGTGGTCGGTCAGGGCAAACAGCATCGCCAGGCGCAGCAGCACCGGTGCCCGGCGATCCAGCAGCCCCGTGATGCTCTCGCCCGCTGACCGGTCGCGCAGTTCACCCCGGTACAGCCGCGCATAGAGCGAAGCTGCTTCGGTGGAAAACTCCATACGCATCACATCCATGTCCACATGGCGATCAGCACCCGCAAAGCGCAAGACCTGTGCAACGCGATCAGCCAGTGCTTCCACCACGTTCTTGGGCGTGTACTGCGGGAACGGCAGCACCTTGTCGCCCTCAGCCCAGAAGAAAATGAACCGGTTAGCAAAACCATTGGTCAACTCGCGGGCGTGCATCAGCTCGCGCAGCTCCGAGGGAGTCACGTCGCCAATGATGCCGATATGCGGGTCACTAGCCCACACCCGGCAGGTCTTCACTGCGGGGCGAATGCTGGTGCCGTCCCATGCGTCACGCAATGCGGCGCTCAGGGTGTTGCCATCGCGCTTGCTCTGGTGCAGGATGTTGGCAAACTCGGACTCAACCACCAACAGGCGTTTATCCGTAATGGCGGGCACTTCGTTTTTGCCCTCCTTGTAGCCATCGTGAATCATCAGCGCCAGCCCTTCGCGTGTGGACAAGCCGCCCCGGTGTACTTGGGGCACCAGGTACTCGTCCAGTGCCTTCACAGCGGTGTGGATGCGGTAAATCAATTTCTTGGCCGTGCCCTTGCGCCCCCGGCTGGACCGGCCCACATGCACCATGAATAGCCGCGCATGGTTCCAGTCATCGCCAATCGGCATGTACGGGCCACGGCCTACCGCAGCCCCCAAATACGCCAGCATCGCCGCTGCAATGGCGAACGGGTTGGCCTCGGTGTTGGCGCTGCCAGCCTGCGCCACATCACCCACCAAGCCATACAGGCAAGCGGGATCAGGGCGAGGTGCATTGCGGTGTGTATCTACAAATATATCGTCATTTAGGCCGCTAGCCCCCGTAGAACGTGCGCAAGAAGCTACTAAATTAATAGCATCTGTAACGCCTGAGTCGTCGTCCAAACCGGCTGCCATGCGTTCGTAGTCTTGCGGGTTCATGCGAAAGCCTCCACCAGTCGGTTGATGCGGTTCGCCGCAACCATCAGGCGCGCCCGGTCGGCATCGGTCAACGTCACCCCGTTGGCAACGTTACCCGCAGCCACGGCGGCAAGCGTCGATTCAAACGCCATCACCGACAACGCCAGGCGCGGGCTGAGTGGTGTGGGCTTGGTGGCTACTTGCGGGCGGCCATCGTCCACCCAGCAGCCCAAGGCTTTAGCAGCGTCCACAAACTCGCGGCCACTGTCCTTCATTTCATAGGCCAGCACGTCGCCGCCTTTCTTGGTGCAGCTCATGCACACCCATGCACCCGTGGCGACGTTGACGCGCATGGAGTCCGAGCCACCGTGAAAATTGCAGGTGGTAGTCTTCCACTTGGCAGACCGTGGGCCTTTGAGCGTCAGGCCCTGGTTTTCAAAGTAGGTAACCGGGTCGGGGAGTAGGTTGCGGTCGAAGGTCATGGTCAGTGACTATTCAAACCGTTCCCAGTTCGGTGCGCTTTGCGTGCAACACCTGCACCAGCTCGCGTATCTCGTCGTCGGACTTGCCAGCGATGCGCGCCGCATTGATGGCATCTATTTCGTAGTCTGGCCAGCCCCGCGCCCGTTGACCGATGGCAACCCCGGCGGTGAACAATCCGGCGCGGATGGCGTTGTACACACTCGCGTCCGCCCGGTGCCCCAATACCCGTTTGACCTCGGGCAATCTCAAAATCTGCATACCTATTCTCCTTTGGGTCTCGCTGGCGGTTGCTAGCGATTGGAGGGATTAGGCTGTGAATTCGCTATAAATAAAATAGCGCCGTGCAGCCTGGGTGTGCAGTGTGCGGGCAGACTGAGTATCCTGCCAGCAGGGTTAGGATTCCCGCTCCCATGACCTACACCAGCCTTCAATCACAGGCTGGCTTTCCAGATTTGGGAACTTTTCGCGCATATCGCGCGCAAATGCGGCTTTGCTTTTGTATCGACCAGGGTCTTGCCGCCACGCATCCCAACACTCACGCACAAGCGCCTTGTCCTTTTGCTTTGGATCGGTGGCCAGCTTAGCCAATGCACCAAGCTTCCCAATGGTGGAACGAATCTCACGCACGGATATGGCTTCCGATTTGGCAATAGTGCATTGAACTGCCAAACTCCGAATGCCCTGTGCGCATTGTGCAATTGCGCTGTAGCACTTATCTAAGGTTCGAGGAGTTATGACGTTCTCGAAGCCACCATACGAATATCGAGAGGCTTGATCTGCAGAACCCATTGAAACCATGTAAAAGGTTGACATGGCTTGCGCGTGGGTTGCATCAATCTTCTCGCCCTCACCTCCATCTATCATCATGTCCAAGACTTGAAGGTAATTAGCTTTCACCTCTGCCAGCGTTAGCGACTCTCGGCGAATGAGGGCGCGCGCCGTTCTTATTTGCTCACGAATGATCTCGCGCAATCCCCGACCTCTCACGGTTGGGCTGACGAGCGGATACGCGAACCCCTCAAAAACCACATCCTGTGGGAGTATTCCGAAGTCTGGAATTTCTAACCAATTGTCTGGGTCTAGCTGGTCTATCGCCCACGCTTTTGACCTGTCTTTTGCGTTCATTCTGTCCCCTGCAACACCCATACAAAAAACAGCGCCAACGGGTCAGGGTGTCCCGGTTTTCACCATCGACGATCAGCCGATAGCTAGGCGTGGCTTAAAACTGTTCTATGCTGCTTTGAACTGAATCACATCGCCGCCCGCTGCCAGCTTGTCCAGATAATCCGCCCATTGCTGCATCATGGTTGACCGGTGTTTCAGGTACTGCGTGCGGTTGTAAGCCCGGCCATTGGCATCTTTCACCGCATGGGCCAATTGCGCCTCGATCACCAGCGGGTCAACACTTAATTCCTCCGCCAGCAACGTGCGCGCCGTCGCACGGAACCCATGCACACTTTGCACGTCTGGCCCGTAACCCAAAGTCAGCAGAGCCGCCCGCAAGGTGTTGTCGCTGATTGGCCTGTCGTGGCTGCGCTCACCGTGAAACAACAGGACGCTATGCCCCGTCAGCGGGTGCAGCTTGCGCAGAATCTCAACCGCCTGGGTGGACAACGGCACCAAATGCGGGTCGCCATTCTTCTTACCGTCAACACTGCGTTTCATTCGGGCCGCTGGAATCGTCCACAGCGCAGCTTCAAGATCAAATTCAGCCCATTCCGCCGCCCGCAGTTCACCGGGGCGCTGAAATAGCATCGGTGCCAATTGCAGCGCCGCCCGCACGATTGGCCCGCCCTGGTAGCCGCGAATGACACGGATCAGTGCGCCGAGCTTCTTCGGGTCGGTAATGGCAGCGAAGTGTTTGCCGTGGTGGGGCTTCAATGCGCCTTTGATGTCGGTAGTCACGTCACGCGCCGTGCGGCCCGTTGCCACCGCATAGCGCCATACCTGCCCTGCCGTAGTGAGAACCCGGTGCGCCACGTCCAGCGCCCCGCGCTCCTCAACCCTGCGCACCACTGCCAGCACCTCTATCGCCTCAATGTCGGCAATGTTTCGCACCCCAAAGAAGGGGAAAAGGTCTTTTTCAAGGTTGCGCTTTTCACGGATGGCGTAATGGCTGCTCCAACTGTCCAGCTTCATTTCATACCATTCCAGCGCGGTGGCCTTGAAAGTGCCGGATGCTGGTGTGGTGGCTTTGAGCTTTTCGACCTTGCGAACCTGCACCGGGTCGCGCCCTTCGGACTTGATCAGCTTTGCCGCGTCGCGGGCCTTGCGCGCCGCCGTCAGCGCAACGTCTGGATAACCACCCAAAGCCATGCGACCTTCTTTGCCGTCGGCGTAGGTTTTCCAGAACCAACGCTTGGACCCTGCGGGGCTGACTTCCAGATACAGGCCGTTCGCATCGGTCAGGCGGTATCTGTTCTTGCCATCGGGGCAAACGGCATTTCTACATTGGGCATCGGTCAGCATGGGGGTTTCTCCAATGAAACCGGGGAACAATCACCCCAAAGAGGCCACTTGTCCCGGTTTGTTCCCCGCTATGTTCCCCGGTTTGGGGTTAGCAGTCAATAGCGCCCCTTAGTGGTTGCTACTGTGAAAACTATTGATTTACCAATGAAAAAGGCCTCTGAGTATCGCTACTTAGAGGCCTTTAAACTGTCTAATGGTCGGTGTGAAAGGATTCGAACCTTCGACCCCTTGCACCCCATGCAAGTGCGCTACCAGGCTGCGCCACACACCGATCTAGCTTTTGATTATAACCTCTGGCCGAGGCATTAATTCCCTAAGCGGCGGTCAGCAACTCTCTGATTTCAAACAATTCACGCCGCAAGTGAACGAGTTGATCCGAAACGGTGTCAGCAGGTTCCAATGGCTGGTAGTCTTCAAAATCATCCAGATCCGCGCCATCAATCTCCAACACGTCCACGCCATCTAGCATTACTTCACCATTGCGCTTTTTGTCGCGCTCACCCTGAAGCAGCTCCTGCATCTTGTTGCGCGCGCCGCTGATGGTGAAGCCTTGGTCATAGAGTAAGTCGCGAATTCGCCGAATCATCAACACCTCATGGTGCTGGTAGTAGCGACGATTGCCACGGCGTTTCATGGGCCGCAACTGCGTGAACTCCTGCTCCCAATACCGTAGCACGTGTGGTTTTACGCCACACAAATCCCCTACTTCACCGATCGTGAAATAGCGCTTTGCAGGAATGGGGGGGAGAGTATTCTCCATTGAAATCAATGATGTACAAGGCAAAGCGTAGAGGTTACTCTAAGTTCTGTCGTTGCGCAAAGGCTGATTGTGTTGCAACACGAAAATTGCAACAGGTGTTGCTTAAACTACGTCAGGCAGCTTGGGTTCATCCTGGATTTGCTCTTTGAGCTTGTGGCTGGCGTGGAATGTAACCACCCGGCGCGCCTGAATAGGAATGGCCTCACCCGTACGTGGATTTCGTCCCGGACGCGGCGCTTTGGTGCGAATCTGAAAGTTGCCAAAGCCAGAAATTTTGACATCGGTGCCATCCACCAGGCTTGCCGCAATCAGGTCAAAAAAAGCATCGATCATGTCCTTGGACTCACGCTTATTGAGTCCAATTTGGTCAAATAGCAGGTCCGCCAGCTGCGCTTTGGTCAACGCAGGCGTTTCAAGACTTTCGATGGAAAATTCCATAGTGGCTCGTTTCTTTTCTTCTGGTCGGAGCTATCAGGCGCGCTGGCGAGCACCGAGATCAACTGCAAGTTGACTCACAACCGCTTTGACAGCGGATTCGATCTGTTCTTCGGTCAACGTTGCAGCGTCGCTGTTGAGCGTGAGCCGCACAGCCAGGCTACGGTCTCCGGCACCACTTGCCGTGTCATTGCCTGGTTTGGGACGGTAGACATCAAACAGCTGCGCATCCTGCAAGAGCCCTGCCGTTGCAGCGGCCCAAATAGCGGTCATGAGTGCCGCATGGTTAACCTGGTCATCCACCACCACAGCAATGTCGCGCTGCACCGCCTGGAATTTAGCCACGGGCTTGAACACGGGCACCACGCGCTGCATAACGGTATCGAGATCAATCTCAAACAGGATGGGGGCCTGGGCCAACTCATAGGCTTGGCGCCACTTGGGGTGCAGCTCGCCCACAAAGCCAATGGCCTTGCCGTCGAGCATGACCTGCGCACAGCGCCCCGGATGCATCGCCGGGTGGCTACCCGGCACAAACTCAGCACGCAGATTACCGAGCAAGGCCTCAACATCACCTTTAACATCGTAATAATCAGCGCCCTGCTCTTTGCGCCCCCACTGCAGCGCATCCGCAGAGCCACTGGCCAAGCCCGCTACCCGCATGGGTTGGTGAAAGCCTTCTACGGCAGTATCTGAGCCCTTGACCGAAGCGTCCCGCAAAAACACGCGGCCCAACTCAAACACCCGGACGCGCTGGGCTTTACGGGCTTGGTTGAACTTCAACACCTGCAGCAAGGAGCCGACCAGAGATGAACGCATAACGCTCATTTGGCTGGCGATGGGGTTGAGCAACTTGATCGGGTTGGGATTGCCCGCCAACTCATGCTCCCAACGCTCTTCCACAAAGCTGAAGTTGATCGTTTCCTGGTAGCCCAACGCAGCCAGCGCATGGCGAACCGCAAAGGGGCTACGTTCGGATTCAGGGCGAATCTTGGCGGTAATCGGCGCCAAAGGAGGGGTGTGCGGCAGGTTGTCGTAACCCACCATGCGGACCACCTCTTCGATCAGGTCTTCCTCAATTTGAAGGTCGAACCGGTACGACGGTGGAAGAACCGTCACCACACCCTCTGATTCCTGCAACGGCAATCCCAAGCGCTCCAATGCGCCGACGCACTGCGCCTGTGTCAATGGCATGCCGATGATCTTGGCTGCACGTGCCACACGCAGACTGACCGGCAATGCCTTGGGCAAGTTGGCCTGAATATCATCCACCGGACCGCAGGTGGTGTCCGGCGTGCCGCAGATCTCCAAAATGAGCTGCGTGATGCGTTCAATATGCTCGACGGTCAGACTTGGGTCAACGCCTCGCTCAAACCGGTGACCCGCATCCGTAGAGAAGTTAAACCGACGCGAGCGCCCGGCAATGGACTTGGGCCACCAAAAAGCAGCCTCTACGTAGATGTGCTGGGTGTCATCGGAAACGGATGTCGAATCCCCGCCCATGATGCCAGCCAGCGACTCGACCTGCATGTCATCGGCAATTACGCCAACCTTGTCATCCACAGTAACGGTGGTTCCATTGAGCAGTTTGATTTGCTCGCCTGCTTTGCCCCAACGCACATCCAAACTGCCGTGGATTTTGTCCAGGTCAAAGATGTGCGATGGACGGCCAAGCTCAAACATTACATAGTTGGAAATATCGACCAACGCAGTCACGCTGCGCTGCCCACTACGAGCCAGCCGATCCACCATCCACTGGGGAGTTACCGCCTTGGTGTTGACGTTTCGCACCACACGGCCAGAAAAACGCCCGCACAAGTCAGGTGCGCTGATCTTGACCGCAAGCCGGTCCGCATTGGTCACCGCAGTGGGTGTGAATGTGGGGGACATTAAGGGCGCGCCTGTCAGGGCGGACACCTCCCGTGCCACACCGTACACGCTTAGCGCATGCGCCAGATTGGGCGTGAGCTTGAGGGTGAACAGGGTGTCGTCCAAATTCAGATGTTGACGAATGCTTTGGCCCAAAGGGGCATCCGCCCCCAGTTCCAGCAAACCACCATGGTCATCCGCCAGCTTCAATTCACGCGCCGAGCACAACATGCCCTGGCTTTCAACGCCCCGCAGTTTTCCGACCTTGATGAGGAATGGCTTGCCATCGTCACCGGGAGGCAACTCAGCCCCCACCAACGCGCAAGGAATACGAATACCCACGCGGGCGTTAGGCGCACCGCACACGATACTGAGCAGCTCAGCTTGGCCCACATCAACCTTGCACACGCGAAGGCGGTCAGCATTGGGATGCTGTTCGGCCTCTTTGATCTCGCCAACAACAATCATTGAGAATGGAGGCGCGACAGGTTTCAGCTCTTCGACTTCCAGCCCTGCCATGGTTAGGGTGTCGGCCAACTGCGCCGTGGAAATTGGGGGGTTACAAAAGGTACGTAGCCAGGATTCGGAGAATTGCATAGTCAGCTTTTTTAGCAGGTTCGATTCATTGAAATTGCGACAGGAAGCGGATATCGCCGTCAAAAAACAGCCGCAAGTCATTGACGCCATAACGCAGCATGGTCAAACGGTCCGGGCCCATGCCGAAAGCGAAACCAATATACTTTTCAGAGTCAAGCCCCATGTTGCGAATCACATTGGGATGCACCTGGCCTGAGCCGGCCACTTCCAGCCAGCGGCCCGCCAAGGGACCATTCTGGAACTGGATATCGATCTCCGCACTGGGCTCCGTAAAGGGGAAAAAGCTGGGACGAAAACGCAGAACCAAGTCGTCGGACTCGAAAAAAGTCCGGCAAAAATCAGTGAACACAAACTTCAAATCCTTGAAGCTCACGTTCTCCCCTACCCACAGGCCTTCGCACTGGTGAAACATGGGGGAATGCGTGGCATCACTGTCAACCCGGTAAGTACGCCCCGGGGCAATAACGCGAATCTCGGGCATATCGCCGGAAAACAATTCGGTACCCGTCACATTGGCAGCAGCACGGCATTTCTTGACATGCTGCACCGCATAGCGAATCTGCATGGGGCTGGTGTGGGTGCGCAACAGGTTGGGCGCGGATTCCGAGCCGCCTTCGACATAAAAAGTGTCGTGCATGGAACGCGCGGGGTGATCTTCGGGCGTATTCAGGGCGGTAAAGTTGAACCAGTCGGATTCGATCTCGGGGCCTTGTGCGACCTCAAACCCCATGGAGCCAAAAATCGACTCGATACGCTCCAAAGTAATGGACACGGGGTGCAAACCACCCTGCCCGCGCTGACGTCCCGGCAAGGTGACATCAAGCGCCTCGGCCTGCAATTGAACTTGCAGCTCAGCATCCGCCAACGCCTGGCGCCGCTCCGTCAAGGCGGCTTCGATCGCCTGCTTCGCAACGTTGATGGCGGCACCACGAGATTTTTTCTCGTCGACCGATAGAGCAGCCATGCCCTTCATCAACTCAGTGATGCGGCCGGACTTACCCAGGAATAGCGCCTTGGCGTTCTCCAGATCAGCGGGGGTTAGGGCTTGGGTGAAGGCCACCTTGGCCGCGTCAACAATGACGTTCAACTCGTTCATAGCTTCTCTTGAATTTCTTTGTCATGGAAAAAGGGCTAGCGCTTTTTCAAGCTCTAGCCCTTGTTTCTGGTGCTTAGACCACTGTTAAGTCAACAGCAATCTAACGCGAATCAAGCAGCCAACTTGGCCTTGACTTGCTCCACGATGCCAGCAAACGCAGCCATGTCGTGAATGGCGATATCGGACAGAACCTTGCGGTCAATCTCGATGTTCGCTTTCTTCAGACCGTTGGCGAATTGGCTGTATGTCATGCCGCACTGACGAGCAGCTGCATTAATACGGGCAATCCACAACTGACGGAAGACACGTTTCTTAGTACGACGGTCACGGTAGGCATATTGCCCAGCCTTCATTACCGCTTCTTTGGCGATACGGAAGACATTACCGCGGCGACCGCGAAAACCTTTTGCAAGGGCTAGAACTTTTTTATGGCGGGCGCGAGCCGTTACACCACGTTTGACGCGAGGCATGTGATTACTCCTTGTACGTCGTTAATTAAATACCACGACCGGGAAGCATCTGTGCCATGTGACCCATATTGGTCTCATGAACAGATGTAGAACCGCGCAAGTGGCGTTTATTTTTAGTGGTCTTCTTGGTCAGAATGTGACGTTTGAAGGCTTGACCGCGCTTAACGGTTCCACCTGGACGGACGCGGAAGCGTTTCTTCGCCGCGCTCTTGGTCTTCATTTTGGGCATGTAAATGCTCCTTTTCATTTGTGCTCGTGAGGCGTCTGGAAACTACTTCCAGCCTTGTTGGCCCCGAGCCACTTTTTGTGGCGCATATGAGTGCGCCACTTTCAATGGAACCTTTCGGCACTCCATTTTTTCAGAAAATTTTCATTCTCTGAAACTCTTGCCGGTGACCAGACCGGCAAAGAATTTATGCTGTTGCTTCAGCAGCAGGCTTCGCCGCACCACCAGGCTTCTTCTTGCCGGGAGCGATCATCATGATCATCTGACGACCTTCCAGCTTAGGAAACTGCTCCACCACAATCAAGTCACCCAATTCGTCGCGCATACGCTGCAACAAAGCCAGACCAATTTCTTGGTGGGTGATTTCACGCCCGCGAAACCGCAACGTAATCTTGCATTTATCACCGTCCGCCAAAAATCGTTTGATATTGCGGACCTTGATGTTGTAGTCACCATCGTCGGTACCAGGTCGAAACTTGATTTCCTTGATCTCGATGACCGTCTGTTTGGCCTTGGCCTCCGCCGCCTTCTTTTGCTCTTGGTACTTGAATTTGCCGTAGTCCATCAATCGACACACGGGCGGATTCGCCGTTGCAGCAATCTCAACCAAGTCAACATCGAGCTCACCCGCCATGCGCAGGGCCTCCATGATGTTTACAACACCCAACGGCTCGTTTTCCAAGCCAGAAAGGCGAACTTCTGGAGCCATGATCTCTCGATTCAGGCGATGTTTGCGTTCTTCGCGGTGACGACGGTCACGAAATTCAGTAGCGATGGCTCAGTCCTTCACAATATCTGCTACACAAGTAGCTACAACCGCATAGCACACGCGAACAAAACATGATCTTGAGTTAATCTCAGACAATTGACTTGTTGGCAATGTCACTCGTAATTTGCTGCAAGAATGCATCAAGAGACATTACTCCGAGGTCTCTTCCACCCCGGGCGCGCACCGCAACGGCACCCGCCGCCATCTCTTTGTCACCAACGACAAGTAAATATGGCAGCTTCTGCATAGAATGCTCGCGTATTTTATACGTAATTTTCTCATTGCGAAGATCTAAGTCGACTCTAAGCCCTTGATTTTGCAGCGTTTTAGCCACGGAACGGGCATATTCACCCTGTGCATCGGTGATATTGAGCACTGCGACTTGCACCGGTGCCAGCCATGCAGGCAAGGCACCAGCACTTTCTTCAATCAATATTCCTATGAATCGCTCCAAGCTGCCAACGATGGCACGGTGCAACATCACCGGGCGATGGCGGGCACCATCTTCGCCGACGTATTCGGCATCCAGGCGCTCGGGCATGGAGAAGTCCACCTGAATGGTTCCACACTGCCACTGACGACCAATCGCGTCTTTTAGGGTGTACTCAATTTTGGGACCATAAAAAGCACCCTCTCCAGGTGATATTTCATATTCGCAACCGGAAGCACGCAAGCTCTCAAAGAGCGCGGCTTCGGCTTTGTCCCATATTGCATCCGACCCGATACGCTGATCGGGTCGGGTAGCCACCTTGTAAATGATGTTTTTGAAGCCGAAGTCGGTATAGACCTTCTGCAACAAGGCTGTGTAGTCCACACACTCCTGAAGAATTTGCTCTTCGGTACAGAAGATATGTCCATCATCCTGTGTGAAGCCCCGCACGCGCATGATGCCGTGCAAACCGCCCGAAGGCTCGTTCCGGTGGCACTGGCCAAACTCACCATAACGCAGCGGTAGATCACGATAGCTCTTCATGCCCTGTTTAAAAATCAGAATGTGACCCGGGCAATTCATCGGCTTCAAAGCGTATTCCCGCTTCTCCGACTCGGTCGTGAACATGTTTTCGCGGTACTTGTCCCAGTGGCCGGTCTTTTCCCACAGGCCCTTGTCGATAATCTGCGGCCCTTTGACCTCTTGGTAGCCGTTGTCGCGGTACACCTGGCGCATGTACTGCTCCACGCCCTGCCACAAGGTCCAGCCCTTGGGGTGCCAAAACACCAGTCCCGGCGCATGGTCATCAATGTGGAAGAAATCCAGTTCGCGGCCCAACTTGCGGTGGTCGCGCTTCTCTGCTTCTTCCAGCATGGTCAGGTGCTGCTGCAAATCGTCTTTGGTGGCCCAGGCCGTGCCGTAGATGCGTTGCAACATCTCGTTTTTGTGGTCACCACGCCAGTATGCACCGGCCAGCTTCATCAGTTTGAAGTGCTTGAGCTTGCCGGTACTGGGCACGTGCGGGCCGCGGCACAGATCTTCAAACTTGCCTTCGCGGTACAGCGACACATCCTGGTCCGCCGGAATACTCTCAATAATTTCTGCCTTGTAATGCTCGCCCAAGCTCTTGAAATAGGCCACCGCTTCATCGCGCGGCAAGACGCGCCGGGCAATCGGCTCATCCAGAGCCGCCAGAGCCGCCATCTTTTTCTCGATCAGCAGCATGTCTTCAGGCGTGAAGGGCCGCTTGTAGGAAAAATCGTAGAAAAACCCGTTCTCAATAACCGGTCCAATGGTGACCTGTGCGTCCGGGAACAGCTCTTTCACCGCATAGGCCAATAAGTGGGCGGTGGAATGGCGAATGACTTCCAGGCCATCCGCATCTTTGGCTGTGATGATGGACAGTGGGCTGTTGGCCTCAATCAGGAAGCTGGTGTCGACAATTTTCCCGTTGATTCGTCCAGCCAGCGCAGCCTTCGCCAAACCGGCACCAATAGAAGCAGCTACCTCAGCCACGGTAACCGGGCCTGGATATTCGCGTTGGGAGCCGTCTGGTAGCGTGATTTGAATCATGATTTTCGAAATCTAAAAATAAAAAAGCGCGGACCAGCCGCGCTTTGAAGACCGTAAGCCGGAAAGGCGTGATTTTACGCCGTCCCGACACGCATCTAGATCAATGGAACTGCTCTTCTTCAGTAGAACCGGTCAGCGCTGTCACGCTGGACTTGCCACCTTGAATAACGGTGGTCAATTCGTCGAAGTAACCTGTGCCCACCTCTTGCTGGTGGGACACGAAGCTGTAGCCACGTTCGCGTGCTGCGAATTCTGGCTCTTGCACCTTCTCGACGTACGCAGTCATGCCGCGCTTGACGTAGTCCTGCGCCAAGTCAAACATGTGGTACCACATGTTGTGAATGCCGGCCAAGGTGATGAATTGGTACTTATAACCCATGGCGCCGAGTTCTTTCTGGAACTTGGCGATGGTGGCATCGTCCAGGTTCTTTTTCCAGTTGAACGATGGTGAGCAGTTGTAAGCCAACATTTTGCCGGGGTGCTTGGCGTGCACGGCTTCTGCGAACTGGCGGGCAAATTCGAGGTCAGGCGTACCGGTTTCGCACCACACCAAATCGGCGTAGTCTGCGTAAGCAATGGCGCGGGAAATGGCTTGATCCATACCCTTTTTGGTCTTGTAGAAGCCTTCTGCAGTGCGCTCGCCAGTCAAGAATGGTTTGTCATTCTCATCGTAATCGCTGGTCAACAGGTCCGCTGCTTCAGCATCGGTACGGGCAATCACCAATGTAGGGACTCCGTACACGTCGGAAGCCATGCGTGCGGCGATCAGCTTTTGGCAAGCCTCTGTGGTAGGAACCAATACTTTTCCGCCCATGTGACCGCACTTCTTGACGGAAGCCAATTGGTCTTCAAAGTGAACGCCACCGGCACCGGCGCGGATCATGGCCTTCATCAATTCGTAGGCATTCAACACACCGCCAAAACCGGCTTCTGCGTCAGCAACGATAGGTGCGTGATAGTCGATGTAACCCTTGTCGCCAGGGCCAACGCCTTTGGACCACTGGATTTCGTCAGCACGGGTGAACGAGTTGTTGATGCGCTCAACGACCTTTGGCACCGAGTCCACTGGGTACAGGGACTGGTCAGGGTACATGGCGGAATATTCGTTATTGTCCGCAGCGACTTGCCAACCGGACAAATAGATCGCTTTTACGCCAGCCTTGACTTGCTGCATGGCTTGTCCACCGGTTAGTGCGCCCAGGCAGTTGACGTAAGGCTCGTTGTTTACCAAGCTCCACAGCTTCTCGGCACCGCGACGGGCCAAGGTGTGCTCAACTTGAAAAGAGCCACGCAGGCGAACGACATCTGCGGCGGTATATCCGCGTTTGATGCCTTTCCAACGGGGGTTGGTTGCCCAGTCTTTTTCAAGGGCTGCAATTTGTTCTTCACGGGTCGGTGTCGTCATGGAGTCACTCCGTAGTTAAAAAAAATAGGGGCTGGACAGTTTCAATGTCCCAGCGTTCGCCAATTCTAGTCTTATATAAGACCAAAAATGAATCTTATGTCTTATATAAGACATAAATTTTCTCTTTAAAAATCAATAGCTTGCGAACGCCAAACCACATTGCGAAACTGCCGCATGCATCATGAAATCACAGATCAAAAAGCAGTCCACGATATTTTCACAATGCAAAATAACGGAACGCATTCCAAAATAGCAAACCCGCTAGGCTTGTTCTCCCCGGTAGGCCGCCGCCATTTCCATGGCACGGCGCCTCTGTCCTCGTGCCATTAAGACACTGGCAAGCAGTACCCCAACACTGACCACCGCCACCGTCAAAGTTGCGACCGCATTCACACTGGGACTCAAGCCCAAACGCGCACGGCTAAAAATGGTGATGGGCAGGGTGGTCGACCCCGGCCCCGACAAAAAAGACGCGAGCACTACATCGTCGAGCGACAGCGTGAAAGTCAACAGCCATGCGGAGCCAATTGCCTGAAATATCAGTGGCATTGTCACAAGGAAAAAAACCTGCAATGGCCGACACCCCAAATTCTGGGCAGCCTCCTCCAATTGCGGATTCAACTCCTGCAATCTTGACTGCACCACCACGGTGGCATACGCCATTCCCAACAAGGTGTGCCCCAGCCAAATGGTTGCCAAGCCACGTTCGGGAAACCCAAACCATCGTTGCATAGAAACCAGCATTAACAGCAATGAGAGGCCAATGATCACCTCGGGCATGACCAACGGAGAACTCACCATGCCCGCAAACAGCGTACGACCCGGAAATCGCTTGAACCGATGCAAGGAAAGCGCGGCCAAGGTGCCAAGCACCACAGAGGCGCACGCGGTCAAAAAGGCAATCTCCAAGGAAAGCAATAACCCGCTGATGATTTCAGTGTCCTGGCTCAGCTCTTGGTACCAGCGCAATGACCACCCGCCCCAGCTGGTGACCGTCGGGCTGCCGTTAAAGCTCAACACGACCAGAGTCAAAATGGGCAGGTACAGAAACAGGAACACCGCCCCCATCCAGAGGCGAGCCGTAATTTGCCCAGCACTAGGCTTCAATGAATGCCTCATGTGGAACTTTCTGCCTGGTGCTTATTGAAGAAAGCGAAGGGGACGATGATCATCAGCACCATGACCACAGCCACGCTTGCGGCCATCGGCCAATCGTTGTTGCTGAAAAACTCATCCCATAAGACCCGCCCGATCATCAAGGTCTGCGGTCCCCCCAAGAGTTCGGGAATAACAAACTCGCCAACACAAGGAATGAACACCAGCATGGAGCCCGCAATAATCCCGCTTTTTGACAGGGGTACGGTGATCCGCCAAAACGATTGCCACGGGGTTGCACCCAAATTCATGGCAGCTTCCAGCAATCGCAAATCCATTTTCACCAGATTGGCGTACAGCGGAAGGATCATGAACGGGACATAGGTGTAGACCATCCCCAGCACCAGAGAAAACGAGGTGTTCATCATCGGGATCGGCTCAGTGATCAGGCCAGCGGCTATCGCAATATTGTTGACGATGCCGTTATTGGCCAGCAGCATCTTCCACGCATACACCCGCAACAAAAATGAAGTCCAAAAAGGCAGCATCACCATCATCAACAAGGCTGCCCGCTGGTCTGCAGGAGACCGCGCCATGAAGTAAGCAAACGGATAGGCAATGAACAGGCAGATGGCGGTGGTGAGGGCCGCAAAACCCAGCGAGCTCAGGTAAGTTTCCAGGTAAAGCGAGTCCTGCGCCAGCAACAGGTAGTTGCCCAAGCGGATCTTGATCGTCAGCGCATCATCGGCCCAGGTGAACACATCCGTGAAGTACACCGCTTCCATCGCGGACACGCTGATTTTGAAGATAACCAGGAACGGGAGCAAAAACACCAGCAATAAAAACACCGTGGGCACGGCGATGACCGCAGCACGCCCCCAAGGGCCACTGACCTTGTCAAAGAGAGACACGCCTTTGCGCAGAGAAATTGTCATGATCGTGTTAATGGGTCAATACAACGATATCGCTGCCCCACCACCACACATAGACCCGGTCACCCCAGGTAAATGGGTTGGCCGTGTGGCGCACTGCGTTGGCCCGCGTCACCTTGATCAGGGCACCCGAGTCCAGCTTCACGTGGTAGGTGGTCAGGCTCCCCAGGTAGGCGATATCCTGGACAACGCCCTGCGCCGTATTGAATCCAACTTCAGCAGCAGACTGGTAGTCAGACGCCAGGGGAGGCGTGGATTGAATCTCGATTTTTTCTGGTCGCACTGCAACATGAACCGCCATGCCCGGGGTTCCTGTGATTCCGTGGCTCACATAGTGCTTGCACTCCGCGGACGCAATCACCACGTGGTCATTGTCATCCACTGTAATCGTGCCCTTAAACAGGTTGACGCTACCGATAAAGTCGGCCACAAACAGGCAATTGGGGGTCTCGTAGATCTCGGCAGGCCGGCCGACTTGCAGAAGTTTCCCTTCGCTCATGACACCAATACGGGTGGCCATGGTCATGGCCTCTTCCTGGTCGTGGGTCACCATGACACAGGTCACGCCCACTTGCTCCAGGATATCCACCAGTTCCAGCTGGGTTCTCTCCCGGAGCTTGGCATCCAACGCGCCCAGAGGCTCGTCGAGCAACAATAACTTGGGCCGTTTGGCCAGACTGCGTGCCAACGCCACCCGCTGCTGCTGCCCCCCGGATAGTTGGTGGGGTTTGCGCTTGGCGTAGGGCTTCAGTTGCACCAAATCCAACATTTGCACGACCCGGACTTCAATTTCAGCCTTGGGCATGCCGTCGCGGCGCAAGCCAAATGCTATGTTGTCCCACACCGTCATGTGCGGAAACAGTGCATAGCTTTGGAACATCATGTTGATGGGGCGTTCGTAAGGGGCAAGGCCCACAATGTCCTGCCCCGCCAGAAGAATCTGCCCTGAGGTCGGCAGCTCAAATCCCGCCAACATGCGTAAAAGCGTCGATTTACCGCAACCGCTGGATCCCAATAATGCGAATAGTTCACCCTGTTGAACATCAAGCGACACCTCGTCCACAGCAAACACGTCGTCATATTTCTTAACGATGCGTTTAATCTGCAGAAACGGGGCGCCATCGGCGGGTGCCGCCACTGGGATTGGGTTCAAAACATTAGCCACCAAACATCCTTCTGGGTACAACTTGGACTGCGTGTATCGCAGGTCTTGCGTTTCACATGGTAATCGAGCAATTCGCGCATCCTCCGCGCCCGATCGCCGGATTATTTCGCACCACACCCCTGCTCAAAGCCATTTTGCATGGTGTAGGCTTGCCCGCTAGCCTAAATACTTGAGCAACTCCCAATGAAGCACCCATCTTCCGCGAACGCCGCGCCCAATCCTTGGGTGGCTTATTTTTTTCTAGGCTTAAGCATGTCGCTGGTGGGGAGTTACGTCGCGCTGTCCAAACCACTGGTGCTGGTGCTGCCGGTCTTTTTGCTGGCCTGGCTTCGCTTTGGCATCGGCGGGGCTGCCATGCTGCATTGGCTCAAGCGCCCTGCCCACGAGGCACCCATGACTGCGGCGACGCGACGATTGCTGTTTTTGGAGTCTTTTCTGGGCAACTTTCTGTTCTCGTTGTGCATGCTGTTTGGTGTCAGCATGACCAGCGCAGTCTCTGCCGGCGTGATCATGGCGAGTATTCCTGCCGTCGTGGCCCTGATGAGCTGGATCTTTCTAAAGGAGCGTATTGGGCTTCGGACCTGGGCCGCCGTGGCCTGCGGGGCTCTGGGCATAGGACTGCTATCGCTATCAAAAGGTGAGCTGCCTGCGCATGCTGCACAAGGGCTAGAGGCCGATTTGACTCATAGAAATACATTGCTTGGCAACCTACTGGTGTTTGGCGCTGTGCTGTGTGAGGCCGCCTACGCCGTGATCGGCAAGAAGCTGACCGGTGCCCTATCCCCCAAACGCATCACCGCGCTGATCAACCTCTGGGGATTTCTGCTGATGACCCCCATGGGGCTGTACGTCGCCTGGAGTTTTGATTTCCAAACGGTCGGCGCGCCCTCATGGTTGCTGCTGGTGTTCTACGCCTTGGCCGCCAGCGTCTGGACGGTGTGGCTGTGGATGACCGGCCTGAAAACCGTACCCGCCGCCCGTGCGGGTGTGTTTACGGTCATGCTACCCATCTCGGCAGCCTTGGTCGGCGTGTTCGTTTTGGGTGAACCGCTGGGTGCGATGCAACTGCTGGCGTTCGCCCTCGCGCTGGTCGGCGTGGTGCTGGCCACGCTGCCTGCTCGCCCACCAATCACACCAGCGGCGTAGCGCCCACCACCATGCCGTCTTCATCCGCGTAGAGCCAATCGCCAGGGCGAACCCACACGCCTTGCACTTGCACAGCAACCCCCGCTTGCCCTTCATTGCGTTTTTCGGTGGGCAAGGGCATGGCCGCCAGCGCGCGGATGCCTACCGCGTGGCCGGCAAGCTCAGCCGTGTCCCGCACGCAACCGTCGATGACCACTCCGGCCCAGCCGTTGCGCGCAGCCGCCGCACCCAGGTTGCCACCCAACAGGGCGCGTCGCAATGAACCACCACCGTCCACAACCAACACCTGCGCAACACGCCCGAGTGGCCCATCGACAAAACCGGGCGAATCCACGGCGGCTTTGACCAAGGTATTGTCCTCAAAACACTTCACCGTGACCACGGGGCCTGCGAACTTGCGGACCTGCCCGTAGTCGGTGAAAACAGGCGGTAACACCCGGAAATTTCCTGTGGAATCATTCTTGTGCGCATCACAAAGGTCACAGGTCGCAAAGGCTATTGGCATCGTTGGGTACTCCTTTTAAGTTCGAAGG
>Ga0247839_1001385_pt1 | contig 40508 bp, 44 predicted proteins | sample LaCruzMarch2015__6_FD_192405 | JGI IMG/M metagenome (GOLD analysis project Ga0247839, IMG submission 192405) | Freshwater microbial communities from meromictic Lake La Cruz, Castile-La Mancha, Spain - LaCruzMarch2015_16m | ecosystem: Environmental > Aquatic > Freshwater > Lake | place: Spain... | reverse complement strand
TAGTTCAGATACCAGTACTGCAACCACATCAACTAGTTCAGATACCAGTACTGCAACCACATCAACTAGTTCAGATACCAGTACTGCAACCACATCAACTAGTTCAGATACCAGTACTGCAACCACATCAACTAGTTCAGATACCAGTACTGCAACCACATCAACTAGTTCAGATACCAGTACTGCAACCACATCAACTAGTTCAGATACCAGTACTGCAACCACACAAACTGCTCAGCCCTCTCCTCTGGAGCTTTCTGGAAGCATTAAAGAACTTATAGCACTTGTTCGCGAAGTTGTTGAAGATCCAATAGAAAAAGCAAGACTTGAGAGGCTATTAACTCGAGTGAATAAAGCTACGCCCAAGACTTTAGCAAAGTCTGTGAAACTCCCAGCTTCATCTTTCTTTGAGCAAGTAGCTGAGAGTAAATCGCCTGCCCGTTGTTCTGCGGATGGAAATATCATTAAGCGGGTGAATACAGGCGTTTGCATAATTCTTTACACCATAACTGACTCTGATGGAAATGAATTTACCGCTGAGAAGAAAATTATTTTTAGGAAGCAGAACTAATACTTTTTTTCTCTTTAAAGTAATACCACCAGCCAAAGATTGAGCCAGAGATTAAAAATGGCGCGACACTTGCAAGGCCTGAAACTAGATCAACTCCAAGACGAGTAATTGATAGCGATGCCCCGCCAACTGATGGCAGAAGAAGGATTGCTGCAAGACCAAAGGCAAGTGGGGGATTAACTACTGCGACATAGGTTGTTCCATCGCGACCATAAATTAGAGCGCCATAGTAAGAAGCCCAGATGGCAAGGCCAGTTAGAAAGCCGACATTTGATCTAAAGAAAATTTCAATTAGCGCAACAAAAGATATTGCTAAGAATTGAAGAATTACTACTCCAGGTTTTGTTAACCCTGCTCCCGTTATTGGGCTCTTAATCGGAGGGGTTGGAAGGCTACTTCTCATCGCTCTCACCTTCATCTAGATCATCATCGCCATCATCTAGGGCTGCGGAGCCAAGTTCCTTTGGCGCGATCTGTCTTACCTCATCATCGATATCTTCAATAGCTTTTAATTTAGAGCTAGATGGAGCCCCAAGCTTCACCATCTTTCTAGCAGGTTTAATTACATTTTCTTCAGCGCTCTTTATTAGATCATTGAAGGCTCGCTCCGTTGATTTAATCCGGTCGCCTAGAGTCTCAATCTTGCTATGGACTTTGCCAATTCTCTTAAGTAGCTCGCCAGCAAGATCTTGAATCTCTTGGGCATTTCTTGCAAGCTCAGATCTACTAAATACATAGGCAACAGTTCTAAGAAGCGCCATCATTGTTGTGGGGGTTGCTATGGTGACATTTTTTTCAAATGCCTTATGAAGAAGTTGTGGGTCAACATCGAGTGCCTCGCTAAGAATTGATTCAAAGGGAGCAAAGAGGACTACATAATCAGGTGAGTTATTACTTTCTTGATAGCCCCTTTTAGCAAGAGAGGTGACATGGCCCATCAAATCTTTAGCATGGGCTTGCATCAGCCTGGTGCGCTCTGCGGGATCTTTTTCAACTATTGCTTCAAGGAAGCGATCAAAGGGAAACTTTGAATCGATAAATAGCTCGCTGCCGCCAGGAATAGCTATTTTGATATCGGGCTTAGTGATCTCGCTACCACTGCTTCGATAATCTTGTTTGAAGAAGTGAACATTTTCTATTAGGCCAGCATTTTCTAAGAGGGTCTCAAGTTGTGCTTCGCCATATTTTCCGCGGGTCTGAGAATTTGAAAGAGCACCAGCTAATTTAGTTGTCTCTCTAAGTAGCGTCTCATTTCCTAGCTTCATATTCTCAATCTGAGCTCTCATCTCAGATTCAGCTCTAGTTCTTTTAATCTCTGCCTCTTGGCTTTGAGAATTTAGCTGCGCCATTGAGGTAGTAACGCTTCTTAGCTGTTCATTAAGAGTTGTTAACCGGCTCTCCTCTTGGCGCATCGCATCTATCTGGCTATTAAGTAGTGAGACTTTTCCCCGCTCGCTATTGAGGCGGAAGTAGCCAATAAGAAGACCTAGGCCAATACCTAGAGTTAAGCCGATGAGCAGATAGATCGCTGTGTTCATGGCGCTATCGTGGCATCAGGAGGTGACATTGGCAGTTAGGCTCTACCCCTTGTGAGCCTCTCCATCGGAATCGTGGGTCTACCCAATGTCGGAAAATCAACCCTTTTTAACGCTTTGACGAAAAATAACGTTCTAGCTGCCAACTATCCCTTTGCAACCATTGAGCCAAATGTTGGCGTAGTTGGCCTTCCAGATGAGCGCCTGGCAGTGCTTGCCAAGATATTTTCCTCAGAGAAGATAATTCCAGCAGCCCTATCTTTTGTTGATATCGCAGGAATTGTTAAAGGAGCATCAGAGGGGGCAGGACTTGGCAATAAGTTTCTTGCCAATATCCGTGAGTGTGATGCGATCTGCCAAGTAATTAGAGCTTTTAACGATAGCGATGTTGTCCATGTTGAGGGAAGAGTTGATCCAAAGAGCGATATCGAAACTATTAATACCGAGCTGCAATTAGCAGATCTACAGACGATTCAAAAAGCGATACCAAGAATTGAAAAAGAGGCAAGGCAGGCTAAAGAGAGAGCAGTAGTTTTAGAAGCGGTAAAAGAGGCAGAGAAGGTAATCTCATCAGGGGGCTTGATATCTCAATCAAAGATTGATTTAACACTTATCAGAGAGCTGCAGCTATTAACTGCAAAGCCTTTTCTCTATCTCTTTAACCTTGATGCCAGTGAGCTGCAAGATAGCGAGTTAAAAGCTCGTTTATCTGCGCTAGTTGCGCCATCTGAGGCGATTTTTCTTGATGCAAAGACTGAATCTGAGTTGATTGAATTAGATGAGGCAGAGGCTTTAGAGCTATTAAACTCAATTGGACTATCAGAGCCTGGGTTAAGTAGCCTTGCTCGTGTTGGTTTTGCAACTCTTGGCTTGCAGACATATCTAACTGCAGGTCCTAAAGAGGCTCGGGCTTGGACCATTCATAAGGGCGACACCGCTCCTATGGCAGCCGGTGTAATTCACAGTGATTTTCAGAAAGGCTTTATTAAGGCCGAAGTTGTTTCATTTACCGATCTAGTTGGCGCTGGATCTTTTAATGAAGCCAAGGCGCGGGGCAAAGTTCGCATGGAAGGCAAGGATTACGTAATGGCTGATGGAGATGTCGTGGAATTTAGGTTCAATGTCTAGAGTAATTAAATCTGCCCATTTAAATGGCCTTGAGGTAAAGAGCCGTGAAGAGCTAAGAAATCTAGCCATTATTGCTCACGTAGATCATGGCAAGACAACACTTGTTGATGCCATGTTATGGCAGTCAGGTGCCTTTGCTGCACATAAAGCGCAGATAGATTCACAAGATCGTTTGATGGATTCGATGGATTTAGAGCGGGAAAAAGGAATTACCATCCTTGCTAAAAATACTGCGGTAAAGCGCGGGGATAGCATCGTTAATATCATCGATACTCCAGGGCACGCAGACTTTGGCGGGGAAGTAGAGCGCGGACTTGAGATGGTCGATGGCGTTGCGCTTCTAGTTGATGCCTCAGAGGGACCGCTACCACAGACTAGATTTGTTTTGAGAAAAGCTTTAGAGAAGAACCTTCCAGTTATTTTGATTATCAATAAAGTAGATCGTCCTGATGCAAGAATTGCAGCAGTTGTTGATGAGGCCTATGCCCTCTTTCTAGATCTTGATGCTGATGAATCACAGATTGATTTTCCAATTGTTTATACCTCAGCTAAAGCCGGAAGAGCATCGCTAACAAGACCAAGTGATGGCGGCATGCCAGATGAAGAAAATCTTGATGTGCTCTTTGATGTTATCTTTAAAACTATCCCAGCTCCTAAGTATCACGTTGGAGCTCCGCTACAAGCCCACGTTACTAACCTTGATTCATCTCCTTATCTTGGCCGCCTTGCGCTATGTCGGGTCCATGAAGGTGAGATCAATAAAGGTCAGATGGTGACCTGGATTAAAACTGATGGATCGCAGAGCAAGGTAAAGATCTCAGAACTTATGATTACTGAAGGACTTGAGCGAGTTCCAGCGACAAAAGCTGGCCCTGGAGACATTATCGCTGTTGCTGGAATTGAGACTATTACCTTAGGTGAAACCCTCGCTGATCCTGAAAATCCATATCCACTGCCTTTAATTACCGTTGACGAGCCAAGTATCTCTATGACAATTGGTATCAATACCTCACCTCTTGCAGGAAGAGTTGGTAAGAAATTAACAGCTCGCTTAGTTAAAAACCGTCTTGATCAAGAGCTGGTTGGAAATGTTTCACTCCGCATTTTTCCAACCGAGCGTCCTGATACTTGGGAGGTTCAGGGAAGAGGAGAACTTCAACTTGCAGTGCTCGTTGAAATGATGAGGCGCGAGAGCTTTGAACTAACAGTTGGAAAGCCGCAAGTTGTTACCAAGATGGTTGATGGAAAACTTCATGAACCGATGGAGCAGCTAACAATTGATGCGCCAGATGATTACCTAGGTGTTATTACCCAGCTAATGGCTCTTCGCAAGGGTCGTATGGAGCAGATGGTTAATCATGGAACTGGTTGGATTCGAATGGATTTTAAAGTTCCATCTCGAGGCCTAATTGGTTTTAGAACTGAGTTCTTAACCGAGACTCGCGGCACCGGACTTCTCCACCATGTCTTTGATGGTTATGAAGCATGGCATGGCGAGCTAAGAACTAGAAATACTGGATCACTTGTTGCAGATCGCTCAGGAACAACAACTTCATATGCCATCTTTGGTCTGCAAGAGCGTGGAACTATCTTTGTTGAAGTAAACGCTGATGTCTATGAAGGAATGGTTATTGGTGAGAACTCAAGACCTGAAGATATGGATGTCAATGTGGTGCGCGAGAAGAAGCTAACCAATATGCGCGCCTCAGGTAGCGATGAGACTGAGAAGTTAATTCCACCAAAGTTATTAAATCTAGAGCAGGCACTTGAGTATTGCCGCGAAGATGAATGCGTTGAGGTCACTCCAAGCACGGTGCGCATTAGAAAAGTCATCTTTGATCAAAACGAGAGATCAAGACTTACCTCAAAGGCGAAGAAAACTAACCAATAAGAGCCAAACACGCTGATTTATAGGCTCTTTTGCCTCATTGTCAGTGGCGCCCTCTTTAATCACCTCCATAAGCAAATAAGCCGGAGGTATTACAGATGAATCTACGAGAGCTAGCCTTTCAACTCTCAGCAATAACACTTATTGCTGATGCTGCCAAAGAAGCCAAAGACAGGCTAAGAAGGCAGTTTGCGCAAGCTCTTGAGGAAGTTGGCGCTGATTCAGCCAAAGCCGCACTTGAGGGTGAGGAGATTGCTAAGGTCTCACTGATTAGACCTAAAAATACCCCACAGGTTTTAAATGAGAAAGCCTTTGTTGATTGGGTTAAATCCAATTACGAGTATGAAATTATTGAATCAATTAGAGAGTCATTTAGAAAGCATGTGATGGACTCTGTAGAAAATGTTGATGGAAAAGCGATCTATAAGCGAAGCGGTGAGATCCTTGATTTCATCACCTTTAATAGCCGTGACTCTTATATCTCAACAAGATTTTTTACTGGTGGTCGTGAGGTTTTAAGCCAAGCTTTTAGAAGCGGATCACTTTCTCCAAGTTCTGTTATGGCTGAAGAGTTAGAGATGGCGGTGGGGCAGTAATGAGTTATTTTAATTTAAGTGATTACGAACCAGTTGAAAATCGTATTAGAGCGTTCTGGCTCAAATATCCAAATGGGAGAATCTTGACTGACCTGCAGAGAACTGAGCGCAGTGATGGCAGGATTGAATGGATCTGTCGCAGTGAGGCATATACCAACTCTGAAGATATTCGCCCGCAATCAACAGGCTTTGCTACAGAGATCGAAGGAACCTCTCCAGTTAATCGAGCAAATGCCAGCGAGAATTGCGAGACTTCAAGTATTGGTCGCTGCCTTGCTAATTTAGGTTTTGCCGCCAAAGGAAAGCGCCCAAGTCGGGAGGAGATGGCAAAGGCTGCCAGAGGTAGCTCTGGAAAGGTTTTAAATAAGAGTGATTGGGAACGGCTCATAAGCCAGCTCCATGGTTGCAGTGAGTTAAGTCAATTAAAGGCCTGGTCTGCCTATGCTGCAAGCTTTAATATGCCTGAAGTTAAGCGAAATGAACTACTTTCAATCTATAAGAGCCATCGAGAGAGTTTAAGTAGAAAATCTGAAGTTGCTTAAGAAATGGTAATGCTAAGAGCTCTATGATCACTTAAGCCATTGTGCTTATGAATCAAAGGCTTAACCTGATCTATATCAATGTCTTTACTTAAGATGTAATCAAATTCGATATTTGGCTTCCATGATGGATATGTTGCACCTGGGGCTAGATCTCGCCACCTAGAGATCTTTGCTGCTACTCCCCATGGAAGATTAAAGTCTCCGGTGAGGATATGTTTTCCAGCAATACCTGGAAGCCATTTAATTATCTTTCTAAGCTGTGCAACATTTTTTCCCGGGACAAACGAGAGATGAGTAGTACTAATTGATAGACCATTTTCAAGCTCTGCAACTAGAGCGCTCCTTGGCTCATCTGAGACATAGATAAATTGTGCTCTCCTCTCCCCTGGAACCAATAGCGGCAAGCCAAGGGCAGATTTTCCAAGATTTATTCGATGCCAAGATTTGACTTCTATTTTTGAAACAATTCCAATGCCATACATTGCCTGATTTGGAATCACTGAGTCTTGGGTGTAGATCAATTCACTTTCTACTGCGCTCCATTTCTCACCTGGAGTTCCAATTAGTGATGGAGCAAAGGCCCAATAATTTGCGCCGATTAATTTGGCAATATGACTTACCTGATTAACTCCAGATGATCTATCTTGATTGAGATCAACTTCTTGAAGAGTAATTACATCGCTACTAACTTCTTGGAGCATCTGACTTACCGCGCTTTGAAGCGTTGCCCCAGAATTTGGCGGAATCGCCATGCCATGAAGGGTGTTCCAGCAGGTCAGGTTAAAGCCCTGGGTAGATGCCATGAGGGCAGGCTAGTAGGGTCGCCCCGTGCTGCTAAACCTCCCACTCTCGCGCTCAAAGCTAGATCGAGCGGCCCATCTGCGCAGCGATTCTGTAGCTCTTGATGAGCTCTTTTCCAAGGCGAAGATAATTTCTATGGTCGCTGATCGCTTTGAATGTAGCGAGAAAGGGCTGACTTTTATCCCACCTGAACTTGCTAAGGGTGAGCGATATTTTCTAGGGCTTTCAAGTGATGGCCAGGCCTACTTTCTCGCGCACCAGGTGAGTGATCAAAAAGAATTTGGAGAGGACTTTCAATCTTTAAGAACGCTAGGTGCTCACCTAAATGATCTAGAAATTGGAGCTGCGGTTCATAGCCTTGCCTTATCGCAGTGGCATCAGAGCCATATGAGATGTTCTAAATGCGGCGAGGAGACTAAATCAATTCTTGGTGGCTCTGTTAGAAAGTGTTTGGTCTGTGGCGCTGAGCATCATCCAAGAACTGATCCGGCGATTATCGTTTTAGTAAAAGATAGTAAGGATCGCATCTTGCTTGGGCGACAGAAGGTCTGGCCTGAGAAGCGCTTCTCAACTTTTGCAGGTTTTGTTGAACCAGGTGAATCATTTGAAAGCTGTGTTATTAGAGAAGTTGCTGAGGAGTGCGGGGGGATAGTTACTGATATGAATTATCTTGGCTCACAGCCATGGCCCTTTCCGGCATCAGTGATGATTGCTTATGAAGCAGTGATTTCAAACCCTGACTCAGTGGTTGCAGATGGGCAAGAGATTGAAGAGATTGTCTGGCTAACTCGAGAAGAGTTAAAGTCAAAATGTGAAAGCGGCGAGCTACTACTGCCACCAATTATTTCGGTTGCTCGAGCGATGATTAATGCTTGGTATGGCCCAGCTGCAGAGAGTGAATTGTCAGGTCAGTCGTGGCGCAATTAGCTGATGAGATTCTTTCATCACTTGATCCCCAGCAGCGAAGTGTTGCAACTGCTCTAAAGGGGCCAGTATGTGTAATTGCTGGAGCGGGAACTGGAAAAACTAGAGCGATAACTCATCGCCTGGCCTATGGCGTTGATATTGGAGTTATTGACCCTAAGCGAGTACTCGCCCTTACCTTTACTGCAAGGGCAGCAGGTGAGATGCGAACCAGGCTTAGATCACTGGGAGTTGCAAGTATTGCGGCAAGGACCTTTCATGCGGCGGCCCTAAAGCAGTTAATTTTCTTCTGGCCTGAGACGCTCGGGGGGCGTTTTCCCTCGTTATTAACTAGTAAAACTGGTTTTTTAAGTGAGGCTATGAAGCGGGCAAATATATCAAGTAGTAAGAAGAGTTCGCTGCTTCGAGATTTAGCAGGAGAGATTGAATGGGCAAAAGTTCTAGCACTTGCTCCTGATCAATACTTGCAAGGGCTTAGCGATTACTCCAGAGTCTTTAGCCCAAGTAGCAAGATAAGCGCTGAGCAGGTGGCAAAAGTCTATGAAGCATATGAATCATTAAAGAAGCAAGAGCGCGCCATTGATTTTGAAGATGTCTTACTACTAACTGTTGGAATGCTTGAGGAAGAACGAGAAGTTAGAGAGAGAGTAAGAGATCAATATAGATATTTTACAGTTGATGAATATCAAGATGTATCACCGCTGCAACAACGGCTATTAGATCTCTGGCTCGGAAAGAGAGATGATATCTGCGTTGTGGGAGATCCAGCTCAGACGATTTACTCATTTGCGGGAGCAAGCCCAGCCTTTCTACTTAACTTCACCGCCAAATATCCAAACGCTGAGGTAATAAGGCTGAGCGCTGGATACCGCTCAACTCCTGAAATTATTAATACTGCAAATACTATTTTGAGAAGCGCCAATCTTGGCCATGAGTTAGATGCGATCAATAGCCATGGCGAAAAGCCAATGGCGAAGGGCTATAAATCACAGGGCGAAGAAGCGCAAGCGCTAGTTTCGCTAATTAAAGAAGATATCGCAGGCGGCATTGCAACAAATGAGATAGCAATTCTTACTAGAACAAATAGTCAATTAGAGCTTCTTGAGAGCGCTCTTGATACTGCAGGCATTGAAAATCAAATAAGAAATTCAGAGCGCTTCTTTAATAGGCCGCAGGTAAGAGAGATAATTGGAGCAATAAGAAGCGCCTCAGTTCTATCTGAATCTGATTGGCTATCTGACTTGCGAGATTGTCTAAAACCATTTGGACAGAGTGAATATGTGCGCTCATTTATGCAATTAGCAGGAGAACTTGAGGCAGAGGGACTTACCTCTCTTAGGGCATTTCTTAGGGAACTTGAAGAGCGCTCAGAGACTAATAACCCCCCGATCCTTCCTGGAGTGGCTCTTGCAACGCTACATGCTGCAAAAGGTCTGGAGTGGCGAAAGGTTTATCTAGCAGGAGTTAGCGCTGAAGTTCTCCCCTGGCAGGCTAGCTCAATTGATGAAGAGAGACGTTTGTTTTATGTGGGGGTAACTAGAGCGCAGCAGAGCCTGGCTCTTACCTACTACGGAGTAGCAAGCCCATTTTTAGCAGAGGCAGGGTTAGTAAGTTAATTAGTTTGCGCCATTTGCTAGCGATGCATTACTCTTTGCAAACTATGACAGCAGCAAGAAGTACTTCACTAACGATGAGCGCAAATCGCACACATCGTCATTGGAGCATGCCTGCATTTGGTTACAAGTATTTTGCAACCAAGTCAACCAAGGCCGATGGATTCGGCACCTGGAGCGCTATTGGATAACACCGATTAAGCAAAGCCCAGGGGCCTAGAATCCAAAAGGATTCGGGCCCCTTTTTCTTTATCCAGGTAATTAAAAATGAGATGAAAAAAGGAAGGCAGAGGTGAGAACGATGAGCGTTCTCTTTAGCGAACTATTAATTCCAGGCTGGGCCGAGGGCGAAGGCGCCATGATCGGACTAGATGCAGTCACTGGCACATACGGCAGCGACCAAGCATTTAGCTTGCCATGTCACACTTCAAATCCTGAAATCTTCTTCTCTGATAAGAGCGATGAGATCGCTTATGCCAAGAGCCTCTGCAGTGCCTGTCCGGTAAAGAGGGAGTGCTTACAAGGAGCTATTTCACGAAAGGAACCTTGCGGTATTTGGGGCGGGGAGTTATTTGAAGATGGAGTGGTTATCGCTGCCAAAAGACTTCCGGGAAGACCGAGATTAAATCAAGAAGTTGTTACTTCTGAATTAATTGATGAAAAGGTTTTGGTAGCAACTGCCTAAAGTTTGTTCCTTGCTGAGACAAACTCGATGTAGGGATTCCTCTACCTCGGTTGAACCCACTGATTAATATATCAGTAGGTCAAATTAGAGCAACATAGTTGAGAAATTCTCTATTTTTGTTCATTACGGTTAAAAGTGAAATCAATAAAAGCTTTCTCTTTCATGCTATTGATCAAAGACTCAATGAGAGAAAGGGGTAAGTCTGGGTACTGAGCAGATAATCGAGCAATTGTGTGTAGGTTCTCAATTTCTGCATCAAGAGATTGCTCGAACTTGTTTGTATCCTGAACTGCTAGGGTCAGAAGTTTCCTCAAAATTTTCATTGTAAACTTGGACAAAGTCAGCCCCTTTTAGATTTGTAGTAAGGGTTAAGACCATAACTTTGTGATCTTAACTTGTCTATGAATAAACACTCAGAGTGCATGCCCATTAATTACATTGGGGTGAGCGACGGGGCTTGAACCCGCGACATCCCGGACCACAACCGGGTGCTCTACCAGCTGAGCTACGCCCACCATGCAATAGAAAGTATTGCGGGGCTGAGTATACCGAGAGTGCCTAGGTGCTCACTACACATTACTTCTTTGCAGTTAATTCACAACTCTGGTCTGTAAATAACCAAGAGCCTGCCTGATCTTGGCCTATGAAAGGGCCATGGAAAATGATGAAATTCAGCAGGGAGCTGATTATGGAGCGCTACAAAGCCTTCTAGAAGATGATGAAGTTGAAGAAATTTGGATTAATTCGCCGCAGAGAATCTTTATCGCCCGTTCAGGAAAGAGTGAGTTAACTAATATAGTTTTAAGCGCTTCAGAGCTTCAATCAATTATGGATCGCATATTGATGTGGTCGGGCAGAAGAATTGATCTAAGCCACCCCTTTGTTGATGCTCGCCTACCTGATGGAAGCCGGCTCCATATTGTTATTCCTGAAGTCACTTCTGAGCATTGGGCGATAAATATCCGTAAGCATTTAATGCGTGGCAAGAGCTTACTTAATTTAGTTGAGATGGAAGTTATTTCTGCCGAGATAAGAGAGTTTCTAGGTGAGGCGGTAAGAGATAGAAAAAACTTATTGATAAGTGGTTCAACTCAAGCAGGTAAAACAACGCTACTTAACGCTCTTGTCAGCGCTGTTCCGATATCAGATCGAGTAATAACTATTGAAGAAGTTTTTGAGCTAAGTCCAAGAATCCCAGATTGTGTTGCGATGCAGACTAGAAGCGCCAGTCTTGATGGAGTTGGAGAGATAAGCATTAGAAAGCTAATCAAAGAAGCGTTAAGAATGCGTCCATCGCGATTGGTAATTGGGGAGATTCGAGAAGCTGAGTCTTGGGATATGTTGATTGCGCTCAACTCAGGAATTCCTGGAATGGCAACAATTCATGCTAATTCAGCAACAGAGGCGATAAGAAAACTTCAAACGCTCCCTCTCCTAGCTGGCGAAAACATCACCCAAGATTTCTTAACCCCAACAGTATTTCGAGCACTTGATTATGTGATTCACGTTGGTCTTGATAGCACTGGAGTTCGAAGAGTTCTGCAAGTGGTTAAAGTGCTAGATAGGGCAGAGAACTTTCATATCGATTTAGAGCCAATATTTACCTGGAGCCAGGGGCAATATCAAAGAGGTTTCCATGTTTGAGCAATTTGCTCTACCAGTTTTTGCAGGCTTGCTTGCAGCACTTGGTTCTTATATCGCTCTATTTAACCTAGGTTCTTTAAATAAAAGATTTAAGTCAGATAAGAAGGTCTCTTCTCGGAGCGCTCTGACTTTGATAATTACTCTTATCTCTTCATACTTCACTACCTTTCTACTCACCTCATCTGAGGCAATTTCTTTAGCGATTGCTACCCTCTCAGCAGCTCTTCCCTTTCTTATTGGCCGAGGAAGAAATCTAAAAAAGCAGAGAGAGAAAGAAGTTGCCTGGCCCGAGGCAATTGACTCTTTAGTCTCAGCGCTTCAAGCCGGCATTTCAATCTCTGAGGCGCTTACTCAATTAGCGCTGCATGGGCCAAAGGTATTAAGGCCAAGCTTTGCTCAGATTCAGAGCGATCTTTTAAACCTAGGAAATTTTGAACAGGTGTTACTAAAAGAAAAGAGGCGCCTAGATTCAGCAATCTCTGATCAGGTCTTTGAAACTCTAATTATCTCAAAAGACTTTGGGGGAAGAGATGCTAATAATGCACTTCGCTTGTTAGCGGAATTTGTTAGAGAAGATATTGCCGTATCTGAGGAGATTCGAACTAAATTTGGCTGGATTAGAAATTCAGCTCTTTTAGCAACTGCAGCGCCCTGGCTCTTATTAATCCTTCTCTCCACTCAAGATTCGACAGTTGAAATCTACTCCACGCCAAGTGGAGCCTTAGTTCTATCTCTTGGAGTTGTAATGACTGCAACTTCCTACATCTGGATGGAGAGAGTCGGCTCTCTTCCTGCTGCGCCAAGGGCGTTGAGATGAGAGCAGAGTTATCTGATATTCGCATGCTCTCACTTCTTACAGTTTTGCCTCTCTTGTTATTGGGAGTATGGATTATTAGTAATGAGAGTTTTACCTCTTTAAGCTCAAGGAGTGAAAGGTATTCAAGGGTAATTAGAACAGAGAGCCTTGGTCATAAAGCGGCCAGAGTTAGAGATATTGGGGTCTACTTCTTTATCCTTAGCGCAGCGACAATTGCTCTCTACCTATTGATTGCTATCTGGCCTGAGCAGATTCCAGCCTCACTCTTACTACTGAGCATTCTGACCTTATTTCTTGCACTACTTCGAAAGCGAGCAGATGCAGAAAGGAGAGTTGCGACAGAGATCTTTGAAAGAGAACTTCCCTCGCTAATTCAACTTTTAACTATTCTTATCTCCTCTGGAATCTCGCCCTCTCGGGCGCTTGCAATAATTGGTCAAAGATCAACTTCGTTAAGTGCAAGAGAGCTAGATCTAGTGGTTTCAGATATCGCAAATGGCACATCTCTTACCCAGGCCCTTGATAATCTTGCTCTGCGCTATGACTCTCTAATATTGAGAAGATTTACCACCAGCATAGTTCTAGGTATTGAGAGAGGCTCATCTTTGGGGCCCATCCTAATTTCGCAGGTGAAAGATGCTCGCCTATCGAGCAAGAATTTGATCTTGCATAGAGCAGGCAAAGCTGAGATTGCTCTCATGGTTCCGATTGTCTTTTTAATCCTTCCTATCTCAATTTTATTTGCACTATTTCCTTCATTTGAGCAGCTCAATAGTTTCATGTGATTAAACCTAGTTATACACAGCGCCCTTTCTCCACAATATCCAAGCTTTGTTTTAAGCAGATATCTGAGGTAGGTGAGAATTACAGAAAGGATAAAACAAGAGGGAGTTAAATGTGGAAATCAAAAAGCTTTTATCTAGTGAAGTTTTCCAAGTAAAATTCATAGAGACTAGGGATTTATTGAATAAATCAAAAGTTACTGAAAAGTATCGAGAATTCATGGCAAAAGATGTTGATGAATCAGGAGATGTTCCTGGTTGGGTATTAGTGGTATTAATGACCACGGGATTAGTTACCGCTATTTGGACTATTGCCGCTCCAAGACTTAGTACTATTTTAAAGAATTCATTGGATGCAATGAATGGCATTCGCTAATGAATTTAAGTGATAGCAAAGATTTAGAGAGCGGTTCTGTGGAGTCGGCCCTTAGCTTGATTCCTACAACTGCATTTTTTCTTCTAGTTCTTCAATTGATGCTCTCAGGTAGTTGGCAGCTGCTCGATAAAATTGATATCTCAAATACCATAAATCGCACCGCACTATTTTCAGCGAAGGCAGGGGAAACAGCCTTTTATACTCTGGAAAGTAGGCGAGAAATCGACCAAGAAGTCCTAGCACTTCCTGGTGGGGGCGAGATTATTACCTACAGCTCAACACTTGATATTCCAGTGATCACAAATTTATCCGGCTCAGCGATCAAGATGAAGAGTGAAGGCATTGCCATACGTGAATAGAAAGAAAGATGAGCAGGGATCAGCAATTGCTGAATTTGTACTTATTGCAACGCCACTATTTATCCCTGCTTTAATTTTCTTTTCATCTATGCAGCAGAGCGCAAAAGAGGAGATGACTGTCTCAACTCTTGCCAGACAGAGTCTTAGAGCTTTCATAACAGCAGATGATTTATCACAAGGTCATCAGAGGATTAGATTCATACTTAATCAATATAGAGAATTAGAGAATCAGGGGCGTAGTAGTGATGATGAGCGCTCTGGCTTTACCTACAACATTTCCTGTCAGAGCCAAGGCTGTCTTAAGCCAGGTTCACTTGTTGAATTGAGTCTCTATCGCTCATTTGAAATTGAAGTTTATGACTCTGATCAAATGGCAAGAGTTGAGAATCGAAAGGCTGCTGCAGTTGTAAGAGGTTATGTTGATAAGTGGCGTGATGAGAGCTAGGAGGCGAATTAAGGATGAGAGTGGCTCAATATCTCCTTTGATTATGGGCTACTTTGTCATCGCGATGAGTTTGACCTTTCTCATTTCAAATATAGCTTCGGTCTATATTGCAAGAAGAGATCTGATTAATCTAAGTGAAGGCGCCCTATCTAGAGCGGTTCAGGAGTTAGATGAAATTGCTTACTACTATCAAGTGCCCATTCCAGAGATATTTCCTGGTCAGAGTAGAGCTGTTCCTATCAATTGCAGTGATGCTGGCAGGACCTTTAGCCAAGAGATAGCGTTAATAGCAAATAGTAAGTTGGATCTTTATGGTCGAAGCTTGAACCAAGTTAATGGTGATATTGTGTTGAAAGCATTTATCTGTGATGGAAAGAGTCTAAGTGTCACCCTGCAACAGGTTCATCAATTGCCATTTAAGTTGCGGGTCTTTGGCATCACAGAATTTACCAATCAAATAGAGGTATCTATGGAGAGTATCTATCAATGACTATGCCAGCAATATTTGGGGTTATCCTTAACCCATGGCAGAGCGCGATATTATTAGTGAGATAGCTGCCCTTGATGCTACGTTGAAATCAATTGAAGCAGTATTAGATCTAGGTAAGTTAAGAAAAGAGCAGGCCGAACTAGAGACTCAGGCAGGAGTTCCAGATCTCTGGAGCGATCCAGAGGCAGCGCAGAAAGTTACGAGCGCTCTCTCAAGGGTAAATAGCACTATCAATAAAGTAAGTAGCCTTAGATCAAGAGTCATAGATCTTCCTATTATGTTAGAACTTGCAAATAATGAGTCAAGTGATGGAGCTGAGCTAGAAATACTAAAAGAGTTAGATTCTTTAACTTCAGCAATTTCAGATCTTGAAATACAGACGCTATTAAGTGGTGAATATGACCATCGAGATGCGCTTATAACTATTCGCTCAGAGGCGGGTGGTGTTGATGCCTCTGACTGGGCGGAGATGGTCTCAAGAATGTTTTTCAGATATTGCGAGCGCCATAATTATGGAGTTAGTGTTCTAGAGACCTCTTATGGCGAGGAGGCTGGAATCAAATCAACCACCTTTAAAGTAAGTGGCCCATACTGTTATGGCACTTTATCTGTCGAGCAGGGCACTCATCGATTGGTGAGAATCTCGCCATTTGATTCACAGAACCGGCGCCACACATCATTTGCTGGCGTCGAAGTAGTTCCAGTCGTTGATCAAAGTGATGATATTGAAATTGATGAGAAAGATATTCGAATCGATGTTTATCGATCATCAGGGCCTGGAGGACAGGGAGTCAACACCACTGATTCTGCAGTTCGAATCACTCACAACCCCACAGGAATTGTAGTTTCATGTCAGAACGAACGATCTCAGATTCAGAATAAAGCAACAGCGATGGCAGTTCTCCAATCAAAATTGCTGGAAAGGCGCAATGCGCAAGAGAGAGCAAAGATTGACGCCCTCCGCGGTGATACATCAGGCTCTTGGGGTAATCAAATTCGATCATATGTCCTTCATCCTTATCAAATGGTCAAAGATCATCGAACTGATTTTGAAACCGGCAATACCCAAGCAGTTCTAGATGGCGATCTTGATGGATTTATCTCCTCTGGAATTCGTTGGCGTAGAGAGAGAAAATAAAGCAGGAATCTAGGCTCAATTGGTAATTTTGCGTTATTTCTCACCCGAATTCCGCGGGTTTATCCGCAGCTTTCTCTCTAGCTCTACCTAAAATCGCACCCGTGATTCGTTTTGAGAATGTGACTAAGGGCTATGCCAAAAATGACCGACCCGCTTTAGATAACGTCTCGATTGCAATCGAGAAGGGCGAGTTTGTCTTTCTAGTTGGACTCTCTGGCTCTGGAAAATCCACATTCCTTCGTCTTGTTTTAAGAGAGGAGCGACCAACTTCTGGAACGATCCATGTTGCTGGAAAAGATCTGGGAACACTTTCGAGTTGGAAAGTCCCTGAGCTAAGGCGCCAAGTTGGTACGGTATTTCAAGACTTTCGTCTGCTGCCGAATAAAACTGTTGCTGAAAATGTTGCCTTCACCCTGCATGTATTAGGTTTTTCAAAGAAAGAAATTGCTCGCGAAGTTCCAGAAGTTCTAGAGTTAATTGGCCTTGAGGATAAATCCGATCGAAAGCCTGGAGAGCTCTCCGGCGGGGAGCAGCAGAGAGTTGCGATAGCCAGGGCTTATGTGAGTAACCCTGCCATTCTTATCGCTGATGAACCAACAGGAAACTTAGACCCTGCAACCTCTGTTGGAATTATGAAGCTACTTGATCGCATTAATCGCGAGGGAACTACTGTGGTTATGGCTACCCATGATTCTGGAATTGTTGATCAGATGCGTAAGAGAGTTATCGAATTAGATAAAGGCCAAGTAATCCGCGATCAGATTCGTGGAGTTTATGGATATACGGGGTAGCGATGCGCGCTGGATTTATTCTTAGTGAAGTAGGTATTGGCCTACGAAGAAACCTAACTATGACCTTTGCCGTTGTAGTAACGGTTGCTATCTCGCTATCACTTCTTGGTATTGGCCTACTTTCAAATTCGCAAGTTCGAGTGATGAAGGATTACTGGTATGACAAGATCGAAGTCTCGGTCTATCTCTGTGGTTCTCTCTCTGACTCACCTTCTTGCGCCGGAGGAATCATCACCTCAGAGCAGAGACTTGAGATTCAAGCAGATCTTGAAGAACTACCAGTTGTTGAAACGGTTTATTACGAATCACAGTCAGAGGCATTTGAGCGCTTCCAGGAGAGATTTAAAGATTCAGCTATTTCGCAAAATGTCACTGCAGATCAATTGCCAGAGTCATTTCGTGTAAAGCTAACTGACCCTACGCAATTTGCAGTAGTTCAGAGCGCCTTCTCAGGTCGGCCTGGAGTAGATGTAGTTCAAGATCAGAGATCAATTCTGGAGAAGTTCTTTAGATTGCTAAATGTCTTACGTGATGGAGCGCTAGCAATTGGATTTGCCAGCGTACTTACGGCAGCGCTATTAATTAGTAATACTTTAAGAATTGCTGCCTTTAATAGAAGACGAGAGACCAATGTAATGAAACTAGTTGGAGCAAGTTCTTTCTCTATCCAACTTCCATTTATTCTTGAAGGTGTTTTCTCGGCGATTATTGGTTGGGGATTTTCAGTTGGTCTGCTCTCGTCTTTAAAGTATGTAATCGATGAGCGGATAGCGCCCCTTTTAACCTTCACTAACTTCTTTACCTGGAATGATGTCTGGGTTGCATCTGCATATCTTCTTGGAACTGGACTTTTAGTTTCATCCCTGGCATCGACTCTAACTCTTCGTAAATACTTAAAAGTTTAACTTCAAATACCCCTATCACTGAGCGCTAATCCGCTCTCAGTTGAGTTCTAATGTGCTTCTGGGCTACCGTTACGCCCCGGTAATTTCTGAGTTATTCAAAACTTTAAGCATTAGGAGACTTTCAAGTGAGTGATAGGAAGAAATCACCTGCTTCTAAGCGTGCTGTGATTGGAGGAAGAACGCGGAAATTAGATTCAGTTCCACCAAAGACTAAAACTATCAGCGAAGTAGATCTCTCTAAGGTCGTTGATTCACCCAGAACAAGCGATAATCAGCAGAAGGCCACTAATCCAGATCTACTTCGAAAAACCTCAATTGCGATTCTGATTACCTCAATAGTTTTTGCGATAGGAATACAGGTTGGTGAGTCAAGAAATAGTAGTTCAGTAGATGAGGCGATTAGAAGCGTAGTTGAAAGTAGCGCTAAAGAGATAGATCGTGATGTTTTAGAACGGGCAGCAATTGAGGGAGTTCTTAAAGCATCAGGTGATGAATGGGCCAATTACTTTCCAAGAGAGGCTTTGGAGATATTCGAAGCCCAGAGCGCTAATTCCTTTACAGGAATTGGTATCTACTTGAGTAAATCTCGAGGGGGAGTAATAAGGATTTCATCAATTCAAGAGGGATCTCCTGCCGCGAAATCAGATCTTGCAATCGGCGATGAGCTACTTGAGGTAAATGGAACTCAAGTTACTGGAGCCTCTCTAGCATCAACAGTTGCTCTCATTCGAGCAGATATTGGAGATCGAGTTGATCTACTTGTAGCCAGAAATGAGAAGAAGATACTGGTAACAATAAAAGCTGGAAAAGTGCAGGCAAAGAGCGTGGAACTTACACAAGTTACCTCTTCAGTAGCGCTACTTGAAATTGCCTCCTTTATCTCAGGGACTGCAATTGAGGTCTCAAAAGTGCTAAAGAGCGCCACATATTCCTCTGGGGTAATAATAGATTTGAGGAATAATTCTGGAGGATTACTTCAAGAAGCAGTTGATGTTGCAGAGCTTTTTATTGGAAATGGGATAATTGTCTCTTACAAAGTAAATGAATCAGAGAAAGTGTTTCGTGCAACAAATTCAAATCCGATCAAGGTTCCAGTAGTTGTAATTATCAACCGAAACACTGCAAGTTCTGCTGAGATATTAGCGGGGGCATTCCAGGATAGAAATCGAGGCGTTGTAATTGGAGAGCGCAGTTATGGAAAAGGTTCAGTTCAAGAACTCATCTTATTAGATGATGGTTCAAAACTTGAGCTCACTGTTGCACTCTTTCTAACTCCATCTGGTCGCATCATTGAGGAAGTTGGAATAACACCAGATTTAGCGGTTACCCCTGGTGAAATTGGCCTTAAATCACTCCAGGTCTTAGGCGGTTTAGCATCCTTTATCTCAAAGGAATAACTCAAGGTTGTTAGTTAGCAGGGATATCTTGGCCAGGGGAGATACCCTTAAGCCGTGGCCAAAGAAATAGGAAAGAAATTAATTGCCCAGAATAAGAAGGGGCGCCATGACTATTTCATTGATGAGGTTTTTGAAGCAGGTCTGGTTCTTGTTGGTACCGAAGTTAAATCTCTAAGGGCTGGTAGAGCAACGCTTACCGATGGTTATGGAATGATCCAAGATGGTGAGATATATCTAAGCGGTGTCCATATCCCTGAATATAACGAGGGATCTTGGACCAATCATGAACCAAGGCGAAATAGAAAGCTCTTAATGAGTAAGCGAGAGATAAACCGCTTGATAGGAACATTAAAGGAAAGTGGACTTACCCTTATTCCACTCTCACTTTATTTTAAAGATGGCAAAGCAAAAGTTGAGATTGCACTAGCCAGAGGCAAGAAAGCCCACGATAAACGCGCAACGCTGATGGAAAAACAAGCAAACCGTGAGATTGATCGAGAACTCTCTCATCGCTCAACTGGAAAAAGTAGTAGGGGTAAATCAAAGAGAAACGAAGATTGATTCTCATCTATCGCGCTACTGAGCGTATCAACTAGGTTTCTTGAGGTCGTATCTCTGCTCTATAATCTGCACACAGCTTCTAATCCACGTTAATCGCGGGGGTGAACGGTCTCGACTTCGTTTGTTGAGCCAGGGGAAGCGGGCCGAGGAAGCCGGGATGATCTCGTTAACCACAAAAACCCGTGCAAACATACAGACGCAGATAAAACTTCGTCTGATTACCGCCTCGCTGCCTAAGCGAGCTAAGTAATCCGTTGGCCTGAGCGCGCTCCCCGCCTCAGAATCCAACGTCGATAGGGGGGCTTACTAACCGAAGTTGTTGTGGCTATCGGTAAGGAAATCCTTCACAACTGAGTCTGTCGGTTACTAGCGTGCGAGAGAACCGGGACAGAGAAAACGAATAGCGCGCTACGCCCGTAGAAGCCCTGTTTCAGTGTCGAAGGACCCGGGTTCGATTCCCGGCACCTCCACCAGAGAGACTCCTTAAAGAAATTTTAAGGAGTTACTTTTCTATCTCTCTTTAATTGCCATAGCGATCCAAGGCCAGTGCTTAAACCAAGTGCACCAATTACATTTGCTCCTCTGCTGACATTTTCAATAAGCAGAAAGATTCCAACGATGCTTGAGAGAATTGCAAAGATAATAATCAAGATTCTGCGAAAGCGCGACATACCCGCTGGTCTGTAAAGTGATAGCAAGAGCGCGATAGGGCCACCAAACATGGCTGGAAAGACAATAATTGAAACTAGAAGTGCTAACGACTTCATAGCTAGATAGTAGACCTACTAGTACTTAAGTACTTTAGAGGGCTTTAAGAGCGCTCACAACTTTTGTTAGTGAGGCCTTGGCATCCCCAAAGAGAAGCGTAGTCTTAGCATCAAAGAGAAGTTCATTCTCAATTCCAGCAAAACCAGGCCTCATAGATCTCTTTAGGAAGATTACATTTCCAGCTTGCGATACATCAAGAATTGGCATTCCATAGATTGGACATCCTGGAGTTGTTTTTGCAGCAGGATTAACCACATCATTTGCTCCAATAATTAGGGCAACATCAGTTTGTGGAAATGTTGGATTAACTTCATCCATCTCAGATAACTGCTCATAGGGCACATTGGCCTCAGCAAGGAGAACATTCATATGACCTGGCATGCGACCTGCTACAGGATGAATTCCATAAGCCACATCAATTCCCTTGGCAGATAAGAGGTCTGCAAGCTCTCTTACTGTGTGCTGAGCTTGGGCAACTGCTAGACCAAAGCCTGGAACGATTACAACTCTGCGCGCATAGTTAAGCAATATCGCTACATCATCAGCAGATCCTGATTTAACTGGCCGATCTTCTGCACTACCTGAACTATCTTGAGGTTTTGCAGTAAATGCTCCAAATAAAGTGCCAAAGAGTGAGCGCCCCATAGCCTCTGCCATCAAGCGAGTAAGAATTGTTCCAGAGGCGCCAACTAAAGTTCCAGCAATAATTAATAGCGTTGAATCAAGAACATAGCCGCCAGCAGCAACCGTTAAACCTGTGAAGGCATTTAGCAGCGAGATAACAATAGGAACATCGGCTCCGCCAACTGGAAGCACAAATAAAATTCCAAAGGCAAGTGAGAGCCCAGCAAGAACTAGCAGCGGGGTGGTACCAAGTGATGTAACAACCCAGCCAGCGCATCCAAGTGTGGCAAGAAGAGTTCCAGCGATAACAAATCTTCCCCCAGCAAAAACCACAGGGCGAGTAGTCATCAACTCTTGAAGCTTTAGGAAGGTGACAATTGATCCAGAAAATGAAGTTGAGCCAACGATGACTGTAAATACCGTTGCAATAACAAGTGTAGTTGATGCGCTCTGGCCCAGCTTTAGATATTCAACAATTGCAACAAGGGCTGCTGCTCCGCCGCCAACGCCATTAAAGAGCGCAACTAATTGTGGCATCGCCGTCATCTGAACTTTTCTTGCTGCAGGAACTCCAATGATTAAACCAAAAGCAATTGCTCCCAGGATCCAACCAAGATTATTTAGGGGAAGCTGGCCATCGCTGTTATAGAAAAAGACAGTAATAGTTGCAATGGTGGCTCCTGCTGCTCCAAGAAGATTTCCTCGCCTTGCAGTTCTTGGGTGAGATAGCCCTTTAAGCGCCAGAATAAACATAACCCCCGCGCCAAGACCGATTAATTCATATAAAAAGCGGCTCATTTACTTATCACCAGAGCCTTTATTCTTTGCACCTTTATTCTTTGCACCTTTGCCTTTAAACATCTCAAGCATGCGATCTGTTACAACAAATCCGCCAACCATATTGATCGTGGCAAGAACAATTGCAGCTAGCGATAAACCAAGTTCTAGCGAGTTATCGCTATGGTCTGCCACAATAATTGCGCCCACCAAGATAACGCCGTGAATTGCATTAGCACCGCTCATAAGTGGGGTGTGAAGTGTGGATGAGACCTTTGAAACTACTTCAAAGCCAACAAATATGGAGAGTGTGAAAATAGAAATTATCGCCATAGCTTCCATCGCGTTAGGACCCCTTCCTTAGATTTCCACCATGGGTAAGGGCTGAGGCGTCAATAATTTCATCAGAGAAATCCAGAGCAATTGCGCCATCTTTAACCATCAATAAAAGAAGGTTGACCATATTTCTTGAGAGCAAGTAGGAAGAGTGAAATGGCAGTTGACTTGGAACATCTCTTCCGCCCCAGAGCAAAACTGAATTTCCAACAGTAATTACCTCACCTGGCTTTGATCCTTCAACATTTCCACCGCTTTCAGCAGCAAGATCAACAATTACTGAACCAGGAGCCATCGCTTGATACATCTGCTTTGTTACAAGCATTGGAGCAGCTCTTCCTGGCACCGCGGCAGTAGTAATCAAGACATGAGATTTTGTTATGTATGGAGTGAGAAGTTCTCGCTGTTTTGCTGCGCGCTCCTCACTCATCTCTCTGGCATAACCACCAGAGCCTTCAAGTGCTTCTAACTCTAAATCAATAAAGGTAGCTCCCATTGATTTAACTTCATCGGCAGATGATGGGCGAACATCATAGGCAGAGACAACTGCTCCTAGCCTTCTAGAAGTTGCAATTGCTTGAAGTCCTGCAACGCCTGCGCCAAGGACTAGAACATTTGCAGGAGTAACAGTTCCGGCCGCAGTCATAAGTAATGGGAAAAAACGCGGAGAAAGCTCTGCTGCCACAAGCGCTGCTTTATATCCAGCGCAGAGCGCCTGAGAAGTCAGCGCATCCATTGATTGCGCTCTTGAAATTCTAGGTAGAGCTTCTAGAGAGAAGGCTGTTGCTCCAGATTTAGCAAGTGCCTCAATGCTCTCCTTAGCGCTAACGTTTGAGAGAAATGAAATAGTGATTGCGCCATTTTTTAGATTACTAGCCTGATCTGGGCTTAGCGGCTGCACTGAGAGGATTACATCGGCGCCTGATAACTCTTTTCTCTGATCACTTGCGCTAAATATCGCTGCGCCCTGCTCTACATAACTTTCATCACTTGCCCCGGCATGAATTCCAGCGCCTGATTCGATAGAGACGCTAAGCCCTGCTTTAGTTAATTTAGAGATGATGTCTGGAAGGAGCGCTACTCGCTTTTCGCCAGCCTTACTCTCAGCAGGAACCACTACGCGCATATCAAAAGCCTATCTCGTTGAATAAAAGACCTGCCACTTCAAATGGGCGAACCTTTGATGAAATTAGATTCAATTCCTTCCCTTTAATTCTCCGCGTAGGCAGTGATAGAGAATGGCTTGAATGGTAGTTCGGCGATGATAGGCCTGACGCCAGATCTTTGAAGCAGGGCCATCCATCACAGATGCGCTGACCTCTTGCCCGCGATGAGCTGGCAAGCAGTGCATGAATATTGCATCTTTACTAGCAAGGCTCATCAACTCATCACTTATAGAGTAACTTGCAAGGTCTTTCTCTTTCTCAATCCGATCAGCTTCCGGATCTCCCATTGACATCCAGACATCGGTATATAAAACACTTGCCCCTCTTGCTGCAGACTTGGCATCACTTGTGACTTCAACTCTTCCACCGCTTTCTAAAGCTAACTTACTTGCAAGTTCAACTATTTCTTTCTTAGGAGCAAACTTTCCCTCAGGAGTTGCTGCAACCACATGAGCGCCCATGATTGCTCCCATCATTAACCAAGCAGTAGTGACATTATTTCCATCACCGAAATATACAAATTTTCTTCCAGAAATATCTTTTCCAAATACTTCGCGGATAGTTAGCCAATCAGCAAGTGCTTGGGTGGGATGGTCATAATCGGTAAGGCCATTAATTACCGGAATGCTGGCATTAGCTCCTAATTCATCGACATCGCTCTGGGCGAAGGTGCGAATTATTAGCGCCTGGGCAAATTGGCTTATCACTTTGGCAGTATCTGCAATTGTCTCTCCTCGACCAATTTGAAGATCATCGCCGCGAAGAAATATAGGGGTGCCGCCAAGATGAGCAACTGCGCTCTCAGATGCCAGACGAGTTCTAGTTGAGGGCTTAGACATATAGATTGCAACAGTTTTGTTGGCAAGAAGATTTGAAGCCTTAAGTGGCTCACTTGCAAACTCGGATGCAGTGGCAAGAAGCATCTCCACATCAGATTTTAGCAAATCTTGGCTGCGCAAGAGATCTTTCATCTGCATATCTTACGGCCCCAGAGTTAGCACTTGGGGCTCTGCCTACTCGCCCTATTATTGGCGCTATGAAGCAAGCTTTTGAGCCAGAGCAGGTGATGGGGCTATTTGGTAGAGGAAAACCAAGTAGTGATGGCGATACCTTGATTGATACTCGCACTCAAGAGCAGCTGGATTCAGGGGATCATGAAAGATTCTCGCATTATGTTAGAAAAGAGAAGATTGTTGAATCTGCAGTCTCTGGAAAACCAGTAACAGCGCTCTGTGGCAAAAGATGGATTCCATCTCGTGATCCAAATAAGTTTCCAATCTGTCCAACATGTAAAGAGATTCATGCTGGCCTTCGCAAAGGGCCAGATGATCAATCCAATAACGAACTTTAGGTAAGTGATGGCGCTAGGCACCGCTACGCAAGTAGATAGCGAAGTTGATTTAAAAGCAGATCGTCCATGGGTCTGCATAGTTTGGGATGATCCGGTTAATTTAATGACCTATGTTACTTATGTCTTTATGGTGCTCTTTGGCTATTCAAAGGAGAGGGCAACTGAGTTGATGTTAAAAGTTCATAATGAGGGAAGAGCTCAAGTTTCAAGTGGTACTCGCGAGGAGATGGAGCGAGATGTGCAAAGGCTTCATGAATATGGCCTTTGGGCAACGCTACAACGAGATAATGAGTATTAATTAAATGTCGCCATTTAAACGGGAAGAAAATGGTGAGATCTCAATTGAGATTTCAACTCAGGAATCTCATGTACTAATTAGTTTGACCGAGCAACTTCTAGAACTTCTCTCTCAAGGCGACTCACTTGCTCAAGCGCAAGATCCACTAATGCACATCGTAGGAATATCTGATTCTGATGCACTGCCTGAAGATCCCGTTCTTCGCAGGCTATTTCCTGATGCCTATGAGGATTTAGCCTCATCCAGTGAATTTCGCCGCTATACCGAATATGGCCTTCGTGAAAAGAAGAAAGCTCATGCTCGAATCATTTATGAAGCTCTAACTAGCCAAGGAGAGTCCGAGGAGATTACTGGCGGCAATACTCCAATTGATAGAGGCTCTTTTAAGCTGATTATCAATAGCGCAGAGCTACTTGATTGGCTCTCAGGGCTTAATGATTTAAGGCTTGCTCTTGCGGTGCGACTTGGAATTGGTGGCAACCAGCAAGAGAGCGCAGATATTGATACCAAGGCTATTCATAATAAATATGAGCTCATGTTGGAAAGCGATCCAATGAAAGCTGTCTACGCAGTTTATTCTTGGATCGGCTGGCTACAACAAGGCCTATTAGAAGAGATCTCACCAGAATAAAAAAAATCAGGGCCCGGTTTCCCGAGCCCTGATTTCTACTTCCTTACTTCTTAGTGATCGTCCTTCATTCCTTCAGCAACTGACTTCATGCGTGCGATCTTAAGAATTGTTAGACCGAATACGCATTTAGCTGCTACGTCAGCGATGGTGTAACCAAGCTGGCGTCCAACGAATGCACCAGAGCTTGCTGCTCCATCTGCATCGATGATTGGTAGGAGGTAGGCGATTGGGTATACGCCCCATGTTGCAATCAGCAGGAGACGGAGGCGACCAATTGTGGCTGCAACTCCCTCAGGCTGACGATCTAGTGACTTACCAAGCTCTACGAATAGAACATAAAGGATGTAGAGGAATGGAATTGTGGAGAGAACGCCCCACATAATCTTCTCACCCTGGTCTGCAGAAACTTCTCCTGGATAACCAAGTGCGATCATTGCTGCTGATGCAGGAACGAGGCGTGTGATTAGTGAGCGAGATGCTTCTTTAGCAAGAGCTAATACGGCGATTACTTCAACAAGAAGTAGTGGCACTGTAAGGATCCAGTCAACGTAGCGATATCCCTCGTTGAATGCCACTGGACTTACTTTGTAATCAGTTACGACAGTAAAGGTGCCTTCTGTGGTTGCTTCCTTGAAAGAATCAAAGATTCTCAAGTAGTGATAAGCAGCGATGAAGGTAACCATTGATGAAAGAACAAGCGCGTTGCGATACTTAGGAAGAACGCGGTTCTGTGAAACCAAGGTATAGACGGTTGTTGCGAGCATGGATACAAGTCCAAAGGAGAGGATGTTGTAGACCGTGCTCCACTGAGTTGCGTCTAGTTGCATTTCTATAAGCCTCCGTGGGCAATTAGGTTTGCTCGACTCAATTAGGGCCGAGCGATCGCGTCTTCCGTAGACCCATATGAAGCCTCGGCAGATGCGATTAGGTGAAAGGGTGCTCGCTACTCACCGGTAATTCAAGCCACTTCTTCGGCAATTCTTAAGAAATATTAGGTTTTTTTTAGGGCAAAACGGACACTTTTCTGGGAGAGAAGGGAAGAGTTTCGGCGAAGATAGAGAGACGAGGCCATATTGATAAGCACCTTTAGACTTGTGGCTATGGCCGATAAGGGTAGTTCAGCTCCAATTGGCATCTTTGATTCTGGCCTTGGCGGCCTAACAGTAGCGAGGGCGATCATCGATCAACTGCCCAATGAGGCCCTGATCTATTTTGGCGATACCGCGCGAGGCCCCTATGGACCTAGGCCCCTTGCTGAGGTCCGCTCCTTTGCCCTAGAAATTATGGACTCTTTAGTTAGCGCTGGGGTTAAGGCAATTGTTATCGCCTGCAACACGGCAAGCGCTGCGATGTTAAGAGATGCTAGAGAGCGATATTCAATTCCAGTTATTGAAGTGATTCAACCTGCAGTTCGAAGAGCCGTTGCTGCAAGTAAGAGCGGCAAGGTTGGAGTTATTGGAACCCAAACGACAATAGATTCCAAGGCTTATAACGATGCCTTTGCTGCAGCTCCTCATCTTGAGCTCACCGCCCTTGCCTGTCCTAAATTTGTTTCATTTGTTGAAAGCGGGATGACCTCAGGAGATGAGGTAACCAAAGTTGCCCAGGAATATCTAGCGCCGCTAAAGGCAGCTGGGGTTGATACCTTGGTTTTAGGTTGCACCCATTACCCGCTACTTACCGGAGTCATTTCCTATGTAATGGGAAGTGAGGTCAACTTAGTATCAAGTGCGGAAGAGACAGCAAAAGAGCTTTATAAAGTCTTAGTTGAAAATTCTCTTCTAAGAAGTGAGAAGAGCGCGCCAAGTCATCAATTCATTTCAAGTGGCAACACCGATACCTTTACCCACTTAGCAAGACGCTTTCTTGGCCCTGAAGTTAACTTTGTTAAGGGTCAGATTTAATTAACTGAAATGGAGAGTATTTAAGTGTCAGAGGTAAAACGCAGCGATAGCCGTAGCCATGAACAACTTCGAACAATTAGCTTTGAGCGAAATTGGCTTAATAACGCTGAAGGCTCAGTACTAGTTTCCTTTGGTAATACTCGAGTTCTTTGCGTTGCCTCCTTTACCCCAGGTGTTCCTCGTTGGTTAGCGGGAAGTGGCAAAGGATGGGTGACTAGTGAATATGCGATGCTGCCAAGAGCCACACATAGCCGTTCAGATCGAGAGAGCGTTAAGGGCAAATTGGGCGGGCGAACTCAAGAGATTTCAAGATTAATTGGTAGATCACTTCGAGCAATTGTTGATTTCAAAGCTTTAGGTGAGAACACAATTGTTTTAGATTGCGATGTTCTCCAAGCAGATGGCGGAACTAGAACGGCAGCAATAACAGGGGCATATGTTGCGCTAAGTGATGCAATTTCTTGGGCGATGAAAGCAGGACATATCGCTGGCAAATCTCCACTTATTGGTTCAGTAGCTGCAGTTAGCGTGGGAATAATCGATGGTGAGCCAATGATTGATCTCTGCTATGAAGAAGATGTTAGAGCTCAGACTGATATGAATATTGTCTGCACTGGTGAGGGAAAATATATTGAAGTTCAAGGGACAGCAGAGGGTGAACCATTTGATAGAGCCCTACTTGATAATTTATTAGATCTTGGAGCAAATGGTTGTAAGCAGATTGCATCGCTCCAGGCTCAAGCCCTCGCTCAATAGTATTTAAAGTCGAAAGATGAAAAAAACTCTAGTACTAGCAACTAGAAATAAAGGCAAAGTATTAGAGGTTGAGCGGATGCTAAAAATCCATGCCCCAGAGATTTCACTTATCTCAATGGCAGATCTAGATATTGGCGATATCGAAGAGACAGGAAATAGTTTTGAAGAGAACGCTCTGCTAAAAGCAAGTACTGTCACTAAGCTCTCAGGCCTTGCTGCCTTAGCCGATGACAGCGGACTAGCAATAGATTGCCTTAATGGTGAACCTGGAATCTTCTCGGCTCGCTATAGCGGGGTTCATGGCGATGATGCGGCAAACAATGCCAAGGTATTAAGGCTGTTGGATGGGATAAGTGATAGATCTGCATCATTTATCGCAGTCTTGGCACTTACCAGGCCCGATGGCCAGAGCATTATTTCAAGGGGTGAGGTGGCCGGTCAGATAATTTTTAGCCCCAGCGGAGATCAAGGTTTTGGCTATGACCCAATATTTCAACCAGCGGGCTTTAACATCACAACTGCGCAGATGAGCCCTGAGATGAAGGATTCCATTAGCCATAGAGGCAAAGCTCTAGCGCAAATCGCTCCTAAAATTTCACCTTTTCTCTCCCTTTCATAGCCGTTGAAAGTGCACACTCGCAGGTAGGCTTGGAATAGAAAAGCGCGCTCCTAGTTAGATAACTAAGAGCAAGTGCGCGAAGTTTTAGAGCGAAGGAGTAATAGTGGCGGCAAAGAAGAAAACTTCTGCAAAGCGGCGCGTAAAGAAGGCCCCAGCAAAGCGCGCAGCAAAGCGTCCAGCAAAGAAAGCTGCGAAGAGAGTTGTTAAGATGGCAGGCAAGGCAAAGCCAAAGAAAGCGGCTGCTAAGCGCCCTGCAAAGAGAAGTGCTAAGAAGACTAGTTCAAGAAGTGATCTTTCAAAGATAGTTATTCCACCTGTTCCATCAAGAGGAACAACTTCAGTTTCATCAACACCGGCTCCAGCAAAGAGTGCGAGCGCCCCAACTGCTCAAGCGCCAGCAAAGAAATCAAATAACGTTCTATTTCTAGTTATTGCAGGAGTTGTTCTTCTTGCAATCTTTGCACTAACCAACTCTTCAAGTGATGATGATGACGCAATGCCAACTCCAACTCCAACTGAGACAGTCTCTGAGGAGCCAAGCGCAGAGCCATCAGAGAGTGAGAGCGAAGAGCCTGCGATCACAGCATATGAGGCCCCTACTGGTTTTGTTGCAATTAGAAATGCATCTGGTGGAGTAACTCTTCGCTGGAAGGCATCTGCTGCAACTGATGGTCTAACTGGTTATGCCGTATCTGTCTCCTATAACGCCGTTGATTTTGTTGAAGTTTCAACAGTTGGAGCAGATCAACTCTCATTTGATATCGCGCTTGCAAGTGATGAAGGTGGAACCCAGTTCTTACTCCAATCTGTCTATTCAGATGGAACAAAAGTAGATGCTGCTAAGTTCTCACTAAAGGGCAAGTATCAGAATTAATTAAATTACTAAAAGAGACCGCCCCTAAGAGAAAAAGGTGCGGTCTTTTTTATTTCTGTAAAACTTCGCGAATTGCAGAGACATAAGCATTAACTCCTGGCGGATTTAGATGAACACCATCGGAGGCAAAGAACTCTGGATTATTTGCTGAGATAGCATCCCAATCAACCAGAATGGTATTGGGATAACGAGCAAGAACACTTTTAATCAGAGCATTATTTTCACTCTTCCAAGATCTTGGAACAGCGGTATTTACTACAATGATTTTTGGCTGATTCTTAACTATTTCCATTAGCTCTACAACATCGCTCTCCACCAAGCGATTGTTATTTCCTAGGTTTAGTACTACCGGCGATGCGCCAACGAATTGTTGATCAGTTCTTGCAACTTCAATTAGCTCGCCAATTTGTCTGCCAACTCTGGCATTTATTAATTCAATTCGCTCAAATTGAGCTAGAACATTTCTGATTCCAAGAATCACCGAATCTCCTGTGACCCAGAGCCCTGGGCTATCAGGGTTGGTGATTACTTGATCAACGGGCTCTTCGACCTCTACTACCAATTTCTCTTGCGCTGCAATCTCATCTGCTTTTCTTATTCCATCATTTGCAACGAGTGTTGTTGCGCCGAGTAAGGCAATTACAGTTAGTAGCGTTGAGAGTTTCTGTCTAATGCGCACTGATTTGGTGCGATATTTCATTCCGCGGAACCAGAGTTCGAAATATCCACGTCTTACTGGTATCTCGATATAGCGAAGCGAGATATCGGCAAGGGCAAATACAATCAATACTCTTAAAGCATAGAGAGCCCAATCATCTCCGACTAAATCAAGTGATGGTCTGGTTAATTGAAAGACAATCCAGTGCCAGAGATAGATTCCATAGGATCTCTCACCGATCCAAATTAGTGCTTTAGTGCTAAGTATTGGCGCAAATCTGGAAGCGGGATGAACAACCGAGATTAAAGTGGCGCATCCAAATAGCGCAGATAGCGGGAATGCAATTCGATAGAGCGTCGGATCACTTTCATTGATGAAGAGAAATGTTCCAAGTAGCCCTAGTAAACCAAATACACCAATTAAATCGATAAAATCCTGGGCTCTCTTACTTATCTCTCTAGTTAGATTTGCCGGTTTCCAACTAACAGCCAGGGCGGAGCCAAGGAATAATCCAATAGAGTGAGTATCAGTTCCAAAGTAAACATGGCTAATTGCCGATGCTTTAGTATCAATCTGCACTGAGTAGGCAAATAGGGCTACCCCTGATGCAATAGCGATTGCAAGAGCGAAAATTGAGACTCTCTTTTTGCCGAAATACTTCAAGATGAAAAGTAGAACTAGTGGCCAGAGCAGATAAAACTGCGCCTCAACTGCTAGCGACCAGGTGTGCTGCAAGAGCGGAGGGCGGCCAATACTTTCAAAATAATCTTGCTGCCTTGCAACTAGGGCCCAGTTCATAGATCCTGATAAGACATAGCCAATATCAGAGACAAATCTTCTAACAGTCTCTGGGGCATAAACGCCAATAAAGAGAAGGGTGAAGATAATCATTGCAACTAGAGCCGGGAGAAGTCTTCTAACTCGACTTAAATAAAAGGCCCTTAAATCAAAATTTCCAGATCTATCTATCGAATCAAGAATTAGTCCAGTTATTACATAGCCTGAGATGACAAAGAAAAGGTCGACTCCAAGAAAACCACCTGGAATCCAATCAATGCCTAGGTGATAGAGAAGAACTGCCAGAACTGCAACGGCGCGAAGGCCATCAACTGAGTGGATGTAGCGAGTACTAGAAGACATCACCGACGTTTCTTAGTTGCGCTCTTCTTACCTGGAGCTTTCTTTGCTGCGCTCTTGGCTTCACCATTTTTTGCAGCGCTAATCTTTGCAGCTACTTTGGCGTCAGCACTTGGCGTGCCATCTGGAGAAATTGCTGAGACAACCTGCTTCTGTAGCTCTGCTAGTCGATTAAATGCGCTCTCAAGTCTTTGTCTAGATTGAGAAATCGCATTTTCTGCTGAATCAAGTGACTGACTCTGAATTCGATATAAGCGCTCTGCCTCTGAAATAACTCCAGTAAGCCAGTTTCTATACTCTGAAACTTCCGTACTTGCTTCAAGAACTAAGCGATCTGCCTCTTTCTTAGCATTAGCAGTGATTGCCCCGCCCTCACGCTTTTTGCTGGTAAGAAGATCTTCAGCTTCAGAATTTGCTTGAGAGATAATATCTGAGGCATCACTTTCTGCTGCTTCAATATATTTACGCCCGCGTGATTCAGCTTGAGTAAGAAGTGATTTAGCTTTTGCCTCAGCTTGTTCTAGAGTTGAACTTGCTAGCTTCTTGCTCTCATTTAATACTTTCTCAGCACTTGAGTTTGCTTTAGCTTCGCGCTGTTGAGCAGTGCGAATAATAGACATCGCAGTCTCTGTTGCCAGAATTTCAAACTCTTCCTTGCTTAGCCCTGTGATGTCGCGACGTGAACGAAGATCGTTTAACTGGGATTCAAGTTCGCGGATGCGATCTAGCGAGGCTGAACCTGCGGCAAGATTTGTTTTACTGGCATCACTCTCTTCGCCCTTAAATCCAACCCATGATAAAAAATTCTTATCTGCCACTTTGTTCAGCTCCTCATTAGTTCAGTACTTCTTTTAAGTACTTTCAGGGGGCGTGAATCTTCCCACGATTAGCTCTAGCTTGAAAATGGGGTGATAGCTAGCTCCTATGGGTAAAGGCCTCGGAGACGATGGGCTTCTGCTACACGTTCCACCCCGATCATATTGGCCGCCTCTCGCCAAGTGAGCCGCTCGCCCTTGGCCTTGTCGGCCACCTCGGTAATGGCTTTCATCAAAATGGTGTTCAGGTTGTTTTTAACCTCCTCAGCACTCCAGAAGTAATCTTGCTTATCTTGAACCCATTCAAAGTAAGAAACGATTACACCGCCTGAGTTAGCCAGAATGTCTGGCACAACTAGCAATCCCTTATCGTTCATAATCGCATCACCCGCAGGCGTTGTAGGAGCATTTGCGCCTTCAACAATAATCTTGGCTTTAATTCCAGGAGCTGTTGATTCAGTTATTGAATCTGCAAGGGCCGCAGGAACTAATACGTCAACATCAAGGTGAAGCAATTCTGTGTTTGTTAACTTATCTGTTCCAGGAGCGCCAGATAGGGTGCCATTTTCCTTTACATACTTCTGCAGATCACTCACGCGATTAAATCCAGTGACACCGCCCGAGACATCGCTTACTGCAACAATTTTTAGCCCCATTTCTTCTAAGGCAAGTGCAGCCCAATATCCAACTTTTCCAAAACCCTGAATCGCAACCGTTGCTCCCTTTGAATCAATTCCTTTGAGTTTTAGCGCCTCGCGAACTGAAATTGCAACGCCATCACCAGTGGCTGAAGATCTACCTAGGGAGCCACCAAGAACAATTGGTTTCCCGGTAACAACACTTGGAACTGAAAATCCTGCATTTACAGAATATGTATCCATCATCCATGCCATGTTTCGCTCATCAGTGCCCACGTCAGGGGCTGGAATATCTCGCTCTGGACCGATGATGGGAAGAATCTCTGAGGTGTATCGCCTTGTTAATCTTTCATTTTCTGCCAGTGATAGAAGGCCAGGATCTACAGCGACGCCACCTTTTGCCCCGCCATAGGGAAGATTGGCAAGAGCACATTTCCATGTCATTAACATGGCAAGCGCAATAGTCTCATCTAGATCGATATCGGGATGAAATCTAACTCCACCCTTAGAAGGCCCGCGGGTTGTTGAATATTGAACTCGATAGCCCTTATACATCTCAACGCGGCCATCATCGCGGCGCAAGGGAACGGCAACTTCCAAAATACGACGCGGCGTCGAAAGCGTGTTCCAATCGTTTTCGGAGAGATTTAGTTGTTCGACCGCTCTTCTTAATTGCGAGAGAGCGGTTGCTAGCGGTGACTCTTTAGAGCTTTTAATTTCAGACTTCATTGTCATGACACGAACCTATGCCTCTTTGAATAAAAACTCCATTAAGTTGGGTGAACTTGTAATGATGAAGAAGAAAAGAGAGAGTAAACAAATAAACATCAGATCTGGTGCGGGAGGTGGGACTTGAACCCACACGCCGAAGCACAGGTTCCTAAGACCTGCGTGTCTGCCATTTCACCACTCCCGCGAGAGTTGGAGGCGTAAGGATACCCAGTAATTGCCAGAGTCAAAAACCGCTGGAAAGTACTCAAATACTTAGCCTTTAGGTCGTGCTCGCTCCTCGCCTAGATACAGCATCGATAGTTGCTGAGATTAGAAGAACTGCGCCAGTAACCATGAACTTAATTCCAGCTGGATAGCCAAGTAGCGCCATGCCATTATCAATGACTGCTACAACAAGGCCACCGAGGATTGCATCACTAACTTTTCCTTTTCCACCAAAAAGACTTGTTCCGCCAATAACTGCAGCACCTACTGCATAAAGAAGCGTTGAACTTCCACCAGTTGTTGGTGAGATGGAATTTGCTCTTGATACAAAGATCATTCCTGCAACTGCTGCAAAACCGGTGCAGATCATAAATGCTGTAATTCTTACCATCTTGACATTAATACCAGCTCTGCGAGCAGCTTCAGCATTTCCACCAACAGCATAGATATGAAGGCCAAATGAGGTGCGAGAAAGAACGAAGGTGGCACCAACTAAAAGAACCAGAATTACCGGCACCACATAAGGAATTCCTCGAAGACTTACCAAATCTGGATTATTGCTGCGCTCTACAGTTAAGGCCCAGGTGGCCAGAGTTCCAATAGCAATTAAAACAAAAGTCTTTATTACCCAGAGTTTAAATAAATTATCAACTAGGCCGGCTTTTTTGCGCTTTCTAAATTTCAGTAAGCCAGAGAGGAGATAAGCCCCAGCGGTTAGCAGGAAGAAGATCCAGCTGTAAGAAACTGAGAGGTTCTTATTCTCAACTGCCAGAATTACTGGATCTTCAATACGAATTGTTCCGCCCTCGCCAACCAAGAGAAGTAATAGCCCTTGAAAAGCTAGGAATGTTGCAAGAGTTACCACGAATGAAGGAATCTTTAATTGGGCGACTAAATATCCAATAACTGCTCCTAGGAGAACTCCAGCAAGAACACTGATTGGAAATGCCAGATACCAGGGATAATCCATCTCAGTAATCATGATTACCAAGAGGGCGCCACAAACTCCTGCGGCATAACCAGCAGAGAGATCAATTTCTCCAAGTAAGAGCACGAAAACTAGGCCCATCGCAATGACAATTACTGCCGCTGCCTGGGTAAGTAAATTGGCTAGATTTCCTGGCGTTAGAAATACCGAGCTCTGAGTGCCAAATACGATGCAGAGAACAAATAGTCCAAGCAGGGCAGGAAGTGCTCCAACTTGGCCGGCTTTGACCTTGCTCCACCAATCAGTAGCTGATTGTTTAATATTTAAATCCTGGCTCATTTTTGTGCTCCAGTAGTAATGAGACGCACTACATCATTTTGAGTTACTGAGTTCTTCTCTACTTGCGCAGCCATACTCCCGAGATACATTGCAGCGATGTTATCTGCTACTTGGAAAACATCATTGAGATTATGGCTAATTACAATAACGGCCAGCCCATTATCAGCTAGTTGTCTTACTAGTTTGAGAACTTGTTCAGTTTGAGCAACTCCGAGTGCGGCAGTTGGTTCGTCAAGAATTACTACCTTGCTGTTCCAGAGCACCGCTCTTGCAATAGCAACAGTTTGTCTCTGTCCGCCGCTAAGTGAGGCAACCTTTTGTCTTATTGATTTAACAGTTCTCACACTTAAGCCATCTAGAGTTTTCTTTGCCAAAGATTCCATGCTGGATTCATTTAGCGTAATTCCACTAATCTCTTCTCTTCCTAAAAACATATTATGGACAATATCTAAATTGTCACAGAGGGCTAGATCTTGATAAACAATTTCAATTCCAAGTGCTGTGGCATCCCTTGGTCCTGAGATTGTCACTGGATTTCCTTCAAAAATAAACTCCCCAGTCTCTGGGGTATAGATTCCAGCGATGCACTTGATTAGCGTGCTCTTTCCTGCGCCGTTATCTCCAACTAAGGCGGTTACCTTTCCAGCATAGGCAGAGAAATCAACATCCTTTAATACATGGACGGGGCCAAAAGATTTATTTACTCGCTTAAGGGAGAGAATCGGTGATGCCACTTTATTCCTAGCCTTAGTGGGGTTTAATAGTTCAGCCCGAGTAATTTAATACTCGGGCTGAACTCTTTTACTTCTTTTTAACTAACTATTCCTCTAAGAATTCTTAGATTCCGTTAGCTGTGCAGAGGTCTTCGATGCCTTCGCATACTGCTTCACGTGTCTGGAAGCCATCAGCAATTACATCCTTGACGTTTGCCTTGGTGATTGAGACAGGAACTAGAAGAACTGATGGAACATCGGTTACACCGTTGTTTACAGATCCGGTAGCTGTTGTTGCCTCTTCGCCATTTAGAAGAGCAATAGCAAGTGCTGCAGCAGCTTCTGCTTCAGCCTTGATTGCCTTGTAAACGGTGTTTGAAAGATCACCAGTAAGAATTGCACGGAGACCATCAACGGTTGCATCCTGTCCGGATACGCAAACCTTTCCATTGAGTCCGTTCTTCTTTAGAACAGCAACAGCTGCAAGGCCAAGGCCTTCGTTAGCTGAGACTACGGCGTCAAGCTTGCCGCCAGCCTTTGATAGTTGCTGCTCAAATATTGTTCCACCCTTGACGTTATCCCAGTCTGGAACAGCCTGGTCATCAACGAGTGTGTAATCGCCTGCATCGATTGATGGGCGAAGTACTGAGTCATAACCAGCCTTGAACAAGGTTGCGTTGTTATCAGTTGGTGAACCATTTAGGTAGACAAGACGTGCCTTTGTCTTTCCTGCTCCATCAAGGCAAGCCTTGATTCCTTCACCTTGTAGACGACCAACAGCTTCGTTATCAAATGAAACGTAGTATGACGCTGAACCGTTAAGTGTTAGACGGTCATAATCAATTGTTGGCACACCTTGTTCTGCTGCCTTATCTTGGACAGCCTTTGCTGACTCTGAGTCAAGGTTTACAAGAATGAGAACCTTGGCACCAGCAGACAACATTCCATCAGCAATTGTCTGGAATGCAGCAGCATCACCATTTGCGTTCTGGATATCAACTTCTACTCCAGCAGCATCAAATGCAGCTTGTAGGAATCCGCGGTCAGCGGTTTCCCAACGTGCTGAAGATGCAGCATCTGGAAGGATGACTCCAACGAAACCATCAGATGAACCTTCATCTGATGAGGAGCAACCGGTGAGAATTAGTGCGAACGATGCAACTAGTGCAGAGATCGCGAGACGGCGCTTTGACATATCTATTAGATACCTTTCGAAAGTAGTTAATAAATGAACCGCAAGGGCGGCTCACCTGGGGTGAAACCTACTTTTAGTAACCCCTTGCGCGGTAGTCGGATATCTCAAATTCTGAGCGGGAGCAGATAACACTTTGATAACAAGGCCGCTTTTTGAGTTCAAAATCAGGGCCTTTTTCTCGTTGACGCAAGAAAGAAGGTGGGGTCGGTAGCCTTATCTAGGTGTCGGCCTCTAATTCACCAAATTCGCCTGAGCTTGCCCCACATGAACTCCTTGCTGCCGCGATTTTGGAATCCGTCAAAGCCGCTATTGCAAAAGGTGAGCTGCCGGCAGAGTTGAGTTCAAATGCAGCTCTTGATGAAATTACTTTGGAGCGACCAAAGAATCGTGATCATGGTGATTATGCTACTTCAATTGCGCTTGCGCTGGCAAAGAGTGCTGAAAAACCACCAAGGCAGATCGCAGAGATTATTGCTGGTTCACTAAAGTCAAATGAGATTATTGAAAGAATTGAAATTGCAGGACCAGGATTTATAAATATTACATTAGTAAAAGCTTCGCAAGGCGCTGTAGTTAGCGCCATCTATGCTCAAGGCGATAAGTTTGGAGAGGTCAAGATTCTCTCTGGAGTAAAAATCAATCTAGAATTTATAAGTGCTAATCCCACCGGTCCCCTGCATCTAGGTCATACCAGGTGGGCAGCAGTTGGTGACGCCCTTGCAAGAGTTTTAATCGCAGGTGGAGCGAAAGTAGCTCGTGAGTTTTATATAAATGATCGTGGTAATCAGATGGATCTATTTGGATCATCACTTGCCGCATCTGCCCTTGGTCAAGATAAACCTGAAGATGGTTATCAAGGTGAATACATCGATGAGTTGGCTCAAGAAATTCTCATAAAGAACCCAGAATACAAAAAACTAAGCGGACCGGGAGCAATTGAGGCTTTCCGCGAAGCTGGATATGAATTGCAATTAGCGCAGCAAAAAAGAGTTTTAGATAACTTTGGCACCCACTTTGATATCTGGTTTTCAGAGCGTTCACTTCATAGCGGTGATGGCATTGAAAAAGCATTAGCAACTCTTAAATCGCAAGGTCATACCTATGAAAGTGATGGGGCCATCTGGCTTAGAACAACTGATTTTGGTGATGATAAAGATCGAGTCCTGGTTAAATCTGGCGGAGAGTTAACTTACTTCTCATCTGATACTGCTTATTATCTAGATAAGAGAAGGCGGGGCTTTGATATCTGCATCTATATGCTCGGAGCAGATCATCATGGCTATGTCGGCCGGCTTAAAGCAACGGCTGCTTGCGCTGGAGATGATCCGGAATACAACATCCATGTATTGATCGGCCAATTAGTCAAGATTATTGAAGGTGGCCAAGAGATTAAACTTTCAAAGAGAGCGGGGACAATTATCACTCTTGAGGAGCTGGTGGAGAAAGTTGGCGTTGATGCAGCTCGCTACACCTTGATTCGCTATCCAGTTGATACTCCTATGGTTTTAGATATTGATCTACTTAAAAAACGAACTAACGATAATCCTGTCTTTTATGTGCAATATGCCCATGCCAGAATTTGCGCAGTGCTAAGAAATGCTAAAGAACTATCTATTCCTTATGGAATTAACCACTACCAAGCAGATCTTCTAACCCACGATCGTGAGCGCGAGCTATTAGGTTCTCTTGCAGAATTTCCTAGAGTTGTTGCAAGCGCTGCGGAGCTTCGTCAACCTCATCGCATCGCTAGATATATTGAGGAGTTAGCAACTCTGTATCACGGCTTCTATAACGATTGTCGCGTCCTTCCGCTAGGTGATGAATCACCAAGTGCAATACATTCATCTAGAGCATCGCTCTGTGATGCAACCCGTCAGGTAATAAGTAATGCTTTAAATCTATTGGGCGTTAGCGCTCCGGAGAAGATGTAGCTATGAGCCAAGATCTAAATCCTGTCATTTGGCCACTTAGTGCAAGACGAGTAAATGGTGAAATCACTATTGGAGATATTTCAGTTAGAGATTTAGCAGATGAGTTTGAAACGCCAGCTTTCATTCTTGATGAATCAGACTTTAAAGCTCGAGCAAGCCTTTGGGCTAAAGCTCTACAGGAGGCATTTGGAGCAAATGCTGGAACTGCTTATTACGCAGCGAAGTCATTTATCTCAACTCAAGTTGCGCGCTGGCTTGAACAGGCTGGCCTTGGACTTGATGTCTGCACTGATGGTGAATTAGCGGTAGCAATTGCAGCCAATTTCCCAGCTAAAAAAATTGAATTACATGGAAATAATAAGTCAGAGTCAGAAATTGCTGCAGCCATTGATTACGGGGTTGGAGTAATTGTTATTGATTCACTACAGGAAATAGATCGCGTGGCCAGAATCGCACATGAAAAGTCAGTCACGCAAGGAGTATTACTCCGTCTAAATCCTGGAGTTGATGCTGACACCCATGAAGCTATTTCCACTGGACATGAAGATGTGAAATTTGGATTTTCAATTGCATCTGGGGCGGCGTGGGATGCGATCTTGTCTGTGAAGAAACATGATTCACTTGAGCTAAGGGGACTACATGCTCATATTGGTTCGCAGATATTTACGCCAGATTCTTTTGAATTAAGCGCTTCAAGGCTTATCTCAGTGCTTGCTAAATACCGAGATGAGTTTGGAGCTGAACTTGCAGAATTAGATCTTGGCGGAGGCTATGCAATTGCGTATGTCGAAGGTGATAAACCAAGTTCTGCTAATGAAATTTTGAGTGTGATTGCAGGTAGAGTTAAAACAGAGTGTGAGAAAGCTCTGCTAAAGATTCCAAGAATTTCTATTGAACCTGGTCGGGTAATTGTTGGCCCCGCTATGGTGACAATTTATAAAGTTGGAACAACTAAAGAGGTAACTCTGTCAGATGGCTCAACTCGCTGGTATGTATCAGTTGATGGTGGAATGAGCGATAACATTCGACCAGCTTTATATGAAGCACAGTATTCAATTACACTTGCAAATCGAAGTAGCAGCGCTCCACTTAGAAAATCTCGAGTAGTTGGAAAGCATTGCGAAAC